>Ga0207641_10000097_pt1 | contig 123547 bp, 79 predicted proteins | sample KBSSwiS62_FD_184306 | JGI IMG/M metagenome (GOLD analysis project Ga0207641, IMG submission 184306) | Switchgrass rhizosphere microbial communities from Kellogg Biological Station, Michigan, USA - KBS Switchgrass S6-2 (SPAdes) (version 2) | ecosystem: Host-associated > Plants > Roots >... | reverse complement strand
GCAATCCCCATGCCGTTCGACCCTGGCAGCATGTGCTGGAGCCGTTGATGGGTTATTTATTGCTGGGCCGCATGTTACATGATCAACCTGCTCTCTGTTCACCGGCCTATAATTTTGGGCCCCTGCCCGGCGATCATCTGTCTGTAAAGGAACTGGTAACACTGGCAGTGAAAGCATGGGGCTCCGGCAATTGGTCTGACGCATCGGATAGCAGCCAGCCCCATGAAGCAACTTTGCTGCAATTGGATATTGGCCTTGCCATGCATGAGTTGAACTGGCAACCCAGGTTAAGCGCTGCAGAGGCTATTAACTGGACCCTGGATTGGTATAAGCAACCTTTTGAACAACAACTGCAGTTTACTTTTCAGCAAATTAAAAATTACCTGGCTATATGATTTTTTCGCAGACACCCCTGCCTGGCAGTTATATCATTGATCTTACACCTTTTAGCGACAGCAGGGGTTGGTTTGCGCGCACCTATTGTAAAAATGAGTTTCTGCAGATTGGACATACAAAGGAGTGGTTGCAGATAAACCATTCCTTTACCGTGCAGCGGGGGGCGTTGCGTGGTATGCACTACCAGCTGCCTCCTTTTGCAGAAACAAAAATGGTTCGGTGTGTTGCTGGCGCCGTGTACGATGTTATCATTGACCTGCGCAAAGGGTCGCCTGCTTTTTTACAATGGTTTGGAACAGAGTTGTCGGCAAAAAATAAAAAAATGCTCTATATCCCCGAGGGTTTTGCCCACGGTTTTCAAACCCTGTCGCCCGACACTGAATTGATTTATCATCATACCGAATTGTATACACCCGGTGCAGAAGCCGGTGTAAGATATAACGACCCTTATGTGGGTATTAGCTGGCCGGAACCGCCGGCCGACATTTCTGAACGCGACAAACAGCATCCATTGCTGGACAAAAACTTTACCGGAATCTAAATAATTGAAAGAATGAAATGCAGATTTTGCAATACTGAACTCAACGCTGTTTTTATTGATCTTAACAATTCTCCTGCTTCCAACTCCTTTTTAAAAGAAGAAGAATTAAATGAGCCAGAGACATTTTACCCGCTTAAAGTATATACCTGCCATCAGTGTTTCCTGGTACAGGTCGACGAGTATAAAAAATCGGACGCCATTTTCAACAGCGATTATGTTTATTTTTCATCTTATTCCAGCAGTTGGCTGAAACATGCAAAAGCCTATACCGATACAATGACCAGCCGGTTTGGTTATACCGGTCAATCGCTGGTTATTGAGGTAGCCTCCAACGATGGTTATCTGCTGCAATATTTTAAAGAAAAGAATATTCCGGTACTGGGCATCGAACCAACCGCCAACACAGCAAAAGTGGCGGTTTCCAAAGGCATTGAATCGGTGGTGGATTTTTTTGGCGTGCGGCTGGCCAAACAACTGGTGGCAAAAAATATAAAGGCCGATCTGCTGCTGGGTAATAACGTGCTGGCCCATGTGCCGGACATTGTTGATTTTGTAGGCGGCATGAAAATTATATTGAAAGAAAAAGGGGTTGTAACCATGGAGTTTCCACACCTGATGCAGCTGGTAGACAATAACCAGTTTGATACTATTTACCACGAGCATTTTTCCTATCTCTCCTTTACTACGGTACAGCAGGTTTTTGCATCGCAGGGACTTGAGCTGTTTGATGTTGATGAGATTCCAACGCACGGCGGTTCGTTACGCATCTATGCCAAACACAAGGAAGATAAAAGCAAAGACATTACACCCAATGTGGCTGCGATATTGAAAAAAGAAGCAGATAAGGGCATGAATAGCCTGGGTTATTATGACAACTTCCAGCAAAAAGCGCTGAAAGTAAAACTGGATCTCACCGATTTTCTTATACAACAAAAAAGAGCGGGTAAAAAAGTAGCTGCTTACGGCGCCGCTGCCAAAGGAAATACATTGCTAAACTATTGCGGAATAAAAAATGATTTAATAGATTTTGTAGTAGATGCCAATCCACACAAACAAAACAAATACCTTCCCGCCAGTCATATACCCGTTGTAAATGAACAATATTTAAAGTACAAGCAGCCCGATTTTGTTATTATATTGCCCTGGAACCTGAAAGACGAAATAACAGCTCAGTTATCTTATATAAAAGAATGGAAAGGCAAATTTGTTGTAGCCATTCCCGCTTTGCAAATCATATAATATGCGCAAAATACTGGTTACCGGGGCCACAGGATTTATTGGCAATTATGTGGTAGAAGCATTGCTGAAGCAAAACTATCATGTAATTGCCAGTTCTGTTTCTGCAGAGAAAGCCCGTTCTTTTAGCTGGTTTGAACGCGTAACCTATATACAGTTTAATTTGGCTTTGTTTGATGACGGGGTAGATTACTTTGCATTTTTCGGCCGGCCGGATACAATGATACACCTTGCATGGGAAGGATTGCCCAATTATAAAGCTGCTTTTCATTATGATATCAACCTGCCCCGGCATTTGTCTTTTTTAAGCAATATGCTCCGGCATGGACTAACCAGTCTTTCCGTTACCGGCACCTGTTTTGAATATGGCATGCATGAAGGAATGTTATCGGAGGATATGCCTTCAGATCCAGCCAACCCTTATGCACACGCAAAAGATGATTTAAGGAAAAATTTGCAGCAATTGCAACAATCCATCACTTTTGATTTTAAATGGATACGCTTGTTCTATATGTACGGACAGGGGCAAAATCCAAATTCCTTACTTTCGCAATTGCAGAAAGCGCTGGATGAAAAAGCCGCCTCTTTCAATATGAGCGGGGGAGAGCAGGTAAGGGATTATTTACCGGTGGAAAAAGTAGCTGAATATATTATAATGATAGCACTGCAAACAAAACTTGAGGGCATTATTAATTGTTGCAGCGGACAGCCTGTATCGGTAAAACAACTGGTGGAAGCATATTTGCGCCGGAAAAATGCGGCGATACATTTAAATCTTGGATATTATCCTTACACAGATTATGAACCAATGGCGTTCTGGGGAGATGCCACGAAACTACAATCACTTTTCAATTAAGCAAATGAGGCAACTAGGCTATAACGTCATTTATTTTGTGCAACTGGTAAGATTTTTTGGATTTAAAGAAGGTGTCGCCATTTTCTTTAAAATTGTTACTGCCGGCAAGAATACGACTATTAATATTCGTTCTCAGAAATTCAGCAACCCGGTGCAAATTCGCGTATCAGATTCAGACCTGCCCATATTTTACCAGGTGTTTGGCGAACTGCAATATGATATCAATTTTCACCTGCCGTATAAGCCGCAGTATATTATTGACGCAGGCTCAAATGTGGGCTATTCCTGTCTTTATTTTGCATCGCTTTTTCCTGCTGCAACAATAATTGGCATTGAACCACAGGCGCAGAACTATAAGCAACTATTATACAATACCGCGGGTAACAAAAATATAAAAGTGATGCAGGCAGGCATCTGGCACCAGCCCTGTTCCATATCAATAAAAGATGAGGGAGAGTGGAGTGCGAGTTTTGAAGTGCAGGAAAATGGCAACAGCCAAAACAGTACTTTAAGGGGTATAACGATTGATGAAATAGCTGCCGATAGTAAATTTGATACCATTGATATTCTTAAAATTGATATTGAAGGGGCTGAGTTTAATTTGTTTTCTCACAATCCGCATTCCTGGTTACAGAAAACCAGGTGCCTGATAATAGAGTTGCACGATAATCTGCGTCCCGGTACCTCGCAGGTGTTTTTTAGAGAGATGGCCAGGTATAACTGGCGAACATTTATCAAGGGCGAGAATATTATTTGTTTTAAAGAAGATGAATATCTGCCTCGCGCAAAACAGGTTTAACTGCTGCGGCCATACAATAACGCGGACAAGGCGGGTTACCCTATTTTTTTTTAACGGTTTAGCTATGAAAATCCGGAAAAAATGCTCATATTGAGGCCATAGTTGTCCGCTCAATTACTTTAAAAGAACAATTTAAACACGTATTTATGAAACGAATTTTCCTTGCTTCTCTGGCTATGACTGTTTTTGCCTTGTCTGCTGCATTGTTTCAGATGACAAGCTGCAAAAAATCCAATGCTCAAACCAACTGTCCCACACCGGTTTATCCTGTAACAGGATTGTGGGAGGGTACTTACCAGACAGACCAGGTTAGTCATGCAGCTACCTATGCCAGCCTGATAATTTATCCAGACGGAACATTTATGAAGAGGAATAAGCTTGTTGGTACGGCCAACGATTATGCGCTGACAAGAGGTGTCTGGGCACTCAGTGGCAGTACTTTCACTTACAGGGATACAACATTAATTTATTCCGGTGCGGCCGTGGTTGAAAAAGGTTCTTTAACGTTCAGTAATACTGGTACCTTCTCAAATGGTACATGGCAGGATATAAGCGGCCAATCTTATACCGGCACATTTCAGAATATGAAAAGAATTAATTAAATGATTCCATATCCTGGTTTATGTTTTGGGGCAGGAGCAACCCGGCTGCTACTTATACCAGGCAGATCGGATGCGGTTTTTAACACGGAATGCAAATAAGTTCAGTTTGTATGCCAGTGATTTTTTTTCGTCATCAAGATATCCTACGGTAAAATTGCCGGCTTTTGAATCAGAAGGCGGCGAAATTTTCCTTTTTTCCATGACTATTATAGAGTCATATACATGAATAGAATAGATTTTGTCTTTTAATGAATGGTTTTTTATAAAAGTGTTCTTGCCGGCGTACCAGAGATGCATTACATCTATGAGATTTTTGATATACTCTATATAAGTGCCCTTTCGTTTCATTCCCCCACCATATTCAAACCAATACGAAGTGTGATTGTCTTCGCACAGGTAAATACCATTGTTTACGATTTTTTCATACATCCGTTCAAAAGTTACAATTTGCTGTTTCATCGTATGCCCGCCATCGTCAATCAGAATGTCCAGGTCGGGTATTTCTTTTTTTATCTTCTCCAGGAATGCCGGGTCTTCCTGTGAACCTATAAAAATGGTTACGTGTTCAGCTTCAAACTGTTTGCATTTAGGGTTAATATCAATGCCATAGTAGCGGAGACCGGGCCCAAAATACTTCTTCCATAAATCTATGGATCCTCCCTGCGAAACACCGATTTCAAGCAGCACGACTTCTTTTCCCCGGTAGGCTGCAAAATGCCGGTCGTAAATATCAAAATAATGGTTCCATTTATGAATCAGATTTCCCGTGTGGTTGTCAAATATTTCCCTTGTATTTTGCATATTATTCCGTGGTTTGTAAAAATGTAAATTTAACTTCATTTTTTATATATGGTTGCAGACAATTTCAATATCACTGTTTTATACCTCGTTTGGCTGCCCTACGGAATTGATCATTTTAAAGCGTTTATTGAAAGCTATTGCAGGCATACCGCATCCTGCAATCATCAACTGGTGATTGTCTTTAACGGGCTGGCAATTGAACATCCCAATACACCGGATGAATATACCGGCTACCTTGAAAGCAGGGGGGGTACAGCAGGCCATTACCTGTATTTCCAAAATGGACAGGATATCGAAATTTACCGCCAGGCGGCTGCAACTATACGAACCGGTTATATTTTATTTTTGAATACCTACAGCATGATACTGGCCGATGACTGGCTGAAGCACTATGCAGACAATTTTGATGATCATACCGGTATAATAAGTGCCAGCGGCTCGTGGCAGAGCTACTATTCATCTGTATACCAGAAACATCCCGTTAAATGGGAACAGGCAAAAGGTTTTTTATATAACTTCCGCAAGTATAAACTTTTTATTAAAACCTTTTTTTACTGGCGGTTCCTGTTTAAGCCTTTTCCCAACCCGCATATCAGAACAAATGCATTTATGGTAAAAGCGCAGGATTTTCTTGAAATGAAAACTGGTGCCGTAAACACCAAATTCAAAGCCTACCAGTTTGAAAATGGAAGAAAAAGCCTGACTGATTTTTACAGGACAAAGGGCTTGAAAGTGCTGGTAATGGACAAATTTGGCAACACTTTTGAATCTCCTGAATGGGAAAAAAGTGCCACCTTTTGGGTCAGGAACCAGGAGAACCTGCTGGTATCTGATAACCAGACAAGGATATACGAAACGGCAACGGAAGAAGAAAAAAAGCAAATGACCTGGCTGGCCTGGGGCACAAAATGAAAAAATATTCTATCATATTACCGGTGCGCAACGGCGGGGCTTATGTTAAAGAATGTGTACAAAGCATATTAAACCAAACCCTGAACAATTTCACCCTGCAGGTACTGGATAATTGCAGTACAGACGGCACGCTTGAATGGATAAAAGCGCTTGCTGATGACCGCATTGAATGTTACCCGGCTGACAGAACGCTAACCATAGAAGAAAACTGGGATCGGATTACCGGTATTAAGAAAAATGAATTCATTACGCTTATCGGGCACGACGACCTGCTGCACCCGCATTACCTGCAAACCATGGACAGGCTTATTCAGCAACACCCCGATGCCAGCCTTTACCAGGCGCATTTTATATTTATTGATGCTGAAGGCAAAACAATAAGGCCCTGTTTGCCAATGGAAGAAGTGCAATATGCAGACGAGTTTCTTGCCTGCGAATTTACCCACACGCTCGATAGCATGGGAACGGGCTATATGATGCGCAGCAAAGATTTTGATGCGGCCGGTGGCATGGGGCTTCGTTATCCAAAATTAATTTTTGCAGATTATGCATTATGGGTTAAACTGATATTGCTCAACTATAAAGCCACTTCAGCACTAACCACCTTTTCTTACCGGCTGCACAACAATACTTCGAAACTTACCAACGGCGATGATTACCAGCAGGCATTTGGCGAATATGTTCATTTCCTGGCAGGGCTGAGAAAGGAAAATGAAAAAATAGCGGCCGTACTGGACAAGTATGGCAAACAAATGCTTTTGTATTTTTGTGAAAGTCTTTCTCACCGTTTGTTGAAAACACCTTTCGCACAAAGGAAAATAACGGTGATGCAGTACATTAATAAATGCCGGGTGTATGCGAAGTTGCTTGTTCCCGGGCAATCATTTAAACCGATGTTGCGGCCCAGGATTTTTTTAGCCGTCTTACTTGATAATAAGCCCGGAATATTTATTTTTAACCGGGTAAAAAAATACGCGGGCGCAAAGCCTTAAATACCGTCATTCATGAAAATAGCCATCAATTGCTGGGTATTGCGCAACAAACAACTTGACGGAATCGGGTATTTTACAGTCAATACCATTTCCCGCATCATCAGGAATCATCCCGAAGTTGAATTCATGATATTGTGCGATAAGAAGTTTACAGAGAATTATTTTGATTTCCCCAATGCCCGCAAATACAAAATCTTTCCTCCCTGGCGCCACCCCGTTTTATATATCTGGTACATGGAAATAGTATTGCCATTGTTCCTCAGAAAACATAAACCCGGGCTATTGGTTTCAATGGAAGGTTTTTTAAGTCTTGGTTCATCAACCAAACAACTTCCTGTAATCTATGATATCAATTTCGAACACCAGCCGCAGGATCTTAAATTCCTGAACCGGCTGTATTTTGGTTTCTTCTTCAAACGTTTTGTGAAAAAAGCAACCAGGATAGCCACCATCTCCGGCTACAGCAGGCAGGACATTGCCACATTTTATAAAATAAATAACGATAAGATTGATAATGTGTCCTGCGGGATCAACGGAAATTTTGAACCACTTTCCGAAAGTGAAATTGCAGCCACCAGGCAAAAATTCAGCGGGGGCAAACCGTATTTTTTCTTCGTGGGCTCTATGCATCCCAGAAAAAATATTGCCAGGCTGATAGAAGCGTATACGGTTTTCAGGCAAAAGAATAATTGCGATTACAAACTCCTGCTGGCCGGCGCCATCTGGTGGAGCAAATCGTCTATGGAAACAGCATACAATAGCAGTCCGTTCAAAGATGATATTATTTTTACCGGCCGCTTGTCCGATGACGAATTAAAAAAAGTGCTGGGCAGCGCTTTCTCTCTCAGCTTCGTACCCATTTTTGAAGGTTTTGGATTACCCATAGTTGAAGCCATGCAGAGTGAGGTGCCTGTAATTTGTTCCAATACTACTTCTATGCCCGAGGTGGCAGGAGAGGCGGCTGTTTTAATAGACCCCTATAATGTAACAAGTATTGCAAACGGAATGGAAACAATGTTCACCGACGAGGCACTGCGGCGCCGCCTTGTGCAATTGGGTAATGTACAAAAGCAAAAATTTACCTGGGATAATACCGCTGAATTACTCTGGCAATCCATCAACCATGCCCTGAACAAATAGTTACTGCTCAATAAAACGACTGGCCCTGGCCGCAATATTTTCCCAATAGAAGTGATCAAAAAAACTTGCAGGAATATCTGATAAATCAACGGCTGTTGTCATGGCTGCAGCAAAACCGCTCCAGTCGTCATCTGCAAAAATCCTCATTTTGGTACCTGTTATTTGCAATGGCACACCAATGGCCCCGCTAACCGTAGAGATGGCATTCATGTTATAACCCAGCGCTTCCACCAGTTTTGTTTTAATACCTCCCCCGTCGGTAACGGGGTTGATAAAACTATCGGCGCCCTTAAAATATACGCTGATATCATCTACAAACCCTGCATAAATAATATTCTTGTCTGTGTAAGCTTTTAATTCATTCATTGTTACAGGAAGACCCTTGCCACAGATGATTATCTTATAGACTGTTTTGGTTTTCTGCAAATACGGGTTTATTTTTTCCAGAATTATTTTTACTGCCTGCAGATTGGGCGCATAATCAAGTGTGCCATTAAAAAGAAAAATAACTGTTCCTGCTGCTATGCCATGCTGTTGCTGCAGCAGTGATTTGCAGTGCCGCTTTTCCTCTGCAGATGGCACGGTATTCCAGTCGATGCCGTAAGTAATTACGGCGCATTTTTTTTCTGACAGCCCAAATTTTTCAACAGCATAGCTCAGATCATGTTCCTGTTTGAAAAAGTTGTAATCGGCATGGCGGTGCGTGTTTTTTTCATAGGCAAACAGTACAGGCCACCACCACTTGCCCAAAGATTTCCAGCGCAGGGATTCTATATTGTGAGAGTGAACCACCAGTTTAATACCGCTTGCCCGTTTCAGCCATATACCCAGCCAGCCGTAGTAAGGATGCTCCAGTATAAGATGGGTAGCTTTTTCTTTTTTAATTATTTTATAGATCGAAAAAAATAAAAAAATATTTATGTAGCGAATGGGTGAAGGGGAGATATTATTTATCACCCGGTATCCCTCAGCGGCGGCGGGGTCGTTGTTTTTGGTGGTTACACAAATGAGCGTATGGTGTCTTGAGAAATATTTATAGAACAGCGCGATCCCTTTTTGCCCGCCAAGCCTGGCAGGCAAAAAGGGATATGATACTATACTAACAATGGTTGACATGGGCTTTTTTAATAGCAGGAATCCGGCGCAAAAACTATTTGGCCTGTATGACCGGTATAGCGGATGCCAATCATCAGGCTGCGGTCAGCTTCATCTTTTTCCACTGCATATAGCCTGCTATAATAAGCAAAATATAAGCCAGCAGGGAAGCAATCAATGCCAGTGTATTGCCCAGTTTGTAGGATTGCGGCTCAAATTTAAACTCAATGGTATGGTTGCCTGCCGGTACAGGCATGCCACGCAATGCATAATCAACCCGGAGGTAGTCAGTTTTTTTGCCATCAATAAAAGCATTCCAGCCTTTGTCGTAATATATTTCGCTAAATACCGCAAACTGGTTTGTTTTTGCCGAAGAAGCATACACTATGGTGTCATTTACATTTCTGACCAGTTGTATGGAAGCTACAGAGTCATATGCCGGTGCAGATGGTATCATGTTTTTGTATTTATCCTGCACAATGGCATTGGCCCTGAGATCGATGCTATCGAGCGCCTTCATTTCTTCGTTGCCATCTTTTACATAATGGATATCTTTTACCAGCCAGCAGGCACCAAATGCATCGGGGTTGCGCACAGCGACAAATTGTCCGTTAGACGGGTTTTGCTGAATAAAATACCTGGTGTTAAGCATATTGAAAACTGCCTGGTTGCCTTTACGCAACTGGTTGTCCATTAAATCCTGGTAAAGACCCAGTCTCGCGGCCAGGTAACCGCCCAGTGAGTTGTGAAAATAAGAGGCCCTGGCATCGGCAAAAGGATCGCCACCTGCCTGTTCAAACACGCGGTAATAACCGGGATCGGCTTTAATGGTAAGATCTGCTGCAGAAGGCGTAAAATTGCCGTCATAATCGCTTGCTTCAATAAAATTATCATCGCTGAGATAGCGTTTGCCTACTGCCAGCACATCATAACTACTAAGCAAAAGAATGCCTGCCAGTACAACGGGGGTCTTTAATTTGCCTTTTATAAATAAAGCCAATAAAGCAAGTGCGCAGGCAATCAAAAAGAATGAACGCAGCAAGTCGCCGCCCATCAACGTCCGCCGGTCGTCCTGCAATGCCCTTATCATTGACTGTGAAAGCTGGCTGGCCTGTTGTTGCATATCTGCTGTTGGCTGTTTTCCCTGACTTAACTGGCGCAGCATGCCATTGGAAAAAGATTCTTTTAACGGTGTATCATTGGAGCCCCTGAAGTCTGCAGTGAAATAGAATATCACCATTAACAACAATACAGCACCGGTTGCGTAGGCCGCCAGCTTAAATTTTTTCCAAAGTATTTCCTTTTCCATTTTTTCAAACAGCACCTGCTGTAAAGCCAGTGCTGCCATAACGGGAAAAGCCAGTTGCGGAATAAACAACGCCATGGTGGGCGCACGGAACTTATTGTAAAAAGGAAAATAATCAAACAGGAAATTATTAAATACAGGAAAATTCTTGCCCCACGACATCATAATAGCCACCACCACAATGCCCGCAATCCACCATTTGTGCCAGCTTTTAATAAAAACCATACCGGCTATAAAAAGACAACAGATGATGGCGCCCAGGTAAACCGGGCCCGAGGTGTTTGGTTGCGGCCCCCAATACGCATAGGTATTTGCGTATTGAACGGCGGCCTCTTCGGGCTGCCCCATCTCCACCAGCTTTTGCACGAATTTGCCGTTGCTGCCAATTTCCTTTGCACCGCTGCCACCGCCATATAATGCCGGAACAAGAATGGTAAACGTTTCGCCCATACCATAACTCCAGTGAAACGCATATTCTTTATCCAATCCCCCGGTTGGCTTTTTAGAGCCATCTGCATTTACCGTAAGTTCTGATTTGCCGCTGCGCATGCTTTCTTTGGAAAATTCATACGTGGTAAGATAACCCATGGCATTGCTGGCAAAACCTGCAGCAATAGCCACCATTGCCAGTGCATTGGCAATGACAAAATGTTTTATTTCCTTATTGCGAAAACATTTTACTGCATAAGCAATGCCAATGGCTGCGATAATAAGCAATGTATAATAAACAATCTGCTGGTGGCTTTGGGCAATCAGCAAACCGGAGAAAATAATGGTAAGCGCGGTACCCGCCCAGTATTTTTTATCATACAGCATAAACAACCCGGCCAGCACACCGGGTGCATAGGCTATGGAGAGCATTTGAGAGTCGTGCCCAACGGCAATGATAATAGGGTCGAAGGTTGACCATGCATAGGCAATGGCACAGCCTGCACTGATCCACGGATTGACACGAAGCGCCTGGCACAGTATATAAAACATAAGACAGGCAAGAAAGAAAAAGCTGATGGGTCTTGGAAAACCCAGTGTCAATAATGAGCTTAAATAGTCCAGTGAAATGGCAGAGGTTCGTTGCATGGCTACCTGGTAGGCAGGCATGCCGGCGAATATACTGTTTGTCCAAAGCGGGTAATGACCGTATTTTTCTTTGTACTCAAAAGATTGCTGCGCCCCGCTTTTCCACTGCACAATGTCTGACTGCTGCAATACCTTGCCTTCCAGTGCGGGTTTGCAATAAACAGCAGCAATTACAATAAAAATAATAATAATGGTAACATGGGGCCACGCTTTCTGCCAAAAAGATTTTATCATAGCTTACATTTCTGGAACAGCAAAATAATGGTATTTTACCCAGAAATACAGATTTGATACTGCCTGTTTGTGTATAAAATAATCTCTTTTAACAGGCTGACTTAAAACTGTTAATGCTGTTTTTGAACAGGGCATTGTATTGCCGGAATCTGTTTCTTTGCAACTATATAACTGAGCCCGTAAAAACATGAAAGTAAATTACCGATCTTTTAACCTGCCATTCAGATACCCTTTTACCATTTCAAAAGGCACCAAAACCCATCAGCCCGTTTTTATTGCAGAGCTCGACTTCAATGGCATTAAAGGTTATGGAGAAGCACCGGCCATTAGTTATTACAACATACCGGTAGAGAAAATGATAGCTGATCTGGAAGCAAAAAAAACGCTGGTAGAAAAATATGCGCTTACTGATCCGGAACGCTACTGGCACTACCTGCACCATTTATTTCCGCAAAATCCTTTCCTGGTTTGTGCACTTGATATGGCTGCATGGGACATTACAGGAAAGCTTCGCCAGGCGCCCTTGTACAAATACTGGAATACCGATATTGCCAAAGCGCCGCTTACCGATTATACCATCGGAATTGACTCCATTGAAAAAATGGTGGATAAATTAAAAGAAAAGCCCTGGCCCATCTATAAAATCAAACTGGGTACAAAAGAAGACATAAAGATTATTGAAACGCTGCGAAAACATACAGATGCCATATTCAGGGTAGATGCCAATGCCGGCTGGCAGTTGCAGGAAGCGTTGGAAATAATTCCGTTGCTACAACAACTGGGCGTTGAGCTGGTAGAGCAGCCCTTGGCAAAAGATGATTGGGAAGGTATGCGGATATTGTATGAAAAATCTGTATTGCCCCTTTTTGCCGACGAAGCCTGCGTATTTGAAAATGATGTTGCAAAATGTGTTGATCATTTTCATGGAATTAATATAAAACTTACGAAATGCAGTGGCATTACGCCCGCCAGGCGCATGATTAGCAAGGCAAAAGAATTAAACATGCAGGTCATGATAGGTTGTATGAATGAAACCACCATTGGTTCGGCTGCCATTGCCCACCTGGCGCCGCAGGTAGATTGTATTGATATGGATGGCCCGCTCTTACTGGCGGAAGACATTGCAACTGGCATTGCTTACGGGTATGGAAAAATTTCGCTAAGCGGAAAACCCGGTTTGGGCGTTGAAGTTAATTTCTGACAAAGGAATTATTCCCGGTATATTGTCATCTGTAATAATTATTGCTAACGATAAAGCCAGTCAACATGCACCGTAAGCTATTGCTATTTTTTGTACTGCCATTTGCCTTATGTTTTTTGCAATCAGCCTGCGCGCAGCAAGCTGTTTCCCGGCGGGCCGGCGGTACTTACACAAATCCTTTACCGGTAAAACTGGGCGATCCTTATGTTTTATACGACAGCGGAACCTATTACCTGTATGGAACCGGCGCCAGGGACGGCTTCCCCGCCTATAAATCTGCAGACCTGGTAAACTGGCAGCCACTGGGACAGGTGTACAGAGCTGATTCAATCAGATCGTTTGGTGTGGGTGCATTCTGGGCGCCCGAAGTATATAAAATCAATAACAAATATTATATGTTTTTCAGCGCGCAATGGAGAAACAATCCAACCAATGAGCTGGAGAATTTCAGAATAGGTATTGCCGTAGCCGATAAACCCGGAGGGCCGTTTATAGATTTTTCTGATAAACCTGTTTTTGATCCCGGTTATCCCATTATTGATGCGGATGTATTTTTTGACAGGGATGGCCGTTGTTATTTGTATTACTCACGATGCTGTTATAAACACGCGGTAGAAAGTGAACTGGCCGGCATGGTAAAAGAAAAAGGCTGGTTCAACGAAATTGAAGAAAGCTGGGTGTATGGCGTAGAATTAAAAAAAGATTTCTCCGGCGTAATAGGTGAACCTGTTCTGCTATTGCGCCCGCCGGCTGGTTTACATGATAAACAGGCAGAATGGGAAAGCCGTTCGGTAACTGCCCGTGAAGTAAACAGGCGTTGGACGGAAGGTTCGGTAACTTTCAGGAAAGAGAATACTTATTATATTATGTATTCTGCCAATAATTTTGCCGGACAATATTATGCAGTGGGTTATGCAACCGGCAAATCGCCGCTGGGTCCCTTTACAAAAGCAGCCAATAACCCGGTGCTTGAAAAAAATACGGCAAAGGGTGGAACGGTAACCGGAACCGGGCACAACACTGTGATTGTCTCGCCCGATGGAAAAGAAATGTTTTGTATATACCATGCAAGAACCAATGCCACCGGTAATGACCGGGTTGTTTTTATCGACCGCATGACGGTGAAACATGGTAAAATAACAGTAAACGGGCCTACCACCGCTCCCCAGGCCTTACCTTCCGGTACTATAGGCAGGTAAAAGCACGGACTAATACCCGGTGCAGCAGCAAAACAATAATATAATCAGGCTTAACAAAATAGTTCATCTGAACAGCTGCATGGTTATAAATTCAAAATGAAATTAACAGGCAAATTTTGTTGTGTGAGGATTAATTGTGGATAAGAGTTTTGTGACAGAATCAGTGTAATGAAGTAAATTCAATGTACATAATTGCCAACAATGTATTCCCCCGAACAATTCCTTATACCTAACACTATACTTGTCAGCACGATGCATGTGCTTAAATCTGGTGAAATCATTGCGTCAAGAGAAGGGTTTGAAAAAGTACAGGAACGTTTTTCCTGGGCAGATCGCAGATTGTGCATCCAGCGGATACTCCAACTTAAGTCAATGACCAGGGAAGGAAAAAAATCTGTCATTGTTTTCTACGAAGCGGGTCATCTTATTAAAGAACACATCAACGTAGAAACCGATTTCAGACCACTCAATTATGCCTGATAATCCATACAGGTTGCCAGGTCAATAATTTAACCCAAATTAAGAAGACAATAGCTTCATTTCCTTTTCCGTTTTTCCGGTATATCTTTTATTTTCCACAGTCTGGGTAACGGTTATGTATGGTTGCATTATATCATGCAGCTGTTTATTGCGATCCGGCTATTGTAAATGCATGACAAAACATTTCCGCTGCCATTGCGATATAATATGCCGCCTGATGCTGCTTGTCTGCCGGCAACAGAGCAGTAGTATAATATTTCCTCTCCAAAACTTCTTCTGAACGGTTGTGCCGTACAACGGTTTGTACGGTACAGCCTACCGTACAACTACTGATTGCGGTGCGGGTCAATTTAGCCAGTTTGCAGTCACACCCCCGTTTCATCGCAACCTTTAAACTGTCAACATATGAGCAATTTTATTTCACTCGCACAGGGTATTGAAATGACCAGTACCTACAGAAAAGAGATGGAAAATATTTTAGCACCACTATTCAAAGGCAAAGATATTTTGCCTGTTTGTGAGACTTTTGACAGGGCTTCTTTTGAGACCCTGCTGGCCGAAACAGACGCCACCTATATAAGGATCTACCTTGGCATGGATAAAGATTTAAAAATTAGGATAATCGCGGTTGCTGCCAATTCAAAGAATGTTGATATTTTGCCGTCCGCAGCACCAGCAGCATTAGATGGAGATGATGGCAATATCGTGGAAGACGGCGTGCGCTGTCCTACTATCTGCCCGCCACCTTCCGATCTCAATACCTGAAATCGGCGGAAGGGCGGCATAAAACGATTGTAACATGAGTTTTCTGTTAAGTGTAATCTGCAGCCTTAGTATTGGCATTGCAGGCCTTATTGCCGCCCTGCGGTTTGGAAGCATTCACCCGGTTTACCGGCCTTTTATTTATTATACATGGCTGGCCGTTGCCAATGAGCTGCTAAGCACCGTTATGGCCAAAACAATTCATAGTACGGCCGTCAATGGTAACATCTATGTACTCTGCGAAGCCCTGCTGCTGGTCTTTCAATTTCGCAAATGGGGGCTTTTTGAAAGATACCGGTTTATCTATTATGCCCTGATGGCGCTGCTGGGCATAACCTGGGTGATGGAAAACCTGGTTATTTACAATATTTCCCAGTTCAGTTCATGGTTCAGGATAGAATATTCGTTTATACTGGTGCTGCTGAGCATCAGTTTACTAAACAGGCAGATTTTAGGCGACAAGGGCCCGCTGCTAAAGAACCCGGTAGCCCTTATTTGTATGGCGTTTATTATTTTTTATACCTATAAAGTGTTGTTTGAAACATTCTGGCTCTATGGTCTCAGCGAAAGCCGTATCTTCCAGAGCAGGATTTATATGATCCTGAACTATATAAATTTATTCAGCAATCTTATTTTCGCATTGGCTGTTCTATGGATGCCCATCAAACATCGATTTACAACGCCATCCTCATCTGCGGTTCCATCATAGGCGCCATTATTATTTATTTTATTGTGTCAATTATTTACCAGCACAGACGAAACAGGCATTTGTACAAAAGATCGCTGGAAGCGGAAATTAAATTACTGGAGAAAGAACGGAGCCGTATTGCCGCCGATTTACACGATGACCTGGGACCTTTGCTTTCATCCATCAAACTAAAAGTGGGCAGCTTTGATCTCTATTCGGATACTGATAAGAAAACGGCAGACAGGGTATATGAACACATTGATTCATTGATGCAGCGCATGCGGGATATTTCGGCAGATATGTTGCCCAGCACACTGGAACGCAAGGGGCTGGTGGCCGCGGTTAATGAGTTTATGGACAGCCTGCCCGGACCCTCAAAAACAGCGATTAGCTTTGAGCACCCGGGGCTGGGTGAATTGCCCATCAGCAAATCTATCCATCTGTACCGTATTATCCAGGAAATCATTCACAATACCATCAAACATGCAGGTGCATCTGTGTTAAAGATTGAAATACGCCAAACGGGTTCATTGCTGGTACTGCTTACCTATGATGATGGCAATGGCTTTGACTATAGTCTGCAGTCAAGAAAAAATGAAGGCCTTGGGCTTCGCAACCTTTTCAGCAGAACTGAAATGCTGGGAGGCAGCCTGGCCGTTGAATCTTCGCCCGGAAAAGGCACTGGATTTATAATTGAGATACCTTTGAACTATAACCATGACTAAATCATTGTATTCGCCGGTACGCGTGTTGCTGGCAGACGATCATGAAATATTCCGCGAAGGATTTTACAGCCTCTTCAACAAACAACCCGACATAGAATTGCTGGGTGATGCTGCAAACGGCGAGCAACTGGTAAAACTGACTGCTGAATTGTCGCCAGACATTGTGCTTACAGATATAAAGATGCCTGTCATGGACGGCATTGAAGCCACCAAAAAAATAATTTCTCTTTATCCCCATGTTTCCATTATTGCATTAACGATGTTTGATGAAGACGACCTGATAGTGGAAATGCTTGAATCGGGCGCCCGGGGCTACCTGCTGAAAAATGCCCATAAAGATGAAGTCTTTGATGCCATTAAAACAGTTTACACGGGCGACACCTATTTCTGTAAACACACTACCGCCAAACTCACAAAACTGATTTCCAAAAGCAGGTACAATCCCTATAAACCGATTGAACGGCCCTTGTTTAATGAAAAAGAAACCGAAATTATCCGGCTTATCTGCGGCGAATTTACCAATAAGGAAATAAGTGACCAGTTGCACCTGAGCGTGCGTACCATTGAAGGCTACCGGGAAAGAATACAGGAAAAAATGAAAGTAAAGAATGCAGCCGGTATTGCAGTATATGCTATTAAGAATGGCATTTATAAAATTCCTGATTAGTGCTCCTCGTATTAATACGTTTGCAAAATACCGTAGTAACCGCATAGGCCATCAACTTTTTCAGTCCCATCTTTGCCCCGCAAGATGTTTCTGACAATAGCATTGATCGTTAAACTTTGTTGAGCAGGCCGCAATTGAAAAATAGCGGCCTTTTTATTTGCCCTATTGCAGGCCCGCAATGTTTAGGGCGATTACCATTGCCTATGTTTTTTCGCTGCGCCAATTGTATTATTTACAAACGCATCAGCAAAATAAAACCCCGGTGGAAAAAAATCCCTGCACAAAGACCAGTTGCACAACTACCCGGTTCGTGGTATTCTTACCCGTTTTGTTTATGGATTGAAATAAAAATGTATATTCATAACCTGATTATATGCTCATTACAACAACCCTTCACTTAAACCGCGTTCCCGGTACCCTGTTATAAGCGCTCCTTCAGTAGCAACTGCAAAAATTGCAGGTATATTTTTTTAAGTAATTTTTTTTAAGGTAAAGTCATATTGCATGAGTGTGCGCAAAACTGAAAGCAGGTTGCCGCAGGGCTTGCAGGCAACCGATCTCGGCGAAGCTATAGTGGCTCCGGACGGGCGTTGCGCCCTGGTTTCCTATACCAGCTCTCCACTGGCTGCGGGAAGGGAAAATATGTATGTAGTTTTTGTAACTGATGCAGGACTTGCCGGATCGGTGCATTCTTTTGAATGGACCTTCATTGAAAACGGCGGCACACCGGCAGTTAGCAGCACAGATTTTGGTCAGCAAACTTACACAGCTGCAGCGGAAGGCAGCCTCGACATTGGTATAAGAATGCTGGATGCAGGTGCTGCGGAACAGGCAAGCATTTCTTTTTCGCAGGACATTGGACCATTGAATGATGCGCTTGAAACGCTGATAGCAGATGCCAACAATAACCCGGGACCGGGAATGGGCAATCCGGATGTATTGCGCGAGCTGGTGAATGATCTTAATCCCTATTATGGTACAGTATTGCTTACAACACCGGAAGCAGGAAACGGTTTTAAGAAATTTTTATTCAGCACCATTAACGACGGCCTTATTCAGCGCAAAGCACCAGACAGGTATTATCAGTTAGACCAGGTAGCAGCATCCATAAACAGCGGCGAAACAGATTTTGTTTCATCCATTGCACCGGGCCTCGGTGTAGCTGCGGTAAGACTGTCGCTGGTTGCCATGATGCTTCCGCCGGCGAGTATACCTTATACTGAACTGCCACCCACCAGTGCTGAAAATGCTGCAGCTGACGAGCAAATCAGAATAAAGCTGGGCGCATTAAGCGAAAATGACAGGATTGATATGTTTAATCTGGTAAGGTTCCCAAAATCGAACGTGAAATTATGTGGTAAGCTGCTGGAAGCATTGCGTGATAAATTTTTTGCCGGGGTAAATTTCGATGATGTGCTTGCAAAGATGTCGGGAACAATGAGCGACTGGATCATCCTTAATTATAACAAAGGGCCATTAAAAAGATAAATGACGCAATATGTGCAGTACAACGCCAAAAACAAAGGCAGCAAGTGATGCGTTGGTGAAAGCCGTCGCCATTCCGGACAAGGCAGACATTATATCATTAAAAAAATACCTTGTCAAAGAATACAAAAAAGCGTTGCAGGCAAACCAATTGGGTGCACAACCTGCAGATGATTCCGCAGTAAACCTGCATGTGCCTGTTTCAATTTATGCACTGGGTACGCCGGGCAATCCCAGTTACTATGCAGGTATTCATGATGATGAAGTTCACTTTTCAGCCAGTCTTATGAAGGCGGCGGCTATGTTTGCAGCTTTTTCCCTGCGCGAAGAAGCAAAGCAACTGGCTGCTGGTGGCAGTTTTGCAAGCCCCGCAGCTTTCTTTACTGCTTTAGCTGCACAGTTTCATACTGCCGATGCAGATACCGCTATTGTTACTGCAGGCGTTGGTCTTAACCCAAGGTACCAGGATGTATTAAAGGCAACCATAGCAGGGGGAGTAGCACAAGTTCAGTTCGATCCAGTTTTTGCCAATCATTTGGATCTGATGATTGTACCCAGTAATAATAACAGTGCCGGCGAATGTATCCGCAGACTGGGCTATGCCTATATAAATGTCAAATTGAAAAATGCAGGATTCTATAAGCCAGCTATCACATCGGGTATCTGGCTGGCGGCTGATTTTGCAGGCTTAACCCGGGTAGAAATTGATTCCGTAAACGACGGCAAGTCGGCGCAGTGCACCACATCAAGACAAATGGGAGACCTCTTTGCACAAATCTATGCAGGTAAGCTCATAAATTCCACCGCCAGCCTGGATATGAAAAACCTGCTCATAAAGGCAGAAACCCAGGGTGATGCCTCCTGGCTTACACATGACGGAGGAAACCGAAAGTACAATGTGGTAGGGGTTAAAGTTGGGTTGGCCAATTTAAAGCCCAATACGCCGCCCAAAGGGCCCGACGTGTATTCTGAAGGCGTGCTGCTCAACTGGAATGGCGATCCCGGAGATGCTGCAAAACTGGCGACACTAAAACTAACTCCCCGGATTGCTGTGTGCTGGCAAAACATTCGCGCCTCAGCCTACGGTACCGGGGTTCCTGCCATTGCACTGATGATTGAAAACGCATTTTCCAATTTTATACATCAAACACCCTTGTAACTAAGATTGTATGGCAGACGTTCTTCAATCCATTCTTACGCAAACAGGGCTTGCCCTGGCGCCATTGCGTTCGGTAAAAACACCCGGTCAGGCAGTTGCGTTCTTCCGGAAACTGGGTTATGAAATTCCACCGGGCGCTTTTGGTGGGGCATTGTCCGATCTTGCTGCACAGGCATCGGAATTGGTAAACGCCGTACAGGATCTTGTAAAGGCACAGGATGACGAAAGTACAATAGCTGCAATTGCCAGCCTTTTCGGACGCGTTGTAGCAATAGCCAATGATATAAGGCAATTGCATAGCCAGATACAGGCAGGAGGTGGTGGCGGCCTGCCAAATATCGGCGATCTGCCCAGGCGTTTAACCGACTATTTAATACTCGAATACCTCGACAAGCAAAAGGCGCAGGCGCATCAAACTTTGCATTTGCTGGGTCTGGTGGAATACGAACTAACACCGGCGGCCAACCAGCCCATGCGGCTCGTTAACTGGAACAGGATTGGACAGATTTTTACAAAGCCCGGGCAAATTGCAGACGATGTATACCAGTGGAATGCCGGGCTTGACGCAGAAAAATTATTGAACCGGCTGGAAGGCCTGATGAGGGCCTCTACTTTACCAGGTGGAATTTATCCTCAATCTGCTACGACAAAAGCACTATTGGGAAATACTTCAGATGGTTTAAAGGAGCTGAGATTTGCGTTGTTTCAAAAGGGTACAGACCCTGCTACCTATGCGCAGTTCGGCATCACCATTTCACCGGCAGAAGCACAGGGCGGAAAGAAAAAAGGTATCGCTTTGCTGCCCTACCTGATGGGTACCGCCGCTTTTGCATTTGATGTATGCGACCGTGGTGAACTGGTTTTTAATGCTACCGCCGATATAAAAGGCATAGGCGTGATCGTTAGACCGCCAATGAATGCTGAGGGCCTGCTGGGTTTGGCTGCTGCCTTTAAAGCAACCGTTCAGATTCATGAAAAACCCGATAAATCGCAGGAGATCATATTAATCGGTACACCAGGGGGTACCCGGCTTGCACTACAGGGGCTGGGCATGAATACTTTTATTCAAAATTCAGCAGGTAAACTCGACCTGGGTTTTGAAGGAGAGTTAGCGGCCATCAGGCTGGTTGTTAAAGGCGGCGACGGTGATGGGTTCTTACAAAAAATTCTGTCGGGGGTTAATGTAGAAGCGGAAGCAGCGCTTGCATTTGGTTTTTCCCTGCTTGGCGGATTTTACTTTCGGGGCGGTGCAAAACTGGCACTTGATTTTCCGCTGCATGCAGAACTGGGCCCACTCAATATTTCAGGCATGCGCATTGTGCTGGAACCTGCCGGCGATCATTTTTCATTGCAGGCTGGCGCTACCATTGGCCTGTCACTGGGGCCACTGCAGGGTATTGTCGAAAACATTGGTCTGCAGGCCAACCTGGCATTTAAGCAGGGTAACCTGGGACCGGCCGATCTCAGCATTGGCTTTAAACCACCCAATGGAGTAGGTCTTTCTATTGACGCAGCCGTAGTAAAGGGCGGCGGGTACCTCTATTTTGATTTTGACAAGGAAGAATATGCAGGTGTATTTGAGTTATCCATTGCTGAGATTGTAACTGTAAAAGCTATTGGTCTTATCACCACACGCATGCCCGATGGCTCAAAGGGTTTTTCATTACTCATTATCATAACAGCTGAATTTGCTACCGGTATACAACTTGGTTTTGGCTTTACATTACTGGGCGTGGGCGGCCTGCTGGGGCTCAACCGCACCATGTTGCTCGATCCAATTGCATCGGGTGTAAGAACAGGAGCTATCAATAACATTATGTTTCCCTCCGATCCTGTTGCGAATGCCCCCCGCATTATCAGCGATCTGCGTACTTATTTTCCGCCCTATGAAGGTAAATTCCTTATCGGTCCCATGGTAAAACTGGGATGGGGTACCCCTACACTTATCAGCCTTGCTTTTGGCATCATTATAGAAATACCAGGCAATGTTGCCATCGTTGGCGTAATGAAAATTGCACTGCCAACAGAAGATGCGCCGCTGCTGGTCATTAATGTGGCATTTATTGGCGCACTGGAATTTGATAAAAGCAGGGTTTGGTTTTTTGCTGCCATGTTCGACTCACGCATCCTGTTTATGACAATGGAAGGAGAAATGGGCCTGCTCATGGATTTCAGCGACCACCCCAATTTTGTGCTCAGTGTGGGCGGCTTCCATCCGCAGTTCAACCCGCCACCGCTGCCATTTCCCAGCCCAAAGCGCATACATATAGACGTTTTACGTGTGCCGGTAGAGCGCATTACAGTAGAGAACTATTTTGCGGTGACTACCAACACAGTTCAGTTTGGTGCAAGAGCAGAATTATTTTATGGGGTAGATGATTTTAACCTGCATGGTAATTTTAGCTTCGATGCCCTTTTCCAGTTTTCTCCTTTTCATTTTATTATTGATATATCTTTTTCCATTGGCATGGATGTGTTTGGCGCCGGTGTATTCAGCGTAACACTAAAGCTTACCCTCTCTGGCCCCGCACCCTGGGAAGCAAAAGGAACGGCCACGCTATCCATCGATCTTTGGTTGTTCTCTATTGATATTTCTGTTGATTTTGATATTACATGGGGTGAAGCAGACAATCCGAAACTGCCATCCATACCGGCTATTCCCATTCTTGTCACCGAATTCAACAAAGCAGACAATTGGCGGGCGGCCCTGCCGGCAGGCGCCAATCTTTTGGTGACCTTGCGTAAACTGGATGCAACGACGGAACAACTGGTACTGCACCCGCTGGGCACCATTCGCGTAAGCCAGCGCAGGATACCGCTTGGTATTCATATTGATAAAGTGGGTAACAATCCCGTTTCGGATGCACATCTTTTTAGCGTAAAGACAAACGTGGCCAACCTGGTGCTCACCGCCAAACCACCACAGGAAAAATTTGCGATTGCGCAGTTCCAGGACATGAGCGATGCCGATAAATTATCAAGACCTTCCTTCCAGGATATAGATGGTGGGGTAGAACTTGCTTATTCAGGCAGGCAGCTCGGCTCGGGTAAAATTGTAAAAAGGATTGTAAGATATGAGGTAAAGATTATTGACGGAGACGACAAATACCATGCATTCCGCTGGTTCAAAAATATCGGCACTTTATTTTTTCATTGGCTGGGTGGTGCCGCCATTTCCCGATCGTCTTTATCGTTTGCCACCAAAAAATCTATGGTGCCAACAACAGGTGCAGAACGTGTAAAAGTTGCCCAGCCCGGTTTTGTAATTGCCGCAACCAGTAACAATAAGGTGCTGGCTGATGCCCCTGTATTTGCATCGGAAGCCCATGCCAGTGATTACCTGAGAGCAACTATTTCAAAAAACCCGGCAATGACGGAGGATATCCACGTCATTCCATCATTTGAAGCAGCTATATGAGTATCGCAACCTATTCCTTTCTTCCTTACCTGCGCCAGGGCATTGCCAATAACCTGGAAGCAACCGCTGAGGCAAGGGCCACATTCGATGTAAAACTGGATGTGCAGGGCGATGGAACCATTTCGCCGGTAGATGATAAACATATCCAGATTTACGGCCCCGGCGATATTGTTGGCATCGACCCCAGGATAATTGTAAAAACAGAGCCGCATAACTGGATAACCAATTTTGAACCCAATTATCTTCCCTATATCGATTTTTACGATGAGGATTTTCCCTGGCGTTATACACCCGCACCGCCTGCCGGTCAGCGGCTTAACCCGTGGATTTCGCTGGTAGTACTGGCCGATGGTGAATTTGAAGAAGGGCAGCCTGCAGTTAACCAGCCACTGGCTTTTTTTACCATCAGGACCGCTGCAACCGTTAAAAGCTTTTTCCCGCCGGCAGATCAGCTATGGGCCTGGGCCCATGTTCATTACAACGGAGATCTAACGGCAACGGACAGTACCATTGTTACCGATCAACCGGCAGATGTAAACAATTCATTGGATAAATTACAGCAGGCGCTGAACCAGAACCCAGATTTCGCTTACTCAAGACTGGTAGGCCCAAGGAAGCTAAAACCGGGCACATCCTATCATGCCTTTATCATTCCATCGTATGAAAGCGGCAGGCTGGCGGGACTGGGTGGAGACGCACCGGCTATTGCAGGCGCCAAACAAAAAATTGCCTGGGAAGGCAATGACCTGCGCTTCCCTTATTATTACCGCTGGAAATTTAATACCGGTTCGGTGGGCGATTTCGAATACCTTGTCCGCCTGCTTAAACCCAAAGTGGCCGATAGCAGGGTAGGGCGCCGCGTAATGGATATGACCAATCCCGGCGCCGCGCTAAACTGGATAGAAGACCCGGATAATCCGTTGGGCGGTATACTGCGCCTGGGCGGCGCGCTGAAAGTGCCCAAAGAAGCGTTGACAGATGAGGAAATTGCACGGATGAATAAATTTGATCAGTGGGCTACCAAAAAATCGCCGGAACTGCATCCATTCCAGGTAGAACTGGCAGGTTTCCTGAACCTGGCCGATGATTATGACCATTCGCCGGCAGCTAACGCCAATGCAGCAGCGCAAACAGACAGCAACCTGCCCCCGCCCGCAGATCCCAACGATGATGCAGATCCGCTAATTACCGCCCCTATTTACGGGCGGTGGCATGCCATGGTAGAACGCGTGTACAAAGATCGCGCGGGGGTACGAATAGACAATAATTACAATTGGGTGAATGAACTGAACCTGGATCCAAGATTCAGGGTGCCGGCACATTTTGGTACCAGGGTGGTGCAGGATAACCAAGAAGATTATATGGAAGCAGCCTGGGAGCAGATAGGCGATGTGCTGACGGCCAACCGCCAGATTCGCTTTGGCCAGTTTGCTATGGCGGCCAGCTCTGCGCTGTATGCAAAACATTTTTTATCCGCAGATGCCACAACGGCCTCCAAAACCATGCTGCTTACGGCGCCCCTGCAAAAAAGACTGATGACCGGCGGTGCTACAGTTTTTCACACCATGAAGCAAACCGTGGTACCACAGGTTATTTTTTCTGCGCCAATGCGCCGTATTGTAAGGCCGCGCGGCAGGCTGGCCCTGCGCTTACAGGAAAAATTGCCTGCCGGTGAAACCTTGCGGCTGGAAAATGTAGTCACAAAAATAAACAGCGGCGAACTGCTGCCGGCCCCGCCAAAAATAATGGCACCCGCACTTCCATCGGCAGACACTGTAGCCGCCGAACTGGAACCGGCAGGAATTCCTGCGTTTCTAAAAGACTGGCTAAGAAAATATCCCTGGTTGCCCTATGTTCCGCTTGGGATAGCCCTGTTCGTTATATTGATCGTATTATTGGCCGGCGGTACTGTTTTGCTGGTTGCCGGACTGGCCATTGCTGCCGGGCTGGTAGCGTTATGGCGGAAACTGGCACAGGCTGCGAAGGACCTGCAAATGGCTGACGCGTTTACATCTGCCGGGCAAACCGTTTCATCGGTAGATGCTATCCCATTGAGCCCGGATTTCCGGCTAACCACGCCCGAAGAAAATTTTTTGCCAACGGTAGGAGGTACTGCAGACAGCAATAATGCAGTGCTGTTCAAGACATCCATCAAAGATATGTACCGGCTTATGATAGTAAACCGGACTGCCGTGCCTGCTCCATCGCCACCTCTGCAAGTAACATTAAGCGCCATCACTGCGGCAGCTTTACAGCAGTTGCGGCCGGAGAAAACCGTGGCTGCATGGACTTACCAGCATATTATTTTTCCAGGCTGGATAAAAGACCAACTGGTTGATGAAGGTTTTGTGGAAGCCATGGCCTATCCAAAAATAAATAAGCCCATGTATGCTGATCTGAAAAAAATATCGGATGAACTGTTTTTGCCCAACGTTGAGCTGATTGAACACAACAGCCTTACCCTGCTGGAAACCAACCAGCCATTTATTGAATCTTATATGGTGGGACTAAACCATGAATTTGCGCGTGAGCTGCTGTGGCGGGAATATCCTACCGATCAGCGGGGCAGCTATTTCCGGCAGTTCTGGGATGTGTCGACCCTGCTTAAGGATCCGGCGCTGGCAAATAAAACCGAAGCCGAACAACGAGAGCCTTATTATGATATTTTGAAACTGCACGAATGGAGGCGTCTTAGTAAACTGGGCGGTCATGATAACCGCCAGAAACCGGGTGAAGCACCAAAGGAAGAAGTGGTGCTGGTTATACGCGGCGAGCTTTTAAAAAAATACCCTACCGCTGTTGTATATGCGCATAAAGCAGACTGGTCGGTAAACAAACAAAGCGGCCAGGTAGATATACACGAGCCCAGAAGCCTGTATAACCAGGCAGAGGGCGATAAAGACAAACCCGATCCATTGATCATAAAAACACCTTTGTATTCGGCAAAAGTAGACCCCGATATTTATTTCTTTGGTTTCGATTTAACCGTGGCGGATGCAAAGGGTGAAAACGAACCTGTAGCACCCTCACTGGCCAATGCAGGCTGGTTTTTTGTTATCAAAGAAAGACCGGGTGAACCAAGATTTGGGCTGGATGTGCCGGCAGCAGATGGCGGCAACCAGCAGCTTATCAGCTGGAACGATCTTGACTGGTCGAGGGTAGTACCGGCAGAAGAAGGGGTTATTGATGTGTTGCATCTGCCGGCCCCATTACATCTGCCTGCTTCGCCGCCACCTTCTGATGGCGATACCGAGCAGGAAGGACAGCTAACACAATACAAAGATGATATTCATGTGCCCTGGAACAACAATATTGATGCCGCGGCACTTGCTTATATTTTGTACCAGGTGCCCATGATGGTATGCACCCATGCATCACAAATGTTATTACAGAAAAAAGATTAACCAATACTGTTATGGCTGAGTTTCAACAAATACGTGATGATTTGCGCCAGGGCAGGGATGCAGCCGGGCAGGCAAGGCTGGATCTTTTTGCCTCGGGCCAGCGTGTAAAAATGCTGCAAAAACAACTGGATGCACTCGAAAGACAGAAGGGCGGCAACAACGAAATATATATACAGCAGCGCAACCTGCTTAACAGGCAGCTGGCCGCCGAAAAAGAAAAACAGGCCGCCGGCCAGCAGGCGTTTACACATGTGCGTGAGACAGTAGACAGGCTGGAAAAGGATTTTTCTCTTTTTACAGATCCCCGTGCCCAGCTCAGCGCCCATTTCCCCGCTGATACACCTTTCCTGTTATTCCCGTTAAGAATGGAAACCCGTTTTAAAACGGTTAATAACCAGCCCCAGCTATGGGTACGTGTTTATCCCGACGATTGCCTGGTAGATAGTTTTGAGCCACTGCTTTCCACAAAGGAAGTAAACAATGCGGCGCGCTTCTGGGCCGAGTATTACAGTGCCGGTCAGCCGGCAGACCCCATTAATCCCGATGCCGCAACGCTGGATCTGCAAAAAGCCGCCTGGCGTTTGCTGGTGAGCGCTGTGGGCGACGGGCGCGCTGCCTGGATAACCCGCCAGCTGGTGCCGGATGCAGCCACCAGTATTTTTCCTTTGCGTGGTATCAATACCGTTATACTTGCCATTGTTTCCGGCAACTGGAAGCCGGCGGGCCAGGCTGCGATTACGGACCTTTTTAAAAAGCTCTGGCTGGCAAACGGTAACAGCAGCCAGGTAAAGAATATCAAAGATGATTTTAACGCGGCACATGCACCATTGAACGCAGATAGTATTATTGATGAGTTTGAGCCGGTCAATCTCAATGATTCACTGCCGGCCGGTTTAAAACGGTCGGAGGCCGATCTGCAGGTGGCGGTGGTTTCTTTTATTGACCTTGATAAAAAAGCAGGCAAGGAAAGGGGGTGGTCGCAGCCAACCCGCGTAAATATATTGCCGGAACGCCTGGCGCTTTTGCGTTTTAAAGGAACTGCACCAATGGAACCTGTTTTTGGCAACCCTATTCCATTCCCCCTTCCCACCAGCCCCGACCCATCGCCGGATGCCGGCAAACAATTTGAGCAAACAGCCAGCGGCGATTTGGAATTTGCCGAAGAAATAAAATGGGTGGCAGATTTTGATAAGGCGGTAGCGGTTGGAATGGGTTTCCGCATCAACCTGGCGCAGGACGAAACAAACGGCTTTACAAGACTAATGGTATTGGGCGTAAAACTGGGGGCAGACGCGGCAGAAGGAAAGAAAGAGCTGGAAACCCTTATTGACCACCATTATTTTAGCAAGAAAGGTTTTCATATGCTGGCCCAGGGCACACCTACCAATAACTCGGGCACGGCCGATTCGGGTTATAAAAGCGGAGATGATGCAGATGCAACGTTTGATCTTTATTTCAAACAAGCTGCTGGTTTTGATGAAACAGATGAAACCACTAAACGAAAAGACGGACAATGGCTGGCTGAATGGCTGGGACTGGACTATGGCATCACCAAAAAAATATTGCACAGCGATGGCGCCGATCAGATGGATGCGCGCAATATGAATACCGCCCTTTGGCCCGCAACCCTGGGTTATATTATGGATGCATTAATGGCCGGCGGGTTTACACCCGAAACCATTGCCCAAACCCGCGATTTTTTTAATGCATTTGTAAGCGGACGTGGCCCCGTCCCCGCCATACGTATCGGTAACCAGCCTTATGGAATTTTGCCCACCAGTGCATTTCGCCGGCAAACATGGATGCACACAGATAACCGGCTGCTGGCCGCCAATAATGCACAGTTTGCTTTTCTTGCAGGGCTTTACCAACTGCTGCTGCGGGTAGACAATAACTGGATGGCCGGCCTTGCTAACGGTGTGGCACATGTGGCGCAGGATGCTGCCCAACCCTACCAGACCCTGCTGGATGTTATTGCCCTGCACCCCAATTCTGCAGAGTACCACCGCCGCTACCTGGAAAGCCTGATTGAAATGAGCAACGCGATGAGCCTGGTAAAAGCCGGCTTCCGCGAACATTCTGATATTGTAAAGAATAATATGGACTTCCTTCGCAATACGCTGGGTTATCCAACCGAAATCCTGCCACAAATAGCCGCGCTGCTGGGGCTTCCCTGGCAAGACCCTGTTAAATACCTGGTAGATGATCAACCGCTTTCGGAAACATTGCCTGTCCGCAGCTATACAGCCGATAAAAAAAATTATATTACTGCACTGCTTGATCAGGCAAAGAAATCAGCAGATGCGGTACGCACCGGCGCAGGTTTATCTGAAAGGCCCGATGCAGAGCTGTACCGGCTGCTGAAATATGCCCTGGAACAATCTTACCACGGCAGTGGCATCGGTGTAGCAGCATCAGTCAATGCTTTACCCGCCGAAAGACTGGCCCTTTTAAAAACAGAACAGCCTTTTGTACAACAGCCATTCAAAGGAGCGGTTACAGAGAGCCGTTATGCGCTGCAGTATGAAACCATTCCGGCTGTGTCGCCGGTAAAAACAGTAGCTGAATTTGTGAGGGATTCCCTTTTTCTTGCCGATATTCCGGCATATTCAAAATACTTGTCTGCCCAGCTGGCTGCGCTGGAGCAATTGCAGGGGGCCAGCACGGCCAGGCTGGAGCGTGCCCTGGTAGAGCACCTGGATTGCTGTGCTTACCGGCTTGATGGGTGGAAGACAGCGCTGCTGGCCAACGGGCTTGCCTGGTTGAGAAATAACCAGGGCGGCATAAAGGACCAGCAAAGGAAAACGGGTATTTATATTGGCGCGTTTGGCTGGCTGGAAAATGTGCAGCCCAATACTGCAAAAAAAATCAGCCCGGTCGTTCTTCCACAGGATGTGCTGGCCGATTTTAATCCCGGCGGCGATAAACTATTTCTTACCGACTCTGCCAATGAGGGATATATTCATGCGCCATCTCTTAACCAGGGCGTTACTGCGGCGGTTCTGCGCAATGGTTATATTTCTCACGGAAAACCAGATGCAAATAATGTACTGGCCGTGAACCTGTCTTCAGAACGTATTCGGCTGGCCCTTTCCGTTATAGAAGGCATTCAGGGCGGGCAGAGCCTGGCGGCATTGCTGGGTTATCATTTTGAAAGGGAACTGCATGATCGTTCGGACCTCACAGCCGGGGGCATCGACGTGTATATTTATGCTATCCGTAAAATTTTTCCGCTTAATGCAGACCAGATAAAAGATACCAAAATAAGCAATGGCACCGACCCGTCGGTAGATCCGGAAACCGTGCCGGTAACGGCTATCGAAGCCCGTAACGTAGTGCATGGCGTTAATTTGAGCAACTACGTAAAAAAACAAACCAATCCCGCCAATAAAAAATTTCCTTTCGGGCTTGCTTTATCAAATCCGGATGCCGCAGTAGGCGCCGCCATTACAGATGCAGTCAACCATATAATTGATATCGCCGATGCGATCGGCGATCTGGGTATGGCGGAGAGTGTGCACCATGTGGCTATGGGCAATACAGATCGCGCCGCCGGCGTGCTGGAATCTTTCAGCAAAGGGAATTACCCGCAGGAACCGGATGTAACACGTACCCCCAGAAGTGGTGCTACCCTTACCCACCGCGTGGGCATCCCATTTGATTATATAGCCCTTGCGGCTGCTGACGGACCAAGGGGACAAACCGAACCATCGGTGAACCAATGGTTGAAAACGATGCTGCCGGCAATGGACAAGATCGTTTGCCGCTGTTCGTATACACATCGCAGCAATGGAATAGTTGAAAACATCAGCATTTCAATGGATGATATCGGCCTGCAACCCATCGATCTTATTTACCTGCTGAATACCCAGGACAGCAAGTCGTTAAACGAAACAGATGACCGGATGATGCAATGGTTGTTTGCCAATGCAGACCCGCAAATTGATGCTGATATTGTATTGTCCTATACGCAGGATGCCCCTGCTGCAGACAGCTTTAGCCTTTTCCAGGTAATGCCCCTGGTGAAAAGCCTGCGTGTCCTATTACTGGAATCGGCCAAACTGCAACCCAACGACCTGGCGCTTACCAATGAAGCAAGCAAAAAAGATGCACCCCCGCCGGAATTGCCGGCACAAAGGGTGGTTGACCTGGTAAACAAGCTTAGCGCGGTTCTCACCGCTGCGAAAATGCCTGCGGGGGTAATTGGTTATTTGCTGTCGCTGCCGGCGGCTGATCTTGCCACCACCGCAGATTTGGACAGTATACGAACAAAGGCCGACGATACCATTGATCGGTTTGCGGCATTGCTGCTGGAACTGGGAAAATATGGTATTCCGCAAACAGCTACCGGTGCCCTGTATACGCAAAGACAGCAATGGTTTATTTCGCTTAAGAACAAACTCAGGGATCTTATTGCACGCTGGCAAAAGAATGCTGATGATTATGCTTTGCTTGCGGCCAACCCCGTTTCAACGGAAAACCTGCAGGCAATGGAACGGCTTATTTCATCCAAACCAACACCGGCCGGTTCCATTACGCAGCCGATAGTAGATGCAAAAAAACTGCTGTTTGATGCCGCATTCACCACTGTAAAAAATATTGTGAGTGCACGGCAGGCAGGCATAGCCGTTTTGATACAGGCCGTACAGGCATTTGATCCGGCGCCATATGATGTAGTTGCATTTGATATAAGCACAGAATTGCGCCAGGTTCCGCAATTCATCTACGATTTGCAGTCGCGGGGCAATACACTGGTGGATGATATTGAAAAAAAGCGTTTACCCGGTGCCGGCACAATTTTGGCCGGGCTGACTGCGCTGAGCCCGGAAGACCAGGCGGTTCAGGTAGAAGCTGCCGCCCGGCTGATTTTGGGCGATTCATTTTCCATGATTCCAAAATATTCGATTCCACCGGCACAATCGGCCGAAATAAACAATGCCTGGAATGCAAAGGATGATCTGCTTGATTATTCAGTAACTGTTGGTAAAAGAATCAACCCGGCTGAAGACTGGCTGCATGGTATTGCCCGGGTACACGACAAAATGAAGCACCTGGAAAGCTGCATTCTTTTGCGTGAAGCATTTGGATTGCAGGAAGAAGATCTGTCGGTTCATCCCCTGCAATTTCCTTTTACCAGCACAGACTATCACTGGCTGGCGCTTCCTTTTCCGGCCGGCAAGATTAACCTTGAGCAAAGCAATGCACTGCTGTATACGGCATTTACAAAAAGCAGTTCCCCGGCACCGGTAGTCATTTGCGGTATGCTGGCCGATGAATGGACCGAACTGATACCCGCTACGGAAGAAACCACGGGTATTACTTTTCACTACGACCGCCCCAATGCCGAAGCGCCGCAAACACTGCTGCTGGTAACACCCGCACAATTCAGCGGTAACTGGCAGTGGAATGATTTGGTGGATGCGCTTGGCTATACGCTCGACGCCGCAAGAGCACGCGGTATTGAACCAGACAATATAGATAAGACCGCTTTTGCACCATTTCTGCCAGCCATATTTGGGGCTGAAAGCCTTTATCCATACAGCATTGTGCTGGATAACAGGGCGCATTACATGACAGAGGAAGCCGTTAAAAATATTGGGCTGACTGTTAAATAGATTAAAGCAACTGATATGAATATTATTCCGCAGGAAGCAGTCTTAAAAGAAATCCTTACCGCCAGGGCATTTCCCATGACGCTTGCATGGAGCCGGCTGGAGGGCAGACCGCGCACCAATAATTTTGACCGGGCATTGAAAGCCGAAGTACGCGATGCATTGTGGATGCTTTGCAAACAATGGCAGATGGGTGAATTCCGCGGGGAAGACGCCGGTTCTCCCGTTGTAGCCAAATTATGTACCAGTACGGCCGCACTGACCAAATACAAAGCAGCCGATCAAAAAGTGCAGGCATTCGACAAGGATGTTCCCTTTGAAGCAAAAGTGGAACAAAGAGCTTTTCCTTTTGCAACACTTGAACAGGAGATATCGCTCGATTTACGGCTTGTTATGGGACGCAGGTGGATGCAGCTGCTCAAACTCAATGGCCAACTGGCCGCTACCAGACAATTTTTCCTGGATAATTATGGGTTTAGAAAGCCCGATCCCTCAAAGCCAGCGGATGCAGCCATCTGTGCACACCCGGAAGCCTGGCAGCAATATTCGGCTGTGGCTAACCGTATGATGGATGGCGCAAAATTCTTTTTCGATCTGAAGGCGCCGCAACATTATTTCGACCGGCCCGATTTTCCGGTGCCGGGTGATCACCAGGTGTTTAAAGACATGGAGGAAGCATTCACTAATTGGTACAGGGACCTTTTTTATCAGCCGCAGGAAATTGTCAATGATGCCTGGGAGCCTTCCAAACTGGAATACCAGTTTTCTGTAGCGGCCGCCACTGAAAAAGGCGAAACAACGCTGCACGCAGAGGCCTACTACCAGGGGCATCTTGACTGGTATAATATGGATGTAGATCGTACCGGAAAAGGACTGGGCGATCTGCCGGAAAATCCGCCCGCCCCGGAGCCGCAAAAAAAAGTACAGACTGTTATTCCGGCGCCCGTGATGTTTGAAGGAATGCCCAATACACGCTGGTGGGCATTTGAAGATGCCCGCACCAATTTCAGTTATATAAAACCAGATACCACTGATCTTGCCAAACTGTTGCTGATAGAATTCGGCCTGGTATATGCCAACGACTGGTACCTGCTGCCGTATAAATTGCCGGTGGGAACGCTAACCACTATCAAAGGCCTTGCACTTACCAATTCTTTTGGTGAAAATTTCTGGATAGAGGCGGCTGGCAAAGGAGATAATGCCGACTGGACCCGGTGGAATATGTTTTCTATGAATGCAGATAGTGAACGGCCGGTGCCGGCAGATACAGATTTGTTACTGCTGCCCACCGTAGCTAAAATACAGGAGGGCAAGCCGGTGGAAGAAGTGGTTTTTATACGCGATGAAATGGCCAATATGGTTTGGGGCGTAGAAACAATTGTGCCCGTGCCCGGCAGTTGGAGCAAACCGGGTTTTGAGGCGGCAGATGAACTACACGCTCAATTGCAAAAAATAGTAACGGACAAATTTGGGCCACCGGCAATTGACCCGCCAGTAAAAGATGGTGATGAAGAAGCAAAGATCAGGTATGAGGTTATGAATTCCATCCCGGAAAACTGGATACCTTTTATACCGGTGCATGTACCCGGCAGCAACCGTGAAGTACAATTGCAGCGGGCCGCTATGCCGAGGATACTGGTCGGCGATAAAAATAAACCGGATAAGATCAGGCCGCGTACTGCGCTTCTGCAGGAGGGGCTAACCGAAAAAGCGCCTTACTTTATTCATGAAGAAGAAGTGCCGCGTTCAGGAATCCGGGTAGAGCAATCCTTTCAGCGTACCCGCTGGAATGATGGCAAGGTCTTCGTTTGGTTTGGCGCCCGTAAAACTACCGGGCGGGGCGAGGGCAGCAGTGGATTGGGCTTTGACCGCATCGTGCCCCGAAAACTGGTTTAACAACATCATAATATTTAGAACCGCTGGCATTAAGTTATTAAGTTTACAAAAAACAGGCAAACGCAATAACCTTCGCCAGATGATTAATCAATACGAAATAAGAAATACACTAATGGCAGATTTGCCGTTTATTTTTGAGTTGTTTGATCAGTCAGTTATTTACCAGCAAAGCCGCGGTTATCCCGATTGGAAGAATTATGATCGCGGTGCCATTATAAGAGACATTGAGAATAGCAACCAGTACAAGGTGATGCTGGGCGATACCATTGGCATTGTGTTCAGTGTCTGTTATACCGACAAACTGATTTGGCGGGAAATGGATAAAGGCGATTCGGTGTGCCTGCATCGCATCGTTGTAAATCCAGCATGGAAAGGCCACCAGTTATTTAGAACCATACTCAACTGGACTATCGGGCATGCCAAACAAAAAGGATGCAGCAATATCCGGATGGATACCTGGGCTGCCAATCAAAATATCATCCGGTATTACGAAAGTTTTGGATTCTCCATTGTTGAAAAATACACCACGCCCGGTATTGAGTCGCTACCGGTGCACAACAGAAACCTGGAGATGGTATTGTTGCAATTTACCTGGTAGCTTTTGCCATGTAAAAATTTTCATTTTGCCGGTCGTGCCGGTTTGTCGTATCTTCTGAACCCAAACTCAACCAACATGAAAAAAGTATTTTTATCACTGCTTGTTCAGACAGTTGTACTGGCGTTGTTTTCGCAGGATCTGCAAAAAATTCAGCAAGACTTTGAAGCCCAGTTAAAAAACGGGACAAACGCTTACGGACACGATTCAACAAAAGGAAAATATTACCAGGTGCGCGGACTCAGTATGTACTGCGAAATATACGGAGAGGGACAACCGCTTTTGATTATCCACGGAAACGGAGGCTCCATTGCCGATTTTGTTTACCAGATTCCGTATTTTTCGAAAAAGTATAAAGTTATTATTGCAGACAGCAGGGCACAGGGCAAATCGGCTGATAAAGGCGATTCGCTTTCCTACGAAATGATGGCAGATGATTATTCGGCCCTGTTAACGACCCTTAAAATTGATTCTGCCTATGTCATCGGCTGGAGCGATGGCGGCATCAATGCCTTGTTACTGGCCATCCGTCACCCTGAAAAAGTAAAAAAGCTGGCTGTAACCGGTGCGAACCTGGTGCCGGATACATCGGCTGTTAACCAGGATGTGATAGAAATGGTGATGCCCTACTATACCTCATTAAAAAATAAGACGGTAAAAACACCGGACGAGAAAGCACAATTGAAATTGTTACGGCTGCTGGTAGATGAGCCGCACATACCTGTTACGGCACTTGAAGGTATTAAAAGCCCTGCACTGATTATCGGTGGCGACCATGATATCCTTAAGCCGGCGCATACCTTGCTCATGTTTCAGCATATCCCCAATGCTTATTTGTGGATACTGCCCAATTCAGGTCATAGTACACCCATTGTATACAAAGACGAATTCAATAAAAAAGTAGATGATTTTTTTTCAACACCCTACAGGAAAATAGAGAAACAAGCCAGGTTTTTTTGACAGACAAGGGCTGTTGGATTTATATCAAATCTTCCACCTCTTTTAAAAGACTGATCAATTCATTGTTCTGTGCAATAAAAGTGCCGGCAGAGAATTTTGTAACCAGTTGCGTTACTTGTGCTACCAGTTCGTTAAACTGGTCATCAGGCTTCCCTTCATTGAGTGCCAGTACAGCCTGTGCTTTTGACTGCAGTACCCAGATGCGTTCTTTATTTGCCTGGTCTTTTTCAATCCTTTGCAGTTCACGGTCGCATATCTCAACAACCGTCTTCCAGGTTTTGCGGGCTATGCCGTAATCTGCCACTTTATCAAACTGGTTTTTTCTTTTAGTGGCACTGAGCAGGTACATAAAAGCGCAATTGATGCCATTATAATAATCATTGCAAACAATGAATCCTTTTTCATAGTATTTGCAGGATTTGGCGATATTTTCTTTTTCGTTTTCATATTTGGCCAGGCGTTTGTAAATAGCACCGGCAAGGCCAAAGGTTTCTACGTCTATCAAATCGTCGGGCTTCAGGTATTGCAGCAGGATGCTTTCCGCCAGTTTCAGTGCTGTTCGCTCATCGGGTTCCTGTAATTTATACGTAAGCAAAACAATCCGCTGAATGATAAAGCGGTTGTTGGCATCCCGTTCTATTGCGAGTGCAAAATAAGCCAATGCTTCCCGCAATGAATTAGCATTCTTTTTTTCTTCCGCCCTGTCTATCAGCCCGGCCAGGGATAGCTTTTCATCATTCAGTTTTTCTTTCAACTGGTCAAGAATGGCAGCCACTGCCGGCAAATCTTTTATTTCACTGCTTTTCATTCCTTTATTTTTCTGGTCGGTGACTGCATCGTTGAGATCATTTACAAGCGGAGATACATTTGCAAAGTTCACAGGCGGTATACTCTCAAACAGGTTTTTAAAAGGTAAACTTTCAATAGCTGCCGGTTTACCCATCCCAATTTTGTCAAATGCAAATTCATACATTTCCTGCAACAGCGGCTTTTTGGAAACAATCAACGTGCCGCCTGTTGGGGTATCAACAGTGCCGGCTATTTTTTTCATATCTGCCTGTGATACTTTGGCCATCAGGTTGTCTGTAAACGTGCTGTCTTCGGTTTTTTGCATCACCTTTGCTACAGCATTGTCCCATCCCGCAACGGATTGTTTATTTTCTTTCTTTGTTTTTTTACGCGGCGGAAAAATATCGTTGCTTAAAAAATCATATACCGGGCTGTCGTTGCTTTTCTCTCCTTCTTCTTTTTTGCGGTCAATAACGCTTTGGATAAGACCTTTTAATTTGGTGGAAAAACCCGCCACTTCGGAGGGGTCAATATCGTTTCCGCCATGTACATATTTTTGAATAACAATGTGGTTAAAATCAAAAGGAAACAGGAGATTGCTTTCCGAAATTACTATTGTGGAAAAGGGTTTCAGCGCGTATCGTACACCCAGTTCATAAATAGCGTTGGGGTTTAAGGTGCTGATGTCTGCAATAGCAATATCCGCATTGAGTATCCATTTGTACATAAACGAATCAATCGTTCCCGTATAGAGTTTGTCAATGGTTCTGAAGCAATCAATCGGCGGATCGGTAAATGAATCGCAAACCGGCTTAAGGATTTTTTCAAACACCAGGTTCATATTCAGCTTGCGCCCGGTAGCGGGATCTGTTTTTTCACTGAAACCGGTTATTACAAAACAACTGAGTTTTTCCGCCATGGCATTTGTTTTTTTCTGGCAGGGCCGTCACTGCTTCTCTAAGTTACAAATAAATTATAAGGAGGTGCGCAAGGGCCCGCCGGTAGGTAAAACATCCGCTGAACCTGCAGGTCATATTAATGGACTTTATAGTCAACAGTAAAAATTGATTAAATCGTACAATTGTGCAGGCAATTAATATTTAGCGCATGAAAGAGAGCAGGGTAGCAGCCATTGACATGCATGGCTCCGAATTTAAAATGACCGGCCATTTGCTGGTAGATCGTATTGCCGGTTTTATTGACAGCATAGCTGAAAGGCCTGTAACCACCAGGTCAACTGCCGCACAATTGAAACAAATTACAGGCTCAGGACCCTTGCCGGAAAAAGGTACAGATGCGCAACATTTATTGAGCCGCGCCATTGAGCTGTTGATTGAACATTCCCTTTTCAACGGGCACCCAAAGTTTTTCGGTTATATTACTTCTTCAGCCGCCCCCATTGGCGCCCTGGCCGATTTACTGGCCGCCGCAATTAATCCCAATGTAGGCGCTTATGTACTAAGCCCCGTGGCCACCATGATTGAAAAGCAGGTGGTAAAATGGCTGGCGGAATTAATTGGTGTACCGGCTTTCGACGGCCTGCTGGTAAGCGGTGGCAATATGGCCAACTACACGGCTTTTCTGGCTGGGTTGCACACCAAAGCACCCGGCAATACAAAACAGGAAGGTATTGCGCAGCTAAACAAAAAATTACTCGTGTATTGTTCTGCTGCAACGCATACCTGGATTGAAAAAGCCGCGGTATTATCAGGTCTTGGTAGTAATGCCATTCGCTGGATAAGCGTTGACCATGGCGGCCGCATGGACATTGGCCTTCTGGAAAACAGTATTACCACCGACATCAAAAATGGACATCAACCGTTAATGATAATAGGCACGGCAGGCGATGTGAGTACAGGGGTGGTGGATGATTTGGCTGCTATTGGCCATCTTGCAAAGAAATATGGATTGTGGTTTCATATTGATGGCGCTTATGGAATGCCCGCCGCTGCCGTACCAGAATTAAAAACGTTGTTTGAAGGAACAGCGGAAGCCGACTCTATTGCGCTGGACCCGCATAAATGGTTGTATTGTCCGCTCGAGGCTGCCTGCACACTGGTTAAAGATCCCAATTACCTGGTGCAAACCTACAGTTCGCATCCTGTCTATTACAATTTCGGTAATGAAGATGAACCCGCGGCCAGGAATTTCTATGAATACGGCATACAAAACTCGCGCGGTTTCCGTGCATTGAAGGTTTGGCTGGTGCTGCAACAGGCAGGGAGAGAAGGCTATATTGAAATGATCCGGACAGACGTGCAATTGTCAAAATTATTATTTGAGCTGGCAGAAAAACATCCGGAGCTGGATGCAGTTACACAGCACCTGAGTATAACAACAATGCGGTATGTTCCACCTGAATTTCGTATAGACACGACGGACAGCCAGGCCTTCCTGAACAAATTAAATGAAGCCCTCGTCAATGAATTGCAGCATCGCGGCGAAGTATTTCTGTCCAATGCACTTGTAAGACAGCAATATTGTTTGCGCCTCTGCATTGTTAATTTCAGAACTTCAAAAAAAGATATTGAAGATACCATTGCCATTATTGTAAGGGAAGGAAGACGTGTTTATGAGACAATGAAAAAAGAACCGGAAAAACATGCGCCGCCTGCCGGATAAACAATGCTGCTTTGTGCAACAACCTCATCACAACACACCCTCGCCTAAAAAATAGCTGGAACAGGTTACCCTGCCGGTAGAGGAGTTGTATGTTTGCCGTGATAAATTAACAGCGTATGTATATACTGCGTTTTTCTCTTTTTTCCCTGCTTGTAATTGTATCGGGGTTGATGGCCTGCAAGCCGGGTGCACGCAATAAAGCCGGCGTAGAACTTGCCATGCACAGGTATGATCATTTGATCCTGGAATTAAAAGCAGATTCTATTGCACTGTTGTATACGCCAGATGGCGATTTGGGCAATATGGCACATGGCAGGGACTCCATTCGCCACTTTCTTTCCGGTTTTAAAAATGTACGCGTTCTTTCACAGGTTTCGCAAACAAGCTCATTACAGGTTGAGGGCGATTCAGCCCTTCAAACAGGAAGGTACCGGCAGGAGGTTATTGTTGATGGAAGGGACACGGTGCATGTGAAAGGGATATATACAGCCCGTTGGGTTTGGATAAATGGCAGCGGGTGGCATATCAGGCGGATGGATACCAGGCCAGGTTAGTGGTTGACTAGGGTAAATGTTATTATAGCTATGTCAACAGGCTGCCGGTCGCGACCGTTGGAACATTTAGATAGATACTAACGGATACGGGCAGTTGCTGTTGTGTGCTGCCGGCAATTAAAAAAAGGGCCGCCCTTTCGGGCAGCCCTTCTTAACGAAACATGGGAGGGCCGGATGTAAAAAAAATTGTCTGCAAGGTCAGGGCAGGACCAAAGAATTATAATATTCAATTATTTTTTTGATGTCTTCCATTGAATGATAATCAGGCCGGGCAGTTTTTGTATAGGCATTTATCTTCTCCTGTTGACCCGTCATAAACCCGAGGATAAAGGCCTTGTCTTTTTTAAACCTTTGCATCGCACCGCCGGCACAGATATACAATTGCTCGTAAGAACGGTATTCGCGCTGCGTTTCTCCCGAAAAATCATTTTTTTCTGTAATCACCCTTTTTTGCACAGCCATAAGCAGTGTTAAATGGCCTTTGGCTAAAACCTGGTATAAAAATTTTTCATCCTGGTTATCTATTGCCGGGAAGCCGTTTTGAAAACGATAATGGGTTACATTTCCCAGTACAGAATCAGTTAAAACAAGTTCCTTTATATTTCCGGTGCCTACACTCATTTCCACATTTGTCTCTGCCATGTAATGTACTTCCTGGGTCAGCACATTAAGCCGCAAAGCGTTTTTCTTATAAATGGCGTTGCTCTTCAATGTAACGGTGCCATAATTCCAGCGTTCATTGAAAAAAGGCGAACCGGCGATATCGGAACCAGGATTTACAAATGGTTTACCGTTGGCATCAAATACAGCTATCGTACTGGCATTGTTCTGGGTAAAAGCCTCGTGTTGCGAATAGGCGGGGAGTGCCAGTGCGGTAATGATAGTTAAATAAACAAGTCTGCTATACATATTGCCCTTTTAAAAGAAACGCATCAGAAACAAAATAAGCCGGAAGGCTTTGCAAACTACCTTCCGGCCTGTTATAGTTTAATAGTTTACATTTTTTACCGGTGCACTGTCTGCTGATGGTGTATTCTTATCTGTTTCATCGGCAGGTACATCCCAATAGTCCATAAAATTATAATTGATGGTAGCATTGGTATAGACATTTCCTTTGAAAAGCAGTGTACAGCCATACCGTCCGCCACCGTTGGCTATGGCATATGTCCAGCCCCACCTGCGGCTATCATAAAATGAAAGGCCACGGAAAGCCAGTGCGGCCATTCTTTCCATTGTTAACTCCTGCATGGCTTGCGCTGCGGTTAAACCTGTGCCGGCTATTGCAGCAACACCCGAACCTTGGTATGCTCTTATATTGTCTATGATGGTTAAGGCAGCAGCAACATTTCCTGTTCTTATATTGGCCTCTGCCAGCATCAATTGAGTCTCCTCATAAGTAGGCCCGATATAAATTTCAAGTTTGCCTGCCTGGCGCGAACCCAGGATAGGGATGCCCGTTAGACCCGCGGTAGCACCATCCACCAGGCTGTACCGGGTACTGTTGGTATTGGCATCGCCATAAAATGTACCATTTGCTGTAGAAAAATTGGCCAGCCTTTTGTCGCCCGCTTTAAATTGCTGCACCAGCCTTTCACTCAGCTTGTAAGTGGTAGTTTGGTTGCTGGATGCGGTTATACCGGCAACGGAACCTCCTGTAGCTGAAAAAAATGAATTGGATGCAGTAGTTCTTCCGGTAAATACATAGTCGCCCTGTTTGATGCCATTGTTGCAAAGGGTAATTACCGATTGCCAGTCGGCGGCAGACATGGCTGGAATAGACGCTTTGGAAATACTTGCTGCAGGATTACCATTTACAAACGGGCTAAGATGGTTCAGCACGATATTGCGTGCCAGCATGGTATTGATGGTTCTTACCCATTGCGCAGCGGACAAAGCTTTTCCAAGACCCACCTGGTTTTGAGTGGGTATGAGCGCCGCAATCATGGTAGCGTAATCAGCCTGGTTAGAAATACCGTTGAGGGTAGTCATTGCCAGGTTTAATTGCTTATTGGATTCAGTAATGATAGCGGACTGGCTTACAAATTTATGGACAATGCTATTAGACTTGTCTACAATTAAACCGGCATAATATATAGTGCCTATTTGGGCATAGGCATATCCTTTCCACCAATAGCACCAGGCTTTAATAGTATTTGCCTTGTCGGCACTTAAAGTTATACCGCCTAAGTTTTCCAGGGTCAGGTTACAGGCATTAATCATGGCATACATGTTTACCCATTCGTAGTACAGCGCGTTATTTGAATTGGCACTGGCCGCCGTAGTATTGAAACCTCTTATGATACCCAATGCCTGGGGAGAGCTATTGGTAAAAACAGTAGATGCATCACTTGGATCGGCCTGGAATTTATCGGGAACGCCCATAGTGGTTGTTTGGTTGTTTGAACCCTGACCACCACCTACCACATCGCCCATTAATTCATGATAACCCCAGGGCAGCGAAAAATAACTATCGCCCAACCATCCATCGGAGTAATTAAAACCAGACCAATAGATGCCGCCTTTTGCATAAGCAGCAATGCCCGCTTCTGAATTAACGTTTCCGCTAAAAGTCGGGTCGTTGGGGTCTTTTACCTCCAACTGCTTTTTACACGAGCCCAGAATAATCAACATGGTGATAGCCAGGAAATACGAATGGTATTTCCCGCTTCCTTTATTTATATTGAATTGTATTTTTTTCATTACACTAAATTTTTTAAGATGACGAATTAAAAGCCAAGATTCAATGTAACCTGGTATGACTTCAGGTTGGGAATGGTGCTGTGATCAATACCCCTGTCGAAAGAAGAATTGGATGCGCCTGAGCTGATTTCAGGGTCCATACCCGGATACTTGGTAGAAGTAAACAGGTTTCTGCCACTGAATACCAACTGGCATTTTTTCAACCATTCCTGGTTGGCGAATCTTGAAAAATCCACGCCTAAAGAAATATTCCTGAGCCTGAGAAACGAGGCGTCATAGTAGAAATAATCTTTTGTAACGTTGTTACCCACACCTTTTGAAGTATTACCCAATGCGTAGTAGGCGCTGGCATAATACGCAGTCCAGGCGCCGGTTTTGCCATTAATGGTAACTGGCTTGGTGAAGTCGTTGCTGATACCATCGCGGTACATCCACTCTGCTGTCTGGTTGTAAAGGTGAGCACCGTTTATCCAGTCAAACTGGAAACCAAACGAAACGATACCTTTCCAGGTGATGGTATTAATAAATGAAGATGTAATCTTCGGGTTAGGGTCACCCAGTGATGTTGCTTCATCGGAGAAGAAGATGGCATAACTATTTTTATTAACTACTCTTCCGTTTACTATTTCGTAGTCGCTTTGTGCAGCGGGGTCTATAAATGGTGTTTTGCCATCTGCCCTTAACTGGTTAACACTGGTTAATGCTTTATACCCGTAAATCTCACCGATTTTTCTTTGTGCAGCAAGTACCAGTCCTGTACTTCCGGCAGCGGTTGTAACGGGTATATCCCCACCTGTAACAAAATCAATAGTTGAAACCTGGTGTCCTACATTTATGGTAGCGTCCCAGGTGAAATTTCTGGATGCTAAAACAGGGATATTGACAGCCACCTGCCAGCCATGAGATGATAATGTGATGGCATTTGTTTTCAATGAAGTTGCTCCTGTTGAAGGGGGTACAAGTTGATTATAGAGGGCATTGTCCGTATGCCTTTTCCAATAGGTGAAAGAGAAATTGGCTGATTTAAACCAATCGCCTTTGCCGATATTAAAAGATACATCAGTGCCTATCTCTTTTTCCTGGGAAACTTCAACGTTGAGCAATGGATTCCTGGCGGCAGTTTGACTGGTATAAGAAAGTTCATTGCCCGTAGGCTGTAAATTAAGAATTGGATACCTGTCAAAAGGATTGGGTTGAATACCCGCTTTACCGTAAGCCACTCTTACCTTCCAGCTTGAAACAGCATTATGTATACCATCCAAAAACTTAAATGAAGTTAAGTTTACATAGGCATTGCCATGAGGGAAAGTAAAAGGTTTTGAACCGGCGCCGAAGGCAGATGAATAGTCAGTCCTGAAACCGCCGGTAATACCGCCATAGTTACCAAAATCAAATCGCTGATCTACCAAATAACCAAAGGTCACAAAAGGCTGAATAAAGTCTACTGCTGTATGCTGGCTTTGGGTAGCTGTAAGGGTAAAAGGGGGATTGAAAGCTAGAGTCTGTCCCCAGGTATCCAGTTCTTTGTAATCATTCCTGCGGTAATCGAAGCCAACCAAAGTGTTTGTTTGCAAAGGGAAGCGGATATTAAAATCCTTTTCAAAATCGGTCTTAAATGCAGCAGTGGCATTAAAATTTTGTTTGGTGTTGTTGTATTGCCAGTTGTCAATTTCCCCGGTTTCATCACTGCCATACACATTGGTCCATGAGCCCTGGTCTTCTGTATTGGCATTCAGCGACTGGTTATAAAATGTCCATATATCATTTTCGTTCTTATAGGTGACACCATATTTGGCATTCAGGCTCACAAACTTGTTTACCTTGTAATTGGCTTCCAGGGCCTGGGTAATATCATAACGTTTACTATCGCCGGCAGTATATTCCAGCCGGTAATAAGGGTTGAATGCATTCACACTAAGAAAACTTGCTCTTTGGTAAGAAGCATAATTTCCCCCTGCAATGGTATCGGTTAAACTAAAAAAAGGAGAGGTGTTTAAAAATCCGTATACACCTCCAACATCTGCATTGCTTGTTCCGAGTCCAAAACCCGCACCGCCCGGTGCGCCGAGGCGTGGATGTAGAGTATTCTTGGTATAGACCAGGCTGGTGATAGAGCGCAGCGTAAAGTTTTTAAATACTTCGAAGCCAAGGTTAAGGGTAATATTTGATTTATCCAGGTAACCATTGTCTTTAAGCATGGGTGAAGTGGTGTGGTTATTGGAGAAAGCAAAATTGAAATCGACTTTCTCGCTGCCACCACTGATGCTAACTGAGTTGTTTCTTGATGAAGCATGCTGAAAAACCTGTGCGAAGTGGTCGTAATAGTGAAGGTTTCCTTTATAGTCCTGGTTGGCATTGTTGCGGGGATCCAATATTCCATAACGGGTATAGCTTTGTGTTGCACCGGGAGAATTGTTTCCGCCGGCAATATCAGTTCCGTATTTGTAGGCAATGGAATTGGAGCCGGTAATGATACCCAGCACCGGGTCTATTTTTAGAATATCACCCGCACTATATCCTAAACCGGAATTTGAACCGGCTGCAATAATATTTCCGCTGGCATCTGTTAAATAAGGATGCTTGTCGGCTTTACCAAAATGACCTGCATTAATAAAGGAATTTTGTGTAATGCTGGATGAAACATTAATGCTTAATTTTCCTTTTACACCTTTTTTTGTAAATATCTGTATTACCCCGTTGGCGCCCTGCGCACCATAGAGCGACGAAGATGCTGCACCCTGAACGATTTCTACCCGGTCAACCTGTGACATATCCAGTGTGGTTAAATTCTCAAACGGAATTTCAATACCATCCTGCATTACCAACGGTCTTGTACCACCCTGTACTGTATTGATACCTCTCAATACAATATTTACCTTGTCTCCGGGATTACCAGATACCGATGAAATTTGTGCTCCCGGTATCTTTCCAATTAGCGCCTGATCAAGTGTTCCGGCTGGTATTTGAGGCAATTTGTCTGAAGTAAGAGACTCTACAGAGATGCCCAGTTTTCTTTTGCTGGTAGCCGAACCTACGCCGGTAACTACCACTTCGCTTAATGCAGCATTGGAAGGTGTAAGTGATACATTCAATTCGGCCGAATTGGTCAGTACTAACTGCTTTTTGTCAAAACCAATACTGGAAAAAATGAAGGTAAGACCTGGTTTACCTGTCATTTTAAAAACACCGTTCGCGTCCGTAACAGTGCCCTTCTTTGTAATTTTTTCCTGAATGGATACCCCGGGTATGGGATTTCCTTTGTCGTCCGAAACCTTGCCGGAGATTTCAAATGTTTGTGAAGAAGCTGTTTGGAGGATCAATAATGCCCCGGCCAAACAGGCTAGCAGTTTTCTCATGTGTGTTAGTTTTAGTTGTATAATATTTGCTCCAAAGCACCAAGCTTATGGAGCTCATGAGCGTGAAATTAATATTATTTTAATAAAAAAATACATTATAAAAAAATATATGTATTGATTTTGAGGTGAAATATGGGAAAATACCGGCGATGATGATAAATAATAACATATATTAATAATAATAATATATTTAACTTATCTTGATTCAATAATTTGTCAGCAATGCCTTATCCGAAGATTATTTGTGGTAAGTAGAAAAAATGGGAATAAATTTTTAAAAAGAGGTCGAATTAAATCCCCGCAGCTTTCATTACCGGCATTTTTCTGTTTTACCGTGTGTACAACCTATCATCCTCTTCAGCAGACAGGGTATTTATTTGGTTAATCCGACCAGCAGTGCCTGGTAACGGTTATCACTGAATGCCCGGCCATTGTAGCAAGCATCTTGTTATCTCACCTGCCAAATTTTCTCCCAAATTAGTTGGTAGCTTAGCACAGGCATTACTGGTACTTGTACTTAAAGCAGGGACTGGCAAAAAATTAACTTCAGCATTACCTGATTAAATTATTGTTTATGAAAAAGCTGCTAATAGGCTACGCATTGATTTTCGCCTTCTTTTCTTACAGCAAAACATTGTGCGCACAGGAGAAAAACAAGATGGAACAAAAGGCTAAAAATAAATTTAGTCCTTTGGATATCGCGGCTATTGAAAGGGTAACCGGAAAAAAAGGCAAAGAAAACAAGGGGGAATACAAAATCACCATTCCTCAAAATGATTTAAATGTAGTAGTAGATGGGTTTAAGATAATACCGCCGATGGGTTTGGGTGCATGGGCTGCTTTTACACCATCCGCAGAAGGTGCAATGGTAATGGGTGATATCATTTTAACTGAAGATGACCTGAAACCCGTACAGCAGGAAGCTATACGGCAGGGACTCACCATTTCTGCCATTCACAATCACTTTATACGCAACCATCCCAATATTATCTATATGCATGTGGGCGGTTCCGGCAATACAGAACAAATGGCACAAAAAATAAAAGCCGTTTTTGATGCGGTGACAACTTCAAGGGGGCACGACCCCGCCGCGGCGCCCGCAGACAGTGTAACAACAACGCTGGACGCTGCCATGCTGGATGCAACACTTGGCTATAAAGGAGAGTGGAGCAAGGGTGTCTGCAAATACACCATTGGCCGGCCCGACGTGAATCTTACAGAACATGGGGTTGCCATTACTACTTTCTTTGGCTTTAATACATGGGCTGCCTGGCAGGGAAGTCCTGAACACGCAGCAGTAGCGGGCGATTTTATCATGCTGGAAAATGAAGTAGCGCCCGTTATAAAGGCATTGATCGAAAACGGGATTGAAGTGGTAGCGGTGCATAATCATATGGTGCATGAACAACCAAGAATATTTTTCCTGCATTATTGGGGTGTTGGCAATGCCGAACAACTGGCTAAGGGCTTAAAAGCCGCGCTGAATCAAACCGGAAAAGGAAAACCGGGGGGAATGAAAATGTAAGCCTGTACTGGTCGATGTTTACTCAGGCTGCAGGCACTGTAAAATTCTTTATTGGCAAATTTTAGCATCAGCTACAAAATAATGACAGCTCAAAACAAAGAACACTGGGAAACCGTGTATGCCACCAAAAACCCCGGACAGGTAAGCTGGACACAGGACGTACCCAGGACCTCACTTGATTTTATACATTCGTTTGGTTTGCCCAAAACGGCAAAAATTATTGATGTGGGCGCCGGCGAAAGCAAGCTTGTTGATTTTTTGCTCGATGAAGGATTTGAAAATATAACCCTGCTTGATATTTCAGCAAAAGCGCTGGAAAAATCGCAAAAGCGACTTGGTGAGAGAGCAAAACTAATTAACTGGATAATAAGCGATATTACAGCATTTGAACCAGACACCCTGTACGATGTTTGGCACGACCGGGCAACATTTCACTTTTTAACCAGCGCAGAACAGGCCGAAAAATACCTGGCCGTTGCAAGAAAGGCGGTGACCGGTTTTTTGATCATGGGTGTATTTTCAGAAAATGGACCAGAAAAATGCAGCGGCCTGCCTGTTAAACAATACAGCGAAGAAAATCTATCTGCTGCGCTGAAAAATGGTTTTGATAAATTGAGCTGTGTAAAGGAATACCACTCAACTCCGTTTGGTACCACACAAGATTTTTTATTTTGCAGTTTTCGGCGGCATACAAATGGCGGCGAAAAATAACAGCGATACCCGTTCCTTCCAATGGGGATGATATCATTGATTCACCGGGCGCTTCGGTTTTTGTATCTACTGTATCCATAATTGAATATATTTGCTGCTACAAAGCACGGGGTGCCATTTTACTGGCTGAGATTATACCCGGGACCTGATTTGGATAATGCCAACGTAGGGATGCGGACTAAAAGTATTGTAAGCTCCATTCTGCTGGCTACCCCACTGAATGGGGCTTTTGTTTTTTAATCAATCAAAAAAAATGGAACTGGAAAAAGCAAATCTTGAACTCATTCCCAAAAGCCAGCAAAACTGGCAAAACAGGCCTGAGTGGTTTTTTAACCGCGAGCATACAGATACTTACGAACAATGGTATGAGGGCAGGTATAAGCGTGCGGAAATATGGCAGAAGAAAGTAATGGAGCAACTTGTTTCAAAAGACACACGCGTAAATAAACTACTTGAATTTGGTTGTGGCACTACCCGTTTTACCAGGTGGTGGAAAGAAATTGGTATTGAAGCCACCGGTGGAGATATATCGCCCCTGATGTTATCTCAGGCGATCCATCTTTTTGACGGCGACCTGGTAATGGCCGATGCGCATCATATGCCATTCAAAGACGGTAGTTTCGATGCTTTGGCCTTTATTACCACATTCGAATATTACAAAGATCCCGTAAAAGTTATCAGGGAAGCAGCACGTGTTGGCAAATATGGAATTGCCATGGGTATGATGAACAGGAATTCTGCCAAAGTAGTAAGAAGGAGGGTTCAGCAAATGTTTGGCAAAAACCCCTTTTATGTAACGGCTACTTTTTATACACCTAAAAAACTTACCCAAATTATTCACACTGCGCTTAAAGGAAGAGAATATACCATTGAATGGACCTGTACCGGTCTTCCCAAATGGTTCCCTGTTCAGCAATGGAGTTTGCCCCTGGGTGATTTTTTTGGATTATATATTAAACTAAACGATGTGGATTAAATGAGCGGAAAAATACCCCATCACTTCTTTGAGCAATTCATCCAAAACAAATGCGGCTACAGTCGCGCAGAAGTGCGCATTGGCGCAAAGTTTGGCGCGGACGTGTCCATCATAGACCTGCCCGGTAATATGGCAATGGCCCTGACGAGCGATCCGCTTTCGCTGATCCCTTCTCTTGGACTGGAAGAATCTGCATGGCTGTCTGTTCAGTTAATGGTAAATGATATGGCCACCACCGGTTTTGCGCCGATGTACGGACAATTTGTTTTAAACCTTCCTGCTTCTTTTCCGAAAAATGATTTCAAAACATATTGGGAACACATTCACCGGTTTTGTGTAGAAACCGGCATCGCTATAACGGGAGGGCATACCGGATTTATCGAAAATCAGCACTCCACCATTGCAGGGGGCGGAACATTGATAACCGTTGCTCCCAAAGATCAGCTGCTGGTATCTTCATTTGCGCAGGCCGGGGATAGTATTTTAGTTACCAAGGAAGCTGCTATTTTATCGGCTGCTATTCTTGCCCGGTGCTTTCCGGAAACTGTAAAGAACAAGGCCGGCGCAGAAATATACCAGTTGGCCTGTCAGTCGTTTTATCAAACCTCATCATTGCGGGATGCGTTGACTGCTGTTGGAGAAAAAAAGGAACACCATGATATTACTGCCATGCACGATGTAACGGAAGGAGGTGTATTGGGAGCGATTTATGAACTGGCGGTGGCTTCAGGCAATGGCGCGGTAATCTATGATCAGCAACTTCCACTGGGCGAAGTGCCCAAAAAAGTCTGCAGCGTTTTTTCACTGGATCCGAGGTTTTGTGTAGGTGCCGGCGCCATGATCGTTACATGTAAAAAAGGAACGGCCAGGGATGTTATCGATCGTCTGGCAAGAAAAAATATTGCCTGTACAGAAGTGGGGCAGCTAAGAGCGCCATCCCGGGGAATTAAATTGGCGGAAAATGGCATCGAAAATGACCTGGTATACATGGAAAGGGATCCCTACTGGGCCGCATTTTTTAACGCGTACAATGCCGGATGGAAATGACAGTGCAAAAACGACATATCGCCCCTGGTATTTACCTGGTAATTGACCCTTCAATGGATGAAGCCATTATTACTGATAAATTGATTTGCATCCTCAAAGAGAAAATAGCAGCCGTACAGCTATGGGATAATTTCCGGGAGGGCGAAAATATTACGGCATTCATTCAGAAAATATGTGCGCTATGCCATGCTGAAAATGTCCCCGTTCTTATTAACAATAAATGGGAATATTTGACCGGCACTTCGCTTGACGGTATTCATTTCGATCATATTCCACCCAACTATGACACCATACGGGCCCAGGTGAACAGGCCGTTTATCAGCGGCCTTACCTGCGGTAATGATTTACAGCCGGTGCAATGGGCCGCCAGCAATGGTTTAGACTATATTTCATTCTGCTCTATGTTTCCATCTGCCACGGCCAACAGTTGTGAACTGGTAAATTACAGTACCATACATACAGCCAAAACAATTTTCAGCAATCCCATTTTTCTGGCAGGTGGCATTAAGCCGGAGAACATGATTCAATTGCAGGAATTGGATTATAGCGGTATTGCCGTTATATCGGGTATAATGAATGCAGCCAACCCGGGTGAATCAGTCAGAAAATATTACAGCAACTTAAAGTCAAAATCATGAGAAACGAAACGATAAAAAAATTATGTTGTCCATTCGATAAAGCCGGTTTGGACCTGACGACAATAATAAAAGATATTGATGAAAATATTGAAGAGGGTTTTTTGGTGTGCAATGAATGCAGGCGTATCTACCCGATAGTAAGGGGAATACCTGTTATGAGCCCCGACGAATACAGGGAGTTCAGGCTGGAACAACCTGTATTGGAACGCTGGCGCAACTATCTTAACGGCAGGGCCGTTGATAATTTCCGACTTGTGGAACCGGACAGTAGAAACCAAACATTAGGACCTGCATGATAGCTTTGAACTCTCATCAGCCATTAGCCTGCGGGTTAAAACTATTCTATTGTCTGAATATTTCTTGTGCTGCCAGGTACTATTGCTTTAGCACCTGTTTGGTAAAAGTGCCTTTCAATCTGTCAGTAATGGCAAGGAAATAGACTCCGTCCGGATAAATGCTCATATCGATGGATGCTGTATTACCAGTATATTTTTTAACAATGTTCCCTGTTGCTGAGAATAACACAACTGCAGTCTGCTCCTGATTGTCATTGCTGATGAACAACTGGCCAGACACCGGGTTGGGGGAGAGCATTACCCTGCCTGGCTTTTCGGTGGCGCCAACGATCAGTACAGGGCTGAACGTTTGCGTCCCGTCTATGTCAATCATACTGAGCCGGTAACAGGCGGGGCCATAACAGGGATGTGTATCCGTAAAATGATAGCTGGTTTTTATGCTGCTGTTGCCGCCTGCTTGTACCCTGCCCAGGGAAGAAAAATGAATGGCATCTGCAGCACGCTGGATTACGTAATGACTGCTATTGGTTTCCTGTGCCGTTTCCCATTGTAAAACTGTGCCTGTTTCCGTTGAATGCGCAGTAAAAGAAGTTAGTGTAACCGGCATCAGCAGGTTCTGTGCCTCTACCAGTAAGTCGTCCAGCGCAAAATCATTTCCATTTACCTGTTTCGTTGAGTTTGTCCATGAAAGATTCATGGTGGTTGATGTGGCCGTCCATGTATATGTTTTTGTAATCCACGAAGTAGTAGCTGCAGAGGCTGCAATTACTACACTGCCATTTAGTGTAAGGCCAATGGTAGCGGGGTTAAGCAGGATAATAGACGGTAGTTGTAATAAGCCACCCACCTTATAAGAGATTTTGTATTGTTTGCCGATTGTAAGACCTGTCAGCGATTTTCGTAAAATAACATTGTCCGCTGAAGGCACATTGGCTCCGCCACCGTAGGCACCATCACTCCAGTACATAAGAAAACGACCACCCAGCGCATCGGCAGGGCTTTGTGTAACGCCCAGGTTTGTAGTGACAACTTCCCAATTGCCGTTTATAAGGCCGTTCCTGGGGCCGGCGGGTACAGAAAGACAATTGGCCCAGTAAGTATCGGCTGCAGTTGCATAGCAGGATTCATACGTAGTGCTGTTAAATTTTTCATTCCAGATGGTTGTCCATGTTTGCGCCTGCGCCGGGCTGATGATGCCTTGTAAAACGAAAAAAGCTGCGGATAAATAATAATACATATGTTTCATGGTGGTACGGTTAAAAATTTGGGGGGTTACTTTCTTAAGTTGGGTTGTATGCAAAAAAGGTTGTACTACTCTAAGTTGACTTAACATACATTTTTGTTTTTATTAAAATCTTCGCTGTATATAGAAATAGTTTTCGCAATGGCTGCAAAAAGTGTCCCGGAAAACAAGATCAAGTTTGTAAACTGATTATATATATATTGTTGGAGCATGTGTTGCAGAGCGGGAATTTTTCTCCAATAGGTGGAATTTTTTTTATTAAAACCTGTAGTTTTTTTCGCCAGGAGTAAAATTTACTGTTTTAAATAACGTAGATGTATATGCGTAATATTTAATACATTTTGTTGCTTAATGATTCGGGAGACTGCGATCAAAGCAACTATTGACTTTGACCAGATATATCCCCCGGTCTTGTTTATTGTGATTAAGTAATTCTACTGGTATTTTTTTTGGCTGGTTACTTTTGCAATTCAGCAACAAATACCTGGCCCGGGCCCGGGTCACTTCCTTACATTTATTCAGCCTGGCTCAAATTGTGGTGTATAACTGATAATATTTAGTGCAAAACCAGAAAACACTTATCTGCAAATTTGCAGGAACAAAAGCCGTTATACAAAAAAGCCGAAGAGCGTTGAGATAGAATGTGTTATTCCGTATAATTAATTGCAACCGTTGTATAAATGGGAAAGAACTGTTTTGTTTTAGTATTGCTGACATGCGCAATTATCGCGGCACATGCCCAAAAAGATACCTGCAGGGTGGGTGTATATGTCAATAATATTTATGACTTTAAAGTAGATGATAAAAGCTATATGGCCGATTTCTGGATGTGGGTGAATTATACCAACGATAGTTTGCAATTTGAAAATACAATCGAGGTCACGAACGGTAAGTCAGCAGATTTCAGCCATTATTCCCTTGAAAAAAAAGGTGAATGGAACTGGGTGGCACAAAAATGCAGGGCCCAGCTTATTCATGAATGGGATGTAACCAAGTTTCCATTCGACAAGCAGATATTGGAAATTGTTATTGAGGATGCTCGTTATGATACTTCAGCCCTGATTTATACAGCGGATACCGCTAACTCAAAAATCAACAGGGCATTTAATTCTACTGAGTGGACGGTTGAGCGTTTTAGCCTGAAAGAAACTATTAAAACCTATCAAACCACCTATGGCAACCCGGTACTGTCTGGCAAAAGCTCTTATCCTGCCGTCGTTGCCAAAGTGACCATCAAAAGAAATAATTCCTGGGTAAAGCTGGTAAAAATGCTTACCGGTGTATATGTTGCTTTTCTTATTTCCCTCATGGTATTCTTTATATCATCCGAAAACCAGGATTCCCGGTTTGGCCTTTGTGTGGGAGGGATATTTGCGGCAATCGGTAATAAATACATTGTCGAATCCATTGTGCCATCCAGTACATCCAATACTTTGATGGACAATGTGCATACAATGACGTTTATATTCATCTTAATAATCATTGTTATTACAACCATTACCCTCAAATTATTTGAATCCGGGGACGAAACTAAAAAACACCTGTCCGTGAAAATCGACAAATCGGCTTTCTATTCACTGGCGGTATTATACTTTCTTATCAATTGCTTTCTCATTTACAAATCGGTTACCTGATAGCCGGTCCGCCATTTTTGGCACGGCCATTTGGACCGGATTCGGGGATTGCCGAAGTAAAACATAAATTTGTAATTTTACAATATTTAGTAACTTGTTGGATAAAGTAGTATACTTGATTAATGCATATATGCCTTTGTATATGTAAACACTTATCATTACCTGATCATTCTGAGGCCCCATAGCCATATTTAACGCTTTATAATGGTAGCACGCCATCGTAATATCTTGTTTGCCCTTGTCCTGTTGCCTGTATTCCTGGTGGCCGTATTTAGTCTTTTGCAAACCAGCAAACAAATGATTGCATCGCTGACTGATGAGCGGAAAAAGCTGGCCTCGCTTTCGGCGCAGCTACTGAACGAGAAGCTGGATCATGTAACCAATATTGGGCTCTCTCTTTCTGAGCGTCCTGTAATGCGCCGTCTTGCCGGGCAAGGAAACTGGTCTGCAGCAATGGCTACCCTGAAAGACATACCAAAAGATTTTCCTTTTGTTTTTCGCATAAGTATATGTGATAGTACCGGGTTTATAAGAGAAAGGCTGCCTGCGATTAAACTGCCGGCCGACAGTGTCCGTTTTCTTCGTGCCGGCACAGGTTTCACCGATGTTTACATGGAAGAAGCGGACCAGGATAAAATTCTTTTTGCCCTGATTATGCCGGTAAATGATACTTCCGGAAAAGCAGTGGGAAGGATTGTGCTGGAAATGAATGCCGATCTTTTTTTCGCCTGGACCAGGGGGTTGAGTGGGGGCGGGGCAGGCGCGCTTTTCATTGCAAATTCGCAGGGTACCCTAGTGGCGGGGCCACACGGATTCGCCATAGCCAGATCTGCCGATTTTATTCCGACCGGGTTTATACAGCATTTGCCGGACCGGGAAGCGGCACCGCATACCTTCTATAACACGGCAAAAAAAAAATATTATTACTATTCTGCGGAAAAAATACCCCGCTACGGATGGGCCTTACTGGTAGAGCAAGAACCCATTACCATTTTTTCTTTCCTTCGCAAAATGTGGTTGGTGCTGATTTTTTACATACTGATGTTGTTGCTTTCAATACTGCTGGCAATAAAAGTAAAACGCGAAATATTCTTGCGAAAAGAATCGGAGGCAAACCTGGACAAGGCTGAAGAGAATGCAGCGTTGCTGGTTAACAATGTAGCAGACTATGCCATTTTTATGATGGATGCAAATGGCCGGATTGCCAGTTGGAACAGCGGGGCCGAAGCAATCAAGGGGTATACCGCCGGTGAAGCTATTGGCCGGTCGCTTGACATGTTTTATACTGCGGAGGACATAGCAAATAATGTCCCCTCCCGTAACCTGGAAATTGCGCGCCATTTGGGGCATTATGAATGTGAAGGATGGCGGCTGCGCAAAGATGGGTCAAGGTTTTGGGCCAATGTGGTATTTACCGCCCTGTATGATAAACAGGGTGAGCTTCGTGGTTACGCAAAGGTGACTAAAGATATCACACTGCAAAAAAGAGCTGCAGACAGACTGGGATTTTTGTCCCTGCAGATAGACCAGTCCAATGACGCCATATTTGTAGTAGATCGTTCCAAAAAGATTATGACCTGGAATAAGGGCGCCGAGAAATTGTATGGTTTTACAAAAGAAGAGGCGACCGGCAGGGATCCCAACGAACTACTGCAATCCTCTTTCAGCAGCGAAGAATTAAATACGATGATAGAATTGCTTGAAAAAACCGACTATTGGGCCGGCGAAATCCAAAGAAAAACCAAATGGGGAGAAGTTATTTTTGTACGCAGTTCCAGCACGACGATCAGGAATGAAGAAAGTATCATTACCGGCTATGTAGCCGTTAGCTTTGATATTACCAGCGAAAAAAAAATGGGGAGACAGATCAGTCACCTGGCAGGTATTGTTGAACAATCATCGGAAGCCATTATTTCAATGACGGTGGATCAGCAAATCATTACCTGGAACCGGGGAGCGGAAAACTTATTTGGGTACAGCAAGGAAGAGGCGCTTAAAAAGACGGCCCGGCAATTGGGTGTGATTGGCCCGGGAACGGAGGAAGCATTGCAAATAGAGGAGGCGCTAAAAACAACGGGCACCTGGACGGCCACAAAAGAATACCTGCATAAAAATGGAGATAGCTTTTTTGGTGGGGTGACGGCCAATGCAATGACCGGCGAAATAAGGTCCATCATATTTATCATCAAAGACATTACGCCGCACAAAAAACTGGAGCTGCAGCTTAAACATGCCAACGAAATATTGGAAGAAAGGGTCAGGGAAAGAACCGATGAAATTTCAAAAAATGAAAAAAGATGGCGCGCCCTGATTGAAAACAGTGCGGAAGGTATTGTGCTTACCAGCGCGAACAGTACTGTTATTTACAGAAGCCCCTCTGCGGCAAGGATTACAGGAAAATTACCTGGCGACCCTGTTGTTAGTTTGCTGCACCCCGATGATCAACCTTATTTTGAGGGAAAGAGAGCAGAGGCGCAAAGCCTGCCGGGTGTGCCGGTTGCTTTCCAGGCGCGGTTTCTGCATGCCCTGGGTCATTATTTCTGGCTGGAGGGAACTATGACCAATATGCTGCAGGTAGATGGGGTTAATGCAATGGTAGCCAATTACAGGGATGTTTCAACGCGCAAATACGCAGAAGAAAAAATAAAGGATTTGAACCAGGAACTGGCGTTAAGCGAACGGAAATTCAGGGGTTTAATAGAAAATGGCCAGGATTTGATTGCGCTGCTCAATGCGAACAATGAAGTCATTTATCGCAGCCCGGCGTATTGGCGTGTATCCGGCTGGCAATCACATGAATATTTGCAGGCATTTGGTAATGAAACGCCGTTTATGGTAATACACCCGGACGATCAGGACCGCGTTCATAGCATTGCCGCAGATTGTCTTTCCAAACCGGGCATTCCATTGCCCCTGAGTTACCGCTTTATGCACCGCGATGGTTACTATCTGTGGATGGAAGGAACCATCATTAACCTGCTTGGCGACGAATCCATCCGGTGTATTGTTACCAATTTGCATGATATTACCGGGTTGAAAAAAGCAGAGCAACGTATTACTGATCTCAATGTAGGACTTGAACAACGTATAAACGAGCGTACCGCCCAGTTACAGGCGGTGAACCGCGAACTGGAAGCTTTTAGTTACTCGGTTTCTCATGATCTCCGCGCACCACTGCGGGCCATTGTTGGGTTTACCGCGATACTTGACGAGGAATATGCAGCCAGGCTGGATCCGGAAGCAAAACGGATTACCGGTGTGATTACAAAAAACACGCTTAAAATGGGCAATCTGATAGATGACCTGCTTGCATTTTCACGTCTTGGCAGACAGGAAATCAATAAAGGCGCTATAGAAACCAGGCTTATGGTTGAACAGGTTGTTGCAGAACTTGACAGAGACGACAAAAAGGCAATTCAATGGGAAATAGCAAGCCTGCCACGTTGTTACGGCGATTTTAATACCCTTCGGCAGGTCTGGGTTAACTATATATCAAATGCCATCAAGTATAGCGGAAAAATGAACGCGCCAAAGATCGAAATAGGTTGCAGCATGGGGAAGGATGAACAAGTTTTCTTTGTAAGAGACAATGGCGTTGGATTTAATAAGGAGTATGAAAATAAGTTGTTCAGGGTATTCCAGCGGCTGCATGCATCAAGCGAATTTGAGGGAACAGGCGTTGGCCTGGCAATTGCTGAAAAGATAATTACCCGGCACTGCGGAAAGGTATGGGCTGAAAGTGAAACAGGCAAGGGCGCCTGCTTTTATTTCAGCCTTCCAAAAATGGAACATCAATTTTTAGCTGAATAATACCAACTATGGATCTCAACAATATTGAAGTGCTGCTGGTGGAGGATAATATGGACGATGCTGAACTTACTACACGCGAGCTTACCAAAAACAGGTTGGCCAACAATTTGTTTCATGTAAGTGATGGTAAAATGGCCCTTGATTTTATTTTCGGCAGGGGCGCTTTCGATAATATCCGTATGCCGGGCATGCCGTTGAAATTGATACTGCTCGATATCCAGATGCCAAAAATCAATGGCATTGAGGTGTTACGGGTAATCAAATCAGACGAATATGCCAAAACAACGCCTGTGGTTATGCTAACTTCTTCCAGGGAAGATCCTGATATCAAACAATGTTATGAAGCAGGTGCCAACAGTTATATTGTTAAACCCGTAAGTTTTGTAGGTTTTACAGAGGCTATTAAAAATGTGGGGCTTTACTGGCTATTAATAAACCAGCCTCCCGTCAAAATGTAAACGAACAATGAAAGGTCTAAAAATTTTAATGATTGAGGATTGCGAAACAGATGCTGAGATGGTGCAGCGCCTGCTAAAAAAAGAATACCAGGATGTGGTGTTCAGATTGTGTATGACGGAAGCCGATTTTCTTCACCAGTTTGAACAATTTAAGCCCGATCTTATCATTGCAGATAATTCATTGCCCGAATTCAGTGCCACCAGGGCGCTGCAGTTGCTGCAGGGTTTACCGCAACCTGTTCCTTTTATCCTGGTAACCGGAACGGTATCGGAAGAATTCGCTGCAGGTATCATTAAATTGGGTGCCGATGACTATATTTTAAAGGATCGGCTGACAAGGCTGCCCGGTGCGGTTGAATCTGCGATGCGGCAATGGCGCATTAAACGTGAAAACGAAATAGCCCGACAGGCCCTTGTCCGGAGCGAAGAAAATCTGAAGACTATTTTTGATAATGCTTCGGAAGGATTCATACTGCTGGACATTGCCGGCGGTGTTAAGGCCTTCAATAAAAAAGCCGCGCAAAATGTGTTATTTATCAGCCGGAAAAACCTGTCTACGGGAGCCAGCATATTTGATTTTATTGAAGTTTCCAGGGAAGAATATCTGCGGGTTGTTACGGGTAAGGTAATTGCCGGCGAAATGGTACAATACGACAGGTGTTATGGCTACCCGGAAAATGAGGCCATCTGGATTAATTTTATTTTCAATCCTGTCTGGCAAAACAACGGGGTAACCGGGGTTTGTATTACCGTAAGGGATATTACCGGGGCTAAATTAGCTGCCGAACAAAAAGAGACCGCCCGGATAAACCTACAGGCATTGGCGGAGAGAATGGGTTCTATTCTCAATACGCTTCCGGCCAATATTGCGTTGCTGGATCAGGATGGCGTTATTATAGAAGTGAATGAAGCCTGGAAAAAATTTGCTGTTGCAAATGGCTTCAGCGAAAAAAATTACGGCATTGGCGATAATTATATTGAAAACAATATAGTATCAAAAGGTCAGCCTGGAAATGATGCCAGGGCAGTTGCCGACGGGCTGCTGGCTGTTTTGCAAAAAAAACTAACCGAATTTGTATTTGAATATTCCTGTCAGCTGGCCGGCGTTAAAAAATGGTTTCGCATGGTGGCAACTCCGTTGGAACAATCGGCACGTGGCGGCGCTGTTGTTATGCATATTGATATCTCGGCGTTGCGCAGGCTGGAGCAGGAGCGGCTTGAAAGTAAAATGGACGAACAGAAAAAAATAGCAAGGGCCATGCTTCATGCGCAGGAAAAGGAGCGTAACCAGCTTGGGCAGGATTTGCATGACAATATAAGCCAGTTGCTGGCTGCTATAAAGATGAAAATGGGGTATTTTATCCGCGATCCGGAAAACAATTTCGGGGTTATTGTAAACTGCCTGGAGCATATACAGGAAGTCATTGAAGAAGCGCGTAAATTATCGCATCGCATGGTGTTGCCACGGTTTGCAGAAAACAGCTTTGGCCAGGCGGTAGGACAGCTGGCTTCCAAATATGAAAACGCAAATAGAAAAATAGAAGTAAAATTAAAGGACCTGGATGAAGACGCGATGGCACCCGGCATCAAGGAAACATTGTACCGCATTGCCCAGGAGCAGTTAAACAATATTGAGAAATATGCCCGTGCAGACCGGGTTTATATCAACATCAACACCACCAGTACCTATTTTTTAATGGAGATTAAAGACAATGGGAGGGGTTTTGACAAAAAAGAGAAAAAAAATGGAATAGGGCTGGCCAATATTTTCAACAGGGCTGAAGCTTATAATGGAACAGCTGCTATAGAGGCGGCACCGGGCAAGGGGTGTGTTTTAACGGTGGCCCTTCCGGTCATTAAATAATATCGGGTTTGCCAATTTTAAACAAGTTTGTTTTCAAGCGCATACCTAATCATTTCCCCGTTGGTTTTAAGGCCAAGTTTACTCAAAATTTTTGCCCTGAAACTGCTAACGGTAGAAGCCGCAATGGAAAGGCTTAGTGCAATATCATGAATGGTTTTGCCTTCGCTGAAAAGTTGCAGAATCGTTAGCTCCCTGCTGGTAAGCGCATCATGAGGTCGTTTATCGTTGCCTGCGTCCAGTAGTCCGGCCAGTTTTTCAGCAACGGAAGCAGTAATGTATTTTTTCCCCGCCAATACCCGGTGAATGGCATTGACCAGTTCTTCGGCAGCCATTTCTTTGTTAAGAAATCCGGCGGCGCCTGCTTTGAATGCTTTGGCAGCATATACTTCTTCAGGGTGCATGGTTAGTATAAGTACGGGCAGGCGCGGCTGTATTTTTTTGATTTCAGGCAATGCTTCAAGCCCTGTTTTTCCGGGCATAGAATGGTCAGAAATTACTACATCCCATGTTGATTTCATGATGGCCTTCAGCATGGCCGCTGCACTGTCTGCCTGCTCAATAAATGCATCGGGGAATTCTCTTTTGACGATCATTTCAATGCCATGTCTCACCACGGCATGATCATCCGCAACCAGAATACGCATAATAGGCTAAATAATTTTGTACAATCTGCTGACTGCAAAGGTTTGTAATCTATGGTGTTTATTCAAATTTATTTTATTGCGTAAACTGGTAACTGTCAAAAGCCGGCGATAAGTGTTATCTATTAGATGTGTACTTCCGCCATAATTACAACTGGTTGTAAGCCGGATAAATCAGCGCCGCATTGGATCATTGCTTTATCCAAACCAGTTTCGGCTAAAGCCAATCGGCTAAGATTGCATTTCCCCGGCCTGAAGGCCGGGGTTAAAGTTGAGCAGCGACTCTGCAAACACAACCTATCAAGCGATCGTTATCAATTCGGTGTATAAAGGTGCGGAATTCTTTTAAAGAAATAACTCAGTGCCTTTGGTCCGGAGTTGCATACATACAAGATAGTTATGGGCTTTACCCAAACCAGTTTCGGCTAAAGCCAATCGGCTAAGATTGCATTTCCCCCGGCCTGAAGGCCGGGGTTAAAGTTGAACAGCGACTCTGCAAACACAGCCTATCAAGCGATCGTTATCAATTTAGTGTATAGAGACGCGATAGCTTCAAAAAGAGTAACTCCGGCTTTTAAGCCGGAGATGCATACATACAAGATAGTTCCGGGCTTTAGCCAAACCATTTTCGGATAAGTACAATTGTTAGAAATGGAAGCCTCCTGACTTAAAAGGCCGGGGTTAAAGTTGAACGGGCACCCCGCAAACACAACATATCACAACGATCGTTGTCATTTCAGCGTAAAATGATTGGTTATTCCTTAAAAAAACAACGGCGGCCTTCAGGCCAGCAATAAAATCTGTGGTAAAATACAGTTTACCCAAAGAAAGCCTCAGGCTTTTATTGCATTGTTGCAGCTGCCTGCAGAAGGGCGGGTTCAGCAATGGCATGGTTTTTACATATCCATTGCTATGACCGAAAAATTATCTATTCACGGCAAAGATATTTGGGTAACCGTTGACCCCCATGCAAAAGAGCAGCCGGGCTACTACAGAGAAGAATATTTTACGGTAAGCTATCATGCAATAGAGCCCCTGACAGGAAACAACGGAATCTTAATTGAAGAAGAGGGCCGGCCAAAATTGTTTACATCGCCGGTGGAAGCCGTTGAATATGCCAGTGAAAAATTATTGGGGTTGTTATAGTGTTTTTCACACCTGAATACCCGTTCCGGCTTCAGTACGCCACGCGACAAAAAAATTGACCGGTTTGTATAAGAGCCAGGACCAGGTATTATTTATACTGCCAGTAACACCGCCACATAATGGCAAACGGCTGCAGCCAGCACAAAAAAATGCCAAACCGCGTGGTGCCAGCTGTATTTTTGCCACGTGTAAAAAATGACACCTGTACTGTACAATACACCTCCGATAATAATAAATATCAATACATTGGTTGGCAGGGCAGTAAAGAAGCGCTTGCCCCCGGAAACCAGTATCCAGCCCATGGCCAGATAGATGAAGACCGAAAGTTTATTAAAGCGCCCGGTAAAAAATATTTTGAAGACAATGCCAAGTGCTGTTAAGCTCCACAAGACAGTCAGCAGTGTTATGCCGAACGCATTATTGAGATAAATAAGCAAAAAAGGTGTGTAGGTTCCTGCTATAAGAAAGTAAATGCTGATGTGATCAAATATTTCCAGCACCCGTTTCACCTGCGGTTGTTGGAAACCGTGATACAGGGTAGAGAAACTGAACAGCATCAGGAAACAGAATCCATAGATACTGGCGCCCACTATGCCCGGCACATTCGCATTTTTTGCTGCCAGTGCTGTAAGAATAGGGATACTAATAACGCCAAACAGCATTCCGAATGCATGGATGATGCTATGTACCAGTTCCTGCTGAAGCGTAAAAGGCGTGTCTTTTGAATAGGGCGCCCGGTTTGATAATGGCCCGGGTATGATTTTCGGTTGTTCTGACATTTATTTACTAACAAAGCATCAAAGTTTTTTGTTGCAACGGCGCCTGTTTTCCATTCAGGAAAATTTCAGCCACCCAATGTTCGCGGTTATCCCGCTGCAACGGTTGGTTGTTGGTTTGATGAAACACTTTTATATATCCGGTCAATAAGTTGGCTCATCTCAAACGGCTTGCGGAAAAACTGATCTGCTTTTGAGTCAGTAACAGATGCCTGTAGCAGATCGCCTGCAGAATATAAAAAAACAGGAAAGCCGGTATATTCCTTCGATTCCTTTAAGGCGCTGCAAAGATCCCTTCCATCAGTATTGCCCAGGAAAACATCCATGATAAGAATATCAGGTAAACGTTCGGCTAATGCACGATAAAGCATCGCTCCATCATTGAGGCTGATAACATCCATGCCATGCGATCGCAGCATAAGGGTCATCATTTCCAGTAAATCTTCATCATCGTCTATCAGCAGGACTTTTACCATGTTTATTAAAGATTATTACAAATTCCCCGCCATGGATTTTTAGGGGGCTGTTACGATATTGCTTAGATTTGTGACGAAAATATTCCACAAAATCAACGGTATATGCAACCGGACCTAATTCACGAGCGGCAGGAGATGCTGGCGGCCATTATTCACAGTTCGGAAGATGCTATTATCAGTAAGAACCTGCAGAGCATTGTTACCAGTTGGAATCAATCTGCCGAAAGAATGTTTGGTTATACTGAGGCCGAGATGCTGGGCAGGCCGATTCATATCTTAATACCAGATGACCGGAAAAATGAAGAAAATGATATCATTGCCCGCCTGAAACAGGGTAAGCGGGTGGAGCATTTTGAAACCGTTCGCGTTACAAAAGAAGGGAAAGAACTGCAGGTATCCCTTACCATTTCACCTATCAGGGACAAGGCCGGCAATATTATTGGCGCCTCCAAGATTGCGCGGGATATTACCAGGCAAAAACAAAATGAGGAACGCTTACAGATTATCAATGAAGTGGGGAAATCAATTTCTTCTCATCTTGATATGGATACCATCCTTCAATTGGTGACTGATGCAACAACGAAATTATCGGGTGCTGCATTCGGGGCATTTTTTTATAACACGATAGATGCCCGCGGTGAAGCCTATACGTTATATTCACTTTCGGGTGCGCCCAGGGAAGCGTTTGAAAAATTTGGAATGCCGCGCAATACGGCTGTTTTTAAAAACACTTTTAACGGAACTGCTATCGTTCGTTCCGATGATATAACCAGTGACCCCCGCTATGGCCATAACGCGCCGCACCATGGCATGCCGGAAGGACATTTTCCGGTTGTCAGTTACCTGGCCGTACCGGTTATTTCACGCAATGGTTCGGTACTGGGCGGACTTTTTTTTGGTCATCCCAAACCCGCCAGGTTTACCAGCGAGCACGAAGACCTGGTATCGGCAATAGCCGGCCAGGCTGCCATTGCACTCGACAATGCGAAACTCTACGCTGAAATAAATGCACTGAATGGTAAAAAAGACAAGTTCATCGGCTTTGCCAGTCATGAACTAAAAACGCCGGTAACTACCATTAAGGGTTACCTGGATATTGCCAGGATGGGTAAAATACCAGCGGGCGATATCTTGTCAAAAATTGAAAAACAGGTGGCAAGACTGCAGGGCATTATTAACGACCTGCTGGATATTTCAAAGATACAGGCAGGGAAAATGGATCTTGATTATGAAAAAACGGGCTTATCGGAGATTATCAAAGAAAGCATCGAATCGGTAGACGTTCACCAGCACATACTGGAAACGGAAATTCCTCCTGACGATATAACGGTGATTGCCGACCGGCAAAAGCTGGTACAGGTAATTGTAAACCTGCTTTCGAACGCAGTGAAATATTCAGAGCCTCATACAGTGATATCCATTATTTGCAGAATTACGGGCGACCAGGTTGAGATTATTGTTTCGGATCAGGGTATTGGCATACCGGCTGAAGACTTGCCCAATATTTTTAACCAGTTTTACCGGGCATCTCCCGAAAAAATAAAAGCAAAGGGAATGGGCCTGGGACTTTTTATTTCCAAAGAAATCATGGAGGCCCATTCAGGCAATATCTGGGCAGAAAGCACCCCTGGAAAGGGTTCGGCATTTCATATTGTTTTCCCGGTAGGAACACGCAAATCTAATTAATCGTCTTCCTGTTTTACATCTTCCTGCATCTTCGAGGACTGGTTTTTGTTAAGTTGGATCTTCCCGGCATTGGTGCTTTCTTTTTGCTTTGCCATAATTTTTTTATTATCAATCCAGGCTATCTGCAGTAGGGATTTGTATAAAAAATGATCTGCCGGGTTTCATTAAAACGCGTAAGTTGCCGATGGAAACACCGGCAACGGCGGAAAGAAGATTCAAACTTTGCCAAAGCTTAAACAGTTCGTAAAATTCGAAATTCATACACCAGCTTTGGCAAAGTTTCGCCGCTGTTGCTGTTTTCACCAATGCAAAAAGGCAGAAACATCCCCCTTTTTCGCTGACCTTTGTATGCAGTGGCGGAACTGTTGCTGTATGCAACGATATGTGCGGGAGTACCTTTTGCCTGATGCCACCTGAATTAAATTACACAACCTGCAAACCATATTCATGTTTTTTTACTCATTCGGATCATTAATTCCTTTCATGTTCAGGACTATTTGTATTGCTATTGCAATGGGTGTTTGTACTATTGGCAGCTGGGCCGGCCCCTCACCAAAACATAGGTCTTCAAATAATGCTGATTCTTCTTACAGAGAACGCATCAGTATAAATCAAGGCTGGAAGTTTCTGCGGTATACCGGGGAAGCCGATAGCCTGTTCTATGATGAATGGCCCAGGGTGGTTAATCACAATGACAGCATTGTGGCAGATACCCGGGCTTCAGAATCTGGCCAGGGAACTTCGTCCAGTCGTGCATTGAAAAAATGGATATTGCCCTGCGCCAACGATTTTATCAAAGACCCGGCAAAACATCACCAGCGTCCGGATGGCAACCCGGGTAGTGATTTTCCTTTTGTACAAAATAATTTTGACGATGCTGCATGGGAACCTGTTAACCTGCCACACGACTGGGCTATCAAGGGGCCTTTTTATACGGAAGATAAAGCAATTGTCGGCGGTGGAATGGGACGCTTACCAGTGCAGGGAGTTGCCTGGTACCGCAGAAAGCTGGACTTGCCTGCTGCCGATAAAGGCAAATCTATTTACCTGGATATAGATGGAGCCATGTCTTACGCCATTGTTTGGCTGAATGGAAAACTGGTAGGCGGCTGGCCTTATGGTTACAGTTCTTTCCGGCTGGATCTTACACCATATGTGCAACCCGGCGGCGATAATCAATTGGCAATACGACTCGACAACCCACCCAATTCATCGCGCTGGTACCCGGGTGCGGGTCTTTACCGCAATGTTTGGCTTACAAAACTACAGCCCGTACACATTGCGCATTGGGGCACATTTATCCGCTCAGAAAATGTTTCTTCTTCATCGGCTACCGTTAAACTGGCTGTGCAAATAGAAAACCTGTCGGCTGCTGCGCAGCAAATAAGAATTGTTACCGATATATATAACCTGCAGGATAAAACAGGAAAAAAAGCAGCCTGTTTTAACGGTTATACGTCTACGTTACAGTCGGGTGAAAAATGGAAGGAAGTACATACCGTTACTATTAAAAACCCCCTGCTGTGGGGACCGCCGCCATTGCAAAAACCACAGCTTTACCGGGCGGTTACAAAATTATATGCCGGCGATAAACTGGCAGATGTATATGAAACCCGTTTTGGCATCCGTTCCCTGCAATTTGACCCTGTGAAAGGCGTACTGGTTAATGGCAGGCCTGTACGCATACAAGGGGTAAACCAGCACCACGATCTGGGCGCCCTGGGCGCTGCTTTTAACATACGTGCCGCGAAAAGGCAACTGGAAATTTTACACCAGATGGGTTGCAACGCCATCCGCCTGTCGCATAACCCGCCAGCACCGGAGCTATTGGATCTTACAGACAGGATGGGCTTTTTGGTAATCGATGAAACCTTTGATTGCTGGGAAAGAGGAAAAACGCCACTGGATTTTCATTTAATATTCCCCGACTGGCATGAAGCCGATACCAGGGCAATGGTGAGAAGAGACCGGAACCATCCTTCTGTTATTGCGTGGAGTTTTGGCAACGAAGTGGGCGAGCAATATACTGCTGAGGCCGGCGCCGCAGTTGCCAAACAATTGCACGATATTATTTTAGATGAAGACAGTAGCAGGCCCACTACAGCATCTATGAATTATGCAAAACCGGATATGCCCTTTTCACAACAATCAGATATCATCAGTTTAAACTACCAGGGAGAAGGCATTCGCGATGCACCGGCCTATGCCCACCTGCGGGGTATTAAAACATCGCCCTTGTATCCGGCCTTTCATCAAAAATATCCGGGTAAACTTATTGTAAGCAGCGAAACAGCGTCTGCATTAAGCACACGGGGCTCTTATATTTTCCCGGTTACCGATGGCATAAGCGCACCCGTTAGCGACAGCACCGGTGGTAATCCCAATGAAAAATCTGTGAGCGCTTATGAATTGTATACCGCTGCGTTTGGCGCTTCGGCAGATAAAGTATTTGCGGCCCAGGACAAACATCCGTTTGTGGCCGGCGAATTTGTGTGGACTGGCTGGGATTATCTTGGAGAACCAACACCGTACTATTCGGCCCGCAGTTCTTATTCTGGTATCATTGACCTGGCTGGTTTTAAAAAAGATCGCTTTTACCTGTACCAGTCGCGCTGGAAGCCCGGGCTGCCAATAGCGCATATCCTGCCTCATTGGAACTGGCCCGACAGGCTGGGATTGATAACACCGGTGCATGTATTTACTTCGGGCGATGAAGCAGAATTATTTTTAAACGGAACGTCGCTGGGGAGAAAGAAAAAACAACCGTTTCAATATCGTTTGCGCTGGGACAGTGTAAAATATTCCCCGGGAGAACTTAGGGTAGTTGCGTATAAAAAAGGAAAGAAATGGGCGGAGGATATTGTGCGAACAACGGGTAAACCCAGCAAGTTGATGCTGCGGGCAGACAGGACCCATATTGAAGCCAGTGACCAGGACCTGTCATTTATTACCGTGCGCCTGGCAGATAAAGACGGAGTGGTGGTGCCAACCGCAAAAAACGATATTGTATTCTCTGTTACCGGCCCGGGTGAAATTGTAGCCACAGATAATGGAGATCCATCTAACCTGGTATCGTTTTCGTCTCATACCCGTGCTGCATTCAACGGTCTGTGCCTGGTGATAGTAAGGGCAAAAACAGCGCAGCCGGGAATCATTCATTTAACAGCCGGGTCTGCCGGCATAGTGCCAGCAACGATTGTATTAACAAGTAAGGGTGCCAGGTAATAAGTTAAAAAAATAGTTCTGTTACAACGGCGTTCAGCAAAGCCTGTTTGTGCCGGCCGACACACTTGCCGCCGCCAGGGGAGATTTATTTTTTGGAAGGCTGGATGGATGTAATTTTTTCGACCCGCAACCATTAATTTCCATTTAAGCATCAATTGATAGTACAATTATCTGGCAATGAGTCAGGTGTATCAAAACCGGACAGCTTTTGTATCGAAAACGCACAAGACAGTAATCATCGTGTCACTACTGTACTGCAAATCATTCAGATGATTATCCGGCATAGAATTCGGGCAGTCCTGTCCGTTACATTTCAACTAATTATTGACAGACTATGATTACAAATTTCTTCAAGGTTGCGTACCGGAACCTGTTGCGTAATAAAGGGTTTTCAGCAATCAACATTACTGGTCTTGCAATAGGAATGGCGGCTGCAATACTTATTTTACTGTGGATACAGGATGAACTTGGTTATGAAAGTTTTCATAAAAACAAAGACAGGATATACGAGGTCTGGAACCGTGTACCCGTTGAAGGCAAAATTTCCTGCTGGAACTCAGTTTCAGCACCGATGGCCCGTACACTGGAAAAAGATTTGCCGGAAGTAGAGCGGGCAGTAAGGGTTGATTTCAATTATAAGGTGCTGTTATCCGTGGGAGATAAAAAATTAATCAGGTCGGGTAGTGTTGTTGATACCGGTTTTCTCCAAATGTTTAGTTTTCCCCTGTTAAAAGGCAATCCCTCTACTGCACTTAATGACCCGCATTCGGTGTTGATTACCGAAAAAATGGCCAACAGTTTATTTGGCAATGAAGATGCCATGGGGAAAATTATAAGAATTGAGAATAAAGATAATTTCACGGTTACTGGTATTGTGAAAGATTTGCCCGGTAATACAAGGTTCGATTTTGAATACTTATTGCCCTGGTCGTACATAAAATACAGGGAGGGACAGGATTTGGGTTGGAACGATAACAGTACCAGTACTTATATAATGCTGAAGCCAAACGCCAGCTATGCTGCCGTGGCTTCCAAAATAAAAACACAGAAACAAAAGTATAGCGATGAAGCAAAAACAATGAAATGGGAGTTATTCATTTACCCCATGCACCGCTGGCGTCTGTATTCAAGCTTCACCAATGGCGTGGAAGACAATGGCGGCCGCAGCACCTTTGTAAAACTTTTTGGCATCATTGCCGGATTTATATTATTGATAGCATGCATCAATTTTATGAACCTGAGTACCGCAAGAAGTGAAAAACGGGCCAGGGAAGTAGGGATAAGAAAAGTGGTGGGCGCGCAGAAAACTTCCCTCATCAGCCAGTTTATAGGAGAATCTGTTTTTATTGCCCTCCTTTCAGGTGTTGCTGCCATTGTGATTGTACAAATAAGCCTGCCCGGCTTTAACCAGCTTACTGAAAAACAACTATTCATCGATTTTGGCAATTTCTATACCTGGATAGCATTTACCGGGTTTATCCTGTTCACTGGTTTACTGGCCGGCAGTTATCCTGCATTCTTTCTTTCCTCTTTCCAGCCCGTTAAGGTATTAAAAGGCACATTTAAAAAAGCAAACGCATTGGTAACACCAAGAAAAGTGCTGGTTGTGTTACAGTTCACATTTGCCACCATACTTATCATTTGCACAATTATCATAAAGCAACAAATGGACTATGCCCGTGAGCGGGCGACAGGGTATAATAAAGACAACCTGGTGTATCATTTTATGACGGGTGATATACCTAAGAATTACGCACTGATAAAAAATGAATTGCTTTCATCGGGTGTTGCCAAATCAATAACAAAAACAAACTCACCGCTTACAGAAAGATGGAGCAATGGATGGGGTCAGTCCTGGGAAGGCAAGAACCCCAATGATAATACATCTTTCGACCGCTATTTGGCCGATGAAGGCCTGGGCACCACCGCGGGACTGCAATTTGTACAAGGCCGTGATTTCGATTTGAAGCAATTTCCTACAGATTCAACAGGGCTTATCATCAATGAGTCGTCGCTTAAAATAATGAAGTTCAAAGACCCGGTGGGTAAAATAGTAGGGGACCTTGGTATTAACTGGCATATCGTAGGCGTTATTAAAGATTTTATTCTTACCAGCCCTTATGAACCAACCAGACCGATACTGATATGCGGCGCGAAGAGCAGCTTTATGAGTTTTAATGTGATGCAGATAAAACTGAATGGAAACAATTCCACAGCGAAAAACCTGCAAATGGCAGAATCGATTTTCAAAAAATACAACCCGGAATACCCGTTTGAATATAAGTTTGTAGACGAAGCCTATGCCAGGAAATTCGATAACGAACAACGCCAGGGAATTTTAGCCGCTTTATTTGGCGGGTTGACCATTTTTATTTCCTGTCTTGGTTTATTTGGTCTTGCAACCTATATGGCTGAAAACAGGATAAAGGAGATTGGGGTGCGAAAAGTGCTGGGCGCATCTGTAGCAGGTATTACAACTTTGTTGTCCAAAGATTTTGTAAAACTGGTTATTATTTCCTTTGTAATAGCCGCGCCATTGTCGTATTGGGGTATGTATAAATGGTTGCAGGATTATGAGTACCGTGTTGGTATTCACTGGTGGGTATTTGCATTTGCGTGTTTTTTATCGGTAGCGATTGCAATAATAACCGTCAGCTACCAGGCCATCAAAGCGGCATTGGCAAACCCGGCAAAAAGCCTTCGGACAGAATAATTTTTTGAAACGTTATAAGCGTAACTGCTGGCCGTAGTTTGCTATTTACGGGTTCAGGTAAATGACTAATATAAGTTTCCCGGGCAGGGTTGCTTTTGTCATTTTATCTGCATTACCGCATTGGCTGTTTCTTCTTCCGGCCTTTTGCAAAGCCTGTCCGTGCAAACGTAAATCAGGGTTTTGCCAGCTGTTAATTTGTTTTTCATTAATGGCAGGCTTTCTTCGCCGGCACTGCCTGTTATTATACTGGTGGGTAAATAATACTGTTGCAATTCCTTGTTTTTTTTCAGCGCTTCTTCGCCCATCACCACCACCTCATAAGATTTTGCAGCTATCCGTTCGGCAAAACTGCACCATTGTATATGAAAACCGGGCATTTCCTTTACCCGCCCGGAAACGGATGCAAACATTGCCAGGCTCAGTTTTGTATAAGCAGTGTCGTAATAAATGGTGCCCAGCTTATGAAGAACGCCGGCCATCACAGCATTTGCTGAGGGTATATCCTCGTCTGCAACCGGTATTTTTCGCAGTACCAGTTCAGGTGCATTGCTTCCTGTATAATAAAAGAGACCAGTTTTGCTATTCAGAAAATTTTTTATTGCAAAATGGGTCACCCGCCTGGCCAGGGTTATCCAGTGCGTGTCAAAACTAACTTCATACAACCTCGTAAAAGCCGCTGCGGTCCATGCATAATCATCAAGAAAGCCTTCTATCAGCGCTTTGCCGTCTTTAAAATTTCGTTTCAAACTTCCATCACCCGACAGCATATTATTTTCAATAAAAGAAGCGCATGACCTGGCTCTTACCAGGTAATCTTCGGTTCCGGTAGCTGCATAAGCATCTGCATACCCTTTCAGCAGGATGCTATTCCACGCAGTGATGATCTTGGTATCAACAACCGGCCCCGGGCGGGTATTTCTTTCTTTTTGCAAATTGATTTTTGTGCTGTTCAGTTTCGTTATAAAGGCAGCAGGGTTTGTTTTTTTATCAATGGCAAATTCGGTGGGTGTCTGGCTGGCATACAAGAGATTGTAACCGGGTTTCCAGTTGCCTGGCCGGGATATATGATAAAAAGCTGCCAGTAATGTGTCGTAGCCAACGGTCTTCAAAAATGTATTTTCATTCCAGGCGTAATATTTTCCTTCTCCTTCTTCCGTATCGGCATTTAGTGAGCTGTAGTATCCTCCACCCGGGGCAGCCAGACTTTTTTCAATGAATGCCAGTGTTTCAACAAGTATGGTTTTATAAAATTCATCTTTTGTAAGCTGGAAGGCATGTGCATACAGGCTCAGCATTTGCCCGTTATCATACAGCATCTTTTCAAAGTGCGGGATTCTCCACATACTGTCGGTTGCATAACGCGCAAATCCCCCGCCTGCCTGGTCATATATCCCGCCCAATGCCATTTTTTTAAGCGTAGTAGTTGCGGCGTTCAGGGCTTCTTTATTTCCTGTTACATAGAAATGCTGCAGCATGAATTCCGGCAATGCAGGTGTTGGAAATTTCTGCCTGCCTTTCAATCCACCATTTATCAGATCAGTTGTTTTATAAATACTGTCATATAAACCGGCGTAAAGCGATTGAAGGGGCGCAGCATGTAACGAACCGCTATCGATTAGCCTGAGTTCATCACCTGCAATTCCGTTCAGCAATGCATTTGCCTGGGTTTCTACCAGCTTGTGTTTGCTGGTATAGGATCTTGCCACACTCAGTAATAAGCTGGTCCAGCTGTCTTTGGGATAATAGGTGCCTGCAAAAAAAGGTTTTCCATCTGGTAGCGCAAACGCATGCAGGGGCCAGCCTGTATTTCCCGACAATAACTGCAGCGCATCCATATATATGTTATCTATATCCGGGCGTTCTTCCCTGTCTACTTTAATACAAATGAAATTTTCATTCATAATCCTGGCTACGGCAGTATCCATGAATGATTCCTTTTCCATTTCATGGCACCAATGGCAGGAGGCGTATCCAATACTTATTAACAAAGGCTTGTTTTCTTTTTTTGCTTTGTCAAGTGCTTCGTTGCCCCATTCATACCAGTCAACGGGGTTGTCGGCATGCGCTTTCAGATATGGACTGGATGCAAATTGCAGCCGGTTTTGCCTTTGCTGCGGCCCCGAGCATCCTGCTGAAAGAAACAGGATCAACAGGGTGCTGTTAAGAAGCCGTACCATCCATTTTTTAAAGTATTTTACCAGCATGTACTAACCAGTTTACTTTTGGCCTTCAAAAATACGCAGCCGGTCGTTGTTGGAACTTACCAATACGCCCCAATGGTTGGCTATTTGTACAGGCTGTATGTCCTTTACATTAAAGGGCACGAAGAACCCGCTTTCCAAAGGTTTGCAACTTTTGAACGCAAGATTGCCCAATCCCTTAAGCAATACACCGGGCGAAGCATCGGCGGCAGTGGTTTCTACTTCCACATCAAATTTATTTCCTGCTATAAGAATATCTTTTTTGCCATCGCCATCAAAATCTTTTACAATGATTCCGTTAACTGCCGAGAGCTGCGCTTCCATTGGCAGCTTCACCGGTTTCAGTTTGCCCTTGTCATTTACAAAAACAACGGTTGAAAAAATATGTGCCTGGTAATGAAGTGCCGTTTTCATTTCTTCATTTCCCAATATTCCGGATAGATCGCTTTCTGCAAATGATAAATAGGTGGGAAATTTTTTTGCTATCATGGGACATTGCTGCGAGGTGCATTCGCGTCCGCGTATGGGCACCATTATATTGTTCAGGTGCCGGGCAAGGAAAATATCATTGGTGCCATTGCTGTCAAAATCTTTTGCAAACACCTCGAATGGCTTTTCTAAACTTGCCTGGAATTTATAATTCTCACCCAGGTTGCCTGCAATGATATCCATGTCACCGTCATTGTCTATATCAGATACCACTAATTTATCCCACCAGCCTTCAGTGTTCTGCAGGCCATAGCTGGTTGAAACATCCTGCATTTTTCCGTTGATATATTCAAAGACTTTTACAGGCATCCATTCGCCCGCTATAATGAGCTCAGGTTTTTTATCGCCATTCAAATCTGCCCAGGCTGCCGATTTTACCATGCCCGGCCTGCTTAGTGCAGGTGCCATTTCCTTTGTTTTATCAACCAGTTTTCCGTTTTCATTTATTAAAAGATAGCTTAGGGGCGGTTGCGGATATTTGTGGGGTACTACTTCACCACCCCTGAATACATCCAGATCCCCGTCGCCATCAAAATCAAACACCGCTATGCATGACCCGCTGCTGAGGGTTGCCGGCAGCGGCTGGCCCGCCCTGGAAAAATTTCCTTTGCTATCGTTTATGTATAACCGATCCTGGTACATGGGCGATCCTTCGTCAAATTCGCTTCCGCCGCTTGCTACATACAAATCCAGGTCGCCATCGCCATCCGCATCAAAAAAAGCGGCCCCCATATCTTCATATTTTTTATCGGATTCAAAAGCGGCCATTGTCTTTTTAACGAACTTACCATTCTGCTGAATGTATAAACAGCCTGCCTGGTCTTTTGCACCGCCAATATAGAAATCTTCAGTACCGTCTTTATTCACATCGCCTGTTGCAATAAAGGGGCCGTCGCGGCTAAAGGCATGGGGCAGCAATACCTGGTCGGCATATTCGTTGTAATTATTTTCTTTGTGAACAAACGGAACTGACAGTAGCTGGTCGGTGGCCGCCGCCAGTAATGGATGGTAAATAGTGTTGCGACTGCCACCGGGCCCTGCCTGTGCGTAATTTACTTTTATAACCTGGTTGGCGGTAACCGCCTGCAATGTATTCGTCTTTCCGTCGGGCCAAATGATTACAGCGCTGTCTATGCGGGCCTGTTTGCCTAACCCAAAATGCACGATGGGTTCATTGGTAGAAAGGTAGCCCCTCACTGTTTTTTGCTGGAAGTATTGCTGTAGTTTGCCCCCGTAGTACAGCGATATTTTTGCACCAATTCCATCCGGGTTTTTTTCGGGGCCTTCCAGTTTCAGTCTTAGATAATTGTTTTGCCCGTTGGTTAGGTTTTCATATAAATTGGCTTCTTCATCCAGGTTATTGATAACAAGATCCAGATCGCCGTCATTGTCAAAATCGGCAACGGCAGCGCCGTTGGAAAAAGTGCTGTCTTTAAACCCCCAGGCTTCTGAAACGTTTTGAAACTGTAATCCTCCTTTATTCCTGAACAGGTAATTCCGCACTTTTATGGGGTCGTATATTTCAATATAATCCTTAAACCCTTTTTCAAACATTTCTGCGGCAGAATGATACTTCTGGAGATTAGCCTGTACGTACATGTCCTGTTTTTGCTGTATATCGCCGTCAAATAAATCCCTGCGGTAGCCATTTGCTACAAAAATGTCCCGGTTACCATCATTATCAAAATCTGCTGCAATGGTTGCCCAGCTCCACTCGGTTTTTGAAATACCAGCCATTTGAGATACATCGCTGAAGAAGCCATTGCCCTGGTTAAGATGAAGCATGTTGTGCATGTATTGTTTCTGGAACCCGCTGTCTATGATAGCCTGGAATCCCTGTACATCCATCCGGGGCATCGATACTTTGGAACGCTTATAATTTTCCGGCAGCATTTCCATTACCATGATATCTTCAAAGCCATCGTTATTAATGTCGGCAATATCAGCGCCCATCGAAAAAAGGGAAACATGATTGGTCATGCTTTTTACTTCATCTTTAAATGTGCCATTTCGCTGGTTAATATACATGTAATCGTTGTCGGCATAATCATTGGCAACAAAGATGTCTTCGTAGCCATCATTGTTCAGATCTGCGGTGACTATCGATAAGGCATAACCGAAATTATGATCAATACCAGCCTGCTTACCAATTTCAGTAAATTTTCCATTATCGTTCCTGAACAACTTATCCCTGCTTTTATCGGGCGGATTTCTTTTGCCGGAAACCATCCTCGACAGTCCCAGGTAAAAAGAATCCGGCCTGCTGGTAAGGTACATATCGAGGTCATTGTCATTGTCCATATCAAAGAAAGCAGCATGGATAGAATAGCCATCATCATCCAGCCCGTATTTTTTTGCTTCTTCTTTGAAAGTAAGATTGCCCTGGTTGATGTACAGAAAATTGCGCCGTTCCTCGTCCGAATCCCTGAACCCGCCCTTGCATATATAGATATCCAGCCATCCATCATTATTGACATCTGCCAGCGTAACACCGTTTTTCCATCCTTTGCCGCCATCTACACCTGCGGCAGCAGTAATATCTTTAAACTTCATATTCCCTTCATTGATATATAATTTATCAGGCACTTCATTGCCTGTAAAATAAATATCCATCAGCCCGTCGTTGTTAAAATCGCCTGTTGCCACACCCGCGCCATTGTATACATAGGCAAAGGTGTCAAAATAGTTTTTCTGGTAGTTTTCGTCGACGATATTGTTAAATGTAATGCCGCTTTGCGACGACAAAACCTTTTCGAAAACCGGTTTGGCTGCAACCTGTTCTTTGGGTGTTGTATCGTTACAGCCGGTGCCGGTAACATAAGCTATAAAACAACAAAGGATTATTAGATAGATATTTTTTTGGGTCATCTTTTTTTATGGTTTATTCACCCGTATAATATAAATATTTCTTCCATACTGCTGCGGCTACTTTTCTTCCCAGTTTCAGTCCTTCCTGGTTTTCACACTGTATATGATAGCCACCAAGCACACGCGAGAAACCAGCCCTGTTGGCGGTTTCGGTAAACGTTGTAAATTCTAAACGTAAAGCCGGACCGGTGTTGCCAGGTTCAGTGAGTTCGCCAGGCCGGCGTTCTACTGCATACTCAAAACGATCATTGCCCGTATATAACTTTAATATTTCTGCGCAGGCGCCGCTGATGGTACTATGGCCCGAAACATAGCTGGGAAAGGGCGGGCACAAAAATGTTTCGGGCGAATAGGGCCGCCATTCCTGCCCGGGCATTTGCGTCATTCCTTTTTCGGGGCCGCCCCAGCCTTTTATTGTTTTATTCTTGTAAAAATAATGCACCAGTGTATACGGCCGGGCAAAGTCATATTTCATTTTGGTGTCCCAGCAGGCAATAAAGCCATCCATAGCCGCTGCCTGAACGGCGAAATACATTTTTACATCCTGGTCAAGTGTATGATTATCGCGTACAGAAACCTGCTGCGCAAATATAAGCCAGTGACCGGCCTGCTGTACAGATTTGGGCCCGTCGCGCATAAATTCTATCAATGCTTTTTGTTCGTTGGTTAAATTTGCCTGCAAATCAACTACCTCTTTTACTTCTTTATCCAGTGCTGCCGAACCCATAGCAGGGGGAGGGGGACAGCGAAACTGGTCGCCGGCATCCATTAATAAAGGCTTTACGTGGCCCCACTGCGGTGTCAGGCATCCGGGCGCAAATTTTCCTCCTTTGTTATCCGAAAAATATTTGGGCTGCCACCGTTTAATATCGTTAAGAACATCAGGGCTGTTAACAGGCTTGTATCCTGTATAATCCGAGTACATGGTGCCGTCCGAACCCGGCATTGTTCCCGTTTGATTGGAACCATCATTTATTCTCGCTTCAATTACAGCTTTTGCCGCCAGGTTGCCGATGCCTTCGGGCGTGCTGGCATCAAGCGACCGGTTGTCGGGATCAAATCCAAATGCTATCATTTTTTGGCGCAGCATAACCGAATCGGAGAAATAATAACTGAGCATAGTCCTGTAAGCCGCATAGCTGATGGCTTTTTCTTTATTTTTTACAGTTCTGTCCCGCTCCGGCACCCGTTGTGTGTTGGTTAAATACACCGGCCTGGCATTGGCGTCGTATCTGGACCATGCATCAAAAACCGCTGTCCATATCAACGCCAGTATTCTTGAGGTAACGGTAGGGCGGGGCCTGAATTTTTCTGTATCATTGGCGGTGGCTTCCAATGATATTTTTGCCCATTGATAGGCAAAGTTGGCGGCCCCTGTTGGCTGTACGTTTATCTTCCTGTTGCTGCTGCAGGCAAAACTTATAAAGAAAACGAGTAAAACCTGAACGTTTTTTTTCATAACCAGTTACATGATGAATACGCGAAAACCGGCAGTAATACCATTACCCCGGTTTTCATTAATCATATCGTTATTTTTTTCTTTTTGCGTTTATTGGTAACCGGGGTTTTGCGGGTACTTGGGCCCTTCTGTTACCAGGTCTATTTGCGATTGCGGAATTGGTCTCAGCATGTTATAAGGTTGCACACCTGCTGCCCCTTCGGCATTGTACAATTGTACCCGTTGCACCAGCGTTTTGGTGCGGGAAAGATCCCACCACCGGGTATCTTCGGCAAACAGTTCGCGGCTTCGTTCTTCCAATATAAAATCCAGCGTTACCTGTGCAGCCGTAATTTGTTGCGCTGCCACAGCCGCGGTGTACTGCGCCGGCGTTTGATTTGCCTTTAAGGCGGCACGGGTTCTGAGTACGTTTATCATATTGGCGGCATCCTGTAATGTGGCACCGCCTTTAAATGCAGCTTCTGCCGCTATCAGGTATACATCAGAAAAACGGAATAAGATATACGGCCTGTCTGAATAATCATTTTGATCGCCCCTGGTAGAGTCGTCAAATTTTCTTACACTGGGGAAATAGCTTGGTGTGTATTTTACAGTTGCCCCAGCCAGGTGTTCAGGTTCAAAAATAATCCCTTTAAAAGCCGCCCTTTCTGCCGCTGTTACCACCCGGTCTGCCATCCAGATAGAAGTATCAACCCCGTTAATTAATGTTCCCCTGGGCGTAGTGGCACCAGTACTTCCTTTTACAGACATTGATGTGCTGTTAGACAACCATACTGTTTGAAAAGTACCGTCATAACGTGAATCATTTGCCCTGTTGGCAAAGGCCACATCCATGATATACCTGGTGTTGGGCCTGATGCGCTGAAAAGGCCGGCCGTTATTAATATCCCTTACCGTTACATTGGCGCCGCCGCTTGCAGGATAGTTGGCATTAACGGTTGGGTAATTGGGACGCCAGAAGAAATTCGATTTGTTCTCACTGCCATTGGTGGCACCGGCGCCTACGGTAGAATTCTGGCCATATTTCAAATCTTTGGTATGATCAATTACCATTAATACTTCTGAACTATACTCATTGCCTTCCCTGAAAATATTGGGAAAATAGGGTAAAAGATCCAACCCATAAGTGGCCTTATTATCTATCAGGCCTTTTGCGGTGGTATAGGCGGTTGTAAAGTCTGCAGGCTGTGCAACGGTTGACCATCCCCTCCAGAGATAGGCTTTAGCCAACAGGTACAACGCCGTTGATTTGGTGGCTGGCTTGCCTGTGCCTGAGGCCGGCGTATTGGGTAAATCGGCTGCTGATTCAGTAAGGTCTTTGATAATTTGCGCATACAGATCTGCCAAAGGCGCTGGTGCATCTGCTGCGGATGCAGATGTATTAAAAGTGGTGTGCAGCGGCACCTGGCCAAATGTGGTAACCAGGTAGTAGTAACAGAAGCCCCGCAGAAATTTTGCCTGGGCCAGCAACTGCGTTTTGGTGGCAGCGGGTATATTGGCATCGGCTCCCAGCTGCAAAACACCATTTGCGGTATTGATGTCTATAAATAAGGTATTCCAAAATCCTTCATAATCGGCGGTGTTGCTTTTTATCAGCGCATTGTTATATGTAAACCAGTGTTGTACATCTGCGGCAGCGCCCTTAAGCGATTCGTCGGTACCCGCGTTGTACAATTGCGTAAATATCTGCGTTGCCCACTGACCGCGGAAACTGGAATAGATGCCGGCAATACCGCCCTGTATACCATCGGCCGTAGTAAAAAAAGTTGGCGCAAACGATGTTCTTGGCTGCTCTTCCAAAAGTTTTTTACAGCCAGTGGTTGCAAAAACCATTGCCCCCAGTAACAGGCTGTATATAAATATTCTTTGCTTCATGATATAATAGTTTAAAAAAATTAGAATTTCACGTTTACTCCCAGGATAAACAGGCGCGAAGGCGGAACACCCATTCCAACGGTGATGGCACGGCCTTGTACTGGTGTGCCACCGGCGCTGGAGCCTACTGAATTACCCGTACCGTTACCTTCGGGATCTATACCCAGGTGATCTCTGACGAGTGGAGACCAAACAATAAACGGATTCTGGGCCGATACATAAACCCGCAAAGACTGAATGCCGGATTTACCAAATACTTTGCTGGTAAAATTATATCCCAGGTCGATGGTCCTGACTTTAATGAAGGAACCGTCGCGGTAAGTAAGTGTAGAGGTATACAGCAATCCATCACGGCCGGCATCGGGTTGTGGAAATGCATTGGTGGCATTGGTGGGCGTCCAGTAATCTACCTTTAACTGGTTTACACGGCTGTTCAGGAAGAAGGGATATCCACCCGCGCCGCCATCGGCAGATAAATAAGTAGCTACCACTGTTTGACCAAAACGGCCAAACATTACTACATTCAGGTCAAAGTTTTTATATTCAAAATGATTGGTAAGGCCCGCTACCATGGTTGGCTGAAAATTGCCGATTATCTGGCGGTCTGCTGCACCAATTGAATTGCTCTTGTCCAGGTCTTCCAATTTAATATCTCCGGGTGCGGCACCGTATACGGTTGCCTGTGCGGCTTCGCTTGTTTGCCAGATACCGGTTTTCTTTACATCATAGATGACAGTAATTGGCTGACCAACGAACCATCCATTTCCAATATCCTGTTGCAATCCATTTTGAAGGGCTGTAATTTTTTCCCTGTTGAAATAAGCATTGTAATCAGTGCGCCACGAAAATCCGCCGGCCGATTTACTTTGAATATTCATTGTGCTAAGCGTAAATTCCATTCCATGCGAAGCGGTAGCACCTATATTGGTTAGAATGGAGTTGGTTCCATTACTGCGCGGCAGGTTTCTTTGCAATAAGATATCATTGGTGGTAGTATTGTAGTATTCTATTGAACCGGTTACCCGGTTGTTGAACAATCCAAAATCCAACCCGATATTCAAGCCCTTGGTTTTTTCCCAGGTTAACTCAGGATTGGGACTGGTATTTATAACATAACCATTGGCAAAATTGGTACCTACGGTGGTGCCCGATCCAAAATTGTAGAAATTGGAAGTAAGGCTGCCCAATGTGCTGTAGGCGCCCACACCAGAGTTGGAACTAATGCCCCAGCCACCCCTTAGTTTTAAACTGGTAAGAAATTTCAGACCTTGCATGAAGTTCTCTTTGTCAAGGTTCCAGCCTACGGAAACCGCGGGATAAGTTACCCATTGATGCCCCTTCGCCAATACGGAGGCGCCGTCCGTTCTTACGGTAGCTGTCAATAAATATTTATCGTTAAATGAATAGATGGCCCTGCCCATATAACCAATCAGCGCCGATTCGCTGAAAGAGGTGCCTGATCCGGGGGCCGCAGCAGTAATGGTGTTTACCAATTGATAGTTATAATCCTGGATAAAATCGGCCGGTACACCCTGGCCATTGAATTGTTGTTGCTGGAAATGATTTTTTTGTACTTCCTGCAAAGCCATGGCCTGCAATTTGTGTTTACCGGCAAAGGTTTTATTGTACTCTAAAGAGTTATTAATCGTATACTGCCAGCCTTCGCTGTTTTGCTGACTAAGGGTTGATCCGGCAGTAGTGGTATTGGTGTTGAAAACAGTATTTGGCCCGGTATAGTTGTCGTTGAGCGTTTGCGACCAGCCATACCCGAATGTTGTTTTAAATTTCAGGTCCTTTAATATTTTCAGTTCGGCATAAAAATTATGCTGGAACTGGTAGCGGCGTGAAAAAGCCTTAATCAGGTCGTTGTTGCCAATAGAAGTAAGCGGGTTAATCTGCTGATCGTCTACACCCTGCTGGCTGGCTGGTTTAAAATTAAGAGTGCCGTCATCGTTATAAGGTTTATACAGCGGACCAAGCCTGGTGGCAGCACCATAGGCGTTTGTACCAAGCCGGTTTGAACGAACCAATGTATTAAAACTGGTAACCCCAATCTTAATCCGCTCAGATATTTTATGATCGATGTTTACATTGAAGCTGTACCGTTTCAGCGACTGATCATATATAATGCCTGTTTCGCTGTAGTAACCACCACCAAAAGAAAACTGTGTCCGGTCATTACCGCCTCTTATATTTAAGTCGTTGCTGGTTCTCAAACCGGTGGTTAATAATAAACGTTGCCAATCGGTATTTACACCAGCAGCAAGATTGGTTGTTTCAATGGGCCTCAGGCTATAAGAGTTTGAATTGGGAACATTGGAGTTTCCCACGGCAGCATCTGCTTTAAACTGCGCATATTCGGTTCCGTTAAAGGTGCGCCAGGTGTTGGTTGCTTTTACTACGCCCACATAACCATTATAACTGGTTACCGATTTTTGGCTCAGGCCGTGTTTTGTTGTAATAATAATAACGCCGTTTGAACCACGGGAACCATAGATGGCCGTTGCAGAGGCGTCTTTCAAAATATCAACACTGGCAATATTGTCGGGATTAACATCATTAACGCTTCCGCCGTAAGCCATACCATCCACTACAATCAGCGGGTCGTTGTTACCGGTAATTGAACGGTTTCCGCGTATACGTATCTGCCCACCTGCACCCAGTTGCGTACTGTTGCTAACGATATCCACACCGGCGGCCCTGCCCTGTAACTGGTTAAATATATTAGGTGCTTTGATCTCATTAAGGGTTTCTCCTTTTACAGATATGGTAGAGCCTGTTACATCCTTTTTTCTCTGGGTGCCATAACCAATTACAATTACCTGGTCAAGATCGGTGGATCCGGAAGAAAATGTTATGTTAAGTGTGGTCCGGCCGCCTATGGCAATTTCTTTGGTAGGATAACCCACTGAAGACAAGACCAGTGTACCTTTTGCAGGCGCATTGATTTGATACTCCCCATTGTCATTGCTGGTAACCCCTTTGTTGGTACCTTTTATAAGCACAGAGACACCGGGTACCGGTTGATTTTTTTCATTCCTGATTGTTCCTCTTACAAGGATTTCGTTTTGCGCATACACAGACGGGCCCCAAAATAAGGCAGCAGTTAGTAATAGCAGCAGCATGCCGGTGTTTTTCCGGAGCCTGTTGCCCGGTAAGGTCGTTTGCGGAGAAGGTTGCTTCAGCAGAATCTTCATAAATCGATTTTTAAAGATTTTAAAGTGTTTGGTTTATCTCTTGCCATTCGGTAATACCTGCTAAAACAGGCGTTTTTGGTTTACCTGACTTCAAATGCCCTCATGCAGAAAGGGGGCTAAGGCCCGCAGGCTGTATAAATAATCCGGTCATTACTGGGTGAGCACCTGTCTTTGTGGGAAAAAACAAAAGGGAAAGTTTGTTTGCGATCTTTTTCACGGAATAAACCTGAACCCGGGGAAAGATTAAAACGTAAAAGCAGCATAGTCGTTAGTTATTTCAATAGCAGTTAGACAATTGCACATATTTATAAAAAAGAAAACATGTACATATAGTTGCCGGCGCAGCTTTTACTGCAGCCTTACTGGTAAAGTATGGTAAATGTAGTTTTTGGGAGTTGGGCATGAAGGCTCATTTGTTGAAACTTAGGTAACAAATGTTTTTTTAAAACTTATAAATTGATTTATAAGGGATAATACGGTGTTTAACCTCAAAATTTTTTCCGGTTGTGCGGGAATTAAGACAATGGTAACCGGCAGATACAGCATACAAACCATGCAAATGGTTGTATTAGCATCAGATTAAAATTTTATTATGCCGATGTTTTGCTGAAATGATCATTTGAAAACGGCAGCACGATGACAAAGCGGTATTTGTTATGCCGGGAACAAAGCATCTGTTAAGACATACATTATATATATGCATGCAGCCGGGTGGGTATTGATAGTGCTGTTCATCATTAATATCTTTATATTTACTAATAAAATGATTGCCTGAACCCATGACTGTTACAAAGATTATTCTTGCTGGTTTACTTACCATTGGGGCAACAGTGCTGTCGGCACAGCAGAAAGAAATCAATTTTACATCGCTTACCACCAAGGACGGGCTTTCGTCGAACACAGTAAATGCTATTGTAAAAGACAGGTATGGTATCATTTGGTTTGCAACCGATGATGGCCTTGACAAATTTGATGGTACCCATTTTACTGTTTACCGGCATAAGGCGGGCGACCCTGCCAGCCTGGGTGCAAATGAAATTTTGTCGCTTCATGAAGACAAGTCGGGCAATTTATGGGTAGGCACCAGCGGCGGTTCTTTAAGTCTTTACGATAGAAAAAAAGATGCTTTTTCGGCCATTCCATCCGGTTGGGCCCCCAATTCAATTACCAGCAATGTCATCCGCGCCATCTGCAGCGATTATACCGGCAAACTATGGGTAGCCCATTTCGATGGCGTAAGCATTGTGGATCCCGCCACCAAAAAGGTTTCCCTTATTCCCGCTGCACAAATTTCGGGTTCAACCGTTAATATGCCCGGCATCTGTCTTTTTGAAGACAGCCGCAGGCATATGTGGATCGGAACCAATGCAGGGCTTTTTAAGTTTGAGCCCTCAACCAAATCTTTAATACAATTTGTTCATGCAGATAATGACACTTCCAGTTTAGACGGCAATAATGTAAATACCATTACTGAAGATAAAAATGGTAATATCTGGATAGGCACCAATGATGGCCTCAACAGGTTAAGCCCGGGCACTAACCGCTTCATTCGTTACAATACCGGCAACCGGGGTGCCGGTGTTCTGAATACGGCGGTAAGCTCTATTGCTGCCGACGGACAAAAATTATGGATAGGAACAGACGATGGATTGGTTATTATGAATATCCAAACGGGCGAATGCACAAAATTTGAACAGGACCAGCGTAATATCCGCAGCCTTACGGCCAAGTGGGTCAGGTGCATTTATATCGACAAACAGGGTATTTATTGGCTGGGAACCGTACGGGGCGGCATAGATAAGTATGATAAAAACCTGAACCTGTTTAATTATGTAAAGAGCAATGTTTTTGACGATAAGGGTCTGAATGCTTCTATAGTAACTTCTTTTGCAGAGGCTGGTAAAGGAAGCGTGTTTGTAGGTACAGACGGGGGCGGACTGAGCCTGTTTGATCCGGCAACCAGGTCTTTTCAGCATATACCTGTTCGTTCAGAAAAAAATAATAAAGGCGGCCAGCTTACTGTTTTGGCACTGGCAATGACCAGGAAAAAACAACTTTTGATGGGTTGTTTTGCAGACGGTTTGTTTATCGTTGATCCTATTTCCAAAAAATACAAACAGCTGACAGAAGGGCCCGGAGATGACCAGATCAAATCAAATGATATTTATTCAATCACGGAATTACACAATGGAAATATTTTAATTGGCACCAATGGCGAAGGCATTAATGTTTTAGACAGCAATTATAATCTTGTTGAAAGATATACGCCACATCCAAAAACAGCCAGGGATATCAAACTGCCCATTAATGGTTATATAAGGGATATTAAAGAGGATAAAAATAATAATATCTGGATAGCCACACATGGTGGCGGCATCGCCATTCTTCAACCAAAAACCCGTGTATTCTCCATTTACAACAGCAGCAACAGCCAGTTGCCAAACGATAAAGTGCTTACATTATTGAAAGACAGCCATGGGCAAATATGGGCAGGCACCTTTGGAGGAGGACTTGTTTTATTCAACGACAGCACCAACCGGTTTACCGTTTTTTCTGAAAAAGAAGGATTGCAAAATGCCATGGTATATAAACTGGTGGAGGATGAGATGGGATTGATTTGGGCAAGCACCAACAATGGTCTCAGCAGTATTGACAGTAAGACAAAAAAAATAAACAACTACACCTATCTTAATGGTTTGCAGCGCAACAACTACGTGCGTGGTTCGGGTTTGCGGTTATCGAACGGGGAATTGTTTTTTGGCGGCCTCGACGGATTTAATTATTTCTATCCCTCTTATTTAATTAATAATACCAACATACCCGCCGTGCTCATTACCGGTCTGCGTATTTCAAACCGGCCGGTAACACCATCTCCCGACGGACCCATAACCGAGGATATCTCGGTAGCCAAAGAAATTAACCTGGCCTACAAGCAAAATTTTGCGCTGGATTTTGTTGGGCTAAGCTATACAACACCGGAGCAAAACAAGTATGCCTATAAACTGGAGGGGTTTGATAAAGACTGGACCTATGCAGGCAATTCAACATCGGCTTCTTATACCAACCTGGATCCGGGCGATTATACTTTTCATATAAGGGCCAGCAACAACAATGATGTATGGAACAATGAAGGCGCCTCCATTGCAGTGCATGTTCACCCTCCGTTCTGGCGTACCATCTATGCTTACGTGGTTTACTGGCTGCTGCTTATCGGAATTGGTTTTTATGTACGCTATAAAGGCATCCAAAAATTAAAAAGGAAGTTTGCATTAGAACAGAAAAAAATCCTGGAAGAACAGGAACGCAGGGAGGCAGAACGGATACATGAACTGGACAGTTTAAAAATTAAGTTTTTAACCAATTTAAGCCATGAATTCAGAACGCCGATTTCGCTTATCCTTGGTCCCGTAGACAGCCTGCTGGAGCAACAAAAAGACATCCATTCCTTTCGCCAGCTGGATATGATAAAACGCAACGCACGCAGATTGCTGAATATGGTTAACCAGTTGCTTGATTTCCGTAAAATGGAAGAACAGGAATTAAAGGTTCATGTAACGGAAGGTGAGCTGGTGAAATTTGTGAGGGAGGTCTCGGATTCATTTATAGATCTTGCAGAAAGAAAGAAAATGGATTTTGCATTCAACAGCAAAATCGACAGGCTCTATGTTTCATTCGACCATGATAAACTGGAACGGATTTTATTCAACATCCTTTCCAATGCGTTTAAATTTACACATGGGGGCGGAAAAATCAGGTTACTGCTTGACAAGGCAGAGAAAAACGATGATCCGTTAAAAACATGGGTTGCCATTACCATCAGTGATACGGGCGTGGGTATTCCGGAAGATAAAAAAGAAAAGATATTTAACCTGTTCTTTCAAAACGCAACAGAGACTTCTATTCTTAACCAGGGCACGGGTATTGGATTAACCATTACAAAAGAATTTGTAGAAATGCATGGTGGAACCGTTTCCGTGGAAAGTGAGCCGGAAAAAGGAACCAGTTTCAGGGTGTTGCTGCCATTTATACCAGTGCCGGCCCCGGCAAAAGAAACAACAGCGATTACCGGCATTTCGGCCGTTGAGCCAACAGACGAATCATCAGAACCAATTACGGAAGAAACCGATACAGAAAAAAATCAAACCGATATTCCTTCTATATTATTGGTAGAAGATAACGATGATTTCAGGGATTACCTGAAAGACAAACTGAGGTTACAGCACAGGGTATTTGAAGCGGTCAATGGAAAAGAAGGCTGGCACAAGGCCCTGGCCCACCATCCGCAGGTTATCGTCAGCGATATAAGCATGCCCGAAATGAACGGAATAGATTTTTGCCGGAAAATAAAATCAGATAAAAGGACCAGTCATATACCGGTTATCCTGCTAACAGCACTTACGGGCGAAGAAGATCAGCTGAAAGGATTAAAAACCGGCGCCAGCGATTATATTACAAAGCCATTCAACGCCGACATGCTGAATGCGAAAATCAACAACCTGCTGGTATTAAATAAAACATTAAAAAATACCTATACCAGGCAAATCAAAGCGCTTGCCCCGGATTTGGTTATCCACTCGGCCGATGAAGAGCTGCTGCAAAAAATTATGCGCTACCTGGAAGAAAATCTTGCTAACCCGCAGCTCTCTGTGGAAGAATTGAGCAAACATGTTGGGATGAGCCGCAGCTCGCTATACAGCAAACTGCTGGAACTAACAGGGGAGACCCCCGTCGAATATATTCGCTCTGTTAAACTGGACAAGGCCGCCATTTTACTGGCCAAAAGTGATATGAATATTGCACAAATTGCCTATTCAGTGGGTTTTTCAACTTCCAATTATTTTGCCAAGTCGTTTAAATTGAAATTCAATATGCTTCCTTCAGAGTATGTCAGTAAAATGAGAAATGAAGGCAAAAAAAATAATAACGGTTCAGCAGGCAGGCAAATCTAAGGCTCCATGCTTATTACAGGCATTTTAAACATTTGATACATCATTTTGATGAAAATTGCTACCTCAATACACCTGTTTTAGCGAATTTCATCCGGCTGACGTTTCACCCATCAATAAAAAGGTTGTATGACCCAACGATTGTTCTTTAGCCGACTGCCTGATTGCAGCAACCCATCATTATATTTTATACTATCAATCATGCCGGGGTCATCTCCAATGGCGACTGGCCATAGCGACTATTGCAAAGAATTGACCGGGGCGGACACAAATTTTTTTCAGTTGCCGGCCATACACCGGTTCAAATTCCAGGTACGGCACAGTCGCCTTACTACTTCAAAAAATTAAGCATGAAAACAGCAATCGTTACGGGCGGGGGATCGGGCCTTGGATTGGCCATCGCTTCAAAATTCACGGAAGCCGGCATAAAAACCATCATTATTGGCAGGGATGCAGAAAAGCTTAGCAAAGCCAGTGCATCGCTCGGAGATCTTTGTGTACCCATTGCTGCCGACCTGAGTGAGCTTGCTACCATTCCCGCGCTGGTAGCAACCATTTTGAAAGATCATCACAATATTGACATACTGGTAAACAATGCCGGTATCAATATGAAAAAAGAATTCACCGAAGTTACTGATGAAGATTTTCAGCGCATACTTACTACCAATGTTACGGCGGTGTTTGTTTTAAGCAGGGAAGTGGTAAAACACATGCTTACAAAGAATGCAGGATGCATTATTAATATCAGCAGCATGGCCGCACAATACGGTTTGCCAAAGGTGATTGCCTATAGTGCCAGTAAAACAGCCATTGATGGCATGACAAGGGCAATGGCGGTTGAATTATCGCCCCGCGGAATTCGCGTAAATGCCATTGCGCCGGGTTTTATTTACAGCGATATGACGGCAAAAGCACTGGACGCCGACCCCGAACGCAAGGCAAAAGTTTTCAGCCGCACGCCCATGGGTCATATGGGGCAGCCGGAAGATATTGCCGGTGCTGCATTATACCTGAGCAGTGATGCGGCATCCTATATTACAGGTGTGGTATTGCCGGTAGACGGTGGAAACAGCATTGGATTTTAAACATAAACAGGCGGCGGCAATTTTTTTTTACAATAAATTATAACATACATCTGAGATGAGTTCATTCTTCCGTTGCATGATTGTTTTGCTGGCAGGTACTGTAATGAACGCAACCACAACGTTGGCACAGTCTGCACCAGCAGCCGATCTTTCCAATTACCAGCAGGTGAATACCTATGTCAACCCTGTATTGCCGGGCGATCACCCCGATCCCACGCTACTGAAAGTGGGTGATGATTTTTATCATTGCGGTTCTTCTTTCCATTTCAATGCATATTTGCCTGTTTATCATTCAAAAGACCTGGTGCACTGGAAAGTAATATCCAGGGTAGTACCTTCATCAAAAGCCGGTGGCTGGGTTACCGACCGGCCTTCGGCAGGTATATGGCAGGGTGCTATTACTTATTTCTATGGTTCTTACTGGATATATTTTTCTTCGGGCGGCCAGTGGTTTTGTAAAGCAACATCACCGGAAGGGCCATGGTCAGATGCCGTACAGGTAAAAACAAATCCGGTAACCGGGTCGCTTGGTTATGATAACTCCATATTTGTAGATGACGATGGCAAGCCATATATGCTCATTAAGAACGGGCAAAAAATAAATCGTTTGCAGGCGCTTGGCAAAGACGGGCAGTTAACGGATACGGTAATAAATCTCGACTGGGTCAATGCCAAATTACAATACAGTTGGGCGGAGGGCCCGGTAATGGGTAAACGCAATGGCTATTATTATTACTATCCTGCAGGAGATGTATCTGGCGGCCAGTATGTTTTAAGGGGAAAAAAATTAACCAGCGATTCTACTCAATGGGAAAGGCTGGGAGAGTTCTTCCAACCAATTACCGATCCAAACACCGGTTTCCGACGCCCCAATCATATTTCAGCGCCTGTTCAACTGGCAGACGGAACCTGGTGGACGCTGGGCCAGAGCTATGAAAAATATGGTAATGATGACTGGAATGGAACCGGTCGCCAGACATCTTTGTACCCGGTAATCTGGGAAGGCGATCGGCCCTGGGGAATGGCGCCTACTTCGCAACCCGTACAAAAACCTCATTTGCCACAATCGGGCATCTTATGGAGAACTGTGCAGGGCGATGAATTTGATAAAGCTGCCCTGGGTTTACAATGGCATTTCCTGAGCAGGAAGGCGGCAGGCAATTATTCGCTTACTGCAAGAAAAGGATGGGTAAAACTTATACCCGACAGTAGCCTTGCCCACCTGGTGCAAAAAGAAACGGATCATTATTATACTGTCATAACAAAACTTGAACCGGATGCGGCCGATACGGCTGCAAAAGCTGGTATCTATCTTACCAACGGCAACCAGAAGGTGGTGGTAAAATTGTACACGGGTTATGACAAGGGAAAAAAAATAATTTTCAGTCTGGATACGGCTGTACGCATCGTTCCCAATCCATTTGGAAAAATGCTGTGGTTAAAAATGGAAAGAAAAGGACATCTTTTAACAGCCTGGTGCAGCGGCAATGGCAATACATGGATTTCTTTGGGAGAACCTATTAATGCCGTAAGTCTTGATAAAGTGCAGCCCAATTACAATTCATGGGTGGGCACCAGCCTTGGTTTATTTGCTGAAGGCAAACCCGCCTGGTTTGATTTTTTTACCTGTAAGGATGGATTCTCTGCACTGGCAGCAGCCGGTTACAGCAATTATTACGGCGTGCAGACAGTTACCCATGATGGTGGAAAAGCAGTAACCAATACTTCAGCAAACGGTGGATGGTTGATGATAGCAGGCGTTGAAACAGGCGAAAATGCTCCCGCTGCTGTTGAAGTAACGGCAGCTGCCGCACAGGCGGGAAAATGTGAGATATGGCTGGATGATTTGAAGGAAGGCAGATTGATTGCGACAATTCCTGTTGGTGCTACCGGTGGCGAAAACAAATGGAAGACATTTTCAAAAGCAGTTGCAAATGTTACCGGTCACCACGATGTGTTTATTAAATTTCTGCCGGGCGATAACAACAAGATATTTATCAGGGATATTCGATTTTTGAAAAAGAGTTAAAAGCTGCTGTATGAAAAAAAAGTTCCCGGTTGTAGCCGGAAGTATTACCATCAGTGTATTCCTGTTTTTTATAAGTATGGCTATATGGCCTTTTTCACTGGCCGCACAATCTGTAAAAAAGACAAACAGCACGGCGAGTAAGCCTGCAATTAGTACGGGTGTATACCGGAATATTTTTCGTGAAGCGGGTTACAGCGAAGTGGAGATCGATAATAAAATAGCCAAAGCTTACCACGATGTGTTTGAAGGCCCCAACCGTGTTTATTTTGAAGTGGGTGATTCTATGGCCTATGTATCTGACCTGAAAAATCATGATGCAAGGACCGAGGGGCTTTCTTACGGAATGATGATAGCAGTACAACTGGGTAAAAAAGATGTTTTTGACAGAATCTGGAGATGGTCGGTAAAATACCTGCAACACCAGGAAGGGCCCAGGGAAACCTATTTTGCGTGGAGCATTAACCCGCAGACAATGAAGAAAAATTCCGAAGGCTCCGCTTCAGACGGTGAGCTGTACTATATAACATCGCTGCTGTTTGCATCCAACAAATGGGGCAATAACACCGGTATTAATTATTATAAAGAAGCAAGAAGGATACTGGACGCCATGTGGAAAAAAGACGGAACGGGCAATGTATACAATCTCATTAATACCGAACATAAACAAATCAGTTTTGTGCCCGAAGGAAGCAATTATAACTGGACAGATCCTTCTTATCACCTGCCTGCTTTTTTTGAGGTTTGGGCATTGTATGCAAAAGACGGACACGAACAGTTTTATAAAGATTGTGCCGATACGTCGCGCGTTTTCTTGCACCGCGCCTGCGATGCGGCAACCGGGCTTACTACAGATTATACCGAGTTCAGCGGAGCGCCACATGCCACACGCTGGGCGCCACCTGCGTTTCGTTACGATTCATGGCGTGTGCCCATGAATATTACCATGGATTACAACTGGTTTGGAAAAGATAAAACATGGCAGGAAGATTATGCAAAACGTATCCAGCAATTTTTTCGTTCCAAAGGCATCGATAGTTTTGGCGATCAGTTCAATACAGACGGTACACCGCCTGAATTTATATTACAGGCAGGCGGGTTTAAAAAATTAAGACATTCCATTGGCCTGGTGGCTACCACTGCCTCGGCAACACTCATGAGCAAAGATAAAAGCGGCTATGATTTTGTAAAGCAACTGTGGAATGCCAAACTGGAACCTTATGAAGATGGTTATTTTGATCCTTATTATGATGGAATTTTGTATTTGTTCAGCCTGATGCACCTTAGCGGTAAGTACCAGGTTATACAACCATCAGCCCATTAATCATCATACCTTACACCTAATACCTTATGCCTTATCAGCCGCCTGTATCTGTAATAAGAACTAAAACAAAATCCTAATAATACTTCGGTATATTTTGCTAAACGCAAATAACATGAAAAAGAAACAGCCGATCTTTCATAGCGGATTGCAGGGGTTGTTGCTGTACAGCGCAATGGCTGTACTGTGTTTTTGCCCGGGAAATCTGCAGGCCCAAAGCGGTGCGGATAAAAAAACTGCTGTTGCTGAATCAAAGGCAAGCAAAACGGCAACGGGCGGTTTGGTGTTAAAGAATGTTTACAAAGACGCTTTCCTGGTAGGAACAGCGGTTACACCTGCCATTACTTCCGGAACAGATAAAGCATCGCAGGATATAGTAGTAACGCATTTCAATGCCATTACGGTGGAGAATGTAATGAAGGCCGCCCTGATTAATCCATCACCGGGTGTGTACAATTTTGGCCCCGCAGATGACTATGTTGCCTTTGGAGAAAAGAATAAAATGTTTATAGTAGGTCACACGCTGGTGTGGCACAATCAATGTCCTGCCTGGTTTTTTACCAATGCCGAAGGAAAGCCCAATACAAAAGAAGAACAAATTGAAAGATTAAGAAGCCATATTAAAGCAGTTGCAGGCAGGTATGCCGGCCGCGTAAATGCCTGGGACGTGGTAAATGAAGTGATTGACAACGACGGCAGCTATCGCCCTACCAGCTGGGTAAATGCCATTGGCAATGGCGATACGCTGGTAAAATATGCTTTTGCATTTGCTGCGCAATATGCGCCCAATACCGAACTGTACTACAACGATTTTAATGCATGGAGACCCGAAAAAAGAGACGGTATTGTGCGACTGGTAAAGATGCTGCAAAAACAAGGTATACGCATCGACGGGGTAGGTATGCAGGGTCATTGGGGATTGAATTATCCTAAAATAAAATACATTGAAGATGCCATTGATGCGTATGCTGCCTGCGGTATTAAAGTAATGATAACAGAGCTGGATGTGGATGTACTTCCTTTAACCAAAGAAGGCCAGATTGTGGGACAGGGAATGGCAGACAAACAATTTCAGCTGGAAGAGTTTAAAACTTTTTTAGATCCTTATCCAAACGGTTTGCCCGATAGTATGCAAATGGTGCTGGCCAAAAGATATGCAGAACTTTTTGCCATTTTTTACAAACGCAAAGCAAAAATTGCAAGGGTAACGCTTTGGGGCGTTCACGATGGAATGAGCTGGAAGAACGATTATCCTATACCATACAGAACGAATTATCCATTATTATGGAACAGGCAACGGCAACCCAAACCTGCGCTGGAGGCGGTTTTGGCGGTACCGAAGCAGTCCGTAAATTAAAGTTGGCTCATGCGGTAAGCAGCATGCAGTTAAAAATAACACGCAAATGAAAAAGATCAGCCTCAGTATTTGTTGGATTTGTGCGGTGCTGTTTTTGAAGGCATCAGACGGTCATGAACTCTGGCTTCGAAAGAAAAATGCCCTGCCGGTAAATGTAGTATGCGCGGCAAAATCGGCCACGCTAAGTATTGCCATACAGGAATTGCAGCAGGGATGGCAGGGTAAGTCCGGGGCCACCCTTGTTCTTAGCATAAAAAAAGATAAAGCGGTTAAAGCCGATGGATTCAGGCTGAGCCAGGATGGCATACAGGCCAATACCGATATCGGCATTTTGTATGGCGTGTATGAGCTTTTGCGGCGCCAGCAAACAACACAGCCTGTTGAAAATGTACTGTCGAATCCTTCTTATGAACTAAGGATTCTTAACCATTGGGACAATCTGAACGGTTCAGTAGAACGCGGCTATGCAGGTCAGTCAATTTTTTGGCGCAAAGACAATGCATTTCTTGTTACCGCCAACGACAAATCGCGCTGGCTGGAATACGCCCGTGCCAATGCCTCTGTTGGTATAAACGGTTCCGTTCTTAATAACGTAAATGCATCACCGCTGATATTGTCGGCAGACTACCTGGCCAGGGCAAAAGCCATTGCAGATGTGCTGCGGCCTTATGGAATAAAAACCTACCTGTCTGTAAATTTTTCTTCACCCAAAATAACCGGTGGTTTACCTACATCCGACCCGCTGGACACGGCCGTAATAAGATGGTGGAAGACCAAGGTAAAAGAAATTTATTCGATCATTCCCGATTTTGGCGGTTTTCTGGTGAAAGCAAACAGTGAAGGTCAGCCCGGGCCGCAGGATTTCGGGCGTACCCATGCCGATGGCGCCAATATGCTGGCAGATGCGCTTAAGCCTTACCGTGGTATAGTAATGTGGCGGGCATTTGTATATGCTGCCAGCGACAAGGACCGGGCGAAACAGGCTTACACAGAGTTTGTACCTATTGACGGACAATTCCGCGATAACGTGATCATACAGGTAAAAAATGGCCCGGTAGATTTTCAGCCAAGAGAGCCCTTCAGTCCGCTTTTTGGTGCCATGAAAAAAACATCGGTCATGCCCGAGTTCCAGGTAACCCAGGAGTACCTGGGACATAGTATTCACCTGGTATTTTTGTCGTCTTTATGGGAAGAATGTTTGCAAAGCGATACTTACCAGGAAGGGACAGGAAGCACCGTTGCCCGTTGTACCGATGGAAGCATTTATCCGCAAAAGTATACGGCCATTGCAGGCGTTGCCAATATTGGCCTGGATACCAACTGGTGCGGACACGATTTTGCACAAGCCAACTGGTATGCGTTTGGTCGCCTGGCCTGGAACAACCAACTGAAAAGTGAAAAGATAGCCGATGAATGGATACGGCTTACTTTTTTCGATAGCGCATCACAAAACAACAGGCAGGCAAATTATGCAACTGAATGGAATGAAAATTTTTTGCAGCCGGTAAAGCAAATGATGCTCGACAGCAGGGAAGCAGCTGTAAATTATATGATGCCCCTGGGGTTTCATCATATCATGTCGGCTGAAGGGCATTATGGACCGGGGCCCTGGTGGGCGCCGCCAAGAGTAAGACCGGATTGGACACCGCCTTATTATCACCAGGCCGATTCCGCGGGTGTTGGCTTTAACCGCACCCGTACCGGTAGCAATGCCGTAGGCCAGTACCATGAACCGCTGGCATCGCAGTATAATGATCCCGCCACCTGCCCCGATGGATTGTTGTTGTGGTTTCATCATTTGCCATGGAATTACAAAATGAAAAGCGGCCGTAGTTTATGGGACGAAATCTGTTACCATTACGATAAAGGTGTACAGCAGGTTCGCCAGTTTCAAAAAACCTGGGACAAGGCACAGCCCTATGTGGATGAAGAAAGATTTATAGCGGTGCAGCGCAAACTTCGCAGTCAAAGCAGCAATGCTGTTTTATGGAAAGATGCCTGCCTGCTTTATTTCCAGCAATTCAGCCGCCTGCCCATCCCTTATGATATAGAACGTCCTGTAAACAACCTTGACGAGATGATAGCCAACGATATGAAAAGATTCAGATAATCAATGCAAGCCGGTTTTCATGCATAAAATGAGGTAATAATTTGACTATTATGAAAAGTACAGTTGCATACCATAGAAAAGCGTTACAAATATGGGCGGTGTTTTTTGGGGTACTTGTTTTTTCAAAAAGCAATGCACAATTGATTTCAACAACAGCCACTGCTCTTAACCTGGCCAATGCGGATATTTGTATAGACAATACCGACTACCCGCTTGTAAAAATATCAGCCCGGCTGCTGCAACAGGATATAGAAATGGTAACCGGTAAAAAGCCGGCAATTGTATATGAATTCGGCAAGCCGGGTCAAAACCTTATCATAATCGGCAGCACGGCATCGTTGCTGATAAAAAAACTGGAAAATGAAAAACGCCTGAACACGCAGTCCATTGCCGGCAAATGGGAGGCTTTTCAGATACAAAGCATCGGAGCAGGAAAAGCGGGTATCCCTTCCCGTCATTTGCTGGTAATAGCCGGCAGCGACAGGAGGGGGGCGGCCTATGGCGTATTTGAATTGTCCAGGCAAATGGGTGTTTCGCCCTGGTACTGGTGGGCAGATGTGCCGGTGAAAAAGCAGGCGGCAGTGTATATAAACCCTGCAGCAAAAATTACCGACGCTCCCAAAGTAAAATACCGTGGTTTTTTTATTAACGATGAGGCGCCCTGCTTAAGCAGGTGGACAAAGGAAAATTTTGGGGGCTTTACCCATTCTTTTTATGAAAAGGTGTTTGAGTTATTGCTTCGCATGAAAGCAAATTATTTATGGCCCGCCATGTGGGGCAATGCTTTCAATACAGACGATACCTTAAACCCGGTGAAAGCAGATGAATATGGAATTGTAATGGGCACATCGCACCATGAACCCATGTTAAGGGCGCAACAGGAATGGAAAAAATTTGGCCAGGGTGCCTGGGATTATACAAAAAACGATACCGTTTTGCGCGCATTCTGGAAAACGGGAATTGAAAATATGAAATCGCACGAAAGCATTGTTACCATTGGAATGCGCGGAGATGGTGATATGCCGATGAGCCGGACTACCGCCACAGAACTGTTGGAAAAAATTGTTACTGACCAGCGAAAAATCATAGAAGAAACCACCCAAAAACCGGCTGCAGCCACGCCCCAGCTATGGGCCTTGTACAAGGAAGTGCAGGATTACTATGATAAAGGAATGCGGGTGCCGGATGATGTTACATTATTGCTTTGCGATGATAACTGGGGTAATTTGCGAAAATTACCAGGCTTGAACGAACCGCAACGCAGGGGTGGATACGGCATTTATTATCATTTCGATTATGTGGGCGGCCCCCGCAACTACAAATGGATCAATACCAACTCCATTCCACGGGTATGGGAACAGATGCACCTTGCCTACGAGTACAACGTTAGAAATATATGGATAGTAAATGTGGGCGATATAAAGCCATTGGAATTTCCTATTAGTTTCTTCCTGGATTATGCATGGAATCCCGAAAAAATGGGTGCGGCAGATCTGCAGAAATATACTGAGCAATGGAGTGCTGCACAGTTTGGAACAGCCTATGCAAAAGACATTGCAGGCATCATCTCTGCCTATAGTAAATACAATAACCGCAGAAAGCCGGAAATGCTGGACGCCAATACCTACAGCATCGACAATTACAATGAGTTTGCCAACATAGCAGCATCGTACAAACAACTTGCAGTGAAGGCTGAAAATTTGGCTAAAAAATTGCCGGGCCAGTATGCTTCGGCTTATTACCAGCTGGTGCAGTTTCCGGTGGAAGCGAGCACCAATCTTAACAACATGTATTACCAGGCAGCATTGAACCGAAAGTTTTTTGAGCAGGGTAGTATGGCAGCCGCCAATTATGCCGACACGGTAAAGCAATTGTATGAAAAAGATTCATTGCTTACCCTGCAGTACCATGCAGTAAACAATGGAAAATGGAACCATATGATGGACCAAACCCATATTGGCTACAGGATATGGCAGGAACCCCGGGTAAACAAAATGCCCGATGTAAAATACCCCGGAAAAGATGCTGCAATAACCATTGCAGATAAACCGAAGATGGCAATGCCACAAAGCATGGCTATAAAACCAGCTGCAATAAAAAATAAATCCGGCCGGTTCATTGGTGAACAGGACAAGTACATTGCAGTAGATGCCGATCATTTTACCAGGGTAATAAACAGTAATCATATTGTATGGCAGGTATTGCCCGATCATGGCAGAACGGGCGCTGCGTTAACGCCGTTTCCCGTAACAGCAAAAGCGCAAATGCCGGGCGGCAGTGCGCCCCATGCCGAGTATGATTTTTATACCACCAGCAGTGGTCCTTTCACTGTGAACGCCTATTTTTCGCCCACTTTAAACTTTCTTAATACAGCAGAGGGCCTGCAATATGCCATATCAGTCGACAATGAAGAGCCGCAAATAATCAGCATCAATAAAGAAGATAAAAATACAGGCGGTGGAATATGGAATAAATGGGTGGGCGATAATATCATTGTTAAAGCAACTACGCACACCATTGTTCAGCCGGGTAAACATGTGCTTAAGTACTGGATGGTAGACCCCTGTGTTGTGCTGCAGAAACTGGTGATGGATTTTGGCGGTATGAAACCAAGCTACCTGGGACCTCCTGAAACAATTGGCAACTCAATTACAAAGAATTAATTTTAAACAGTTCAAAATGGTTAACCGACATTTCATTACGATGCTTTGTATAGCCGGGCTGATGGCAACCGGTTGTTCATCCACTAAGAAAAATGCCACGGCAAAAAGTACTGCCTCGTTAAAAGAAGTTTTTAAAAATGATTTTGGAATTGGCACGGCACTTAATGCGGCGCAAATTGAAGAAAGAGATCCCAGGGCAGCTGTATTGATACCGCAACAATTCAATATGGCTACCCCAGAAAATATCATGAAGGCCGAGATCATACATCCGCAGTGGGATACCTATAATTTTGATATGGCCGATAAAATGGTGGCTTATTGTAAAAAAAATGGTATAAAGATAAATGCCCATACCCTGGTATGGCATAGCCAGTTACCCGCTTTTGCCCGCAGGATACGGGATGTGGATTCGTTCAGGGCTTTTTTTACCAACCATATTGCAACGGTGGCCGGCCGTTATGATGGCAAAGTGTATTCATGGGATGTGGTAAATGAAGCGCTGAATGAAGATGGTACGATGCGCAAATCTGTTTTTCTGCAAAAGCTCGGCGACGATTTTGTTACAGAAGCTTTCAGGCTGGCACAATCGGCGGCACCCAACACGCAACTGTATTATAACGATTACAATAATGAACAGCCAGCGAAACGTGCCGGGTGTATTGCGTTGATCAAAAAAATACAGGCGGCAGGTGTGCGTATAGATGGTGTGGGCATTCAGGGACATTGGCATTTGGGAAAGATTCCATTAAAAGATATTGAAGAAAGCCTTGTTCAATATTCGGCACTGGGCATAAAGGTTATGTTTACCGAGCTGGACATAGAAGTGCTGCAGCGCAATTTCCAGGGTGCCGATGTAAGCCAGCGGATGAATAATGCAGCCTCATTGAACCCTTATCCCAATGGCCTGCCCGATAGTTTGCAACAACGGCTGGCCAGCGATTATGCAGCTTTATTTGCCTTGTTTTTAAAACACAAAGACAAGATAGCGAGAGTTACTTTCTGGGGAGTGAATGATGGCCAGAGCTGGCTGAACGGATGGCCGGTACCGGGAAGGACCAACTACCCTTTATTGTTCGACAGGAATTTTGAACCCAAGCCGGCTTTTTACAAAGTAATCGAAACAAAAGAAAAATTTAATAAGGAAAAATAACATGAATAAAAACCCCTCTCAAAAACTGACGGTGCTGGAGAAAATTGGTTACAGTTTAGGCGATCTGGCTGCCAACCTGATTTTTCAGACACTGATGGCGTTCCTGGCTTTTTTCTATACGGATATTTATAAAATACCGGCAGCCAAGGCCGGCACGGTAATGTTGGTTGGCGGACTGATAGGCGCCTGTTTCAACCTGGTCATGGGTGCTATCGCCGATCGTACCAATACCAGGTGGGGAAAATTCCGCCCCTGGGTGTTATGGACGGCCATTCCTTTTGGTGTTATAGCATTGCTTGCTTTTTCTACACCCAATTTTAATGAGAGTGGCAAAGTGGCCTATGCATTTATCACTTACTTTTTACTGGTTATTATTTATTCGGCCAATAACTTGCCGTATTCGGCATTAAGCGGTGTAATGACGGGCGATATGAAAGAAAGAAACAGTCTTTCGTCCTATCGTTTTGTATCGGTGATGCTGGCCCAGTTTATCATACAGGTATTATTACTGCCGCTGGCTATTTCAATGGGTCATGGCGATAAAGCGGCCGGGTTTGAAAAAGTGATGCTGGTATTTTCGATAACAGGGGTGATATGTTTTTTGATAACTTTTCTGACCACTAAAGAACGAATTATACCTCCTGCTGCACAAAAAACACCGTTTACACAGGATCTTGCTGATTTGGTAAAGAACAAACCCTGGCGCATCATGCTGGGGCTGACCGTGCTGGTGTTTATTACATTGGCACTAAGAGGCGGCATGAATATCTATTACTTCAAGTATTACCTGACGGCCGACAGCCAGGCCAGTTTTCTAAACGACCTGGGCTTCAATGAAATGATTGACAGTCTCAGTAAAAGATTTGGTGAAGCAGCATTTGAAGAATTTCGCAAAGCCGACAGTGCGCCTTATGCTACTGCCAGTATTGTTAGTGGCGCCAGCACCATCGCCATGATCCTGGGTATATTTTTTTCGAAGCCGCTGGCCGACAGGTTTGGCAAACGAAATACATTCGGCATTTTCCTGGTATTGTCTGCGCTCTGCCTGGTGTCGGTTGATTTTTTATCCAATACGGCGGTGGTGGCGGTATTTGTGCTGCAAGTAATGTATGGTTTTATATACGGTATTACCATACCGTTGCTATGGGCTATGATAGCAGATGTTGCCGACTACAGTGAATGGAAAAACAACCGGCGGGCAACGGCTATTATATTTTCGGCCATGATATTTGGGTTGAAAGCCGGTCTTAGTATCGGCGGCGCCATTTCAACCTGGCTGCTCAGCCTGTTTGGTTACAATACAGAAGCAGCGCAGCAAACCGCGGCGGCAATACATGGGATAAAACTATTGGTAAGTGTGATACCCGGGCTCATTTTCATTGGCAGCGCGGCATTATTGTTTGGATACGGTATTGATAAAAAAGCAGAATTACAGATTGAAAAAGAATTAAAGGAGAGGAGAGCCTAGTGTTATGTTAAGATTAAAATGTCGCTGCCGTCATTGCGAAAAAATCAGCGGCGGCCTTGCGGGCGGCGATGTTTTGAAGCAATCTGGCTAAGTCAAAATACGTTTAACATAACACTGGTTTGGTTTCCGCCGATCTCCATCCAGCATATTAACCACTATAAAAACTTTTTATGCCTGAAGACAGTATAGAACACATCAATTTTGAGGAACTTGACAGGAAGGCTATTTCTGCGCCACTGGTGAAACACATGTATACAGCAGATCCTTCCGCCCATGTATTTAACGGCAAAATATACATCTATCCATCGCACGATGTAGATGCGCAAATTCCTTTTGACGATTTGGGAAGTCATTTTGCCATGGAAGACTATCATGTATTTTCAATGGATAACCCCGCGGCAGCGGCAACCGATCATGGTATCGCTTTGAATGTAAAAGAAGTGCCCTGGGCGGAGAAACAAATGTGGGCGCCCGATGCTGCGTATAAAAACGGGAAATATTATTTGTATTTCCCGGCAAAAAGGGCCGATGGTATTTTTCAAATAGGCGTTGCCGTGAGTAATTCTCCGGTGGGCCCGTTTAGCCCGGAGCCGGAAGCCATTAAAAACAGTTATTCCATCGATCCCGCAGTGTTTATAGACGATGACGGAACGGCCTATATGTATTTTGGCGGTTTGTGGGGCGGACAATTGCAATCTTACCGTGATAATGTTTACAACCAGCACCACCAGGAGCCCTTGCCCTCCGAACCAGCCCTGGGCCCGCGGATGGCCGTGTTGAGTGATGACATGTTGCAATTTGCAGGGGCCGTGAACGAAATTGTAATTACAGATGAAAACGGCGCACCCCTGCTGGCCGGCGATAATAGCAGGCGTTTTTTTGAGGCCAGCTGGATGCATAAATACAGGGGAAAATATTATTTCTCTTATTCAACCGGCGATACACATTTTATTTGCTACGCCATTGGCGATAGTCCCCGGGGCCCGTTTACCTATGCCGGCAGGATACTGGAACCAGTTGTGGGCTGGACATCGCACCATTCCATTTGTTCATTTAATGGCGAATGGTTTCTTTTCTACCACGACAGCAGTCTTAGCCGTGGGGTGACGCATTTGCGCAGTATTAAAGTAACGCCCCTGCGGCACAGCGAAGACGGCCGCATTGAAACCATCCATCCCTATAAACCGTAGAACATGAATAAACTTGTTCTTTTCATGACCGGCATCCTCATTTCAGCCGGCAGTTTTAGCCAGCTGCGGTTGCCGGCCTTTGTGCGCGACAGCATGATCCTGCAACGCGATCAAAAAGTGAATATATGGGGATGGGCGGCTGCCAAAGAAAAACTGGCAGTGAAATTCAATGGCAAAACATATAAAACCGTGGCAGACACAGCCGGCAGATGGCTGGTAAAATTACCGCCTACCGCGGCCGGCGGACCCTATACCATTGAGCTTCGGGCAAGCAATACCGTTATACTGCGGGAGGTGCTTTTTGGCGATGTTTGGTTTTGCAGCGGGCAGAGCAATATGGTGCACCAGATGGACATACACGATGTGCGGTACGCTGCCGAAATTGCGGCGGCCAACTATCCGCAAATCCGTCAATGCTGGATTCCCACCCTTACTAATCTGCAACAGGCACAGCAGGACTTGCCGCCCGTTTACTGGAAACCGGCCGTGGGTGCGGAGGTAAGACCTTTTTCGGCCGTGGCTTATTTTTTTGCCAAAAAATTGTACGATAAATTCCGTGTGCCCATTGGTATTATTAATGCCAGTGTGGGTGGTACACCCATTGAGGCGTGGATGAGTGAAGAAGGGTTAAACAATTTTTCACCGGCAAAAGCTACGATTGCTAAAAATAAAGATACGGCCTATATAAACAGTTTTAACCGAAGGCCGGCAGCGAATAACAAGCCTGCCGTGCCAACCGACCTGGGATTGACCGAAACCACCAAATGGTATGAACCTGCTTACACACCCAAAGGCTGGCATAGTATCAGCATACCGGGTTTTTGGGAAGACCAGGGCGTAAAAGATTTAAATGGTATAGTATGGTACCGGAAAGAAATAGATATACCCGTTTCAATGACTGGCAAACCGGCAAGGGTTTTTCTTGGGCGTATTGTAGATGCCGATGAATTGTACATCAATGGTAAAAAGGCAGGAGCTACCGCTTATCAATACCCGCAGCGCCGGTACCATGTGGCTGCTGATGTATTAAAAGCGGGCAGGAATATTTTTGTGGTACGCGTTACCAATACAGCAGGCAAGGGAGGCTTTGTACCAGATAAACCCTATTGCATTTTTGCGGGCAGCGATACCGTTGCTTTGAACGGGTATTGGCAATATAAAGTAGGTGCGGTATTCCGGCCAGTTGAGCGTGGGGGGGGTGGGGCCGGTATATCCTTTCAGAACCAACCCGCCGCGTTGTACAATGCCATGGTGGCACCGGAAATCAATTATACCATTAAAGGATTTTGCTGGTACCAGGGAGAAGCGAATGCGGGCAGACCCCAGGAGTATGCCGATCTGCAACCGGCATTGATTCGCGATTGGCGAAGCAAATGGAAAAACGATTCGTTGCCATTTTTATTTGTGCAGTTGCCGGGTTTTATGGATTATAATTATCTGCCTGCTGAGAGTAACTGGGCATTGCTACGCGAATCACAAATGAAGTCGCTGGCGGTTCATTATACCGGTATGGCTGTAGCCATTGATGTGGGCGAATGGAACGATATTCACCCGGATAACAAGAAAGCGGTGGGCGACCGGCTGGCCCTTGTCGCATTAAAAATTGCCTATCATGAACAACTGGTTGATGCCGGCCCTTTGTACCAGTCGTTTGTTGCAGACGGCAACCGCCTTATTATAAGCTTTACCAATACAGGAACCGGCCTCACAACGAGTGATGGTGAAGCGCCGGCAGAATTTGCCATTGCAGGTGCCGATAAAAAATTTGTCTGGGCGCATACAAAAATTGAAGGCAACAGGGTAGTGGTATGGAGTGAGTCCGTACCCGAACCCAAATATGTGCGCTATGCCTGGGCCGACAACCCGGTCAATCCAAATGTATATAACCAGGAGGGTCTGCCGGCTTCGCCCTTCAGGACAGACCAGTAATGACGGCTGTTATAGATGTAAAATATTAGCAACTGGCCGCGAACTGGCGCAAGTGTTCCCGCAGACATCATGTAACATTTATTTTGTAACCAAATCAAATTGTCTGCGGGACAACTTGTGCCTGTCCTCTATAACGGACTCATCCTATTTTAAAAAGTCTCCGATATGCCAGGCACAAGAATCCAGCACACAATCCCGCGCCTCATTCTTGCGCCAGTTGCAGTTATGGATTTAAAATATCAGCAACTGGCCGCGAACTGGCGCAAGTGTTCCCGCAGACTTCCAAATAGATTTTATTTGGTAACCAGATCATATTGTCTGCGGAACAACTTGTGCCTGTCCTTTATAACGGACTCATCCTATTTTAAAAAGTCTTCGGTATGCCAGGCACAGGAAGCCGGCACACAATCCCACTCAGGAACTGGCGCAAGTGTTCCCGCAGACATCATGTAGCATTTATTTAGTAACCAAATCATATTGTCTGCGGGACAACTTGCGCCTGCCGTCATAAAGGACTGGTCTTATTTTATAAAGTCTCCGGTATGCCAGGCACAAGAAGCCGGCACACAATCCCACGCCTCATTCTTGCGCCAGTTGTTGTTATAGATTTATAATATCAGCAACTGGCCGCGAACTGGCGCAAGTGTTCCCGCAGACATCATGTAACGTTTATTTAGTAACCAAATCATATTGTCTGCGGGACAACTTGTGCCTGCCATCTATAAAGGACTCATCCTTTTTTAAAAAATTTACGATATGCCAGGCACAAGAAGTCAGCACACAATCCCGCGCCTCATTCTTGCGTCAGTTCGGCTAATGCCAATCGTTATCAAGACGAATCTATCCCGGTTGTTTAGATCGCAAATAAAGAACGGCTTCATTGTAAGTGAAAACACTTATTCCGTGGTTGTAGTAGATTGTTCCTTATCATTTAAAGGCAGGACCTGCTATTGCATTTATTTTACTTTTTAGTTGCCCAAAAAAATGTTTTCCACATAAAAACTGCGGCAAAACGGATGCGTTACTTCGGGCAAAATATTCGCTGAAATCTAATCCAGTCCTGAATTATTACATATTTTTTGAATTTGTACGCCTGCATTTTTGACTAACATATACGTATGGTTGTAAATACATATTCGAATTTTTTTATTTGGTTGAGATAATTTTAAATTTTACGTTTGATTATTCTTTTCTAGTTATCATATACCCTCCCGAAAACAGATCGCCTTTAAAAGTAAATAAGCAAAAATTTCTTGCCTTAATTGATGCCGTCGCATATCACGTATATACGTGGGGAGAAATTATTGTGTCCTGAGAAGTTTTTAAATAATAACCGTAGAAACTAAGTAACTAAACCCAAAGAGCGTTAACCCATGAACCTTTTCCGCCAGCGGATTTCACCAATCCGGCTATACCCGTGCGCATGCACTGCATCAGGCGTTTCTGCAACCAGCATAGCAGCGCCAACTAACTATTCCGGCAAGCAGCCTTTCCATTCCATTAAACATTTTTTAAAACAATACACCATGTACAGAACACTCCTGCGCATTACTGTGCTATTACTCATTGCTGCAAAAAGCTATAGCCAGTGTCCTACTGTCAATAACCTGTTGCTCGATCATACTGCTGTATTTGGTTACCCCAGTGCGACTAATGGCCAAAAAGTGTTTGACAATGACTTAAGTACCGGCTGGAGCAGTGGAGCTGCTGGTAGTTTCAAATCAATTGGTGTTGACTTAGGAACTGCCCATCATTTTTGCCATGCAACCTTAACATTTGATGCCGTTGATTACCCAACCGCCTTTGAAATTAGCGGTTCCAATGCCTGGACCAATGGTTTTACAACTATGAAGTATGTTGGCGATAACACCCATGGTGGACAAGTAGACGTCGACCTCAATGACATCGGCGAAGCTACTGTGATTCAAATAATATTTTATGCAGGGCCAACTAGCAATTACACTGTTTATGATTTTAAAGCTTACCAGGTTGATAACAATACCCCTCCGAGTATCCAAATCACCAACCCAACCACCACCGGTACCTATTATGCGAACCAAAATATTTCGCTGGAGGTTACTGCATCAGATGTAGGTGGCTCTGTAACACGGGTTGATTATTACGATGGAGCTAACACAACACCAATAGCTTCATCTACCACGGCCCCATTTACTGCTTCATGGAATAATGTGCCTGCTGGCGCACACACAATAAGGGCAATCGCAACAGACAATCTAAATGTAGCCAGTACTGCAGCGACAGTGCAAATAACGGTTCTACAGCAGCCTGCATACATGAAAAATTGGAGCCTTACTGGAAGTAATTTAAACAACACTAATACGGGCACCGTTTTTATTGGGAGCCCGCCAGCGACTACAGTGTCAGATGCCAAACTTTTGGTCAACGGTAATATCTATGCGCTTAAACTCACGGTAAAAGCCAGTTGGGCAGATTATGTTTTCAATAGTGGTTACAATTTGAGACCCCTTTCTGAAGTCGAAAATTATATCTCGAAGCATAAGCATCTTCCCGATGTGCCTTCCGCAAAGCAAATAGAAGAAAAAGGGGTTAGTGTGGGGGAAAACCAGGCAGTGCTATTGAAGAAAATAGAAGAACTGACTTTATATCTAATCCGGCAAAATAAGCAATTGCAGAAGCAGCAGCGCGAAATTAACAATCTGAAAAAAAGAATTAGAGATTAACCTGTTTTTGGAAGCCAGGACTTTTTATAACATGTTTTAATTATAATTCTATGGAACATTCAATAAGCAAGGACAGATGCGTTACACTGCCTGTAACAGGGTTTAAAATATTGCTCGGTTGTGTATTAGCTATTTTTTTAATAGTACTGTTCTCCTTTTCTTCCAGCGCCCAGGGTAATTCAGATATTCTTTCGAATATTAATGCAGATAAATACCTTAAAACAGTCAATGAAAAGTCCCAAAGTTTTAATAATAGCGTAGATAAGTACACGCAAAAAGCTCTGTCTAAAATGCTGAAGCAGGAGCAAAAAATGCGGTCAATTGTAGCAAAAAAAGATTCGATGCTTTCTAAAAAACTATTTGATTATGCAATTGATTCAATTCAGCGGCTTAAGAGCATGATTAAAAATAAAGAAACCCGGATTGAAAATTTTCTGCACCGTTCGCGAATCCCATATGTCGATTCATTAAAGAAAAGCCTCCTGTTCTTTGAAAAAAATACAACTGCGTTGAAATCTCTAAACTCAATGACAACAAGTATCTCTGGAGCAAGGGAACAGGTGAGTGGCATTGAATCGAAAATGGAAGGTGTAAATAAGATTCAGGAATTTTTACTGGATCGTAAAAATGTACTAAGTGCCGAACTAAAGGCATTTCCACAACTCACAAAACATATTCAGCAGTTCCGTAAAGAAGCTTTTTATTATAAGGCACAGATTGCAGCGTATAAAGAAACCCTTTCATCTCCTGATAAAATCGAAAAAATAGTACTAGGCAAGCTACAGAATATCCCAGCATTTCAAAAGTTGAGCCGCCAGTTACAAGGGCCTTTCAGGTCATTGTTTGGGAACGGTAGTAAGGATGTCAGTGAAGAACCAGTTATTACAGACAGTAGCAGTATTATAGGGGGTATACCTTCAAGGGCCTCTGTACAAAAATTTATTCAAACATCTTCGCCAGGGATTTCCGGTTCTTTTGATCCTATGCAACAAATCAGACAACAGGTGGATAAAACCGGTGAACAAATGCCGGCCATTCCTAATGAGCTTACAGACATATTTAAATCTACCAGAAATAAATTGGCATCTTCTGGTGGTCAGGCTGACGAAAATAATTTTACACCCAATAGCCAGCGGGTTAAATCCTTTTGGAAAAGGATTGATTACGGTGCGGATCTTCAGTTTGGCAAAAGTGTGAACTACCTGCCAGCCACAAGTAATATTACTTTAAAGTTAGGGTACAAACTGGATGACAGAAAAACTGCAGGAATAGGAGTTGCCTATATTATGGGCATGGGTTCCGGCTGGAAGGATATTTCTATTACGCATCAGGGTATTGGACTTAAAAGCTATATAAAATGGAATTGGAAGAAGGGATTTGCACTACAGGGCGAAGCAGGATGGAATTACATGGCACAATTTAAAAACATAACGGAATTAAAAAATAACGACGCATGGCAGAAAGCAGGGCTGATAGGTATCAGCAAGGACTTGAAATTCATAAAAAAAGTAAAGACCAATATTCAATTCATGTTTGATTTTTTTTACAAAACGCATATACCATATACACAACCAACAGTTTTCAGGTTTGGATATGGATTCTAACCTTAACCCCTTTAACGGAGATTTATGAGAATAGGATTGTTGTTTTTACTAAGCGTTCTGTTATTTAAGAATTCAACAGCGCAAGTAAGCCTTCAGACAGGATCTGCAGTATTTAGCTTGCCTGTATATAACTGGCAGGACAATAATAGCCGTTTAAATGCAGTAATCGCATTGAATTATAATTCTGGCAACGGATTAAAAGTAGATGAAGCCGCGTCCGATGTCGGCCAGGGTTGGGGCCTCATTGCAGGCGGTGTGATTACCCGTTTACAAGCGGGGGAGCCTGATGATCAACAGCCTAAAGATGTGAATGATCCAAGTTATGGAATCATACGGTATCCGGCTGGCTTCCTTTATAATCAGGAAAGCACGTCTCAAGGGTGCCCGGCTGCAATGGCTGACTATCCAATATATACTAGTGAGAATGTCGTTTATAGCGAAAAAAACAGTATCAAAGCAGATCGGGAACAGGATTATTTTAATTTTCAAATTAATGGAAGGACCGGTGTTTTTATTCTTGACAAAGCCAATAGAACCCAGGCACAGGTCCTGGGAGATTCCAAATTGATCGTCAGGTATGAAGAAAGTGATATGACATCACAAGGTATTAGAACAACAATATCAACTTTCACCATTCAGGATGAAAATGGGCTAATCTACCGGTTTTCCAAAAGAGGATTGACTAAAATATTAAAAAGTAAGAGCGCTGATTTAGTAACAATGAATTCAGCCGGTAATGCTTATTCTGCAACTTCTCCCGCTCAGTACTTTTTTTTTAATTCGGTTAATCAGGAAGCCATGTTTGATGAGTTGCCCCAGCAAGCAAACCCATTTGTTGTTAACAATTGGTATTTAAGCGAGATTGAAGATGTGTTAAATCATAAAAAAATATTCTTCAGTTATGTAACCCGGAACATAGATACGTATACAGGCAGGGTGTTCACCTATTTGCAAAACTTACAAACGGGAAACAATCAGCAATATATAACCGCTTTGTACAAGCGATCTCTTACTACTGATTTTAGTTTATCACAAATTTCATTTCCAGATGGTTACAATGTCAATTTTGGATATTCTACTGATGAGCGCAGTGATATAAAGGGGGGATACGCATTGCATTCCATTACCGTTAATTTCCAAAGCAGTGTGGTTTTTAATTATATTCTGGTACAACAATATCTTGGTCAGATATTAGCAAACAGGCCAACGCGATTGTATTTGTCGCAGATTAAACGCTACGGTTTTGATAACAACAATTATGAATCAACCTCTTTTGAATATTATACAAATTCAGGATCGGGAACTGCGGATGATTTTATTCCCCCACTTTATTTTGAATTTAAAGATGCATGGGGGTATTACAACGGGGATCATGATGGGGTAGATCCCAATGGCACGCATACTGGGTATGCTGATTTGGCAGGAGGATATGCAGATTTTGGGAAACTAATATTTCATAGTAGCCAATTTAATTCAATTCCCTCAGACCAAATTGTTTCCGACTATAATCCGAAGGTTAACTACGCAAAGACGGGTCTTTTGAAAAAAATTACGAATCCGTCAGGAGGGACAATTACCTATGAGTATGCACAAAACGAAGGTTCAGTTACCAGACCGGCAGGATCCATTGGCGGTGCAGGTTCTATCGGACCTTATTATGGTGGTGTTCATGTATCGAGGGTTACGAATTCTTCAGGCAGTACCGAAAGCAAAGATGTCATTACAGACTATAGTTATATAAATTCAGATGGCCAAAGCTCTTTATGGGGAATGGAACTGCCCAATACAAGAATGTCTATTGCAAATCATTTTACTATGGAAGGCAAGAACGGTTCATTTGGATTTTGCAGTTATGATTATAAATATCCCGGCATACTTTCTCAGGAATCTGCAGTCCCAAAATATAAAGCATCTGCTTTCAATTCAGGTCTGACTTTCGCCAAAAATTTTGCTATTGGTCAAACTGTTGACTATATTATCCCCAGTTATGGAATTTTTTCTTTCGTTATTAATTGGGCGAAATCCTGTTCTGTAGAGGCAGCAGTTATGAACTCAACATTGAATATTGTTCAAAATCAAAATGAAATATCCACCAACCCGATGCCGTTGCAATTCAAGCGGGTTGAATCCCGTATAAGTTCTCCAGGTATTCAAATGGGCAAAACGGTCTATGAATTTACTGGAAGAGATGAGTTTCCCGACGGATTGGTGACTGGTTTGCCAGATCCCTATTATGGCTCCTACAGGACTTCGAGGCAACGGTCATTGCCTTGGGGATTCGGTCTTCCTAAATTAATTACTTCTTTTGATGGTGCTGGCAATAAGGTTTCTCAAACTGAGAATGTATATGATTTTTCAAAGGCTATTGTTGCTTTACCAGCAGCGGGTTTTAAATCATGTCATTGTGAAGTAGCCATTAATAATTCTAAAAATTCTCCGGACTGGCAGGCTGAAAATCCGGGTTCAGAATATATTACAACAGGATATTACGTGGGAGCGGGATTAAAAGTGAATGTGCAATTATATGATCATTATACCGGACGTGTCGAATTGACTGATTCTTATCAGCGCTATTTTAAAGACGATACGCATTACCAGGAAATGCATACAAAATATTCATATAATAGCAGTAACTATCAAGTCAGTAAAACAGAAGCCTCGTTAACTAATGGAGATACCCGGATTAGCGAAGTATATTATCCTTCTGATTATACTATGTCAGGGGTGTTGCAAAGTTTGAAAAATAATAATATTGTTAATGCTCCGGTTGCTTCGTATTCTTCCATTATCAAATATGGTCAAACACAGCCAATTTATCTTGGTGGAAATGTAACTGATTTTTCAGTATTGCCAAATGGAGATATTAAATCGTCCAGGATTATGGATGGTAGAACTACGCAACCACTTTCAACCTATTCTTTTGATGCCACTAATTCTCTGAATTTTCCGAACCTGGTGCCAACTCAGCTATTCAGTTATGATGCTGATGGAAACCTCGTAAATACTAAGGATGAAGGAGGTCGAAGTTCCAGCCTTATTTATGATTACAATGGGAAATATGTAGTTGCCTCCGTTGCAAACGCCGAACCAGGAGAAATTGCATACGCAAGTTTTGAAACATCGTCTGGTGGAAACTGGACTATTACGGAAGGTACCTATGTAGTAGAGGCCTATAACCAGGCTGTCACTGGAAATCAATCGTTTGATTTTCATTCAAACAACAGGTTGGTCAATACCAGTATAACTAAATCCGGCTTGAGTTCACAAAAGCACTATTTTATAAGTTATTGGTCAAAAGATGGAAGTGTTAATCTGGCAACTGACGGAACAGCTACGAGTAATGGACCTGCATACTCTTACAATGGTTGGTCGCTCTATATAAATGAAATATCAAATGCAACATCATTAAATATAACAGGTACTGGCAAAATCGATGAGCTAAGACTTTATCCCAAAGGTGCGCTCATGTCAACTACAACATTTGACCCAGTGCTGGGAAAAACAAGTGAATGTGATCCAAACAACAGAATAACTTATTATTCGTACAATAATTTTGGGGAACTGGAAATGGTGCTGGATCAAGAAAGAAATGCTCTCAAAACTTATGAATACAGGAATAAGAACAGGACGCATCAATAATGGCTTAAAACAGTAATTACAGTTAAAGTTTTCAAATTATAAATATGATACGTAAATTCCTTTTGATTCATTTCATATTTTTTTTCATAACATTAAATGCATTTTCAAGAGATCCATTGACTGATCCCGACAACAGATATATTATTATCCAGGGAAAAGCACTGGTGGACAAAGCTTCTGCTACCGTTCCGGGCGAAACGGTTACCTATACAGCCGGATTTTTATACCCTTCAGAGACCAACGATATTCATTGGGTAGTACCTTCAGATGTTGTGATTGTAAGTCAGAATACAAATCCTGCTAACGGTCCAATATATATTACTGTTACATGGGGACAAACGGAAGGATATATAACAATAAATGAAGGTGCTGCTACTCACCAGGGAAGTATATACACTACTTCTTCGCTATACGTAAGATTTCATTCCGGCAATGATTTAAAAATTTTGCCGCTGAACCAATATGTAAATTTTAATCAGCAGCCTTGTGTATTTACTGCGGAAAAGCAACCTTCAAAATATCCAAATGGAACGCCAATTCCGACCTACCCAAACTCTATAATCAGTTACTCCTATCAGTGGCAGTTCGTTGACTTGTCTACAGGAAACTGGAACACTGTCGCCAGTGGGGGTACAAATAATTATTATCAACCTACTGTCGTAAACACCAGTTACAGAGTCATCGTAACTGTTACAATAAAAGATGCAAATTCTGGTGCGACGCTGAACACTATAATCCTTACTTCTGGTGCAGCCGCCGTAATATCGTATGATGCAAATCCCGGTAAGCTTATCGCATCTTCTTCATATGTATCATATAACACTCAAGTAACAGGAATAAATGATGAAATGCCCTATGGAGGGGGGTGCCAATCTTCTAATTATATTTATTCCTGGGAGGTTTCGTATAATGGCAATATGTGGCAGACATTTGGATCTTCCCTTCATTATCCTGGTGGAATAACTGCCAGTAAAAAAAATATCCGGATAAGGAGAGCGGTGCGTTGTGGGGCCAGCCAGTTTATCTACACCACTCTACTTGAGTTTACCATGACAAATAATTCTCTGGTAGAAGATGGACTTAATTATATCCGTGAAAATACAATACTGACAAAGGGGATTGAATCTCTGGAAGAAAGTGATCAACTGCAAACGGGAGCGCGACTGCAAAACACAGTTTATTTTGACGGATTTAATTCACCAATACAAAAGGTAAAAAGGGAGCTTGGAACACCTTTAAGTACAAATCCCAATGTTTGGCAGGACATTGTCACGCCAATTACATATGACGGGGCGGGTCGACAGGGGCAACAATTTTTGCCATATGCTTCTACAGTAAATACAGGAAAATATAGATCTGACCCATTTACCCCACAGGCACTGTATTATCAGCAGAATTTTAATGAAAGCGTTTCTTATTCAAAAAATGAATTTGAAGCCAATCCCCTGAGCAGAGTTACTAATTTCAAAGCGCCTGGAATTTCGTGGGCAAATAGTCAGGGCAATTCAATGATTTATGAATTAAATGATCCCGAGGAAAGTGTTCGTTACTGGACTGTTGGGTATAATGAAACTGATATTCCACAATCACCATATGCATATCCAGCCCTGACTTTATTCAGAAAAACTAATAAGGATGATAAAAACCGGAGAGTAATCGAATACACCAACAATGAAGGACAGATAATACTTAAAAAAGTTCAGGTCGACGACTATCCGTCCGTCGCTCACAGCGGTTGGATGTGCACTTATTTTGTATATGATGATTATGGGTTATTGAGGTATGAACTTCAACCAGAAGCGGTAAAATGGCTGGAAAATAATAATTGGTCTTTTGGCATTATAAATGGCCAGACAGCGCTTGCCGGTTATTGCTTTAAATATGGCTATGATAGTAAAAAAAGGATGATTCTGAAAAAATCGCCGGGAGTCGCGGAGTTATACATGATTTATGATAAAAGGGACCGGCTTGCTTTTACCCAGGATGGCAACCAGCGTTTAAAAGTTCCAGCACAATGGACAGCTTATTTGTATGATGATTTAGACCGGCCGGTAATTACGGCGCTGTATGCAACAACTCAGTCCAGGACCGTTATTTCAGGAAATGCCCTTGTAGCCAACACGACTAGTCCGGTTACTACGGTAACAGCCGGTGAAGCTGTAATTGATTTAATAGTTAATAAGAGAGTCGGCAATTTAAGTGTGTATAGTGCACAAAATAGTATCACGTTTGCAGCAAATGGGGGAGGCAATTTTCAGAGTAGTATCAATGATGACTTTACTACGCAAATAACGCCAGGTATTCTGAGAGATCCAACGATTGTCGGGTCTATCGTATCCCAAAACGTCATTACGCCTGCAGAACTAAATGACCCAGCTGTTACTACCATTGTGAAATACTTTTTTTATGATGATTATACTTATAACGGGGCTAAAAGTTTCAATACTAATTTCAGAAACAATGGTTCCCTTTCCGGAGATCCCATTGCCACCAGCAAGCGTACAATGGGCATGCAAACCGGGACAAGGGTTAGGGTTTTGGGTACCAATATATTTTTGACCAACACTTTTTATTTTGATGAAAAAGGTCGGAATATTCAGTCAACTGAAGAAAATATTAAAGACGGCCAGGAAATAATCACCCGACAATATCATTTTAACGGGACAGTCCTTGACGTTGATATTAATCATTCTACGAGTAATTCGGGGTACGATAATTTTAGTTTTGTAACATCATATTCTTTTGACAAGATTTGGAGAGTAACCGGCATATACAAAGTGTTGGGAGTTAATGACCAGATTGGTAAACTGATTGCTACCTATGACTACGATGATATGGGAAGGCTTAAAACGAAACATTTGGATCCCTGGCACAACAATACTGATAATCTTTACAACGGTAAATATGGGCAGTCGGATATTGAAACTTTGAACTATGATTATACAGTACAAGGGCAACTTACCGGAATTAATAAAGACTATGCGCTAAAGACACCCGGAAAATATACAGTAACTGACCATTTTTTTGGAATGAGTATCGGGTACGATGACCGGGATAATTTATTTGCCAATAAATTGCTGGATGGGCATATTACAGGCACAATATGGGGTTCCCAGGGAAATGACGCGCAAAGGAGATATGACTTTACTTATGATAATGCTGGAAGGTTATCTGGAGCGGCCTTTATTGAAAAGCCAAAAATTGGCGATAGCTGGGCCAATACCAGGATGGATTTTTCGGTTCTAGGTAATAATGGGGCCGGCAGTAAAATTGATTACGATCTTAATGGCAACTTGTTACATATGACCCAAAGGGGTGTTTTAACCGGCAGCACGGCGCCTGTTGATATTGACAAGCTGAGTTATTCTTATGAGAGCCTGGGTAATAAACTGCTTAAGGTGAGGGATAATAGCAATATTGGCACAGCGAACGGGAAACTGGGTGATTTTTCTGATGGCAGTAACGGGGACGCAGATGATTACAACTATGATGACAATGGCAATCTGCAGGTAGATCTGAATAAAGGAATAAGTACGGGGGGAATAAACGGGAAGGCAATCTCCTATAATTTCCTTGACAAGCCAGAAAATATTACCATACCAGGCAAAGGGGTTTTGAAAATTGTATATGATGCTGATGGCAACAAAGTTCAAAAAAAGTTTACGTCTGAAGGATCACAAATTGTGGTTACTACAACCTATGTTGGTAATCTTGTATACAAGGAAGATGATGTGCAGTATGTAAATTTTGAAGAGGGCCGGGTAAGGTTGGCAACATGGACCTACAGCAATAATGGATATGATATAGTGTCGATACAGGACGGAACACCGATGCCGGTAAATAGAATAGGCATATATGATTTTTTTATACGAGATAATTTAGGAAACGTAAGGGCCGTGCTTACTGATGAGAGTCATAGTGCCAGTAGCAAATGTTCTATGGAACCAGGCCGGTCTGCAGTTGAAGAAAGCATTTTTGGAAAAGTAGATGCCAACGGGAATGCAACATCGGATAATGAAGTAAAGGCCAGGTTTCCAATAGCTAATATACCAGGGCAGGGCAATGGCAATGGCTGGCAAAGCAATACCAGCAGTTATGTAAGCCGGTTAGGTAATCTTATTGGCCAAAAAATAGGCCCGAATGTGTTATTGAAGGTGATGGCGGGTGATTATATTGATACTTATGCCCAGGCTTTTTACAAAAACCCGGTATCAAATCAGAACAATGGTTCTTCGCTAGTTAATGATGTGGTCTTGTCCCTTGTCCAGGCTATTTCGGGCAGCTCCTTTACTGGAAATGCTCACGGGGGTACGTCGTTCCCGGATCTTACATCACAATTAACTAATGATGTGCCATTTAAGTCAATCGTTGATCCCGATGCCTCTAATAATAATGGAACTGCACCAAAGGCATATTTATCGGTATTGTTTTTTGATGACCAGTTTAATTTTATAACTCCTGTAAACCCTTACGACAATAAACAGCGTGTCTGGAATAATCCGGGCAGCAATTCAAATAACAACTTACGGGTTGAGAGTTATGCAAAGCAAAATGGTTACGCATTCGTGTATGTGAGTAATTCAAGCGATGAGACCGTATATTTTGATGACCTTGTAGCCTCCATTAAACACAGCCCGTTGCTTGAGGAAAATCATTATTATCCTTTTGGAGCAAAAATTGCCTCCATTAGTTCAAGAAAAATGGGCGATTTAAATGAAGGGGCTCTAAAAAATCCCTTTCAATATCAGGGAGATTTTTCAGAAGTACAGGATGAAACGGCATGGAATGAATTTGAGCTTAGAAATTACGATGCGCAGATAGGGAGGTTTGTACAAAACGATCCCTATGATCAATTCGCAAGCGGGTTTGTAGGAATGGGAAATGATCCGGTGAGTTTACCTGATCCCAGTGGGGGGTGGGTTTTTAGTGAGGTTGGTCTGATTGAACATGGACTATGGACAGTCGCGGGTGCCACAGCTGGAGCGATTATAGCAAGGGCAACGAGTGGGCCGAATCAACAGTCTATAGAAAACGGTGCGTTAATTGGTGCTGGTATCGGCTTAGGGGCAAGTTTTGTAAATTGGGGAGCTGTTGGAAACTGGATGGGAAATACATGGAATAGTATTAATTGGGGAGGATTGAGAGGGTATGGAAATTTGCTAGCTAATCTTTATAATACAAGGGATGAAGCGGCTGAAGCCTGGTCAAAAGAATATGGAGCTGATGCTGTTAAAAATGCAGTTGAAAAAAGCTCCAACATTTATCAATATGACAAAGAGTTTAAAGACAAAAAAACAAAAAAGATAACAATCGTAACAAAATATTTTTATAATCCGGCTGAAACAGATCCTGATGATAATACAGGTTTTAGTCCCGGTCCTGGAGAAATGAAGGCCAGAGTACCACATGGGTCAAAATTAGTAGGACATATTCATGACCATCCCGATGACCGTGATGTGCACAATTTGAATTTTTCGAGACCAACGCCGGGATACCCAAGACCAAAAAAAGGCCATTATGATACTGATTTTTGGAAATTATATCCAACCGTAGATTTTTATTTGTTAAATTACCACGGCGTCTTACAGGTTTCCAGAGGTGATTATAGGTACGAAGGAACGCCAATAGATAGAAATGATCCAGAAATACCTATTGAGAGAGGACTGCTAAAGGGGCAGACGCCGTTTCGAATTCCAGGCGCTTTTAATGCGAGATTTATTCCTTAAATGTATTTTATTCTTTGAGTAGCCTCAATTTATTCTTGTTATATGAAAACTTTCTTTTTGTGTATAATCAATCTGCTCTGGATAGTTTCAAGCTATTCTCAGCCTAGATTTTCTAGACAGTATATTCGTTTTTATTTGAAAAAAATGTATTCTGTTGACACAATTAGCCCACAATGCATTTACCAAATAGATCGACACGTGTATACTTCTGCAGATAGTTTACAATTAGATAGCAGCCTGCATTCACTTTTATTTGGCAAAGTCTACTCGATTGAGTACAGTCATCCGGATGTAACAAAATATCCTAATGGCCTAGTAATTCTTCGTACAGTTGGAAGTCAATCAAGAAAGGAGATTGAAAAGCTATTTTCAATTGGCAAATCAAAATTTGTTGATAGATATTCGGGACCAGCCGAGGTATTACCCAATGCCAAAGACCCGTCTTTGATAATTGATGATTATGATGAATACAGGCCTTGGAGGTCCAAGGCATTAATTAATCGAATAAGTGTAAATGATATTAGCGCAATTAAAATATGGAATATACCTGTCAATTATTTAGACTTGCATGAAGAAAACAGAAAAAATGGATGCGTTCAAATTTGGATAAAGAAAGGAAGAAATATATATACACCACGATGATATTCTTTTAGTTACATTATCGTGAAAAAAAATAAGCTTACAAAGAAAAAAATAGAAACATTCGTGCTAACATTGGAAGTTGTTTGGCTCCTATAATGACACCTTGATTGGCTTGAAATCCCAGCGATAAATTTCCCGACAATACCTCTTATTAATCATGTGAAAAGGTCTCCCTGGTAGTGTATCATTGTGCATTGAAGGACCTATAGGTTTGGTACTCGCTGGTACAGAGATGGAGGCAGGCCCTCCGCAGGTATTGACAGATGAACAACAAATCGATCGTTATCCTGTGGCTCCCCTGGAAATAGCTCAGTTACCGCAGAACTAGGTTATTATGATATAAATACAGCGTATGTGTTTGACAAACCTACCGGTACCACCGCCTCTAACCTGCTGGATTATACCAATGACAATGGTATTAACAACCCCAATACATTTGCTGACAAAACGGCTACCAGCCAGAAAATGTACAAGCTGAATGCAGCGACTAACCGTACCGGCCTGAGCAGGATATTAAAAGTAATGGCAGGTGATAAAATAAGTATCCTTGCCAAAAGCTATTACCGGTATAGTGGTGGAACAGTTACAAAAAATGAATTTAACCCATCGGATTTAATCAACTCTTTCCTGGCCGTGGCAGCAGGAGGCAATCCCGCTTTACAACATGGGGCAACACCTGCACTTTTAACGGCTGATCCTGCGCTGGTTGGATCGCTAGACGGCTGGACCAGGGGAAACCCTTCCAATCCCAACAATAATGTAAAGGCTGCTGTTAACTATATTATCCTGGATGAACAATTTAAATACGTTACGGCAGGTTTTGACCCGGTAGATAACAGTAGTTCAGGGGGCTTAAGAAATCATTTTATACAGGATATACCAGTGCCAAAAAATGGATATATTTACATCTATTGCAGCAACGAAAGCAATATTGATGTGTTCTTTGATAACATGGAGATAACCGATACCAGATCTCCTATATTGGAAGAAACCCATTATTATTCATTTGGGCTTACTATGGCCGGTATATCTAGTAAAGCACTTGCCTTCGGGGGCAGTGAGAATAAATTTAAGTACAACGGGAAGGAACTGCAATCAAAAGAGTTTACAGATGGCAGCGGACTAGAATGGGAAGATTACGGGGCGAGAATGTATGACCCACAATTGGGAAGCTGGCATACTCCTGATCCACTTGCAGACCACAGCAGAAGATGGAGTCCATATGCCTATGCATACGATAATCCAATCAGGTTCATAGACCCAGATGGCATGGATGTTAGCGAATACATTTACACTGGTGATGCTGCACAAGCTGCTTTCAAGCAATTACAACAAGAGCGAAGAAATAAAGAGGAGATGGACCTCAATGAAGACCAAAATGGAGGAGATAAAGATAAGAACAAGGAAAAAAATAACGAAGAAAAAAAAGAAACTCCTCAAGAAAGGTATGAAAGGTTAAATAAAGAACTTGAGTTAAAATATCCTAAAAAAGTCGGAAAAGAAGAGGACCACCATGTAGATCCTCAGTATTTAGGTTATCCGAAGGATGGGTTAACGGTCCCGTTAAAGGGTCCATATCATCAAGGTATTACTAATGAGTGGAGAAACGAGACTGGATATGGAAAAGCTAAAAAGATTCCAACGGGTGCGGATTATGAAAAGTTAAAAGAAAAAATTTATGATAAATTTCCTTTGCCAGGTTTGAATTTTATGCAAGGAAATGTACAAACAAATATGAAGCCATCACAAGCTCAAGGATACGAACCATCAGCGAGCACTCTTCTTCGTCTTGCTAGAGCCCCTGTGATTGTGCTGGTGATGATTCAAGCAGCGGTAAACACAATAATTTCTGAAAATGAATTTAAAAAGCCGAATGGATTGAATTAAACTTATTAATATTAAAAATTAATGTCTAAAAAGAATCAACTTGTAAATGAAGTGTAATTAAAGGGCAAAATCATATATTAAATTCCCTATTCCTAATCACAAAACGGAAATGCTATTCGAAACATAATTGTAAATTTACCTTCAGCAGCGAAACTACATTTACTATCTGTGCGTTGTCTAATGCAGCCCGAAGATCAGTTAGGTCGGATTGTAGTGGATTCCCTTTTGGTTGAAATTATAATAAATCAAAAATAATAAGGTATATGGATTATCTCGATGAACTTTCAGTGACATTAAAAGGCAAAGTAAAACAGCAACATTTTATAAGGGCTGACATAGGGGTATCTACAAGGCAATTATTACTTAAAAGTTACAGGCGATTTCATGTGGAAATTCAGGACTATCCAAATAGGTATTTAATAATTGTAAAGGTTAACTCAGACTTGCTTTTTTCAGTAAACAAACCTGATATTGTATTTGGATTTTCTCAGCCTAATCAGCTAAATAATTTTCCCTACACAGTTTACACACAAGAAGATAAATATATCCCATCTCAAAATGAGGCTATGCAGAAGTTTTGGGATCTATTTTCGATGTTATTAAATGACTTTAAATTAACGGTGCCAGAATGTGTGTTTTTTTATTTTAACAAGGTGATTTTTGTATTAAACTCAAAAAGAGACGTAAGAAGTGCTTTGGATCAAATCATCGATTTTGTGAATAAAAACAATAAGGTTTTTAAGCGAAAAGTCGCCGCACCTAAAATAAATGCCAATAAAATTCCAGATAAAATAAAAGCAGTCATCCCTTTTTTAAAAAAATATAGTATTTCGGATGATTCAGAAAGAAGTGAACTAGTTGAACAAATGTCTAAAGATGAAATAACAACCTTAAAAGAGACTATTTTTCCAATAATGTCTGAAATAGAATCTTATTTAGATTCATTTAAAGATAAAGTTTTTACTGTTGAAGCTTCATTAATATTAGAGTTGGCCGAATTAGTTGCTGAATTGCGATTTAAATAAAAATACAAATCCCTGAATCATCCTTTTGCTGTTGTAATAGAATTGAGAACGCGGAAAGCCTATGATTTTACAGGCCCGCTCACTGGCAAATGATGCTCTTCGACTATCTGCTCCGTTAATTGCCTTTTGGTGGCAGGACCCATCCTTTTCTTCTTCCAAATCCTTTAGACGTTTTACATCAGTCGCTTCCAATCGCCCTTGAACACTCCCAAGATATTACAGGTTGAAAAAAATAAACGAAGCTCACCGAAATGATGGTATATGAACCGAGAGAACAGTTTGTTCCGTAATTATCAGATTTTTTTACGTAATTAAGGAGGTTAATGCCTTCGAAAGGATAACTGCACGTGCCTTTTTCGGGAAGCTGATCAATTCTATCTTTATGCCATCCTTAAGTTTAATATAAACAAAATATCTTACTTCAAAAGCCTTTACATCATCATTGCTCATTATTTCAAAAGCCATGATTTCTTTAAAATAATATTCTGTTTTTTTGTCAGACATATAAGGTAATATGATCCTTCTGATAATGCTTCTATTTCTTAGGCCTATAGTATTCTTTAAAAGATCGATTGTGACAATATTTATCGATTTGAAATGTATCCACAAGCTTGCATATAAAATAACCAGGAACGAAATTATAATTGGTATTAGATATAATGGCTTATAAGTTATTGTAGTGATAAAGTAAACCGTCAAGGCTGCTACCATGATGTCAGATATAATTCTTCCATTTAATATAGCTGCTTTTATAATAATGCTAGAGTCCGTGAATTCTGCATCAATACCTGAATCTTCTAAACTGCTTCTAAAAGTTTTAATAAATTCTGCCTTGTTATTTATCATTCTAATAATAAACTTGCGATGATTTTTTCATAGCAGCCAAATTTAGGCAATTTAGCTGCATGAACAATATTCCCCAAATATAGTTGGAGTTTTGCCATTTATTCTAGGTTCCTTATTCAGATCGTAAAGCCGGTAGGCAGGTCAGTGGCAAGAGCGTGGCCATCAAAATATCAAACGTTAGAAGAAACTGTTTACGAAGTTGCTGGAGCGGAAACCCCTTTTACAGAGCTGGTTTTTCCGGCTCTTTTTATTTTAAAAGTGCAATAGAAAATTATTGGGAAAATGAAGAGTTCGTATAGAAGGACCGTTGGCGTAACACCCGGTTCACGGTTCTATTTTTTATAAATCGTCTTCGCCCTTACGATTTTATCCTCCCCAAATTGTTTTTTAATAGAATCAATGGACTGGTAAAGTCGTATCATCTCCTGCGTATCTTCAAACAGGTTAATTTGATAAGTACCGGCGATGAGATGCGTTAGGCGCACACCCAGCAAACGCAGCAGCACACGCCGCTCATACAATTTGGTAAACAATTCCTTTACCGTTGAGATCTAAATATGATCAGAATTACTGTAAGGAATCGCTTTTTGTTTGGTAAAAGTTTGAAAATCGGTATAACGCAGTTTGACGGTGATGCAACCAGCCAGGCGGTTCTGTGAACGCAGTTCATAGGCGACGCTTTCCGTCATACGAACAAGAATGCCTTCCAGCGCATTCATATCAATCGTGTCTGTTTGAAAAGTCTGTTCGGTGGAAATGGATACCTGCTCTAAATAGGGAATGACCGGTGATTCGTCAATACCATTTGCACGTCGCCATAGCTCCCGACCGTTTTTTCGCATCAGATTTCTGTTTGCCCGTATTTAATTTTTATTACAGAAGTTGTACCGCGACAAAATAAAATTTACAGCAGGGACTATTTGAGTGATTGAAGCTGCTTTCGTTAAACAAATACCGAAAAACCTGTCTTTTCGATATTTACCGAATTTGCGAACAATTATTGTGGATTTTGCATATA
>Ga0207641_10000093_pt1 | contig 125747 bp, 114 predicted proteins | sample KBSSwiS62_FD_184306 | JGI IMG/M metagenome (GOLD analysis project Ga0207641, IMG submission 184306) | Switchgrass rhizosphere microbial communities from Kellogg Biological Station, Michigan, USA - KBS Switchgrass S6-2 (SPAdes) (version 2) | ecosystem: Host-associated > Plants > Roots >... | reverse complement strand
CTTGTCCGAGAGCCGGATGCGGGAGATCTGCATGTCCGGTTCGATGAGCAGGGAGTGGAAACGGACCATCTGGCAAGCCCCACAGGCGCGCCGCACGACACCGCGCCACTTCCTGACTCTACCGACTCTGCTTGCCCTCAGCCGTCCTACTACATCTTTTACCCCGCCATATCGCGCGGGAATCCCGCTGCCAAATGATCGATAAGTGCACGGACAGCGGGCGGCAGTCCCCTGCGCGTCGTGAAGACCAGATGCACAATCCCCTGCAAGCCGCGCCAAGCCGGCAGAACATGGACGAGCCTGCCGGCAGCAAGCGCCTCGCGGCAGACATGATCGGGCAGGATCGCTATTCCCAGACCGTCCATGGCGGCATTGCGCACGGCGACCATGTCCGTGCAGCCCATGCGGGGTTCGATCCGGACGACATGCTTGCGCCCGTCCTGCGTCTCCAGATGCCATTCGAGATCATCTGCTATGTCATTGGTCGCCAGCACCGGAAGGGTCGCCACTTGCTCGACATCTGTCACCTGGCTGGCGAGCTGGGGGCAGGCGACGAGGATGCGGGTTGATTGGCCCAGCGATCGCATCGTGAGGGCGGCATCGCTGGTCAGCGCGGCGCGCACCCGGAGTGCCAGGTCGATCCGTTCTTCGATCAGGTCGACGGCACGATCCGTTGCCACAAACTGCAACCTTACCTTGGGATAGCGGGCGAGGAAGGAGGATATCAGGCCGAATATGGGCTCGATCATGCCCGTGGGGCAACTGAAGCGGATGCGGCCATGCGGTTCTGCCTGCGCCTGCAGGACAAGGGCCTCTGCCTGTTCGGCTTCAGCCAATATGGCCCTGCACCTTTCGTAAAAGGCGAGGCCTGTGTCAGTGACGCGAAAACGCCGGCTCGATCTTTCTATCAGGCGCAGCCCCAGCCGATCCTCCAGGCCCGCGATCCGACGGCTGAGCTTCGACTTGGGCTCGCGGAGTGCCCGGCCCGCCGCCGCAAAGCCGCCATGAGCCACCACCTCGGCAAAATAGGCATAATCGTTAAGATCGATCCGCATCAGCGTTCCTCCAGTAGAACGCTAAGTGCCACATTTGCAGTCTACAGGCATCATCGTTCTCACTGCATCTATGAGGGGCACCGGCGCTTCGCCGGATATTTGAAGGAGACACGCGATGACGAATAAGCTCGACACCAAAGTGGTAGTGATCACCGGCGGGACCAGCGGCATCGGCCTTGCCACTGCCAAGGCATTCGTTGCCGAGGGGGCATCGGTGTTCATCACCGGCCGGCGCCAGGATGCTCTCGACAGCGCCGTGAAGCAGATCGGTGGCCGTGTCACTGGGGTCCGCGGCGATATGGCCAATCTGGCCGACATCGACCGGCTCTATGATGCCGTCCAGCAAAAGCACAGCCAGATCGACATCCTGTTCGCCAATGCCGGCGGCGGCGAGATGGCGGCGCTTGGTTCCATCACCGAAGAGCATTATCAGACCACCTTCGATACCAATGTGAAGGGTGTCCTGTTCACGGTGCAGAAGGCGCTGCCGCTTTTGAGAGACGGGGCGTCGATCATCCTGACAAGTTCGACCACCAGCATATCAGGCACGCCGGCCTTCAGCGTGTATTCCGCGACCAAGGCGGCCGTGCGCAACTTCGCGCGCAACTGGATCCTCGATCTCAAAGACCGGCATATCCGGGTGAACGCGATCAGCCCCGGCGTGACGGACACTGCGGGCCTCGACCATTTGTTCGGTGGCGGCGATCAGGCAGAGGGCACGAAGGAGTATCTCGCCAGCCTGATCCCCGCCGGCCGCATCGGACAGCCTGGGGAGATCGCCAAGGCGGTTCTGTTCCTGGCCTCCGACGATGCCAGCTTCGTCAACGGGGTCGAATTGTTCGTCGATGGCGGTCAGGTCCAGATTTGAAACCCTGCATCCCGGGATCGGATGATGCCGTCCTTTGCAGGCGGATCATCCGACCACTGGCGGTCCAATTGCTAGGAACGGAGACATATCATGATGCAAGAAGCCGAACCGGCAGAACGGATCATCGAACTGCTCGACCGCAATCTTCAAGAGGTTTTCGGCGAGGGCGACCCGACACGCCGCCGCGCTGCGATCGACGAGTTGTGGGCGCAAGATGCCGTGCTCTATGCGCCGTCCGGCGCGATCGCTGGCCACGATGCGATCGAGATATTTGCCGGCGACCTGCGCGCTACGCATCCGCAATTTGTATATACGCCCCACGGCAAGCCGCAGGTGCTGCACAACGCCGGTCGGCTTGCATGGGGATCGGGGCTTCCCGACGCAGCGCCTGAATATACCGGATGGGATGTGCTCATCGTTCGGGACAGGAAGATCGCTGCCCTCTATGTCTTCCTTGACGAGGCATCCAATGAATATGGGCGGGCAACAGGTTCGGTCTAATTCCAGAAGCAGCCCATTGAGCTGACCGTCTGCTCCTGGGAATGGGAAGATGCTTCGTCGCGTCTGATTAGGGTCGACTTCGGTGGCGGTTATTTCATTTCAACGAAAATGGATCATTCTGTTGATTAGCTCACTCCGCAATTTTACCGGTCGATCGTCGGCGGTTTAGACGCGAGCAATGTCTTTTCCGGTATGGACGCGCATGGACATATCGGTCAGCATCAGTGCGGGCAAAGGGGGGATTCATGTTCGCGCACATTGTCGTCTTCCTGTCATTTATCTACGCCATCGCGATCACCCATCCCCTGGCGAGCGGAAACCAGTTGATCATCGAACGGCGCCGGGTCCGCTGGTCGCCGCTGCTGATCTGTTGGATGGTCTCGAGCGTGCTACTGCTGATCATGAACTGGCTAGCGGTATTCCGCCTCGCCGACGTGACCAACTGGACGATTGGACAGATCCTCGTTCACATCCTCGCGGCCTTCCTGCTGTACTATGTGTGCGCACTTCCCGCGCCCGCATCGCAGCCGAGCGAGCCGATCGACATGCCCGCCCATTTCGCCGAAAACCGCGTGCCGATACTCGGCGCGTTCTTGCTGTTCGGATTGTCGGCCTTGCTGGTCAACCTTGTCGATCTACGCAGCCAGGGACTGTCGGCAAGTACGACGGTCAATCGGATCTATGGGCTGTTCCCGAACATGGTGGCCTATGCCATCGGGCTTTGCTTTCGGGCGATATGGTTGCAGTGGGTGGTCGCCCTGTTTGTGCTTGCCCGGCTCGCCTACGTGCTGACCATGCGCATCATCGCCGGCTGAAATAAGATGGACGCCTTTAACTTTGCGTTTTCGCTGTTCGGACTGATCCTCGGTCTGTCGGTCACCGAATCGTTAGCGGCTTTGCCCGCGTGCTGCGCCATCGCGAGAAAGTGCGGCTTGGCTGACTGACGCACACTTTTGCGCTGCTGCTCGTGGTCGATCTCGTGCCCTTCTGGACCAATGCCTGGAGCATGCGCGAAGGCATCGCCCTCAGCTTCGTTCCGCTGCTGATCGGTACGATCATTGCCGGCATCTATTACCTGTCGGCCTCGCTGATATTACCACAGGACTTCGGCGAATGGCCCAATCTCGACGACCATTTCCTGCGCCATAAAGGGCATGTGACGCTCGGTGTGATGGCCGCCAGTACGCTGGTCAAATGCGCCAGTACTTCTGGATCGGACCGGGTCCGAGATTTCCGCAAGGCTATCTGATTGATCTCGACTCACTGCCCTCTTTGCTCTGCTGGCTGAACGACCGCTACCGCCAGTCCCATTCGTTCGGGGATCGAGCTTTTGATTTAGTGCCGAATAAAAATCTTGGAAAGTCCGGTCCGGCGATCAATATCGATCTGATCATGCATCTCTCCAAGGCCTATGTGCCTGTCACACAGCTGCGGCCCGGAGGCGCATCGTCGACACTGCTCGGCAGCGACTTTCCATCTGAAAATTCGCGATCCCACCTATTTCGCCAGCAAGGTGGCGATGCGTGGTCTGGTGAATGCGCTCGCCCACGCACTGGGGGACACACCCGACGGGCACGCGAGACATTCTCTATTGGCCAGTCTGCATGGATTGCCAAACTAGCGCCGCCGGTGTTTCAGCCCTGCGACGCTGCTCACGCTCTTCGTCTTGCCGACGCTGTACGCTGGTTTTGGCCGCGGTCCGGTTTCGACCGATCGGCCAAGTAATTAAGCTATTAGCATCAGCCTGAGTTGCTGCGGATCTGCATGCAAAATCAATAGGCCGCTTCGGAGAAAGGAGCCCTTCACGCTGTCACCGGCAAAAGGTGAGAGCTGTTCGCAAACTACTGAAAAACTGCGGGCCGCAGCAGGGCATCGGCAATTCATGGCTAAACGGCGACAAAAGGGTCGAAGTCACTGCGGCATTTGTGACCTCGCTTCAGCTGCTGCGCGAATAAGCTTGTGACCCATGACCTTTGCAGCGTCTGGGGTTAAAGCGATGGCGATGCCGTCTGGACCATCTAGTAGAACCTGTCCCCTTTCAGCGACAGCCTTCCCTGCATCTGAATGAAGCTTAGCCATTCGTTCTCCGTCTCCATGACACAGATGAACGAAAACGGTTGCATCAGTGTTCCGCGATTGAGGCATCGAGGAAAAGATAAACGGGATCGAATTCGCTTAGGCGGGAAAGGGCTGATCGATCAAGCATGCTCACCAGACTGCCCCGCATGACCAGCATCTTCCGTTCGCGTAGTTCCTTCAGCATGCGGTTTACGTGGACCGGGGTCAGGCCGCAGGCTTCGGCGATATCAGCCTGTGTCATTGGAAGCTGGAATGCCTTGCCGTCGCTCAGCCCTACGGCGCGCAGCTTCGCTTCGACCTCACAAAAGAAATGTCCGAGCCGCTGGACCGCATCGAGCCGGCCAAGGCGGAATATCCACTCGCGGTGCATCGCTGCGTCCAGTAGGGTACTGAACCACAGCAGCTTGGACATGCCGGGGCGATCTGCCATAATGCCGTCTAGCCGGACATGGGGCACCTGCGCAATCCGACATGCCGTAATCGTAGCGATATCATGATCGAGGCGTTTCAGCGGATAAGCATGCAGATCCACGAAATCACCGGGCATGTGGACTGCGACAAGCTGCCTTTGGCCTTCCCGATCGTCCTTGTAGCGGCACATTAAACCTTCGACGAGATAAGTGCTGACTGACACCGGCTCGCCCTCACGTATCAACATGTGTCGAGCGGGCAGATCACTGATGGGTAAGGCTAATTGTTCAAGAGCAAGGAGATCATTGTGCGTCAGCTGATCGCGGCGCCGGCCCAGCAGGAATTTGTCAAAAGTCATTAGGGTCCCCCAAGCGGCAGTATCGTTGATAATGCATTGATCGCCAGCCGCAGTACCTACCCCTTGCGGCAGACATATAACAGGATATGCGGAAAACCCCTAAATTCGATCAGGCGGCGGCAAAATTTCTAGGGACATTCTAATCGACACGTTGGAATTGGCGCTGATCTCATCCGGACTGTCTAGGCCTATCTTGATAGCCTTCAACCGCAGGCTTTGGCAAAGAAGAATGGGCAGGGCGATCCACCCGTGCTAGGCACCGGCCATTCTGGCTGTCCTTTGTTTCGTGCAATGGCCTGTCCGGTGACCTCCTATGAGACTTCGGATCGCCTCATGCCATCTTCAGATACGATGCCTGCAATTGGGCCGGATACGCCTCCCATCGTTCGAAGGTTGAACTCCCACGTCGCTGGGACAGGCCAACGCAGCATGATGTTCGCGCATGGCTTTGGTTGCGACCAGAATATGTGGCGCTTTGTCGCGCCAGCGTTTGAACGAAATTTCAGGACAATATTGTTCGACTATGTCGGCGCGGGTGGTAGTGACGCGGGCGCTTATGACGCCGAGCGATATGGATCGCTGCAGGGCTATGCGGACGACGTCGTCGCGCTAGCGCGGGCGCTGGACGTCGAGGGTGGTATATTCGTCGGGCATTCGGTCAGTGCCATGATCGGCCTTATCGCGGCACGCCAAGCGCCTGAGTTGTTCTCAGACCTGGTGCTGGTGGGTCCCTCGCCCTGCTATATCGACGACGGCGATTATGTCGGCGGGTTTAGCAGGGACCAGATACTGGAACTGCTCGATTTCCTCGATAGCAACCATATGGGCTGGTCGCAGACGATGGCGCCGGTCATTATGGGTAATGCGGATCGGCCGGAACTCGCAGAGGAACTGACCAACAGCTTTTGCCGAACCGATCCCGAAATCGCTAAGCGGTTCGCCCGGACCACCTTCCTTTCCGACAATCGCGCCGATCTTGGCGCGATTGATGCGCGCGTCTTGATCCTGCAGTGCCGGGACGATGTGATCGCGCCGATACCCGTTGGCGAATATGTCCATCAGCATATTCCCGGCAGCGAACTGGTGTTGATCGATGCTTCGGGCCATTGCCCCAATCTGAGCGCGCCGAAAGCGACGATCGCAGCGATCAAAGCCTTTGTCTGACGGTCCCTATTGCCCACCGTCTTCGGCCGGTGATGTCGACGCAGGCATCGACTTCGAGAATCTGTTCGAGACGGCACCGTGCGGCTATGTCCTGGCAGACAAGGATGGCCGGATCACCCGCGCCAATCAGACTTTCGCGCAATGGACAGGCTATCCGGCCGCATTGCTCATTGGAAGGCGTTTCTCCGACCTCCTACCAGTCGTTGGCAAGATATTTTACGAGACGCATTTCGTGCCGATGCTGCACATTCAAGGCCGCTTTACCGAAGTGGCTTTGGAGATAGTCTCGGCTGGAAATCAGAAAATCCCCGTGATCGTCAACGCTAGCATGACGAACGAGCCAGATGGCGTCATCCCCTCCATCCGCTTTACCCTTTTTGTGAGTGCGGAGCGTCGCAGCTATGAGCGCGGATTGCTGGCTGCTCGGAACGAGGCGCAAGCAACAATACTGGCGGAACGTGTCGATTCCGAATTGCGCGAGCAGTTCATTGCGTTCTGGGCCATGATCTGCGCAACCCAATCGCGTCGATCGGTAGCGGCGTCCATTTGCTAGGAAAGGAAGCGCTCACCGATCGCGGCCGCAAGATCCTAGAGCTAATGGGTGGCAGCGTGGTGCGGGCCGCGGGTCTCATTGATAATGTTCTCGATTTCGCGCGTGGACGCCTCGGCGGGGGGATCACGCTGATGCGCGATGCCCGGGAGTCTTTGGAGCCAGTGCTCCGTCAGGTCGTCGCAGAACTCCGCTCGATCGCGGCGGGACAACGCGTCGAGGCGATCTACGCGATAGCCGAACCGGTTAATTGCGATCGCGTGCGGATTGGCCAGCTTCTCTCGAACCTGCTCGGCAACGCGCTAACCCATGGCGCCAAAGATCAGCCGGTACGGCTTGAGGCCTCAACCGATGCAGACGCGCTGATCATCGCGGTGACCAACGGCGGCGCGCCCATCCCGACTGAAGCGTTCGAGCATCTGTTTCAGCCCTTTTACCGTGGTGGCGATAAGGGTGCGAGCCACGGGCTGGGTCTGGGGCTTCATATAGCCGCAGAGATCGCGCGCGCCCACGGCGGTTCGCTGACCGTGCAATCCGATGAAGCTCAAACCTGCTTCACCTTCACCATGCCGCTCCGACAATCGGCAAGTGATTGATGGAAATTAAATCTTATTTGAACATCGACGAAGTTCAGGCATTCAACAATAACCGGGCCCCTTCCGGAAAGGATTTTCCGGCATGCCCCTCGAAGAATCAAAAATAATCCTGTTGCTGGTTGAAGATGAAGCACTCATACGCATGCATGGGATCGACATCTTAGAAAGTGCAGGCTTCATCGTATTCGAAGCATGCAATGCCGATGAAGCGGTAATTATTCTCGATAAGTACAATGAGATCCGCCTGATATTTTCGGATGTCGATATGCCTGGTAGCATGAACGGGTTGGAGCTTTTGGAGCTTGCTCACTTGCGATGGCCTAAGATTCGGCTGCTTTTGACATCCGGTCACCGACGCCTTAAGGACGACTCTCTTCCGGGGCAGGGCAAATTCCTGCCCAAGCCATGGTCGGAGGAAGCGCTTGTTAACAAAGTGCGCAGCCTGCTTGTCGCTTAAGTGCGCCGGTTCCTTCGAACCTTTGGCAGTGCGGCGCAGAATTCGATTGTAGTCGCAGATCAGCACAAGGCTTGGTTCAACTTTCGCAATTCATAACTCTGATTCGACAGAGCGTAAGCGTAGGTTCCCTTTGAAGCTTTTTTCCTATGGCCACCATGGCTGCAGGAAAAGCGGCACGAATTATCAGAATTTGATCCCGTCGCTAGCGAACGAGCCCCATGAAACGCGGGACGAAAGGTCGACGCGAAGCGCGCGCTCAAGCCCGTCAATCTGGGCACTCCGTTTCACTCCTGATCAGCACGATCGGCTTCGAGATCGAGCGCTTTTCGATCTGGCGATCGACAGCAAGCTGCGATTTGGTGAAACATCGGATCAGCGACATCACTTGCGATCGAAAGGTCCAGACAAGCGACACCGTCGTCCAGCAAAAAACCGGTGGATCGGTTTGCGTTAAGCTGTAGACGGATCAAAGTCTGGATTGCCCCTTTAAAGTTCAAGTTGCTGGCGAGAGGCACCGGGCGGCACGGTGCAGGCGTCATCAATGCTCCAGCCCCTCTGTAGCCTGCCAACCAACGCGGCCATGCTGATCCCATTTTCCCGCGCTACAATCACGGCAAGCCGTTCATCTTTCGTTCGCAGGCCTTTCATTTTCACCATTCGGCCGTAACTGGTAGACAACAGGATCGTTCCCGACTGATAGGCGATGTGACTAGCGTCGCTTAAGACAATAATTGGCTGAGCGTCCGGGGAGGTGCCGGGCCATTAAAAGCGCTACCAATCATAACACCCCGGGTCGCATACGCCCGATCCTACACCTAGGGGCGACGCGATCGCGGAAGGTCATTGCGGAAATTTGGGTGCCATAGTTTGCAAGTACCGAAGGGCGCTATGGATCCGTCGTTTTCGCCGTCATGGGTGCGATCACCTCGCGGCACCTGATAGATCTGCGAGCGCAAGCTGCCCACATTGCAAGAGGTAGGTCCGGTCAGGTTACAAGAAAAGTGCCTGGCGATTGGGCCCATGCGTGTCGCTACATGACAGAAGCCAAATTGTCAGGCAGCAACCGCGCGATCAGGCGCTAGTTCGAGCATCTGCCTTCAATAACCTTTAGCAAGGCCCGCATGCATCAGCGTCGGGTAAGGATCGAGGCAGTTATGCGCTTTTTCAATCTTCTCTCACACGACGCTCATAATACGCACGATCGATCTATCGAACATGTACTCTCTCCATCAGTTCGCCACGAAGCGGACAGGACTGGGTCGCATTCCTGCCGACCGTCGATCTAGGATAGCGGCGAGCATATATTTACTAAAAGCGCCTGATCCGATTTACGAGCGTGAGGTAGGCCAATAAACCTCACGCCCCGGTTTTATGGAGAGCAACCACTGGCTATTCATCTACAAAATACAAGGGCGCCGTAATATTTCGTTTAAGTAAGAGCGGCGGCTATTAAAGAACGGAAGAAAAGTGGTTACAAACAACGGGAGAGAAGCGACCAGCCCTGATTTTCGTTAAAAGCACGACTTCAACATGGCCAAGACATTTTCGGGCAAGTAGGAATTGGTCGAAGCTATGTGGGTAACGTGCGGGATCCGCAAGCCGGACGTCTTGTAATCTCACTGAGCGCCTACACTTGTTGTGAGAGATTTTTGGAACCAAATTGAACAGGAAAGGCGCAAACTGTTCTGCATCGGCTATTATGTCGCTAATAAAGCAGGGGATAGCATGGCACGGGATAATTTCTTCGATGGCTATATCGATGGATGGCAATCGGTAAGGCCGGAATCTATTCCAAGCTTAAGTTCGGCTAAAGCGAAGAATGGCGCCTCGAGCTATCGAGATGGATTTGTCCAGGGGAAAGCTGCGGCACTTGAAACAGGCACAGCTAATAATGAAAATTGACGCCCGCTTACAGGCTGGTACTGATCCGATTGCATGGCCGGATGCAGCACTGGAGAAGGCTTGCGATCCCGCCGAGCAGCGGTAGATAAGTGTGTAATCGCTTCGTTTGTTGGGTCCCCCGCCTGACTCCTGATCGTTGAACAACGCAACAGCGCAGCGCCTTATCGCAGCTTTCAGATGTTGGTGATACTTTGCGGTGCGGTAAAAGACTTTCACCTCCGGGCTCATTCCCTTCAATTCATATAAAATAGTCGCTATTGAATTGCCCAACTCGCTGCGAACGCTGGTGACGCCAAGAAACTTGAAGGCTGCGGTGAAGTAGGCGGAGGATCACATACGCCTTCCTCGATATATCGTAAAGCCGACTGCAGCCCGCTTCGGGAAAACGGCTTTGAAATGACGCCATGTCCGCCCGCAAAATCATCCGGTATCTTCTTGGGATTGGCGGTGACGAAGATGATAAAAGTTCTAGGCCACCGCAGCGTGATGAGCCGAGCCACATCAAGGCCGCTGGTTTGCTTGGCAAGATGCAAGTCCACGAAGGCGAGATGAGGATCAAGCGTATCGGAAAGCGCTTCGACGTCGAACAGTGACGCCGCTTCTCCGACTACATGATGCCCGACATCTTCGATCATTGCCTCGATATCCATGGCGAGCAGCGCTTCGTCCTCGACGATCAGGACGGAAAGCGGCGGCTGGGGACGGTGCAAGATTATATCTCCATTGGAAAGATGATGCGCACTAGCGTTCCTGGGTCCGCCGATATCCACTCGGCCCGTGCACCCACTTGCCGCGAAAGGCGCTTTATAAGCACGCGGCCCAGACCATCGACAGTGTCCGTGGAGCCGATGCCCGGCCCGTCATCCTCTATAGTGATGGTCACCTGTCCCTCGGATTTTCTCGCCGACACCTTAAGCGTTCCCGGCCGGCCGTCGGCAAAGCCATGCTTGATCGCATTCGTGACGACCTCGTTGAGGACAAGACCAAGTGCCGCGGCATTGCCGGAGGGGATATCGATCGGCTCTATGTCCGTTGCGGTGTCGATGTCATCGCGCCCGCTTGCGCCGACCAAATCGGCGACCAAGTTCTCGGTGAAAGCGCCAACATCGAACTTTGACACATTGTCCGACTGATAGAGGCGGCGATGTACGGTCGCCAGCGCATCGATTCGCTCGAGCATCGCTTCGATCTTCGCAGTAATTGTCGGATCATTAATCGTCCGGGCCTGCAGCCGCAGTAGCGAACCGATCATTGTGAGGTTGTTTTTCACGCGATGATCGACTTCGTGCAGCAGCAGGGTCTTGGCCTCAAGCGCTTCGTTCAGCTCCGCCGTCCGGCGTTCGACCTCGCGTTCGATCTCGTCATGCCGCCTGTGAATTTCCGTCTGTGCGTCGACACGCGCGGACACATCGAGCTGGGAGGCAAAGAAGAACTGGATATGTCCGGCCACATCTCGAACCGGGCTAAGGTACAAAGCGTTCCAGAAGGTCGAACCGTCTTTGCGGTAATTAAGGAGGTCGATCTCGATATTGGTGCCGTTTTCGATAGCGCTTTTTATTCGTATGACGGACTGCCGATCCGTGCCTGGCCCTTGGAGAAAGCGGCAATTGCGCCCTACGATTTCTTCCCGTTCATAGCCGGTCAGATTCTGAAACGCCTTGTTGCAGAAAATGATGGGATTATCGGCCTGCGCGGGATCGGTGATGACCATCGGCATGCGGGTTGCCCGAACGGCTGCGGCGAATGGGTCGCCTCGGCCCAACTCGTGCTTGATCGCCTCGGTCAAATGCCAGTCGTCGCGCTGCTCCACACCATCTCCTTCCCGCGACAAAAGTCGCCCTGCAAAGGGTAACCTAGGCTTTTCCTAAACGTTCCTATCGTTTCGGCTGACAGCGAAAACGAGCAAATGAATTGAGGTATCACCATCGCCTAAAAGCGGGCCAGTGTCCCTACCAATCGCCGATCGGCCGCCGGTATTGCGCTTGCCCCTTTTTGACCTACAAAGGCGCTGGTCGCGCTGTTTGTTACACATCACCGCCTGAGCCCGCGTACCTGTCGCCTTCGTCGATTAGATCGCGAACCTTGTTTGCGATCGCTTCTATTCCAAAGGGCTTGGTGATGACATGCATGCCCTGTCCCAGAAGCCCGTTGCCGACCACGGCATTTTCGGCATAGCCCGTGATGAACAATATCTTGAGTAGGGGGCGGTTCACCCGGCCGGCGTCCGCGACCTGCCGACCGTTCATCCCGCCGGGCAATCCGACGTCAGTGATTAGGAGATCGATCCGCAGGTCCGACTGGAGCACCTTGAGACCGCTAGGGCCGTCCGCTGCTTCGATGACATGATAGCCGCCGTCGGTGAGAACGTCGACGATGAGCGAGCGAACCGAGGCCTCGTCATCGATCACAAGCACGGTTTCGCCATGGCCCCCGGCCTCGATATGGGTAGGCTCGGACTCCTGTGTTTCTGCCGCAGGGCCCAAATGGCGGGGCAAATAGATGCACATGGTCGTGCCGGCACCAACCTCGGAATAGATTCGCACCTGTCCGCCGGACTGGCGCACGAATCCGTAGATCATCGAAAGGCCCAGGCCCGTGCCTTCGCCGAGGGGTTTGGTCGTGAAGAAAGGATCGAAAGCACGGGCGATCACGTCGGACGTCATGCCTGTTCCGGTGTCGCTCACGCACAGCGACACATATTGACCCGGCGGCAGCTCGCGATCACGCGCCATGCGATCATCGAGCCATTTGTTGGCCGTTTCGATCGTCAGCCGACCGCCATCCGGCATGGCGTCGCGGGCATTGATGCACAAATTGAGCAGCGCATTTTCAAGCTGATAGCGATCGACCAATGTCGTCCACAGCCCGCCGGACCCCACCACCTCGATCTCCACCGATGGGCCGACGGAACGGCGCAGCAGATCTTCCAATCCTGCGATAAGCTGGTTAACATTGAGAGGCGTAGGATCGAGCGTCTGTCGCCGCGAAAAAGCGAGCAGCCGCTGCGTCAGCGCCGCGGCCCGTTTTGCCGCACCCTGCGCCGTCTCGAGGTGCCGGCTGATCGCCTCAAGCCTACCCTGAGAAATACGTAGCTCCAGCAATTCGAGATTGCCCAGGATGCCGGCCAGCAAATTATTGAAGTCATGCGCGATGCCGCCGGTCAACTGTCCGACCGCTTCCATCTTCTGGCTCTGGCGCAGGGCTTCTTCGGCAGAGGCAAGCGCCGCAGCAGCTTCTGTCTCGGCCGTTATATCGCGGCCGAACAGATAGAGCATCCCTCCCTCAGGCACAGTAGTCCATGCGAAACGATGATGGCTGCCATCATGTGCGCGAAAAACGCTTTGAGATTCGACAACCGCTGCATCGGGCTGGGAAAGCCTTTCCAACCGCTTGTGGGCGGCGTCCTGTTCTTCCGCCACATAGTCAAGAATATTGCGTCCGACAGTGCCGGCTTCAGTCCAGCCAAGCACCTTGGTCCAAGATGGATTCACAGCGCTGATATTGCCTTGGGTCGTCGCTACCACTTTGACGATCGGCGAGATCGCCCAAATCCGCTCGCGGTCGCGGGCAAGTTGGCGTTCCTGGGTGATATCGCGGCCTACCGCGTGGATGCGGCCGGAGTCCGGCACCGCGTTCCAGTCAAGCAATCGATAGCTGCCATCGCGACAGCGATACCGATTCTCGAAGGAGAGTGTGGTGATGCCTTGGGCAAGTTTTTCAACCTCGATGGCGGTGCTTGACAGATCCTCGGGATGGACGAACTCTGCGAGGACACGACCGATCATTTGATCCTCCTGCCATCCCAGGAGCCGAGTGGCCGATGGATTGACGGAACGAATAATGCCCTCAAAATCGCAAACCAACATAAGGTCTTGGCTTAAGGACCAGAGGCGATCGCGGTCGCGCCGTTGCGCCGAGACAGCGTCAATCGTGGCAAGCGCTCCCGCGATCTGAACGGCGATCAAGCCTGCGAAATCGCGGGTTCCATCGTCAAGGATGCGGTAAGGGTTGAGGCCAAGGACTAGCGCGCCGATGGCGTTGGACTCTCCTGGCTGCTCAACCGCAAGCATTAACGCCTCGCGTGGAGGGATCTGCCATGGCCCGGCTCGCAAATCAGGGCCGAAGCTTTCAAGCGAAATAGCCTTTTGCTTCTCGCCTTGCTGGATTGCGGCGATGGGCCAATTTCTTGCGTCATCGGCAGAAGTCAGAGAGCTTGCGGCCGTATCGAATAATATAAGATCAGCGAATGGAAAGTCCCTGCCACCGCGAGCGAAGACATCATGCACAGCGTCGGTGACATCCGCTGGGATTTGCGCCTTGAGCAGTGCCGCTGACAAATCATTGAGCTGCTTTATGCGTCGTTCGCTGATGACCCTGTCGGTCTCCTCGCTGACCACGCACATCAGTCCCTCGACGGTGCCGACCTCCCCAATTAGCGGACTGTAGGAGAATGTATGATAGGTTTCTTCCGGATAGCCATTGCGCTCGAGGAGCAAAAGCAATTGTTCGTCCCAGGTCGCTACGCCGTCACGCATGACGGACAGTATGCGATCCTTGACGTCCTCGAACACTTCTTTCCACACACGCGACATAGGCTGCCCCAGTGCGGTCGGATGTTTTGATCCGAGCGTCGGGATGTAGGCGTCATTATAGAAGAAGATCAGATCATCACCCCAGCCGAGCCACATTTCAAAACGCGACAGAAGCATGAGTCGAAGCGACGCCTTTAATCCGTCTGGCCATTGGTCTGGTGACCCGAGCGGGGTTGCATCCCAATCATGCGCGCGCATGAGGGCACTCATTGTGGAATCACCTGGAAAGATGTCAGACAGGCGGTCGGTCATGTTCCCCCAAGCTGCCCGTCAAAAAAATTGGGCTAAGCCGTAATGGCTCTATTGGCATTAGGTTCCTGCAGATAATTTGGCGAAGCAATAGTTTGAGCGTTTACCTTGACGCTCGTAATCGCGGTCGGCTTCGATCGTGAAAGCGTATGCTTGAAGGATTATTGTTCCTGCGCACAAGCTTCGAACGGTGTGAAGCCGCTGTTTGGCGAAACGACCTTATTACCCTGGATCTGGCCTTGATCCGTTTGACCAGTCTGGCCTTACTGAAGCAATCGGCGCAATCTGCGTGGGACGGTAAAAAGGCCAGTCGAAATGATGGTATCATAGGTAATTGAAGGAGGGGCTCAATGTCATCGCTTTTTGGCAGTGGCGACGTTGTCCGAATTTTCATCTCGTGCGGAATGCATTTCCTACGCAGAATGCAAACATTTTAGGGCTTGCTTGGAAAAAAAGGGAAATCTGACGAACCCAAACGGTAAACTATGGATGCCTGCGGTAGCGGGTAGACAGCCTTTACTACACCGTCCATAAGATGAAAATTCGCAGCAAAGTTGATGTGTTGCGGATGCGCGTGGTATAAAGTGTGGGAATGAAAATGGCGGTCAGGAAGTATTTAAGTCATTAGAATTGTTTGCTTTCTAACGTAATGACTCCGGCGTCTCCGCCAGAACTTCTTGTTATTATTTGATAACTAGAATTTTTGGTGTGTTGTTCTCACTCTCACCTCCAGTTTGAGTACGGCTTCAAGCGGTCAAAGAAAAAACACCTTATCTTGGCGCCAAACTGGCGGCACGCTACGGTATCCATGAGTGTTATTCTGAGCCCGCGAATTCGGTTTGCAGAATTGTCCAGCGACGCATTGTGACACCATAGCGTAGCGACCAGCCAAATCGGCTGCGTGTGGACCGCGTAAGAAGCGACGACGTGCCAGAGCGGGAGGACAGTGATGGCAGTCAAAACCAAAGCTTCGGCGCGCGCGCAGAGCTTGGCCACGAAGCTTGAGGACTTCATGGCCACATATGTCTATACTAATGAACGTAGCTTCTTCCTGGAAGCCGAAACGCTGGGGCCTTGGGCTTTAAACCCGACCGTCGAACGCTTGAAAGCCATCGCTCGCGACGCTGGTCTCTGGAACCTGTTCCTGCCTGCCAAACTCAGCCCTGACGGCCTGACCAATGTAGAATATGCGCCCTTATGCGAGATTATGGGTCGTTCGTTTCTGGCTCCCGAGATATTCAACTGCAATGCGCCCGATACAGGCAATATGGAAACGATCCTGCGCTATGGCACGCATGAGCAGCAACGCCAGTGGCTCGACCCACTCCTGGCAGGCGACATTCGCTCCGCCTTCGCAATGACAGAGCCGGAGGCGGCATCGTCTGACGCTACCAATATCGGAGCCAGCATCGTCCGTGACGGCGATGATTATGTGATCAAGGCGCGTAAATGGTATACCACGAATGCTACGCACCCCCGGTGCGAAATCTTTATTTTGATGGGCAAATCCGATCCAGAAAACCCCGAGATTCATAAGCGGCAGTCCATGATCCTGGTGCCGCGCGACACGCTAGGGGTCGAAGTGCTTCGCTCTCTGCCGGTGATGGGCTTCTATGGGGTTCCCGATCGTGCTTCTGAAGTGCTTTTCAACAATGTGCGTGTTCCGGTTTCCAATATGCTGCTGGGCGAAGGTCGGGGGTTTGAGATTGCTCAGGGCCGCCTGGGGCCCGGCAGGATCCATCATTGCATGCGCCTGATTGGTCTCTCCGAGCGCGTGCTGGAGCGCATGTGCCGCCGGGCTGCGATGCGCACGCCTTTCGGCGTTCCGCTGTCTACCCAGACGGTGACGATGGAGCGGATCGCTGAATCGCGCATCATGATAGATCAGGCACGCCTGCTAACCATGCGCGCTGCCCACCTAATGGATACCGTGGGGAACAAAGCGGCGCGGCAGGAGATCGCCGCGATCAAGGTCGCCGCCCCGGTTATGGCGCAGCAGATCGTTGACTGGGCAATACAGATGTTCGGCGGCGGCGGCACCAACAACGATCATATGCTCGCTTATGCTTTTGCGATGACGCGGCTGTTGCGCCTCGCCGATGGTCCTGATGAGGTTCATCGAAACCAGATCGCGAAGCTCGAAATGCGCAAATATCGCGACATCGATCCCTTACGCTCCGGAGGTTCGGCCGATGTCCTTACCCTTGATGAGGTTCGACGCGTGGCAACGGAGGGGCCGTGGCCTCCGCCGGCGCGATCTACCGCAAGGGTGCTGGCATGAGCCGCCTTGTGGGGAAGCTAGCCCTTGTAACTGGAGCCGCACAAGGGATTGGCGAAGCCATCGCGCAGGCGTTCTCGGCCGAGGGCGCTCGGGTGCTGCTCACCGATATCAACGCGGAGGGCGTCGCCCGTGCTGCAGCTGCCATAAATGCGCAATATGGTTCTGGCACGGCGTTTTCGGCCAGGCACGATGTAACAAGCGAAAAAGATTGGGCCGCCGCAATCAAGACGGCCGCCGCCGAGTTGGGCGGGCTTTCCATTCTCGTCAACAATGCCGGGATCGCGCCTATCGGGAGTATCGAGGACATTTCCCTCGACCAATGGCGAACCTGTATGTCTATCAATTCCGATAGCGTATTTCTGGGCTGCAAGGCAGCGCTACCGTTGATGCGCGAGAACCAGCCCGGTTCCATCATCAACATGTCGTCGATCGCCGGCTTAATCGCTGCGCACAATCTCGCGAGCTACAATGCCTCCAAGGCGGCGGTTTGGTTGCTTTCCAAATCGGTTGAGCTGCACTGTGCGCATTTTGGATGGGACATCCGATGCAATTCGGTGCACCCTACTTTCATCAAGACGCCCATATTGGAGCAGCTTGTGGCATCCGGCGATCGCGAGGCCATCCTGGCAAAGTTGGAACGTCAAGTTCCCTTGAAAAGGCTGGGTGAAGTGAGCGACGTCGCGAAGGCGGCGGTGTATCTTGCGTCTGACGAAAGCCGGTTCATGACTGGCTCGGAGATCAAGCTCGACGGCGGTATATCCGCGATGTGAGCGCGAACTGTGACATCCATGCGGCCAAATCTGCAAGCGTGGATCGCATTTTAGCGCGTTGCCCGCGCCCGCCAAGACCTAGCATGACGTGATCGAGGCACTAGCTTTGGGCTTGGTTGCATGTCGCCCCGATCGCAGGTCCGATATGCGTGACCGCGGCTGGATCATAGACGTGGAAGAGGGAAACAGCATGCAGGTTGTAATATCGACTGGCACTCCAGATCTTTATGCGCGTTTGGATCAGGGCGTCCTTACCCTGACCATGAACCGCCCGGCGGCTAGAAACGCGCTGACCAAGGAGATGCTGGAAGCACTGGCCAAACAGCTGGCGAACGCCGAAGCGGATGATTCCGTCAAATGCATTGTTCTGACCGGGGCCGGGGCTGGCTTTTGCGCGGGTGGTGATGTCAAGCGTATGGCGCAATCCGATGGGGCGCCTATGAGCGCGGGCGCGGTTGATCGGTCCATTCAACGGCAGCGCCGTGTGCAACAGGCTACGGCAGGTGCTCTGTTTAAAATTCCCAAGCCGACAATTGCCGCGATCAATGGCCCAGCGGCGGGCGCCGGCCTTTCTCTGGCACTAGCCTGCGACTTTCGCATCATGTCTTCCCAAGCAATTCTGACGACGGCTTTTGCCAAGGTTGGCGTCGCGGGTGATTTCGGCGGCACTTATTTCATGACCCAGCTCGTTGGCGCGGCAAAGGCGCGCCAGCTGTATTTTCTGTCCGAGCGCGTTGACGCTGCTGAGGCTGTGCAATTGGGACTGGCGAACTGGACCTGCGCGCATGCGGAATTCGAGGCTCGGGTGGATGCGCTAGCATCGAGTCTCGCGGCCGGCCCCGTGATCGCGCTGCGCTACATGAAAGAAAATCTGAATCGCGCGATGAGCGGATCAGTCGATGACTGCCTGGATATGGAGGCGACCCACCATATTCATTGTTATGCGACCGCCGATCATCGCGAGGCAGCCAGGGCCTTTGTGGAAAAACGCGTGCCTGTCTTTACTGGCGAATAATCCGATTAATCAGACATCAGCAGGAGCAGAGCATGGCAGTGGCAGGACGGGAGATGCGGTCGCTCATCGACGAGGATGGTATTCTGACAATATCGCTTGAGGAGGTTGTTGTCAGCGAGCCGGCGGACGATGAGATTGTTGTTCGCGTGGAGGCGGCACCTATCAATCCCAGCGACCAGGGCTTGCTATTTGGACCTGCAGATATCTCCACCGTCAGTACCTTGCATTCGTTTATGCCTCGACATTGGCAATGAGCCTTGTCTGGGCTGCACCAGCTTTCTTCTTTGCGGCAATTTATGTGAGCGCCGCTTACGCCCAGGTGCAGGCGCTTGCCGGGTCGGATCTTCGCGCGACCGCGGCGGCAGTGTATATCACGGTCGTGAACTTGCTCGGCCTTGGTCTTGGACCGACGCTAACCGGGTTTATCAGCGACCGTATTGATGATGGTTCAGGCCACAGTCTCAGCGACGCGCTGGCCATCCTTCTTACAATCAGTTTTCCACTTGGAGCGATCTTACTGGTGTTGGGGGCCAGGACAATCGTGTCAGACCTTGCGACAGCGGGGCATGATTGATGACGGATCGCTTATTCGCCGACGCAAAGTCTGCACTTGCAGGGCTGTTGCGCGATGGCATGACCATAGCAGCCGGAGGGTTCGGCCTTTGCGGAATTCCCGAAACGCTAATCACGGCAATTCACGAAAGCGGCGTCAGGAATTTGACGCTAATCTCGAACAATGCAGGTGTTGACGATTTCGGCCTCGGATTGTTGCTCCGTGCGCGGCAAGTCCGCCTCATGATTGCTTCCTATGTCGGTGAAAATAAGGAATTCGAGCGCCAATATCTTGCCGGGGAATTGGAGGTCGAATTTAATCCTCAGGGCACGCTGGCTGAACGGATCCGTGCAGGTGGCGCCGGGATCGGTGGGTTCTACATCCGGACAGGCGTTGGCACCCAGGTTGCCGTTGGCAAGGAAGAAAGAATGTTTGGCGATGATCGCTATATTCTTGAGACGGGACTGACTGCGGATTTGGCGATTGTGAAAGCCTATCAGGCGGACATGTATGGAAATCTAATATTCCGAAAGGCCGCGCGTAACTTCAATCCGCTAGTTGCGACTTGCAGCCGCGTAACCGTGGCGGAAGTCGAAGAGGTCGTATCGGATGCCTTGCCGCCAGATGCTATCCATACGCCCGGAATATATGTTCAACGCCTCATTCACGCTTCGATGAATGAGAAGCGCATCGAAAAGCGCATTGTGAGGCAGGTTGCCTGATGTCATGGACGCGCAATGAAATGGCGGCCAGAGCCGCAGCGGAATTAGAAGACGGATTTTACGTCAATCTCGGCATCGGCATTCCAACGCTTGTCTCGAATAACGTCCCGGAAGGCATAAGCGTCACATTCCAATCTGAGAATGGGATGCTTGGGCTTGGTCCATATCCTATGGCGGCTGAAGTAGATCCTGACGTCATTAACGCCGGCAAGGAAACCATTACGGAGCGCCCGGGCACGAGCTATGTCTCCTCGGCCGACAGCTTCGGGATGATAAGGGGAGGGCATATTGATTTGTCGGTCCTGGGAGCCATGGAGGTCAGTGAAGAAGGCGACATCGCAAACTGGATGGTGCCGGGCCAGATTGTAAAGGGCATGGGGGGCGCCATGGATCTGGTTGCAGGTGTGCGGCGCGTCATCGTGGTCATGGATCACCTGACCCGTGATGGTCAGCCAAAATTCCGGAGACGATGTGCGCTACCGCTGACGGGCGTAAATGTCGTCGATATCGTCATTACGAATTTGGCCGTTTTTCGCCGTGAAAGCCGGGGAGAGCGCTTCCGGCTGGATGATCTGGCGCCAGGAGTCACAAGGGCTGATGTTCAGCGGCAAACGGAAGCCGGCTTTTTTTAAGTATCCCAGGGCAGAGCGCCGAAATCTGCATTCAAACCGTGTGCCACTCTGCATCCAATCGACCCTTCACAAATACAGAATGCCTCAGAAAGAAGACCATGCATATTGCACCATCGATGACCCAGATCGTCATCACCGCGCCTGGCGGGCCCGAAATGCTCGTACCCGCTACTGTACCTACGCCTTTGGCGGGAGCAGGCGAGATTTTGATCAAGGTGGAGGCTGCGGGCATCAACCGCCCTGATGTGATGCAGCGCCAGGGGGTCTATCCCATGCCCCCTGGTGTAACCGTTGTTCCCGGATTGGAAGTCGCCGGACATGTCGTTGCGCTGGGCGAAGGCGCGACAGGGCATCAGATTGGGGATCGCGTCTGTGCTCTGACAAATGGCGGAGGTTATGCGCAATATTGTGCGGTCCCGGCAGGTCAGGCGCTCGCAGTTCCCAAGGGTATGAACCTTGTATCGGCTGCGGCGTTGCCCGAAACATTTTTCACTGTCTGGGCGAATTTGTTTGGGTTGGGCGGCGCCGCGCAGGGCGACGAAGTTCTCATCCATGGCGGCGCGAGTGGAATTGGTACGACGGCTCTGATGCTATGTCATGAGCTTGGTATCATGAGTCACGCGGTTGTGAGCTCTGAGGAAAAAGCTGCACTGGTGCGCAAGTTGGGAGCGCAGCCAATTCTTCGGCGGAGCGAGGACATTACGGAAACGATCTTGACGCGTACTGGTGGGCGTGGGGTCGACGTTATTCTGGACATCGCTGGCGGACCCAGTCTCAAATCAAATATCGATGCATTGGCGCAAGATGGCCGTCTTGTCATGATCGGTGTCATGGAAGGGACAGTGGCTGACGGGATCGACGTGATGAAGATACTGGCGAAGCGCGCGCGCATCACCGGTTCGTTGATGCGCGCGCGAACAGTGAGCGAGAAATCTCAGATCGCATCCGATCTTAGCAAGAATGTCTGGCCGATCCTGGATGCTGGGCGTTGTCACCCTATCGTCTCCGCGACGTTCGACTTGGAAAAGGCTTCTGATGCACATCGTGCAATAGAAACCCCAAGCCATGCTGGCAAGATCATCCTGACGGTCCGGCATGCGTGATGACGAAGCTTGCGGCCCGAAAAAATCTGCGTGTCAGGCATGTGTCTGGACAGCGGGGAAAGCTTCCGCAAAAGCCCAGAAATTGAGTGAACGGATAAGCGAATGAACGACGCCATTTTCTCGCTGGACGACCGCAGAGCACTTGTGACTGGCGCGTCTAGCGGCTTAGGCTATCATTTTGCCAAGGTCCTTGCATCAGCAGGTGCGCATGTCGTCCTCGCTGCCCGTCGCGAGCATCTGTTGGAGAAGCTCGCGGATGACATTCGCGCCGGCGGCGGAAGCTGTTCGGTCATAGGCCTGGATATCGCAGACGGCACAAGCATAGCTACGGTGACTGAATCGCTCGGAGCGATTGATATTCTTGTCAACAACGCCGGAATTGTCCGGGAAGCGGCGGCACTTGACCAGGGCGAAGCCGACTGGGACGCTGTCATTGATACGAACCTAAAAGGCATGTTCTTGCTCGCCACCGCAGTGGCACGCGGAATGCGGGACGCGGGCAAGGGCGGCAGCATCATCAACAGTGCGTCTATTTTGGGCCTTCGACAGGCCAGTGGGGTGCTGCCTTATGCGGTGTCCAAAGCCGGCGTGATCCAGTTAACCAAGAGCCTGGCCCTGGAAATCGCCCGATTTGGCATTCGTGTTAATGCCATTGCTCCAGGCTATTTAGACACCGAGCTTAATTCCGAATTTTGGCAAACCGATGCTGGAAAGGCAATGCTGCGCCGGATACCGCAGCGCCGCCTGGGCCAACTCGATGATCTGGACGGACCTTTGCTACTCCTCGCATCTGATGCGTCAGCCTATATGACAGGGTCGGTCTTGACCGTCGATGGCGGGCATGTCGTCAGCACATTATAGTCACGTTAGGGCGACCGGATCGGGTTTGCCAACGTGACGCGCTTGTTTCATACCGGCGACCATCCGGTCGTCGAACCTGACGGGGATGTCTGCATCGCGTAAAGGTCTGGAGCGTTTTCCAAGCAAGCGAAGCTTACACCCTCACGACAACCTTGCCGATATTCCCGCCCGTAAACAGCTTGGCATAGGCCGTCAGCAGGTTTTCAAAGCCCTGCGTTTCCTCGAACGGCACGACCAAGCGGCCATCATCGAGCCATCCTTTCAGGCGCTCCGTTAATTCAGGACCCCGATCCATGAAGTCGGGCGAGAAGAAGCCGGTCACCTGCAGGCGGCGGGCCAGGATCTGGTCGAAGCGTCGTGGCCCGGGTTGCGCCTCGGCATATCCGGCGATCAGGCCGCAGATCGCAATGCGGCCATAGTGGGCCATGTTGGGCAATACGGCATCCAGCAGCGGCCCGCCGACATTGTCGAAATACACGTTCACGCCGTTCGGCGCCGCCTTCGCGATCGCGCCTTCTACATCGTCTCCCCGATGATCGATGGCGCCGTCCAGGCCGAGCTTCTCGGTCAGGAACGCGCATTTCTCCGCGCCGCCCGCAATGCCGATGACATGTGCGCCCAGAATCTTCGCGATCTGCGTGGCAAGGATACCGGTCGCACCGGCGGCCGCCGATACCAGCACGGTGTCGCCGGCCTTCGTGCGACCGACATCCTCTATGCCGACCAGAGCCGTCCACCCGTTCATGCCGAGCGCGCCGAAATGCTGGCGCGCATCGGCCACGCTAGTGTCGAGCTTCACAAGCCCCGACAATTCTGGACGCACCACGGACTTTTCCGCCCATTGGCCAAAGGCGCGAACCAGATCGCCGGGCGCGAAACCTTCCGCACGGGATTCGGTCACGCGTCCCAGGGCGAGGCCAGGGACCACGCTGCCGAGGGGAATGGGCGGCTGATAGCTGTCCGTGCGCGGCGTCATCCACATCCGCGTTCCCGCGTCGAGCGACAGCAGTTCGTTCGTGAAGACGACTTCGCCCTCGTTCGCCACCGGGTCGGGCTGATCGACCAGGGCTATGGAAGCCGCGAAATCATTCCCCTCGGGGTAGCTGTCCAGTCTGTAGGCTTTCATAATGATTTATGTCCAAAAGAGGGATTGCACAAAAGTCGCCGGAGCCATGCAGCTACGCGGCATGATCTTATTTGTTTTCGATGTCAGGCTTCAGGTTTGCGCCACCCTGCGCGTTCAGGTCGAGCACCCGTTTCTCGTCGGCAGAATATGCTGGCCAAGGCGGAAGATTTTTACCCTCGGGCGTGTTCGTCTTCACGAAATTGGCGAGATAGGATGACGCGAGCTGACCAGCGTCACGATCCGTGGAGGAGGTGTCGCGGCCATATTTGATCGCTTCGGTATGGAAGAAGAAGGGAATGTCGGTCGCATGCTGAGCACCCTTGGACCCGGCGCGCGCTGCGTCGGCGACATAGGAAAAGCGATAATAATATGTCGGCACGCCCTGGCGAGTCAGGGTATCGGCGATCGTGCGCGCGCCGGTCGCCATCGGCCCATTTGCTCCGCCGATGTCGTCGCTGGTGGCGCCGACCATCACGGGGACATGCGCAAAGCGACCCCCTCTATATGCGTCGAGAGCATCGACGGCGATGCGTCCATCGGCAATCGGGCTGGCGAATGTGCGCGGTCCTTCCGGCGCGGCAAATAATGTAGCGAGATTCAATCCGCCGGTGACTTGCTCCGCGTCCAGAGCCCTCAGTTTCGTGAGCGCCTGCGGGTCGTCGGGCTGGATATTCTTGGATTGCGCAAAGGCGATTCCGATCGCTTCCGCCGACGCCAGCGTGGGATCGCCGAGAGCTACCGGTCCCCCGGACATGACGACGGCTTTCTGAAACAATCCCTGCGCCATGGGCGAGGTGACGAGCATGTGGACCGAAATGCCGCCCGCGCTTTCACCAACAATGGTGACGTTTGACGGATCGCCGCCAAAGGCCACGATGTTGCGCTGGACCCACTGCAGGGCAGAGAGTTGATCCATATAGCCGTAATTGGCGATCAAGCCGTGGTCGGCATCCGCCTTGGTAAGCTGGGGATGCGCAAAGGTGCCGAAACGACCCAGGCGATAATTGAAACTGACGACCATTATGCCTTTTTTGGCCAGCTCCGCCCCCGAATAGGTTGGGGGAGACGACCCGCCATTGACGAAGCCGCCGCCGTAAATCCACACCATCACCGGCAACTTGCCCTTCGCCGCCGCCGGCTTCCAGATATTCAGATAGAGGCAATCCTCGGCAGGCGGCGTGCCAAGCGGCGCGGCGTCGCTGGGGAAGGGGTTCTGCATGCAGTCATGGCCATAGTGCGTGGCGTCACGCGTCCCGGACCATGATGATGCCGGTTGCGGCGCGCGCCACCGCAGTTCCCCAACGGGCGGCGCGGCGAAAGGGATGCCCTTGAAGGCTATGATGCCGTCAACGCTGTCCCCGCGCAGCGCACCTGTCTCGATCCGGACTTCCGGTTGCGCATCGGGCGCTGCATCCTGCGCCAGTACGCTCGGTCCAAGGCATCCCAATATAGCTATCACCACACTTGGGGTCAGTTTGAACGCCATGCCGCCCTTCCGATTCTTGCGCTGACTCAGTTCTTGAAACGAACAATCATCTTTCTGATGCGCCACTCGCCGTTCGATTTCACCCAGTCATTCTCATAGACGAACATGGATATGGACACGGGATGGCCACCGCATCCCGCGCAGTGCTGATCGACGATATTCTTCGTCGTTGTGATCGACAGCGCGTTGATATGCGTCTTGACGTGATTTTCCGATACCTCGTCGAATGTCACGCTTGTTAGATAATGTTTCGACGCAAGGCCCGTCTCTTTCCCGTCCCCGCCGCCGAACGCCTTGAGGATCGCAGCGTGTCCGTGAAATTCGATGTCGGGTTTGCCGTCAGGATAGAAGGCCAACATATCCGCGTCGTCCGTGAACATGCGGTCGGCCCACATCTGCCGCGTCGGTGCGCCGTCGTCCCGGTCCACCAACTGGTTATAGACAGCCAGCGTATCCCGGATCTCATCCTTGATGAGCAGCTTTTTGATCGCGTCGGACGAGGCAACCGGTCGGCTCGCCGCGTTGGCCTGCGTATATGCGCTCAGCGTGGCGGCAGCGTATAGCGTGATGGCGGCGATGCGCTTCATGGCTTTCCCTTCCCGGCGGGTGTGGCCGGCACAAGTTTCACAATGGCGTCAGGCTCGTTGATGACGAGATAGATCGCGCCATCGGGTCCGGTCACGATATCGCGCAGCCGGCCGTGCCACCGGAATATCTGCTCCTGATGCGTGACCTTGTCGCCCTCGATCGTGAGCCGCAGCAATTCCTGCTGCTTGAGCGACGTGACGAACAGGCTGTCGCGCCAATTCGGGAAAGCCTTGCCTTCGTAGAAGGCCATGGCCGACACGGCGATCGACGGCGTCCAATGGACTGTCGGTTCGATCATCTTGCTCGTATCGACCGGCTGGCTTTCGTCCGGCACCGGCACGATCGCCTGTGAATGGCCAATGGGATAGGCCCGGTCGAACGGACGCCCGTCATAGCCCATGCCGTAGGTCAGGTACGGCCAGCCATAATTGCCGCCCGGCCGGATCAGGTTCAACTCGTCGCCGCCGCGTGGGCCATGTTCCGAGGACCAGAGATATTTCGTACGGGGATCGGCGGCGAAGCCTTCGGGATTGCGGTGTCCGATGCTCCAGATGGAGGGAACAGCGCCCTTCACGCCGACATAGGGGTTGTCCGCCGGTATGGAGCCATCCGGCGCGACGCGATGGATTTTGCCGTTGGGTGATGTCGGGTCCTGTGCCTCCATCACGGAATATACGCGGTCGCCGACCGAGAAATAGAGCATCCCGTCCGCGCCGAAGGCCAGCCTTCCGCCGAAATTGGGTGTCACGCGATAGCTGGTCGGCGCGCCCTGCCAGATCGTCTGCTGGTCGACCAGCGCGTTGTTGCGCAACCGCCCGCGGATGATCTTGATCTGTGTCGCGATCGTGAAACATGTGGCGCGGCCCGCGCATTTCGCCGCTTCCCCATATGTATCGGGCTGCTCGTCGGTGAATCCGACATAGATCCAGCCGCTCTTCTCATAATCCGGTGCGAGCGCCAGGCCGAGCATCCCGCCATGGATGAACTCCTGCGTGATCTTGGGCGCGCCGGTGACAGGCGCGTCGACCTTGCCGTCCGTGTGCACCACGCGCAGCCGCCCGGGGCGCTCGCTGACCAGCATCGTCGACTTGGACAGGAAAACCATCGACCATGGCGTAACCAGATCCTTGCCCGCGACCGTTTCGACGCGATAGGATTCCAGCTCGGATTTCTGCGTGTCGGTCGGGAAGGCCGTCGTCCCGGCCTCGGCGGACGCGCCCTTCTCGCGAATATAGGCGACCAGCCCGCGCCGCTCGGCATCCGTCAGGGTTTCGCCGAAAGCGGGCATGCCCTTGTCGATCACACCGGCCGACAGGACCTGCATGATGCTGGCGTCGTCGCTGCCATGGATCCAGGTCGCATCGACGAGCGAGGGTCCCTGGCCCCCGGTCAGGTCAGCGCCGTGGCACCCCGAACAATTGGTTTCGAACGTCTCCTGATTGGTGGGGACGTCGGACTTCGCTTCAAGCGAAGGACCCTCGGCCATGCCACTGTCGGTGGCATGGCCGAGGGCCACGATCGAAAGGACCGCCATGACCAGCCCACCCGGCGCAAAACCACGAAGACGCGACAGGAATGGGATGATCATGGAATGCCCTTATATCAGAATTTGAAACGCACGCCCGCCGTGAACTGGCGGCCGACAACGTCGTACAGCGCCAATGTCGTCGGGAAGCTGAGGCCTGGATTGGCGATCGAGGGCACAAGCGGCGGCTTCTTGTCGAGCAGGTTGTTGATCGTCACGAACGGGGTCAGCGACCCGCCATGGCCGGCAACATTGGCCGTGATCGTCATGTCCATATAGAATGCCGCAGGCGCATAGGGCTTTTCAAACACGCCAAAGCCGGAGCTTGCCAGGCTGATGTCGGTCAGCTTGGTGTGGCTGAAATAACGGCCCTGCACGAACAGGCTGGCGGCTTCCGTGCTGACCGTCACATTGGCCGTGGCATGGAGCTTGGGGAATGCCGATGCAGTGCTCAGGTTCCGGCCCGCCTGGTCGATGCCGGTGGCGGAGATGAACTTGAAGTCGTAGTTCAGCAGGCCTTCCAGCTTCACGCCCAACCGCGTGCTGCCGACATCCACGTCGAAATCATAATTGGTCTGGACGTCGATGCCCTTGGTCCGAAGCGACGCGCCATTGATGGGCGTCACGTCGATGGCCGTCGGGAAGCTGGTCGGCGTAGCGCGGGTGATCCGGCTGCACAGCGGATCGGTGCCGCCGCTTGCGAAGCAGGTGTCGCCGATCGTTCCGGAATCCAGCGTGGTGATCGCATTCTTGATCTTCAGGTCGTAATAATCGACCGACAGGCTGAAGCGACGCAGGAATTCCGGCTGCAGGATGATGCCGATCGTCTTGGTGTTGCCGATTTCCGGCTTCAGGGCGAGATTGCCGCCGCCGAATGTCGGAACGACGCTGCTTACGCTCGTGACGGCATCGTTGAACACGACCGAGTTGAACGAACGCCCGGCGAAGAAGTCGTACAATGTGGGCGCCCGGATGTCGCTGGACATGGTGCCGCGGAAGCGCACCGAGGATACCGGCGCATAGGTGAAGCCGAGCTTCCAGGTCTCTACCGAGCCGGAGGTGCTGTAATCGGTGTACCGGAACGCGCCGTTGATATCGAGCGCCTTGGCGAAGGCCATGTCGCGCAGCAGCGGCAGAGCCGCTTCGCCGTAGATTTCCTTCACATTATACGAACCATTGGCAACGCCGACATTGGTGTAGACGAAGCGCGCCGTCGTCGGCGATATGCCGCGCAGCCCGGTCACGTCGATCGCGATCGCCGGATCGGCGTTGCTCGTCTGCTCGAGCGACTGCTTGCGATAGCTGCCGCCGATGTTGAAGGACAGCGGACCGGCCCACAGATCGACCAGATCGCCGCCGAAGTTTGCCGTGAACTCGTCAAGCTTGTTGCGCACGGTGAAGCGCGTGATGCCTTCCTGATAGGCCAGCGCTGCGGCGGAGGACGAACCCTCGCCCAGCAGGTTCAGCGGAACGCAGCCAGGATAGAGGCCGGGGTTGGTCAGCGCCACGCGGCAGACGATATTGCCGTTTGCAACGCCGGACTGGAACTGCCCCTGATCGACTGCGTCGATGGCGGCGAAGAACTTGGTGTTCTCGCTCTCGTTGCGGCGGGTCTTCAGCTTCGTGTCGCCATGCGTGTAATAGGCTTCGAAGTTGAACCGGCTGCCCAGCTTGCCCTTGAAACCGGCCGTGATGTTGTAGGCGTCGTTCTGCGTGCGCGCATAGGTGTCGAGGTTCGTCAGCCGGTCGTCGGCGCGGAAGAGCGAGAAGGACGGCGTGTTGGTCGCCGTCAGTTGCGCCTGCGCATCGGCGGGCAGCTAGGGGTTGCCGCTGTAGATCGGGATGAACACGCGGAAATTGTCTTCCAGCGCGTTATATTTGTTGATCGAGCGCCCGTAGCTTCCCTGCGCGAAGAACTCGATATCGTTGGTGATATCATAGCTGATGCGGCCAAAACCCTGATAGGTCTTGAGAGCTGCGGAAAGGACCGTGTTGCCGTTCGAGGAGGATGCCGAATCCTCGCCGCCGGTGGCCAGACCGCGCGTGCCCAGGATCGTGCCCGGATTGAACGGGGCAAGGACGCCGCCCGGCAGGAACTGCTGTCCCGCAAACGGACCGTCAAAGACGAAGCCGCCGCGCGAGACGAACGAGAAGTTGGTGTCGGGATAGACGCGATAGGGATCGGCGGTCGTGCCTGACCCCAGATACAGATAATCGCGGCTCTGCCCCTTGCGATCATTCTTCCGGGGGATGCCGTCGCTGTTATAGGTTTCGGCGCTGAACTCGATATGGCCGCGATCATCGGCGAAGCCAGTGCCTGCGGCGATACCCAGGCGATAGCTGGCATTGTCGCCGCGCTGGGAAATGCCCTTCTGGGCAACGCCCTTCACGCCATTGAACTTGTCGTCGAGGACGAAGTTGACGACGCCGCTGACTGCGTCGGAACCATAGACGGCCGAAGCGCCTGCAGTCACGACATCGACGCGTTGCACCAGAAGCTGCGGCAGAAGGTTCGTGTCGACCGTGCCCTGATAGCTGGTGGGCGGCACGCGCCGGCCGTCAAGCAGCACAAGCGCGCGGACCGGGCCTACGCCGCGAAGGTCCAGATAGTTGCCGGCATAGGGCTGATCGGCGTTGGTCAGCTCGGTGGCCTGACCCAGCGAATTCTGGAACTGCGGCGTCTTGTTCAGCGCGTCCGGCAGGTTGCTCGGCGTCGACTGCGAAAGGGCTTGGGCATTGAGCACCGTGACCGGCGTCGGCGCCGAATAGCCGCGCTGCACGATGCGCGAACCGGTGACAACGATGTCATTTTCGGGTACGTCAGTATCTTTCGCGGCGGCTTCCGTCGTCGGATTGGTGGGCTGGGCGTCCTGCGCGAGAAGCGGACTTCCCAGCGGCAATAGGGCGCACCCGCCGAATAGATATGCGATAAAATTCCGCTTCATAATGACCTCTCCCTGTTTGATTGCGCCGGCATATCCCGTGCCCCCTCGGCATCGATAGCTGGCAAAACCATTGTTATAATTGCGATATCACGCGCAATATCTCAGCAACACGGCGCTCGTAGGAGGATTGCGACGGGCGTCCTACCATCATTTCCGCTAGGATCATGCGCGCCACGAACGCATCGTGTGCGGTTGCAGCATGGATTGGATTTAAGGCCCAGATCTTTGCGAAAAAATCCGTTCGCTTACGCAGCAAAATTCCGGACCCGATCCGCACATCGTCTGAAATGCTGATAGTTTTGCTAGGTGGGGGAGTTCAGTACGCCCCGACGCACTCCGAGAAATCCGGCGTGACGATAACGCCTTCCTGCGCGGATCGTGTCGCCGATATCAGCACGGACATCACCGCAAGAGCCTGACGTGGCGAAACGGGATTGGGACCCTTTCCGGCTAACGCAGCGGCGATACCCGCATAATAGCTCCGCTGATCACCGGGGCTGGCGGCCCGGCGGTGGGAAGCGCCCTTTTCGTCATAGACTGTCAGGTCATCGGGATCGTCGCCCCATCCCGCTGCCCCCGGCGTCATGCCCGCCAGCAATTGCTGCTCCTGAATATCGGGATGCGATTTGATCAAGCTTCCCTGCGTTCCATGCACCGTAAAGCGCGGCGACCCGCCCGCCACCAGCATGCTGGCATGCAATATTGCCCGACAATGCCCGTATTCCAGAACGACATGCGCCCAGTCATCCGTCACTGCACCCTGCCTCTGGCGAGCAAGTGTCGCCTGCACATGGATCGGAAGACCAAGGATCTGCAGCGCCTGGTCGATGAGGTGCGGCCCCAGATCAAACCATATCCCGCTGCCCAGACCCGCTCCTTCGCGCCAGCGTTGCCGCACCTCGGGGCGAAACCGGTCGATATGCGATTCGAAATGGGTGACGGAGCCGATCAAGCCTGTGTCGATGGCGGATTTCACGCTGAGGAAGTCGCTGTCCCAACGGCGGTTGTGAAATACGGACAGTAGCCGGTCATGCGTGTCGGCCAGCGCGATCAGGTCACAGGCTTCCTGCAGGTCGAGTGTAAAGGGCTTGTCGACAACGACATTATTCCCCGCCTTAAGAGCGGCGCTTGCGAGTGGCGCATGACTGTCATTGGGCGACGCGATGACTACCAGGTCGAGATCGGGACTGGTGGCGACAGCCAAGGGGTCCGATACGACCATGGCATTGGGCAGGTCGGCGAGAACCTTGGCGGCATCGCTGGATGCGACCACCGCGATCTTCAATTTTGATTCTGCGCCGATCAGCGGCGCATGAAACGTCTTGCCTGCAAAACCGTATCCGATCAGGCCGACCCGAAAAACACCATCATCATCCATGGCGATGATCTATGCGCGCCTGCCGTCCGGGAATCCAGCCTGCCTCCAGCCGGAGAACTGCCAGCTTGGCGCAACCGCATGTTTCGTCTAGTGGCCGCTAGTGCCTCGGAGCAATCCGAAGCATTCCATGTATGCGCCGGTGTTCCGCAAGGAGCTTAATCGGGAATGCGGTGCGGGGGCTGTGCCCCTTATGCCGCGGCTGTCCCTGCAACTGTGAGCGGATAGCGCGATGCACGAACCCTTCGGGGTAGCCACTGGACAGGCCTTGTCCGGGAAGGCGTGCATCAAGCGATGACCCGCAAGCCAGGAGACCTGCCGGCGCACTGGTCGCTCTTGCCCTGACCCAGGGATTGGTCATGGCACGGTCCTTCTTCCGTCTGGGCGACGAAGCTGTGTGGCTGGGCTGCACGGAGCGTGGTGACGGGTGCCAGTCGCGCCTGCCCGCCGTTGCGCGCCGACCGGCAATGCCGGTAAGCCCCGTCTCGTTTCGTCCCGGCGCGCGGAGGACTTGCCTGTGAGCCAGACCGGCGCGGGCAGTAATAGGACGGCCGCGAACAGTGCGGTCGTCTGGGGCTGGTGCCCCGACGCTTGGCGGCCGATGATCGCGGGCGACGGCCTGCTCGTGCGCGTAAAGCCGCGCCTCGGTCGCCTTTCGGCACAGGAACTCGCGGCGCTGTGTGAGGCCGCTATCGCTTATGGCAACGGCCTGATCGATGTGACCCGGCGCGCCAATCTCCAGATACGCGGCGTCCGCGAAGAGGGCTGGCGGCCGCTACTCGATACGCTGCTTGGCTTGGGCCTTGTCGATAACGACGCCAGACGGGAAGGCGCGCGAACAATGCTGGTCGCGCCAGACTGGCGGGAGGATGACGACAGCCACCGAATCGCCGACGAATTGCTGCAGCGGCTGGACGAATTGCCCGATTTGCCGGGCAAGTGCGGCTTCGTCATTGACGCTGGCGCTCAAACTGTCCTGTTGCGCGAGCCGGGCGACTTCCGGATCGAACGCGCGGCGAACGGCGGCCTGATGCTCCGCGCGGACGGCAGGGAAAGCGGTGTGTCGGTGGACAGGCCCGGCGCGGTGGACGCGCTGATCGCGCTGGCCCGCTGGTTTGTGGCGAGCGATGGCGCGCGGGCTGGCCGGATGGCCCGGCATGACGCACCGCTGCCCGCATGGGCGAACGGCGCGGTAATGCCTGCGCAGGCGCGTCCGCCGATTGCCCCCGGTCCTTGGGACAAGGGCATGACCTACGGTCTCGCCTTTGGCCGAGTGGAGGCGAACGCGCTCATGCAGGCGGGCAACGTCCGGCTCACGCCCTGGCGTATCCTGCTGGTCGAGGGCGAGGCGAACGGACTGCCCTTCGATCCCGCCGCCGACTCCCTCATGCGGATAGAGGCCTGTCCCGGTGCGCCGGATTGCCCGCAGGCGAGCGTAGACACCCGCGACCTCGCGCGCCGCCTTGCTCCTCATGTGACGGGGCGGCTGCATGTATCCGGCTGCGCCAAGGGCTGCGCCAGTTCCCTGCCGGCCGATGTCGTCCTGACCGGACGGGACGGGCGCTATGATTTGGCCTTCGACGCCCGCGCCGGGTCAGACCCCGTCCGCGCCGGTCTCACCGCCGCCGACCTTCTTGCCCATTTCGGAGCCTGCTAATGCCCCATGACTATGAGAAGGACGGCGCGTCCATCTACCGCCAGTCCTTCGCCACCATCCGGGCCGAGGCTGACCTAGCGCGCTTCTCGCCCGAGGAGGAGCCGATCGCGGTGCGGATGATCCACGCAGCCGGCATGGTGGACCTGGCCGAGCATATCCGCTTCTCCCCCGACTTCGCGAACGCCGCGCGCGCAGCCCTGGCGAACGGTGCGCCGATCCTGTGCGATGCGCGCATGGTGTCCGAAGGGGTCACCCGCGCGCGCCTGCCCGCCGACAATCCGATCCTCTGCACGCTCCATGACGCCGCAGTGCCGGATATGGCGCGGGCAATGGCCAACACCCGCTCCGCCGCCGCGCTGGAACTGTGGCGGCCGCACCTCGCCGGCGCGCTTGTCGCCATCGGCAATGCGCCCACGGCGCTGTTCCACCTGCTCAACATGCTGGAAGACCCCGACTGCCCGCGCCCTGCGGCGATCATTGGCTGTCCCGTCGGCTTCGTAGGCGCGGCGGAGTCGAAGGATGCCTTGTGGACAGCGCAGCCCATCCCTTGCTGCATCGTCGAGGGACGCCTCGGCGGCAGCGCGATCACCGTCGCAGCCGTCAACGCGCTGGCGAGCCGCGCGGAATGAGCGGCACCGTCTATGGGGTGGGCCTTGGCCCCGGCGCGCAGGATCTGCTGAGCGTGCGCGCCGACCGGCTGGTGCGGGGCGGCCGCCATGTCGCCTATTTCCGCAAGGCCGGGCGGCCAGGACAGGCGCGGCGCATCGTCGAAGGGCTATTGCGCGCCGATGCGATCGAACTGCCCATGGAATATCCGGTGACGACCGAAATTCCCATCAGCGATCCGCGCTATAATGCGTGCCTCTCCGCCTTCTACGCGCAATGCACCGATCGCCTGCTGGCCGTCACGGATGCAGGCGAGGACGTGGTCGTGCTGTGCGAGGGCGACCCCTTCTTCTACGGGTCCTTCATGCACCTCCACAGCCGCCTGTCGGGCCGGACTCCGGTGGAGGTGGTGCCGGGCATCACCGGCATGGCGGGAGCGTGGAACGCGACAGGCATGCCGATAACCTGGGGCGATGACGTGCTGACGGTCGCGATGGCGACCCTGCCGGAGGCGGAGCTGGTCCGGCGCATTCGCGATACGGACGCGCTGGTCGTCATGAAGATCGGCCGTCACTTGCCGAAGCTGCGCCGCGCGGTGGCCGCCGCCGGCCGCACCGATGCGGCCTGGCTGGTGGAACATGCCGCCATGCCCGGCCAGCGCATAACCCGGCTGGCCGATGTCGATGCGATCACTCCCTATTTCTCCATCCTGCTGATCCACGGGCAGGGGCGCAGGCCATGAGTGGCTGGGTGGCGGTCGCGGGCCTCGGCCCCGGGGACGAGGCGCTCGTGACGCCGGAGGTCAGCGCCGCGCTGGCGCAGGCGACTGACGTCGTCGGCTACATCCCCTATGTCGCGCGGGTCGCACCGCGTGCGGGACTGACCCTGCATCCGTCCGACAACCGGGTGGAGCTGGACCGGGCGGGCCATGCGCTGGATCTGGCGGCGGACGGGCGGCGCGTGGTCGTCGTCTCGTCTGGCGACCCCGGCGTGTTCGCCATGGCGTCTGCGCTGTTCGAGGCGCTGGAGGCCGGCCCCGCACGCTGGCGAGACCTCGACATACGCATATTGCCGGGCATCACCGCGATGCTGGCCGCAGCCGCGCGGGCCGGCGCGCCGCTGGGCCATGATTTCTGCGCGATCAACCTGTCCGATAATCTCAAGCCCTGGCTAGTAATCGAGAAGCGCCTGCGGCTGGCGGCGGAGGCGGACTTCGCCATGGCCTTCTACAATCCCCGGTCGAAGGCGCGTCCGGAAGGCTTCGCGCGCGTCCTGGAGATATTGCGCGAGACGTGTGGCGACGCCCGCCCCATCCTCTTCGCCCGCGCCGTCACCATGGCGGAGGAGGATTTGATGATCCTCCCGCTGGGGGAGGCGAGGGCGGACATGGCGGACATGCGGACCATGGTCATCGTCGGATCGAGCCAGACCCGCATCATCGCGCGGGCGCGTGGCCCCATCCTCTATACGCCACGCTCTCTGCCGGGAGACGCGCCATGACCGATCCAGTCCAGCGCGTCTTCCGGCCGGTGGAATGTGATGCGGTCGGGCATCGCCGGCCTGTCGATCATCAGCACAGGCAGGCCAAGCGCCCTCGCCGCCGCCAGCTTGGCTGCCGCGCCCTCGCCGCCCGAATTCTTCGCGACGATCAGGTCGATGCGATGGTCCTGCATCAGGCGGCTGTCGCCCTCGACCGTGAACGGGCCGCGATCCACGACCAGCCTGTGGTCGGGCAGGGCCGGGGGCACATCCGGCGCATCCACGAAGCGGAGCAGATAATGATGCTGCGGCCGGGCGGCGAAAGCATCGACGTGCATCCTGCCGAGCGCCAGCATCACCCGGCTAACGGGGCCGTCCAGCGCCTTCACCGCGCCCGGAATGTCCGCGACATGGCTCCAGCGGTCGCCGGTCACGGCAACCCATGGCGCGCGGGTCAGCGCGGCATGGGCGACGCCGGTCGCGCGCGCGGCCTCGACGGCATGGGCGCTCATCGTCGCGGCAAAGGGATGGGTGGCGTCCACCAGATGGGTGACGTCCTGCGCGCGCAGATAGTCGATCAGCCCCGAAACGCCGCCAAAACCGCCGATGCGGACGGGCAGGGGCTGGCCCCTGGGATTGGCGGTTCGCCCCGCATAGCTGAACATCGCTCTCACGCCATGGCGCGCGAGCATCTCCGCCAGAGCGCTTGCTTCGGTCGTGCCGCCCAGCAGCAGGATATTCGGCATGGCTGACATGACTGCCCCGCATTGGTTGACGATCATCGGCATCGGTGAGGACGGGATGGAGGGCCTGTCCGCCCGGAGCCGCGCGGCGCTGGCGGAGGCGGAACTGGTCATGGGACCGGCCCGGCACCTCTCGCTGCTGCCCGGGATTAGCTGCCCGACGGTGGAATGGCCAGTGCCCTTTGCCGATGGGATCGACCGGCTGCTGGCGCATCGCGGGCGGCGGGTGGTCGCGCTGGCCTCGGGCGACCCTTTCTGGTTCGGCGCGGGGAGCAGCATATCGCGGTATCTCGAACCACATGAATGGATCGCGCATCCGGCGCCCTCCACCTTCGGGCTGGCGGCGGCGCGGCTGGGCTGGGCGATACAGCATGTCGCCTGCCTTGGTCTCCACGCCGCGCCGCTGGACCGTCTGCGCCCGCATCTGGCCCCCGGCGCGCGCCTGCTCGTGCTGGTGCGGGACGGGGCAGCGGTTGCGGACCTGGCGGCCTGGCTGACCGCGCGCGGCTTTGGCGACTCTCTCCTGCATGTCATGGAAAGCCTTGGCGGGCCGCGGGAACGGATACGAAATGTCGTGGCGGCGTCGATGACGCTGACCGATATCGGCCATCCCGTGGCTATGGGCGTGGAGGTGCAAGGGAATGGCGCGGTCATGCCCTTGGCCAGCGGCCGCCCAGATATGCTGTTCGACCATGATGGGCAGATCACCAAAGCGCCGGTCCGCGCGCTCACCCTCTCGGCGCTTGCGCCGCGCGCGGGCGAACTGCTGTGGGATATCGGCGCGGGGTCGGGGTCGATCGCCATAGAGTGGCTGCTCGCCCATCCCGCCAATCATGCCTGCGCGGTTGAGGCCGATCCCGCCCGCGCCGACCGCGCCCGGAGCAACGCATGCGCCCTGGGTGTGGACAGGCTGAACGTCATTCTGGGCCGATCGCCGGAGGTCTTGCCCGACGGCCCCATGCCGCAGGCGGTCTTTATCGGCGGCGGGCTGTCGCAGGACCTGCTGGAGCAACTGGACGCACGCCTGCCTGCTGGCGCGCGATTGGTCGCCAACGCCGTGACGCTGGAGTCGGAGGCCTTGCTTGCGCATTGGCACGAGCGCCGGGGCGGCACCCTGCTGCGCATCGAACTGGCCGATGCCGTACCGCTGGGCAACCGCCATGGCTGGCGGTCCCGCTATCCGCTGGTGCAATGGAGCGTGACGCTATGATCGTCGCCGGTTTCGGTTTCCGCTCCGGCGCAACGACGGCATCGTTGCGTGCGGCGCTGGAGGCAGCGGAGGGCGAGAGGCGGGTGACGCATCTCGCCACGCTGGAGGACAAGGCGTCCGACCTTCAGGAACTGGCCGCGCTCCTTTCTCTGCCGCTCGTTGCGATCGCGCCTGCGCGCATCATCGACCAGCCCACTCCGACCCAATCCCTCGCCTCACAGGCTGCGCGCGGCGTGGGCAGCGTTGCCGAAGCCTGCGCCCTTGTCGCGGCGGGGGCGACGGCGCGCCTGCTCGCCGTCCGCAGCATTTCCCCCGATCATATGGCGACCTGCGCGATCGCCGAAGGAGCATGACATGACCGTCCATTTCATCGGCGCAGGCCCCGGCGCTCCCGACCTCCTGACCCTGCGCGGACGGGATCTGATCGCGGCCAGCCCCGTCTGTCTCTATGCCGGATCACTCGTCCCGGCCGCCATACTCGACCATTGCCCATCGGGCGCGCGCGTCGTGAACACCGCGCCCATGGACCTCGATACGATCATGGCGGAGATCGCAACGGCGCATGCTGCCGGCCAGGATGTGGCGCGCCTGCATTCGGGCGACCTGTCGGTCTGGTCGGCGATGGGGGAGCAAATCCGCCGCCTGCGCGCCGCCGGCATCCCCTTCACCGTGACGCCCGGCGTGCCCGCCTTCGCCGCAGCAGCGGCGGCGCTGGAGGCGGAACTGACGCTGCCTGCGCTGGCCCAGTCGCTTGTGCTGACCCGCACGCCGGGCCGCGCCAGCACGATGCCGCCCGCCGAAAGTCTCGTCAATTTCGCGGTCACGGGCGCGACCCTCGCCATCCACCTGTCGATCCAGAATTTGGCGCAGGTCGTGGCGGACCTCAGCCCGGCCTATGGCGCGGATTGCCCGGTCGCAGTCGTCTGGCGCGCAAGCTGGCCCGACGAGCGGATCGTGCGCGCGACACTGTCCACCATAGAGGCGGCGGTGGCGGGAAGCATCGAACGCACCGCCCTCATTCTGGTCGGACAGGCTCTGGGCGCGGAGGATTTCGAAGAGAGCAGCCTCTATGCGCAGGGCTATGACAGGCGGTTTCGTCCACAGCATGCCGGGTCGCACTACGCCGGATCGACCGAATGACGGTGCCGGGCCTCCTGGTCTCTGCGCCCGCATCGGGCGCGGGCAAGACCATGGTCACGCTCGGCCTGTTGCGCGCGCTGGTCGAGGAGGGCGTGGCGGTGCAGCCCTTCAAATGCGGGCCTGACTATATCGACCCCGCCTTTCATCGTGCGGCCAGCGGGCGGGCGTCCTTCAATCTCGACAGTTGGGCGATGGGCCGTGGATTGATCGACCGCATCGCCGCCGAGGCGCAAAGCGCCGACATGGCGCTGGCCGAAGGCGCGATGGGACTGTTCGATGGCGTGGCGAGCCCCGGCGCGACCGGACATGGCACGGCGGCGGACATTGCGCGGCATATGGGCTGGCCGGTCCTGCTGGTGCTCGACATATCGGGACAGGCGCAATCCTGCGCTGCGACCGCCTTGGGTTTCTCCCGCCTCGATCCCGGCGTCGCCGTGGCGGGCGTGATCCTGAATCGCGTGGCAAGCCCCCGGCATGAGCGGCTGGCGCGCGCAGGGCTGGAGGCGGCGGGCATCCGCATATTCGGCGCGCTGCCCCGGCGGGCTGACATCACCCTGCCGGAACGGCATCTGGGACTGGTGCAGGCCGGGGAGCATCCCGATCTCGACCGACAGATGGCGGCCTATGCGGCCATGATCCGCGATCATGTCGATCTCCCTGCCGTGCGCAATGCCGCGCGGGCCGGTCCAACGGGCGAGGGCGGCCGCTTGCCCGATCCTCCTGCGCAGCGCATCGCGATTGCGCAGGATGTGGCCTTTTCCTTCCTCTATCCGCATCTGCTGGAGGGCTGGCGGCGCGCGGGGGCCGAAATCCTGCCATTCTCTCCCTTGGCCGATCAGGCTCCCGCAGCGGATGCCGATCTCGTCTGGCTACCCGGCGGATATCCGGAACTGCATGCGGGGACCATCGCCGCCGCCGATCGCTTCCTGTCGGGGCTACGCCGCCATGCCGAAAATCGCCCGGTTCATGGGGAGTGCGGCGGCTATATGGTGCTTGGCGAAGCATTGATCGACGGGCAGGGCGTCGCCCACCGCATGGCGGGCCTTCTCGGACTGGTCACCAGCCATGCGGAGCGCAGATTGCATCTGGGCTATCGCCGGGCGGAACTGCTTTCCCCCGTTTCCGGCTTGCGCGCGGGTGCGGCGCTGCGCGGCCATGAATTCCATTATTCCACTATCGCTGAGCAGAAGGACGCCCCCCTGATGCGCGTGACTGACGCCGAGGGCGGGGCTGTTGCGGAAACCGGGTCATGGCGCGGTCGGGTCAGCGGCACATTCTTCCACATGATTGCGAGCGACGGATGATCGACCTTCATCTCATCGGCATCGGCACGGGCAATCCCGATCATCTGACAGCCGAAGCGGCGCGAGCGATGAATGCAGCCGACCTCATCCTCCTGCCACGCAAGGGCAGCGCCAAGTCCGATCTCATCGACCTGCGCCGCGCAATTTGCGCCGCCGTGCTGACGCAGGCCGTGCGGATCGTGGAATTCGACCTCCCCGTGCGGGCGGCGGATGGAGACTATCTCGGCGGGGTCAAGGATTGGCACGACGCCATAGCGCAGGCATGGGCCGACCAGATCGCGCTGCACCTGCCCGATGGCGGCAGGCTTGCCCTCCTTATCTGGGGCGATCCGTCGCTCTACGACAGCAGCCTGCGCATCGCTGAGCGGCTGGAGGGCATGGGGCTGCCGCTCCGGGTGCGGGTGATACCGGGGATCACCAGCCTGCAGGCATTGACCGCTGCGCACGCCATTCCCCTCAATCGCCTGGGCGCGCCGGTGACAATCACGACCGGTCGGATGCTGCGGACGCATGGCTGGCCCGACGGGGCGGATACCGTGGCCGTCATGCTGGACGAGGGGTGCGCTTTCGCACTGTTGGACCCTGTTGGAATCCATATCTGGTGGGGCGCCTATCTCGGCATGGAGCATGCAGTCCTTGTGGAAGGCCCGCTCGTCGACGTCCGGGAGAGGATCGCGCATCTCCGCGCTCAGGAGCGGGAAAAGCACGGCTGGATAATGGACATTTACCTCATGGAAAGAGGCGCCAACGCCGCTTTTTGAGCAGCGTTGGCGCAAAATGCCGCCCTATTTGCGGAAGAAAGCGAGCAGATCGGCGTTGAGTTGATCCTGATGCGTAGCCGTCAACCCGTGCGGCGCACCTTCATAGATCTTCAGCTCCGCATCATGCACAATCTTCGCCGACAATATGCCGGCATTGCTGATCGGCACGATCTGGTCGTCGTCGCCATGGATGACGAGGGTCGGCACGTCGATCTTCTTGAGGTCCTCGGTATAATCGACCTCGGAAAATTCATGAATGCACAGATACTGGCCCAGGATCGACCCGGCCATGCCCTGACCCCAGAAGGTCTGGATCAGTCCCTCATTGGGCTTGGCACCCTCGCGGTTGAGGCCAAAGAAGGGCGAGGCGAGATCGATATAGAATTGCGAACGGTTGTCCGCCACGCCCTTGCGAATGCTGTCGAACACCGACACGTCCAGGCCATTGGGATAGGCCTCGCTCTTCGCCATGCGCGGCGGCACCGCGCCGATCAGCACCATCTTCGCGACCCGCGCCGTGCCGTGGCGGCCGACATAATGACTGATCTCGCCGCCGCCGGTCGAATGGCCGACCAGGATCGCCTGCTTCAGGTCGAGCGCGTCGATCACAGTCGCCAGATCATCGGCATAGCTATCCATGTCGTTGCCCGTGGCGGGCTGGTCCGACCGCCCATGACCGCGGCGATCATGCGCGATGACCCGGTATCCCTGCTGAACCATGTAGAGCATCTGGCCATCCCAGGCATCGGCCGACAGCGGCCAGCCATGGGAAAAGACGATCGGTTGCGCCTCCTTTGCGCCCCAATCCTTGTAGAAAATATTCGTGCCGTCCTGCGTCGTGATGAAGCTCATGGGGGAGGTCCTTTCTGGAGTCGCAACCCTTTTTCTCTTAGCCCATTTTTGGCACTGTGGTGCGCTGTCGATCGCGCCGTCATACCGGAATGCGCATCGGCTTTCTCTTCAATCACGATCAGGTCCATCAGGTCGCCCACAGCCTGCCAATCGCCCTAGCCTTGGCGGAAAAGGGGGGGTCGCATGAGATTGTCATTGCGACCACGACGCCGCGCCTGACCGCTGCCGTCAAGCGGCTGGCGCAGGGCAGGGCGGGGGCACCGGTCCGTTTCATCGAACTTGGTTTACGTCGTGGCGTCTCGCGGGCGCTGAACGGCGCTCTCAACACCATGTTGCCGGCGGCGAAGCTGCTCATCTATAGCGACAATCTGGATTTCTTCCGCACGCTCGACATATTGGTCGTGGCGGAAAAGACGTCGCTGGTCCTCAAGACCCGGTATGGCTTGGAAGACCTCAAGATCGTCCACACCCGTCATGGCGCGGGAGACCGGGCCATCGGCTTCGACAAGGCAAGCGCCGGGTTCGATCATGTGCTGGCGTCCGGCATCAAGATTCGTGACCGTCTTGTCGTTGACGCAGGCCTGTCGCCTGAAAAGGTCTCCGTGGTCGGCTATCCCAAATTCGACCTTCCCCGGACCGGGCGCGGACTGTTCCATGCCAATGGCCGACCCACGGTGCTCTACAATCCGCACGTCTCGCCGCATCTCTCTTCCTGGTACAAGGCCGGGCGGCAGGTGCTCGATTTCTTCGTCGACAATGACGACTATAATCTGATCTTCGCGCCGCATGTCATGCTGTTCGAGCGGCCCTTCGCCATCAGCATCGACAGGCTGCGGATAGACCGCGCCGGACGGATCGACGACCGCTATCTGCGCGCGCCGAACATCCATATCGATCTTGGCAGCTTGGCCTCCACGGACATGAGCTATACGCACGCTGCCGACGTCTATCTGGGCGATGTCAGCAGCCAGATCTACGAATTCCTGCTGCGCCCGCGCCCCTGCTTGTTCCTCAACGCCCATGGCATAGCCTATCGGGAAGATCGCAACTATGCCCACTGGCGCACAGGTCCGGTCATCGAAGACGCGGCCGATCTGGAAACGGGTCTGGCCAGAGCCATCGCCACGCACGACGATTATCGCCCGATCCAGCGCGAGCTGTTCGACATGAGCTTCGACCTGACCGACGAACCGTCCTCCGAACGCGCAGCGCGCGTGATCCTTGATGTCGCTGGCGATCCGGTTCCGGCGACACAATGGCGGGCGGTCGCCTGATATGACCGGTCTGCGCATCGCCTATGTCATCAACTCGCTTGAGGGCGGCGGCGCCGCGCTCCCCGTGCCTGACGTAATTGGAGCTATGGCGCGAGCCGGCGCGCAGGTGCGCCTTTTCGCCCTGTCCCGGCGCGATGGCCGGGCCGCCGCCGCCTTGGACGCCGCCGGCATCGATTACCGGGTATCGGATGCGGGCAAGGCCGACCATTTCGCCGCCGCGCGATGGCTGCACAGGGAATTGCGCGCTTTCGGGCCGAACATCATCTGGACTTCTCTGACTCAGGCGACGGTCATCGGTCAGATCATGGGCGTCATGCTCCGGACGCCGGTTATCAGCTGGCAGCACAATGCCTTTCTGAAACCGGCCAATCGCCGCCTGCTCAGGCTGACGCATCGCCTCAGCAAGCTGTGGATCGCCGACTCCCGCTCGGTCGCCGCCCTGACGCATGAGACGCTGGGCATCGATCCGGCAGACATCATGGTCTGGCCACTCTTCCATGCCGACCCGCAAGCGCCCGCCGCGCCGTTCGACCGTGATGACGGCCCGTTCCGCTTCGGCAGTCTGGGCAGGCTGCACCCTAACAAGGGCTACGACATTCTCGTCGAGGCCCTCGCCCATGTCGCGTCCCACGCTCCCCATATCGCCACGAAGGTGCAGGTCGTCATCGGCGGGGAGGGCGCTGAGCGTGAGCGCCTTTCCTCGCTCGCCGCAACGCATGGCGTCACCAATCTCATGCTGGCGGGGTATCAGGACACGCCCCGAACCTTCCTTGCTGGCCTTGACGGCTATCTCCAGCCGTCGCGCGCCGAGGGTCTATGCATCGCCGCGCATGAAGCAATGCAGGCGGGCCTGCCCGTCATCGTCTCCCGGGTTGGTGAAATGCATCATTCGGTACTGCCTGGCGAAACGGGTCTGGTCGTCGAGCCCGATGATGCCGGCGCGCTTGCCGATGCGATCATCCATCTGGCGTCGCATCCTGCCCATGCGCGCGCCATGGGACGCGCCGCGCGGGCGCATATCCAGTCGGAATTCAGCGCGACGCGTTTCGAAACGACCGGGCAGGCAGTTATGGCCCGCCTCATCAACTGGCACCTGCCCGGCGCGCCTGGTCTCCACCTGAGAAAAAATCCGGCGACGAACTGAGGCGGGAATTTCGCGGCGACGTCATCGGTTCCTCGACACCCGTGATGCGCGAAGGAACCGGACGATATGGCAAAGGCCGAACGGCTCGAGGCGGAGATTATCCGGGAGACTGCTCCAGCCATTCATCTGGTGCCGCGCGCCTACCCCGTCCCGATTTCCATCTTCGATCTCGATCGCACCCTGACCCGGCACGGCACCTACACGCCGTTCCTTCTCTTCGCCGCATGGCGCATCGCGCCGTGGCGGATAGTGCTGCTGCCTGGGATGCTGTTCGGGATGATCGCCTATAAATGCCGGCTTATCCGTCGGTGCCAGTTGAAGGCGCTCCAGCAATTCCTGTTGATTGGCCGGTCGTTGCCCAGGCATCAGATCGACACCATCGCCGAGGCATTTGCCGCGCAACTTCACCGGCGAGGTATATTGAAAAAGGGCCTGGCGCGGATCGCGCAGGAACGGGCGGAGGGCCGCCGTGTGATCTTGGCCACTGCCGCCAACGCCTATTATCTGACGGCGATCGCCGACCGGCTCGGTATAACGGATGTCATCGCCACCCGATCCACCTGGCGCGGCGACATGCTGCATCCCGCTATCGACGGCGAAAATTGCTACGGCAAAGCCAAGCTCGACATGGCGGAGGCGTTTCTGGAAGCGGAAGGGCTAGGCCGCGCCGACCTGCATCTGCGCTTTTTCTCCGATCATGTTTCCGATCGCCCTACTTTCGAATGGGTCGATGAACCGATTGCGGTAAATCCGTCGCCGAAACTCGCCTCTCTCGCCCACCGAAAGGGCTGGGAAGTGTTGGACTGGAAATAGGACGACCTGCCTTTGGCCAGCAGAGCACTGTCGCCTTCACGGCTCAAGATTTCGCTTCCGGAACGCGGAAACCTCTGCGAACAGTCACGCATGAGTCCGGATAACGAAAGCGGCCTGGAAGCGCTCTACGGTATATATCGCGCCGAATTGCTGCGGTTTCTTGTGGCGCGAACCGGTGACGCCAGCGAGGCGGAGGATTTGCTGCAGGAACTATGGCTGCGCGCACGGCAGCAAAATACCGGCCCGATCGGCAATGGCCGCGCCTATCTGTATCGCATGGCGCAGAATCTGGTCGTTGATCGATTGCGCGAAAAACAGCGGCGCATGGTGCGCGAGCGACGCTGGACGGATCAGGAAACGGACTTCGCCGCCGCTGGCGTGGAACCGGCGGACCGGCGTCGGACGACGGAGGAGCAGATGCTGGCGCGTGAAGAAGTGGCAACTCTCGTTTCTGCGGTCACGAACCTTCCTGCCGGCGCGCGCAAGGCTTTCGAACTGCACAAGCTGCAGGGATTGAGCCATGCCGAAGTCGCCGCGGAGCTGGGGATCAGCAAGAGTGGCGTCGAAAAACATATGGCTGTGGCGATGAAATATTTACGCCGCGCGTTGCTGGACTGAGGTGATGACAGATATGTTACGTCTCACGTCCAATAAGGGAGAAGGGATAATCTCGCCATGACGGCGCGTTTGGACATAGAGGATCATCTGCTGGATGAAGCATTGGCCTGGCAGCAGTCGCTGGAAAGCGATGACGCTGACTGGGACGGCTATGTCCAGTGGCTGGAGGCCGATCCGCGTCATCGTGAGGCGTTCGATTCCGTTGCGCTCGTCAATGCGGTTGTGGAGGAGCATGCGCCCGCCGTCGGCGACCTCCTTGCCGCTCAGCCGACAGTGGATATTCCCCGTACATCACGCCCGCGACGGTGGGTGGCGGGCGGCGCAATAGCGGCAGCCCTCGCGCTTGTGGTTGCGATTCCGGTTCTTCGGCAGGCCGACCCGGTAACGACCTATCGGTCGGATCCTGGCAAGAGCCGAGACTTCGCGCTAGCGAACGGCACCAATGTCACCCTTTCTCCGTCCAGCGCGATGGTGGTCACCGGCAAGGACGCTGCGAAGATCGAACTTGCCAGCGGTGAGGCCTATTTCGATGTCCGGCATGATCCGGCCCGAACCCTGACCGTCACGGTGAAAGGCTATCAGGTGACGGACATCGGCACGCGCTTCATCGTCAACGCCGGCGGCGGCGGTTTCCATGTCGGCGTATCGGAAGGCACCGTATCCGTTGTCGCGCCGCAATCCGGGCAGGCCGTGCAGATCGGCGCGGGGCAGCAGATGTTCGGCGACGATGGCGGCGCAACGGTGGCTCCGATCACGCCCGATGATGTTGGTAGCTGGCGCTCGGGCAGACTGTCCTATAGTGACGCGCCGTTGCCACTCGTCGCTGCGGATATCGCACGCTATTCGGGCAAGGCCGTCATTGTCGATCCGTCGCTGGAGAAGAGCCATTTTTCGGGGATACTGGTCATCGGGGACGGGACTAGGCTGCTTACGGATCTGGCAACGGTCATGGCCATCCGGATCAGTCCGGAAAAGGGCGGTTATCGCCTCAGCGCTGCTCGCGCTCACTGAAGCCGGATTATTCGCATCTCCGGCGTTCGCGCGGGAACAGCAGTATAGCGTGGACATTCCGGCGGGGCCGCTGAGCGCGGGCCTTACTTCGTTCTCCCGGATTACTGGCCTGTCGATCGGGCTGTCCGGCACCATGCCGCGTGTCATGACACAGCCGGTATCGGGCCCCATGTCGGCGCAGGCCGCCCTACGGCGTTTGCTCCGGGGAACGGGCCTTCGCGCCGTCAGGGTCAGCGCATCCGTGTACCGGATCGAACGCGCGCCAGCCGTGCGTCAGCAACCGGCCGATGACGCGCCACGTCTGGTGCGGGAGACGCCGACATCGATTGCAGCCGACATCATCGTCACGGCGCAGAAGCGTCCGCAATTCCTTGCCAATGTCCCGCTTTCCATTTCGGTGCTGTCGCCGGAAAATCTGCCAGGCGGTGTGCTGGCGCCCGGCAGCCATAATGTCGCAGCCTCGACAGAGGGGTTGGCGATGACCAACCTCGGCCCCGGCCGGAACAGGCAGTTCATCCGGGGCGTGGCCGACAGTCCCTTCAACGGCCTCAGCCAGTCGACGGTGGCGGTCCAGGTCGACAATGCCCGCGTGACCTACGACGCTCCCGATCCCGACCTGCGCCTGATCGATATCGACCGTGTCGAGATACTCAAGGGGCCTCAGGGGCCGCTTTATGGTTCGGGCGCGCTTGGCGGCATCTACCATATCGTAACCCGCCGCCCCGATCTGGATAGCGCATCGGCCTATGCGCGCCTGTCGTCGGAAGCGGTGCAGCATGGCGCGGTCGCCGGTGGGATCGACGGGGTCGTGAACCTGCCGATTGACGAGGGACGGCTGGCCGTACGCGCGGTCGGCTATCACTCCTACAGCCCCGGCTGGATCGACAATGTCGGGCGAAAGGGCAATGCCAACGCGACCCACACGTTGGGCGCGCGCCTTGCGATCCGCTGGCGACCGTCCGACGACTGGACGGTAGATGTCGCGGGAATGTTTCAGGACCTGAACGCGAAGGACAGCCAATATGTGCTGGCGTCCGACGATACGCTGAAACGCGACAACGCCATTGCCGAACCGAACGACAACGACTTTCGCATGGGAAGCGCAACGGTAAGTGGGCAGGTCGGCGCTCTGCGCCTGCTCTCGGCCACCAGCTATATCGGCCATGATGTCGACTATGTCCTCGATGCGACGGACTCGGGCTCCTATTTCGGTCTGTCCGGTCCCGCTATCTATCGGGACAAGCGGCAGTACGGGATTTTCAATCAGGAACTGCGCCTGTCCGGCGATTGGTGGCTGGCCGGCATATCCTACATGCGGGCCAAGACGCATGACGAGGCGACGATGGAGGGCGTCGGAAGCGCGCCGGAGCCAGTGGATACCGAGGACCGGCTGGTCACGGAATATGCGGCTTTCGGCGAAGCCAACTTCCGCTTGTTCTCCCGGATCGACGGCACGATTGGCGCACGCGTCTTTCATTCGGTGACAAGCAACGAGAATGTCGAGCAGTCGGGGCAACGCGAACTGCGGATCAACAAGACGGTGCTCTCGCCCAGCATGACGTTTTCCGTTCCATTGTCCGACCGGGGGCTCATCTATCTGCGCTATGCGCGCGCCCTGCGGCCCGGTGGTCTGGCCTCGAACGGCCTGGCCGGCGACAGGCGGTTCGATTCCGACGAACTCGGGACCGTAGACCTCGGCATACGGCGAGCGTCCAGAAATGGGCGCTTCTCCGTTTCCGCCAGCGCCTATTACACTCTCTGGACCGACATCCAGTCCGATTTCCTCCTGCCAAACGGCCTTGTCTCCACGCGCAACGCCGGGCGTGGCAGGATTTTGGGTGTAGAGGCTGCGGCTGAATGGCGCATCGGCGGCGGCTTCAGCCTTTCCGCAGGCGGTAGCGCCCAGAGCGCCATGCTGACTCACGCGGCGACCGGGATCGAGCTCGACGACCGCCGCCTGCCGATCGCGCCGGACATTACGGGCCGGGCCGTCTTCACAAAGGCGTTCGATCTTGGGGACTGGCGCGCGCAGCTTGCGGCGCAGGTCAATTATATCGGGCATGCCCGCCTGACGTTCGACGACGATCTCGATCGGGAAATGGGGAACTACACCATGGCGGCCGCCAGCGCGCTGTTCACCCATGGTCCGGTGACCCTGTCCGCCCGCGTCGACAATCTCTTCGACGTCATGGGCGACAACAGCTTCGCCTTCGGCAATCCCTTCTCGATCCGCTCAGGCTCGCAATATACGCCCCTGCGCCCGCGAACGCTGACGCTATCGATCAGCCGGAGCTGGTAAGGCAAAATTATCCCGCGAAAGGCGTTTCCGCCACGCCGGGAACATCGACGCGGAAACGGAAGATTGCGCCGGACAGAGGCTGCGCGGCAAGCTCGCCGTCGCTCAACCCCGTCCGCGCCGTGGTGACGAAGGCGGTGCGCAGATCCTCGCCCCCGAATGCGATCATCGTCGGGCGCTTTGCGGGCAGGTGAACCTCGGTCAGTATCGCGCCTTCTGGCGACAGGCGGACGACCCGTCCGCCATCGAACAGTGCCGTCCAATAGCACCCTTCCGCATCGGCCGATCCACCGTCGGGGCGGCCCTGACCCATGGGGAACTGATGCAGTATCCGCCGGTTCGCAATCTCCCCCGTCGCCGGATCGCAGCTATAGTCCCGCAGCGCATGGCTGGGTGTGTCGGCGTGGAAGAAGCGCGCGCCGTCGGCGGTGAAGGCTGCGCCGTTGCAGGTGAGCATGGCCCCCTCGATCTCCGTGATCCAGCCATCGCCATCCAGCCGATACAGCGCGGCGTCATGCGCAGACTTCGCCATGTTCACGCTGCCCGCCCAGAAGCGCCCCGCCGGATCGGTGCGACCGTCGTTGAAGCGGATGTCGGGACGCTGTGCGAATAGTTGCTCGCCGAATGGCGCAGGCTCCGCATCCCATTCGGCCAGCGTCGCAAAGCCGTCCTTCATCGCCAGCAATAGACCGCCACTTGCGCGGAAGGCGAAGCACCCCACGGGCGCAGCAAAGGTGCGGCATTCGTCTGGGCCGGTATCGGGGTGGAAGCGATGCAACTCGTTGCGCGCAATATCGACCCAATAGAGCGCCTGTTCCCCGGCATGCCAGCGCGGCCCTTCACCCAGCATCGCACGGGCGTCCAGTGCGATGTCCAATTGTGTCATAATGGCCGCAACTCCGCTATATTTTGCTGCTGATGGGATAGCGCCGTTTGCTTATTCGGCGTGGCGCTTTAAGCACAATGAGCCCCTTCACGAAAGGCAGGACATGGCAAAGCCCGAACCCTGGAGATTATCGCTGGACATCTATCCGGTGGTTACCACGATCGAGACCCGCTATCAGGATCTCGACATCATGGGGCACGTCAACAATGTCGCCATGGCGGGAATCTTCGAAACCGCGCGGGTGCGTTTTCACCGTCACCTTGGCCGACATCCCCATGATTCCGGGGTGCGCTGGCTGATTGCTGCGGTGTCGCTCAATTACCTTCAGGAGGCGCATTATCCTGAGGAAGTCACGGTGGGTTGCGCGATCGACCGCATCGGCACGACCAGCTGGACTGTTGCTTCCGCCGCGTTTCAGCATGGCGAGTGCGTCGCCACCTGCGACAGCGTCGTCGTCACGCATGGGCCGGAGGGCCGCCGCAACATTGACGATTTCCTGCGCGAGGCCATGGAAGTGAACGCCATCCGGCGTCCCTGACCTCAGTCTTCGAAAAAAGCCGCTCGCTTTTCCATTTCCGCCGCCACCGCCTCGCGCTGGTTCGTGCTGCCCAACAGCACGGCTTGCGCATCGCTCTCGGCCTGCAGAATCGTGGCGGTGTCAGCCTCCTCCGCTTGGGCTATCAGCATTTTTGCTGCGCGTATTGCATGCGGATTGCGCACAGCAATGGATCTCGCCAAGTCCAGCGCCGCCACGTGCGCATCGTCCTCGACCCGCGTCACCAGTCCGATCTCGGCGGCCTCCGAGGCGCCGACCTTGCGCCCCGTATAGGCCAGCTCGCGCAACACATCCCCTCGCACGATCCCGCTGGTGAGCACAAAGCCGCCCATGTCCGGGACGAGGCCCCATTTAATTTCCATCAGGCTCAGCATGGCGTCGGGCGTGGCAATCCGAATGTCGGCCCCCAGAGCGATCTGAAGGCCACCCCCAAAACACACCCCGTGGATCGCGGCGATAACCGGCATGGGTAGTGCGCGCCACACCATGGCTGCATGCTGAAACAGGTTGCTCGGACCGAATTGGCGCGCCGAGAGATCTGGCAGGCCTTGCGCAAAACTGGAAAGGTCCAGTCCCGCACAAAAGGCGCGGCCTTCCCCGGACAGGACGACCGCGCGCACGTCGCTTCGGGCACGAAGCGTCTCGCCCATCTGCGCGATGCCTTCAAACATAACGTTGTCCAGCGCGTTCATCTTGTCGGGGCGGTTCAGCCGGACCTGCGCAACGCCGGCCTCGACCGACAGGGTCACTCTTTCCGTCATCGCATCGCTCCTGTTTATGGTTTCACGAACCTTAACCATTTGTTGAGATATAGGGCATAGCGTTCCTCGCCAAAGAGGTGGACCGCCAATGCATATTTTCACGCGCACCCGTGAGGACGGGACCGAAGACCAGGACTCTGCGCCGCGTGCCGCCATGCGCCGCATTCGCCTGCTGGTGGTCGACGAGAATGCAACGGCGCTGTCCGTCATGGGCCGTCGCCTTTCGCATATGGGCTATGACGTGGCGCTGGCCGAGAACGGCTTCGTCGCGATCAACATGCTGATGGCTCAGAAATTCGATCTCATCCTCATCGACATGCGCATGCAGATGTTAGACGGCGTCGCCACCATGAAGAAGATGCGCGCCTCCGGCCTGCTGGGTCAGGCGTCGGTCATGATGATCACTGGACAAAGCGACAGCGCAGCTATCGTCGAGGCGCTTGAGGCGGGCGCGGATGACCAGATCGTCAAACCGTTCGACTTCGAAATTCTTGACGCGCGCATTCGCCATGTCGTGACCCGCGCGCAGCGGATCACGGAGCTTGCCCGCTACAACGATGAGCTTGACGCCCGCATCGCTCGCCGGGCGATGGAGCTGGGCGAGACCCGTGCGACACTGGACGAACTCCAGGCCGACCGCGCCCGCTTGGTGGCATCTATCCAGGCGCTTCATGATGAACTGGAACGGGTTAATCTCGCTAAGGGTTGAGCCGCATCGGGGCTGTTTCCACCTCCGTTCGTGTCGAGCGTAGTCGAGACACGTTGCGCACAGTGTCTCGACTACGCTCGACACGAACGGAAGGGGCGTTTGCCTACCGCTTCAACCAATGGCTCGCGACAAACCAGGCAGTAATCCCGCCAGCCAGTGCTACACAGATCCCGACCACGCCCCAGAACGCCCAGGGTTCGTGCGCATAGGGAATGCCATCGACATTCATGCCGAGCAGGCCGGTCAAAAAAGTCAGCGGCAGGAAGACCAGCGCGACAACGGAAATAATCAGCGCCTGGAGATTCATCTGTTCCGCGCGCAGGTCGGTCAGCCCTTCATGCGCCAGCGCCGACCGCTCCCGCACTGCCTCCAGTTCCTCCGCCATGCGCGCGCATCGGTCGGCCGCTTCCTGCAAGTGCAGCCGATCGTCATCCTCCAGCCAGGGGGCCTCGGCCATCGCCAGCCGCTCGATCGCCTGCCGCTGCGGCGCAATGAAGCGGCGATAGGCGATCGCGGTCGCGCGGATGGCCGACACCCGCCGACGGGATTCGGTGGGACCTTCCTCGCTGATCTCGCTCTCTATATCGTCCAGCGTGTCGCCCAACTCCGCGACCTCAGGGTCTAGAACGTCAGTAATCTCCTGCGCCAGACAGGCGATCAGGTCACCGGGATCGTGGATGCTTCCCGCCATCATTCGATCCATGATCGGCTCCAGCGCTGCCAGCGTGCGATAGCTGACGGAAATGACCCGCCCCTTCTGTGCCCAGATGCGGATCGACACCAGCGCGTCGCCAATATCACCCTCGGCTTCCACGCCCGGGCCGCGCAGGTTGATCAGCGCGCCCGGCCCCATGAAGGTGCAGCGTGGCCGCGTCTCCTGCGCCACCAGCGCGCTGATCGCAGGTTCGGGCATGTTGGTGAGCCGCCCGGCGATATGCCGCGCATCTTCCCTACGCCCGTCAATATGCAGCCATGTGAAAAAGGGCGTGTCGGGCGAAGCGCAAAAGACGTCCAGCGCCTCCTCATGCGTCGTCTGCCCGTCATGCACGAACACCCGGCTCATGATGCCATCCCGATCCAGAGTGTGAGGCCCGGTTTAAGCCGGTCAGGAGGCATGTCGGCTACAACGCGCAAGGCATCCGCTCGCGCGCGATCAAGTATAGCCGAAGGCACTGAGGCTTCATGGTAGATTTGATCTGCTTGCGCCAACAACCGGGCCTCACGAACCAGCAGATCGTCGGGATCAGCAGAGCGCACTGTAAATCTGACTATATCCGCATTTGCCGCATCGGGTATGTCGGACAGCCAGACCGCTACGTCCGGGTCGGGGCCTAGCGGATCAATCGCGCCACCTGGCAAAAGTGCATTTGCAAGTGCACGACGACGATCCGCTGAATCGGGCCAGGTTTCGCGCATCTCTGCACGTGCTCCCCGCAGTGCGCGGGCCAGATCGCCAAGGCGAGAGGGTAAAAGCGCTTCGATCCGCTGCCGCAATGATGCCGCCAGCCCCGCCGACGCGCCGCCCGTGCCGATGGCGATCAGCACCGGATCGCGGTCCACGATGGCAGGCAGGGTAAAGTCGCACAGCGCCGGGCGGTCGACTGCATTGACCAATATGCCCCGGGCCTTCAACCGCGCGACTGCAGCCTCCGCTTCCCCGTCATCCTCGATCGCGATGATCGCCAGGGCAGCCGCTGTGGTCTCGTCCGCCACAATCGCGCCGGCGCGCTCCAGCAACCGGCGCTTCGCCGCTGCCGTCTCGCCGTCGCCCAGCAGGATCACCGGCCGGTTCGTCAGGCGTACGAACAGCGGCAGGCTATGCATAGGCTTATCCCTTCACCCAGTCGGGGATGCTGTCGCCGGCGATCAGCGTTTCGATGGGGGGGCGCCCACGGACCACGGCCCATTTGCTTCCCGACACCAGCACCTCGGGCGTCAGCGCCCGGCTGTTATAGGTGTTGGCCATCGTCGCGCCATAGGCACCCGCGGTCATGAAGGCGACCAGATCGCCCGGCTCCACTTCCTCCATGTCGCGATTGGTGGCGAAGGTGTCGCCGCTCTCGCATACCGGTCCGACTACGCTCGCGGTCACGCGCTTGTCCGTCGCCTTCACCGCGCGGATATTGTGCCAGGCGTCATAGAGGCTTGGGCGCAGCAGGTCGTTCATCGCCGCATCGACGATCACGAAGGGCTGCGTCGCGCCCTGCTTCACCCGCACAACCCGCGACACCAGCGCGCCGGCATTGCCGACGATTACCCGGCCCGGCTCGAACAGTAGGCGCACGTCCCAGTCCGCCGTGACCCGCGTCACCATCGCGCCATAGTCGGCGGGGCTTGGCGGCACGGGCTGGGACGGGTCGTAGGGCACACCAAGCCCGCCGCCGAGGTCGGCGGTGCGGATGACATGGCCATGGTCACGCAGCACTTCGATCAGCGCGCCGACCTTCTCGAACGCCGCCTCAAGCGGGGCGAGGTCGGTTAGCTGGCTGCCGATATGCACGGCGACGCCCTGCACATCCAGACCGGCCAGCTGCGCCGCCCGGTCATAGGCGGCGACCGCGTCGGCATAGGGAATGCCGAACTTGTTTTCCGATTTGCCGGTGGAAATCTTCGCATGGGTGCCCGCGTCGACATCCGGGTTGATCCGATAGGCGACCGGCGCGACCTTGCCCAACGACAGCGCAACCTCGGACAACATCTCGGCTTCCGGCTGGCTCTCCAGATTGAACTGGTAGATGCCCTTCTCCAGCGCCAGCCGCATCTCCTCCTGCGTCTTGCCGACGCCGGAAAACACGATGCGGTCCGCCGGAATGCCCGCCGCCAGCGCGCGCAGCAGTTCGCCGCCCGACACCACGTCCGCGCCAAGGCCAAGCCCCGCCAGCGTCGCCAGCACGGCGGCGTTGGGATTGGCCTTCACCGCAAAGGCGACAAGCGGGTCCTTCAGCGCATCGAGCGCCGCGCGGAACACACCTACATGGCGGGTCAGGGTGGCGGTGGAATAGACGTAAACGGGGGTGCCGACCGCGTCGGCAATCGTTGAGAGCGGCACCTGCTCAACATGCATGGCGCCGCGCCGGTAATCGAAATGATCCATTGGCCTCTTGTCTGTCTTCTTAATGTTCGGGGGGCAGTTCGAACGGATCGTCCTGCCGCTGGTCGGACTGCCTGAGCAGTTCGGCGTTACGTTCCGGCCGCGCCTGCGTGGATGGCTCCATCAGCTGCTGGGCGGTGGGCGCTTCGGATGCGCCCCGGGGGATGGGCGGGGTTCCGCCGCCGGGTTTCGGCTTGAGCGCCTGTCGCCCGCCACACGCCGACAGCGCGATGGAGAACGCGATGAGGAGTGCGAGCTTCCGGGTCATGCTTCCGTCTCCAGTGCGGCGTGGGCCTGCGCGATGCGTTCGCGGACCTGCGCCGGGGCGGTGCCGCCATGGCTGATCCGGCTCGCGACCGATGCGTCGATGCTCAGCACCGCGAACAGCCGCTCGTCAATGCGCGGGTCGATGGCCTGAAGCTCCGCAAGCGACAAAGCGGGCAGGGACACGCCCTTGTCGTCCGCCGCCTTCACCGCGCGCCCGGTAATGTGGTGCGCTTCACGGAACGGCACATTCGCCTCCCGCACCAGCCAGTCGGCTAGGTCGGTGGCTGTCGCATGGCCGCTTTCGGCGAGCGCGCGCATCCGGTCGGTGCGGAAGGTCACCGTCTCGATCATGCCGGTCATCGCCGCGATCGACAGGCCCAGCAGGTCGTGCGCCTCGAACACCGGCGGCTTGTCGTCCTGCATGTCCTTGGAATAGGCGAGCGGCAGGCCCTTCATTGTGATGGTCAGTGCCGTCATGCACCCGGCGATCCGCCCGGAATGGCCGCGCACCAGTTCGGCGGCGTCCGGGTTGCGCTTCTGCGGCATGATGGAGCTGCCGGTCGAATAGGCGTCGGGCAGCGACACGAAGCCGAAGGGCTGGCTCGCCCAGATGATGAATTCTTCGGCCAGCCGCGACAGGTGCAGCGAGCATTGCGTCGCCGCCATCAGATAATCGAGCGCGAAGTCCCGGTCGGACACGCTGTCCAGGCTGTTGTCGGTCGGCTTGGCGAAGCCCAGCGCCGCCGCCGTCGCATGCCGGTCGATCGGGAAGCCGGTCCCGGCCAGCGCCGCCGCGCCCAGCGGGCTTTCGTTGAGCCGCGCCCGCGCGTCCGCAAAGCGCGACCGGTCGCGCCGGACCATCTCATAATAGGCCATCAGATGATGCCCCAGCGTCACCGGCTGCGCGGATTGCAGGTGGGTGAAGCCCGGCATAACCGCATCGGCCTGCTCCTGCGCCCGCGCCACCAGAGCCTTCTGCAGAGCGGAGAGGCCTGCATCCACCTCATCCATCGCGTCGCGCACCCACAGGCGGAAATCGGTCGCCACCTGATCGTTGCGCGACCGCGCCGTGTGCAGCCTGCCCGCCGCCGGTCCGATCAACTCGGCCAGCCGCGATTCGGTGACCATATGGATGTCTTCCAGGTCCAGATTCACCGGAACGCCGTTCGCCGCATATTCGGCGGCGATCGTGTCGAGCCCCGCGCTGATCGCGGCGGCGTCCTCGCCCGCAACGATGCCCTGCTTGGCCAGCATTGCCACATGCGCCTTCGACCCGGCAATATCTTGTTTCCACAATCGCTTGTCGAAGGGGATGGAGGCATTTATCTCCCGCATGACTGAAGCAGGGCCGGCGGCAAAACGCCCGCCCCACATGGAATTGGAGATGTCCTTGCGATCCGTAATTGCCCTGCTCCTGCTGACCGGCGCGTTGAGCGCCTGCGATAGGCAATCCGCAACCAAGGAGCAAGCGAATGGCTCCGCGCAAATCACCGCAGATGAGGTCGCTCCCGACGAAGTGAAGGATAGTGCGACAGGCGATGGTGAAGGCGCGTTTAAATACACGATCGACCGCAGCAAGGCGGGCACGGCCGCGCCCGATTATGCCTTCATTTCCCCTGATGGCGGCGACGCGACTCTGAAGGACTTCGCGGGCAAGCCGCTGCTGGTGAACCTGTGGGCGACTTGGTGCGCGCCCTGCGTCGCGGAAATGCCGACGCTAGACGCCATCGCCGGGGACTATCAGGCGCAGGGCCTGCAGGTCCTCACCATCTCGCAGGACAATCAGGGCGAAAAACAGGTCGATCCCTTCTTCGCCAAGCGCAAGTTCACGCATCTGAAGGCCTGGCTCGATCCCGAAAACCGGTTCAGCCTCGGCTACGGCACCGGCATGCTGCCCACGACCGTGCTCTACGGCGCGGACGGCAAGGAAGTCGCCCGCGTCGCCGGCGCGATGGACTGGGAAAGCAAGGAAGGCAAAGCGCTAATCGCCGAGGCGTTGAAGGCGGCGTGAGGGGATTATACCTCATCCGTTTGTGCTGAGTAGAGACCGAGCTTGTCGAAGGCTCGTATCGAAGTATCTCGCGCCAAGCGCGCATCCTTCGATACGCCATTTCGACTTCGCTCAATGGCTACTCAGGACGAACGGAGTTGGGCTATGAGGTGATTTTCACCCCACTCACATCAAGATATAACGAGACTTCCAGCAATCGGGCTTACCACCGCGATCCTTGACCGCAGCCTTCTGCACATGCCGATGCTTGCCACAATCCCAGGCCAGCACATCCTTCACCGCCGCGAGCGGCGCAAGGCTCAGCAACAGCGGCGCGAGCGCAAGAGAAAGAATGGCGGATAGGTCCATGGCGCATATTCATTGCGCTTGCGATCCTTTCGCCAGCATGAATGTGTCGGAACTGGCATGGACATCATTTTGACCATGAATATACTGCTTATGATCGGAATCTGGCGGCCGCATCATATCCGATCCCTGTACGGCTGGCTCAGTTAACCTACGAAATTAGATCGGTTTTGGGCCAAATTTTCCCATTACGAGACGCCTCACAGGATTTACCTACGGCGCGAACCGAATATGACGTTGATCGGGGAATTCGGGGGTGATCATGCAGTTCAATACAGTCTTGCGGGCGTCTTTGCTCGCCTGCGGCCTATTCGCTTCGACAATGGCCATTGGGCAGGAAAAAACGGGGAATAAGGAAGGTTTCACGCTGAAGCCGGGCACCGTGCGGATCATGCTGATGCGTCCGGTAACTCAGGTTGGCGAACAATCAACCGGTGGCATGTATGAGCCTAACGCCGATTGGACGACGCAAGCGCGCGAAAATATTGCGGCCTCTCTTCATGATGCGCAGTCCCAGCTTGGGAACCAGATCACCAGTTATGCGGAAACAGCCAGCGGCGAAGAACCTGTAGTCACGCAATATTCGCATCTGTTCGGAACCGTTGCGGATTCGGTGATCGAGTATCAGTTTTTCCCTGGGAATCGCTTGCCGACCAAGAAGCGAGACAAGGGTTTCGATTGGGCCGTTGGGCCTGGGATCGCATCCCTCAAGTCGCTTGAGGGTGCCGATTACGCCCTGTTTATCACGACGCGTGACGAATTTGGTTCGACCGGCCGTAAAGTCCTGCAGATTTTTGCAGCTATGGGAGGCGTCAGCGTTACTTCGGGCGTCCATACCGGTCATGCGGGCCTAGTCGACCTGAAGACGGGTGAACTGGTGTGGTTGAATGCCGATCGCCAGATGGGGGGCGATGTCAGAACGCCCGAGGGCGCCCAGAAGCGGGTAAAGCAATTGTTGGAGGGTTTCCCCGGGAAACCAGTCGAGACGGCTGCGCTGGCGGGCAAGTGACATGAAATTGCGCGCCTTTGCTCTTATGGCGTTGACCGGCTTCGCAACGCTTCAGCCCGCCCGCGCCGCTCAGGATGCTTTTCAACTTCCGCCCTATGCTCACGCCTATGAACCGCAGACCGTTGATGAGCGCGGACAGTGGATGGAGGCGGATGAGCGGGAGCGCCAAATCCGCGACTGTCCCTTGCGAATCCGCGAAGGCAATCTGGAAACCTATCTTCGTGCTGTGCTTTGCCGAGAAGTCGGGCAGGACAGGTGCGCTGGCGTTCGCGTGTATGCGATGGAAATCCCGAAATTCAATGCGTCGATGATGGCGAACGGCGCGATGGATGTATGGTCTGGTCTTCTACTTCGTGTCAGGAACGAAGCTGAGCTTGCCGCAGTGCTTGGACACGAGTTTGCCCACTTTGAACTGCGCCACGGGTTGAACCGTTTCAAAACTCAACGTGGTACGTCCGACGCTATGGCATGGATCAGCGTGCTTGGGGGCATCAGCAACACGCCAGTGGGCAGCGCCAACCTATCTCTGCTGGGTTCGGTGTATCGCTTCGGGCGCGATCAGGAATCGCAGGCCGACCTGCTCGGGCTGAAATATCTCGCTAACTCCGGATACCCCGCCGGGTCAGCTTCCCTAGTCTGGCAATCACTGATGGCGGAGGAGGATGCGAGCGCATTGGGACGAAAGCAAAAGCCGAAGCAGAAATATACGGCTGGCTTCTTCGACTCTCATCCTGCCTCATTTGAGCGTGCGGCCCGGCTTGCGCAGGAAGCGGCGAAACTGCCTGCCGGCGGCGATGCAAGAGCAAAGGAATTTCAGGAAGCGGTCGCCCCCTATTTGCCGCGCTTCCTCACGGCCCAGGTAAAGCTGAACGATTTTGGGGGGAGCGAGTATATCCTCTCCAATCTTTCCCAACGGTCCGGATGGACCGGTGATTTGCTGTTTGCGCGCGCGGAACTTCACCGTGCAAGGGCGACGCCGCGCGATCTTCAACTCGCCAGCCAGTTTTATCGTGATGCAAAGGGCGCGGGATATTCCAATCCTGACCTCGACCGAAATCTGGGCCTGTCATTGTTGCGGAACGGTCAAACCGAAGAAGGTCGTGCTGCGCTGTCATCTTATCTAACTGCCTATCCTGACGCGTCGGACGCCAAGGCGATCAACGCCCTTTTGGCGAATTGAGGAATATTATCATGCGTTATGCCTTTATGATTGCCGTCATAGTCGGAGCATCCTCCTCTGCATGTCTTGCGAATGCCCTGATCTCGCCCGGACCCCACGCGGCGATCGCCCAATCTCGGCTATCGGCGACGCCCGATGGTCAATGGAACAGATTGAGCAGGAGGGATGGCAAAAACGTCGAATTGTGGACGCTTGACGGAGATTCGCTCAACAAGGTCACGTTCTTCGGCGGTATCCCGGTCGGAAAGCCACTCTTGCGAGAAATCGACAAGAATAACCGTCCCCTGCCGAAGGTGATGAGCAATATGCTGATTACCGACATTCCGGCTCTGCTTGAATCGACCTACCGAAGCCAATTCTCGGTCAACCAGATCCAGATCGAGACGCAGGAGCCTGCGTTGCTCGACGGGAATAAGGGGATACGATTTACCTATGCATTCACGCGCGCCGATGATGAAGTGCTGCGCAAGGGAGAGGGCATTGGCGCCATGGTCGGCGGGCAGCTATATCTCGTGACCTACGAAGCGCCGTCGCTTTACTTTTTCGAGAAAGATTTGGAGAAATTCCATAAGCTGATTACGACCCTGAAGTTGTGATCGATTGGGTATTGGATTTGCTCTTATTGGTCATGCCGATCAGACTTTGGCTTCTTATCCTCGCGATATTTGCCTTTTTAGCTGGGTCGGCATGTCTATTCTTTGTCACGCGCTCGGCCATTGATCTTTAAGGCCCGTTCTACTCCTCCCTCAAACATGCGCCACCGTCCCATGCCCCGCGCAGCAAGCCGCGCGGCTCGCCTCGACATATTCCGCCTCCTGCCACCAATAATGCTGGTGCGCTTCGGCGACGCGGGGGAGGATCATATTCTCCGCCGCCGCCGACTGCTGCTTCTCGAACGGCGCGATCAGTGAGTCCGGTGTGTGGACGAAGCCGTTGGCGACCACGTGCCGCACCGCCGCCACATCCTCGATCCGCTTCAACGGATCGCCCTCGACCAGGATCATGTCCGCCAGCATCCCCGGCGCGATCCGGCCGATCGGTTCGCCCAGAAACTCGCCGCTGTTGCGCGTGGTGGAGAGCAGCGCGTCATGCGTCGACACGCCGTAGCGGACCATGCCCCGCATCGCGAGGTGCAGGCTGATCGCTACCAGGTCGATCGGTGCATCCGTGCCGTTGATGACATGCCAGCCAAAGCCCATCGTCTGCTTGATCTGCGCGACCTGCCGCTCCAGATTCTCCATCAGCGGCTGCCGGTCGCCCTCCTTCATCGCCTTCACCCGCGCCATCAACTTGGCATATTCCCAGGGCGGGAAGAGGGTGCGGATGCGCTTGTCCTCGGCGATGCTGCTGTCTTCGCCCAATAGGGCGGATGCGATGAACAGGGTCGGCGTGCGTCCGGCTTTCGCCCCGGCGAACAACCCGTTCACATCCTGATAGCCCCCGCCCAGCGACGTGATGGTCCGCGAATAGCCATAGCGGTTGGTCGCGCCCAGATGCTCCATGCAGTCCATGCCGCTGTGCAGCGCCGGATAATGATAATGCGATGACAGGTGCATCCCCATCCGGTGCGACGCATCCACGACCTTCTTCTGCTCGTCATGACGCAGGCGGACATAGGTCTTCACCATGTCGTAGGACAGCGCCTCGGCCCGCGACAGCTCCAGCTCCAGCTGCCCCGGCTCCGTCACCGGCCGCATGAAATTGTAGAAGATGCGCGATCCGTCGATGGCCTCGCCGGTGGCATAGTGCCGGGCCGCGATCCGCGCGCCGCTGTCGATCGCTTCCCGGTCCTCAACCATATGATAGGCGGGGCAGCCCGGCGAACGCGTCGCGGTGATGCCCATCGCCAGCCAGGCGCGGCCCATCCGGTCGCCATAGCCATAGCCGGCCATCTGTCGATGGGTGTGCATGTCGATCAGGCCGGGCAGCAGGACCAGGCCCGACCCATCTACGATCTTCGCGTTCGCATCCGTCGCGCCGCCCTTGGGCAGGATCGCCGCGATCTTGTTGCCCTCGACCACCACGTCCATGTCGGTCTTATATTCGGGCGCGGTGGCGTCCCACATCCTGCCGGCCCTGATGACGGTGCGACCCGAGGGCTTGGCGTTGGCCCAGTCCAGACGGCAGGGGACCGTGCGCGGGGCGCCGCCGATGGCTGATACCATCCGGAGCTTCCCGTTGGAGAGATAAAGGAGCGACGCGGAATCGCCGCTCCAGCTCGGCGCGTCGGTCACTTCGGTCGTGATCTGCTTCGGCGCGCCGGTGAACTTACCGGCCTCGTCCACGGCCACGACCCACAGGGTGCTGGCGAAGACATAGGCGAAGCTCTTGCCGTCCGGCGACCAGACCGGCCCATCGACGCCGCGCACACCCAGCGATCGGCCCGGCGCGACGGGTGCATAACTGCCCTTGCCGGTAGCGCGGTCGACCGTCAGGATTTCGCTGTGCCCTTCGCGATAGCGGGCGGACACCGGCTTGAACGCGGAATAGGCGATGGTCTTTGCGCCGGGGCCGAAGGTCGGGCGACCCGGCTCCCATAATCCGTCATAGACCTTCTGCACCGCGCCGCCCGCCACCTCGACGGTGTGCAGCGCGCCCTCCTGATTCAGGAAAGCGATCAGCGTCCCGTCCTGCGACCATGCGGCATAGGTTGCCGCCTGATCGGGCAGATTGGTCAACTGCCGCTCTTTCGCCGTCTTCAGGTCATGCAGGTAGATGTCGAGCGTGCCGTTCCGGTCGCTGGAATAGGCGATGGTCTTGCCGTCTGGCGACCAGGCCGGATCGCATTTATGATAGCTGTCCTTGACCAGCCGCTTGGGCCGTCCGCCGATCGGCAGCAGCCACAGGTCATTGAGCGCCACGAACGCCACCTGCTTGCCGTCGGGCGACAGCGCGGGACTGGCGATGCCGACCACAGGCTTGGGCGTCGTCGAATCGAAATCGCGCCTTTTCTTCTTGTAATCGGGCGTGGTGACCGGAACCGAAACCGTGAACGGCACGATGCCGGTGGCGCCGTGGGGGGTGCGTCGCCTGATCTTGCCGTCCGATCCGTAGAGGAAACCGCCGCCGGGCAACCACCCGGTGCGGAAGGGGTACAGATCCTCCCCGGCCACCACATCCTTGCCGTCATGGACCAGTGTCATCGTGCCGGGTCCTGCCCGCGTATAGGCAATGCTGCCGTCGGGCGCGAAACTGGGGGCCTGGATCGCCGATGGGCGCATCCTGTCGGCCGAAGGGGGAACGGAGGCCACCTGCGTGGCCACGCCGTCCAGGCCGCAGACCATCAGCTTGGTGCCGTCCGCAACATAGGCGATCTTCTTGCCGTCCGGGGACCAGCAGGGTTCGGAATCGTTGGACTTGCCCTGCGACAGCGGCTTGACCGTGGCGGTCGCCACGTCGAGCAGATAGATGGCGTAGCGCCCGTCGGCCCGGTCACTGGCGAAGGCGATGGTCTTGCCGTCGGGCGACCAGCGCGGCTCGCGGTCGTCGAAATGGCCTTCGGTATGCTGGGTGAGCGCGCCGCCCTCTGCTGCTATCGACCAGAGATCAAAATTGCCGGTGCGATAGGACTGGAAGACGATCCGGTTGCCGTCCGGCGACCAGTCCGGCTGGCCAAGATCGTCGAAATCGCCGGTCAACCGCTTGGCCGCGCCGCCCGCGACCGGCATCGTCCAGAGAATGCCGAGCAGGTCGAACGCGACCATCTTGCCATCGCGGGACACGGCGAGGGCGACATTGGTGACGTCCTCGACCGTCACCATCGTCTCCGCGCCGGGGCCGGGCTTGCCCGCCGCTCCGCCCTGGGCGAGGGAGCTTGCGCTCCCCGCCGCGAGCAGGCCCACGCCGCCAACCGCCAGCGCCTGTCGCCGGCTGAGGCCAAGCCCGGTCTCCGTCACCTTGCCGTTCATGCAGATACTCCGATGGTCTTCGTGGGTCAGAAGGTGAAGCTCAGCTTGCCGTAATAATAGCCGCCGCTGATGCCGTAGGGCGCGTAGGTATTATAATAGGCGAACCGCGCCGCGCCTTGGTTGGCCGCCTTCAGGACATTGGGATAGACATCGAACAGGTTGTTGCCGCCCGCCGAAATCTTGATCTTGTCCGTGATCTTGTACCCGACCTCCAGGTCGAACAGCACCTTGGCCGTCACCGTGTCGTCATTGGCCGGCAGCGTCGACACCATCGTCACTTCGCCATAGCGCGTCGCGCGCAGGTTCAGCGAGAAGTCATCGACATTCCACAGGACATTGCCGACGAACTTGTCGCGCGGCGTGCCCTTGGTGAAGTCGCCCTGCCGCGCCCGGTCAATCAGCGACAGGCCGCTGGCCGCCAGCACCGCCGGAACTTCCAGACGGGTGAACTTGGTTTTGTTGAAGTTCGCCGAAAGACTGAAGGTCGCCGATCCCAAACCGCCCAGATTGGCGCGATAGGTGCCGACAATGTCCAGGCCGCGCGTGCGGGTGTCTGCGGCGTTGGAGAAGTAGAAGCCGCTCTGGAACGGGCTGAGGCCCGCATTCTGGAGAAGAGCCCCGACCGCGTTCAGCGTACCGTTCGCTGCCGCCGCGCCGGTCAGTACGCCGCCCAGCAGGATGCGATCCTCGATCTTGATCTGATAGGCGTCGATCGTGATGTTCAGGCGATTGGTCGGCGTCAGCACCAGACCAGCGGAGAAGTTGGTCGATTTCTCCGGCTTCAACGGCTGCGAACCCAGCGCGATCGCGGCGGGATCGTCAACCGGCAGGGCGCGCACCGGGGCCAGCGTCGTGACGGTTGCGCCCGGCAACAGCACGCCGATCGTCGAGGATGACGAATAATGGATCTGCTGCAGGGTCGGCGCGCGGAAGCCGGTGCTGGCGGTGCCGCGGAAGGCGATGCCCTTGATCGGCTCGATGCGGATGGACGCCTTGCCGGTGTCGGTCGTGCCGAAGTCGGAATAATCCTCATGCCGACCCGCCAGCGCGACGTCGAAGCCTTCGACGATCGTCTGCTCAAGGTTCAGATAGGCGCTCCACGAATTGCGCGTGAACTTGCCGGCCGATTCCAGCGGGAAGCCGGTTACGCCCTGCGATCCGGCCTGGCGTGGCGCGCCGCTCGCCGTCCTGCTGCCGCCGTCGATATAGGACGCCGGCTCGCCTGCTACGATTGTATAGCTGTTCTCGCGATATTCTCCGCCCGCCGCGATAAATAGCGGTTCGGCCAGGCCCAGGTCGGCCTTATATTGCAGGTCCAGGTTGTTGGTCCATTCAGTCGACTTGACCGTGCCGATGTAGAAATAGGTGGGGCTGTTTACGCCCATCGATGCGTTCAGGCCGCCGGTCTCGTTGCGCACGCTGTTCTTGGAATAGCTGGTGCTGAGGTCGGCGTGGAAGTTCTCGGCCAGATCGCCGCGAATGCCCACGACGCCCTGATAATCCTTGTCGAACAGGTGGAGGTGGGGGCTGTAGCCGTTGGGATAGACCTGGATCACGTTATTGGCCGCAGTCGGCGTGCGGAACGTCAGCCAGGCGTCGGCGTGGCGCTTCGACGCGGTGCCGAAGCTGTAGAGTTCGAGCGTGTCGCCCACTGGCGTCGCTGCATCATAGGACAGGTTGAAACCCGTCACCTGCGGCTGGCCGGTCTGGTTGACGTCTCGCGCCTTGGAATCGGGGGCGGGCTCGCGCGGATCGCCGACAGCGTAGAATACCGACGGGTTCAGCACGCCGCGCTGCGTGCGCTCCTGGATATAGCCTTCGCCCGCCAGGTTGAAATGGCCGCCATTGGCAAAGCCAAAGCCATAATCCGCCTGGATGCGCGAGCTGATGCCATCGCCCCGGCCGGTGGCGCCGCCGGTAAAGGTTGCGCTGCCGCCGTTGCCCTTCTTGGTGATCACGTTGATGACGCCGGCGATGGCGTCCGACCCATATTGCGCCGACGCGCCGTCGCGCAGCACTTCAATTTGCTGGATGGAACTGCCGGGGATCAGGTCGAGGTCGGGCGGGGACTGGCCGTTCTGGGTGGTGCCGTTGATGAACAGGGTCGCGGTGTTGTGGCGGCGCTTGCCGTTGACCAGCACCAGCACCTGATCGCCGGACAGGCCGCGGAGCGACAGCGTCTTGACCGCGAAGCTCGCGCCCGCGCCGCCGTTCGATACACTGATGGAGGGGACCAGCGTCCCCAGCAGATCACGGACCGACTGCTTGCCGCTCGCTTCCAGGTCGGCCTTGCCCAGCACGTCGATCGGCGCAAGGCTGTCGGCTACGGTACGGGTTGTCTGGCGCGTACCGGTGACGATGATCGGCGTCGCGTCGACCTGATCATCCTCCGCCACATCCACCGGCGCCATGGTCATCGTCGCCGTGCTGGATGGTGTCGCTGCCTGCGCGAACTGCACGGACAGTCGGCTGCGCTGCGCGATCGAGCGGTTGCCGGTGGGGGCCAGGGCAATGACGCCATCCCCGGCTTCGGAATGTTTCAACGGCGTTCCGGCAAGTAACTGGTCGAGCGCCTGCTCGGTGGACAGCCATCCGCTCACGCTCCGACCGCGGAATTGCGCGACCTCGTCAAACGGAAACAGGATGCGGATGCCCGACTGCGTGGACAGGGCGCGGAGCGATTCATTGAGCGGCTGGGCCTTGATGTCGAACTTGTGCCGGGACGAAAGGGCGGAGGTCAGCTTCGCGGTCGCCGCCATTGCGGCGGGGGTCACAGCCGTAACCATCAGGCCGGCAATCATGGCTGCAGCCGTAGTACCGGCAAGTGAAATTCTGGTTCTTCTAAAGAAGTGCATATGTTTCCCCTGTCAAATCAGATGCTCTGCGATTAGATTTATTTTTATTATACTTGCGTATAAATGCTTATGACCTCTCCGTTGGTCATAAAAACATCGCACGACTCCGCATTCTTGTCCGAAAAAATTCGTCAAGTGTAGTTTTGTGATGCTTATATGTTTATTTGTTGCGCAGTATTCTGAACTGCTTGACTGGAAAAACGAACTGCTTCGCCTTTTCCGCCACCTTCGCTGATTTATTTCAAAAAAATGGCGCCCGGCGGTTGGCCGGACGCCTCAGGCGCCATTGATCTGTGTGGGTTGGGCCTAAGTCGGATCGCCGTTCAGATGATGGCGTGGCGAAAATGGTGATTTTCTGAGACCCGGAGCGCAGCGTACTAAAAGTACGTGAGCACCGGAAGCTCAGGAAATTGCCATTTGCAGCCCGCCAGCGCTGGATGGCGATCCGACTTAGTGGCTGGCCCGGTGATTGAGGTCATGGCCCAGCGCCAGCACCATCACGCCGATCACGGTATAAATACCTTCTTCGCCGCCATGGGGCAGGCTCAGCGCGCCCGCCATCATGCCAAGGCCAAGCGCGCCGATGGCGGCCGGCATCATGAAGCCGTGCGCAATCGCGCCGCTGCCCAGCGCCACTGCGCCGAGAATGATCGCGATAAACAGGCCGGTCTCGTGAATCATCGGGTTGGACAGAAATCCGCCAGCCGACGACAACAGGCCAAGGACGACTGCGGTCAGCAGGCAATGCGCCGCGCACAGGCCCGAAACCGCAACGGCCAGCCGGTCAAGTGATCCTCGTGAAAGCGCAATCTGAAACATCGTCACCGTCCTGAACCGCACATAGGCCGATGCTTCTTAAGATACAATATATCATTGCAAATTTTCCGACGCCGTAATCGCGCCGTTCTCGACAATCTCGAACCGATGGGAGTAGGGAATATGCATGACTGACTCCCCCCTCGCTGCGCCTGCGCAGCCCGCCATCGCCATCGAGTCGCTTTCGAAGGTCTATAAGGGCGGCAAACAGGCGCTCGACAATGTCACTTTCGATGTGCCGCGCGGGCAGATATTCGGGCTGCTCGGCCCCAATGGCGCGGGCAAGTCGACGCTGATCAATATCCTGTCGGGCATGGTCAACAAGACGTCCGGCTCCGCCCGCATCTGGGGCTTCGACACTGACGCCAATCCGCGCAACGCGAAAAACTCCATCGGCATCGTGCCGCAGGAGATCGTCTTCGACCCCTTCTTCACGCCGTTCGAGACGCTGGAGAACCAGGCGGGCTTCTATGGCGTGCCGAAGGATCAGCGCAAGACGATGGAGCTGCTGCGCGCCGTACATCTGGAGGACAAGGCGAACGCTTACGCCCGCACCCTTTCGGGCGGCATGAAGCGCCGCCTGCTGGTCGCCAAGGCCATGGTGCATTCACCACCGATCCTCGTCCTCGACGAGCCGACCGCTGGCGTGGACATCCAGCTGCGCCAGCAACTGTGGGCCTATGTGAAGCAACTCAACACTCTTGGCGTCACCATCGTGCTGACGACCCATTATCTTGAGGAAGCCGAACAGCTCTGCGACCGCATCGCCATCATCAACCATGGCCGCCTCATCACCGACAAGCCGACCCGCGAACTGGTCGGCATGGCGCAGGAGAAGGTCGTGCTGGTGACAGTGGATCGCGACCTGACCGAAGCGCCCATTGCGCCCAGTTTCGAGAAGGTGGAGCTGACAACCAGCCGTATCCTGACCATCACCTATCAGAAGGACAAGGCGAACGCCGGACAGGTGCTGGCCGCCATTCAGGAAAAGGGCCTTCAGATCGTCGACGTGTCGACCCGCGATCCGGACCTGGAGGACGTGTTCCTCAACCTGACGGCTGCGGCATAATATTCCCGTTCGGGCTGAGTTTGTCGAAGCCTTGTCTTTTTTGAAGAGAAGTACGGTCCTTCGACAGGGTCAGGACGAACGGAATAGCAAAACGGATAACGATAAGAGACCTCTGGATGCCAACCACCACCTATGACGTCGTCATCATCGGCTCCGGCGCCGCCGGCCTCACCGCCGCGATCAACCTGGCGCAGGACCGCAAGGTGCTTGTCCTTGCCAAGGGCGCGCTGGACGGCGGATCGACCAACTGGGCGCAGGGCGGGATCGCCGCCGTGCTGGACGGGGGCGACAGCTTTCAGCAGCATGTCGAGGACACGATGGTCGCCGGCGCCGGCCTCAACAATCGCGAGACGGTGGAGTTCGTCGTCTCCAACGCCCCCGCTGCGATCGAGCGGCTTGCGGCCCTCGGCGTCCCCTTCAACGCGGGTGAGGCGTTCGGCGAACGCTGGCACCTGACGCGGGAGGGCGGCCACAGCCATCGCCGCATCGTCCATGTCGACGACGCCACCGGAGCAGCGGTGCAGCAGGCGCTGGTGAAGGCGGCGCAGGCCAATCCCAATATCACGCTCGCCACCGACATGATGGCGCTCGACCTCATCACCAGCCGCCATGGCGAGAAATATTCGGGCGACGGCCATGTCTGGGGCGTCTACGCCTTCAACCGCAAGACCAAGCATGTCGATGCGCTGCTGGGCAAGGCTACGATCCTGTGCACCGGCGGGGCAGGGCGCACCTATCTCTTCTCCACCGCGCCGCGCGGCGCGACTGGCGACGGCATCGCCATGGCCTGGCGCGCGGGCTGCCGCGTCTCCAACATGGAGATGAACCAGTTCCACCCGACCTGCCTCTATAATCTGGAGGTGAAGAACTTCCTGATCACGGAAGCCGTGCGCGGCGAGGGCGGCCTTCTGAAATTGCCTCCCGGCGTCCCCGGCGGCGGCAAGCGCTTCATGGACCGGTTCGACAAGCGCGGCGAACTCGCCCCCCGTGACGTCGTCGCCCGCGCCATCGACCATGAGATCAAGCGCCTCGGCCTCGACTATGTCCATCTCGACATCAGCCACAAGCCGCCCGAGTTCGTGAAGCACCACTTCCCGACCATCTACGCCCGGCTGCTGGACCTCGACATCGACATCACCAGGGAGCCGATCCCGGTCGTCCCCGCGCAACATTACACCTGTGGCGGCGTCGTCATCGATCTGGACGGCAGGACCGACCTGCCGGGCCTCTATGCGGCGGGCGAAGTGTCGGAAAGCGGCCTGCACGGCGCGAACCGCCTCGCGTCCAATTCCCTGCTCGAATGCTTCGTCTTCGGCGAGGCGGCGGCCAAGCATATCCGCGCCCATTGGGACGAACTGCCCGCCCCCCCGCCGATCCGCGCCTGGGACGAAAGCCGCGTTACCGATTCCGATGAAGAGGTCATCGTCCAGCACAACTGGAAGGAAATCCGTCGCTTCATGTGGGACTATGTCGGCATCGTCCGCACCACCAAGCGCCTGGAGCGCGCCCAGCATCGCGTCAACCTGCTCGCGCAGGAGGTGGACGAATATTACGGCAATTTCCGCGTGACGCCGGACCTTATCGAACTGCGCAACCTGCTGGAAGTCGCCCGCCTCATCGTCCGCGCGGCGCTCCACCGCAAGGAAAGCCGGGGGCTGCACTACACGCTGAACTATCCCGACATGCTGCCGGAGGCGGTGGACACGGTGTTGGCGCCGTAGTGCTAGCGGCACCTAGGGCGACCACCACCACATCCGTTCGTTGCAAGCGAAGTCGAGAAACAGATGCGCAAGGTCTCTCACTCCCATGTACTCCTGCGAACGCAGGAGCCCAGGGCCCAGCAGCGTTCCTCAACCCTGGACTCCTGCGTTCGCAGGAGCACGCGACCTGATTATTTAGCTCCTAATCAAACCCCCTTCAAAAACGCCGCCAGCGCTCCGGTAAACAGCTTGGGCTGATCGCTCATCACCATATGCCCGCTCGGCCCGATCGGCGTCAGCATCGCCGTCCGCGCGGCGGCATAGGCCGTGCGGAATTGCTGGACCAGATTCGCGCGTATCTGCGTATCCGCCGGCACGGCATAAAGAACGCGCAGCGGCACGCCGATCTTCCCCAATTGCGGCCCCAGGTCGGTATGCGCCAGTTCGGTCAGCGCATGGGCGATGACGTCCGGGTCGCTCCCCTGCGCGCCGGGCTGTCGCGCTAGCATCTCCGCGAACATATCGCGGCCTGCCTTCGTGCTCGTAAAATACTGGCTTAGCTGGTCCGCCAGATAGCCCATGCCATTCGCCGTACCGCCGACCATGCCCGCGCCCGCTGGCAGCATGTCTATCACCATCGCTCGGCTCGCCACGCCACGCAGTGCGAGCATCATGGCCAGCGTGCCGCCCATGGAATGGCCGACCACCGCTGGCCGCGAGAGGCCCATGGACGACACATAGCGTGCAATCTCGTCCACCAGCGGCGCGATGAGTGGGCCCGTCTTGTTGAGATCGGGGGCCAGTCCCGCAAAGCCGCGCACCTGCACCAGATGATAGCGATAGCCCGGTACGGCGGTGATCGCCCCGTTCCATATGCCCGGCCCGCTGGCGAGGCCAGGGATCAGCAGCACGTCGCGTCCCGCGCCTCTTATCGTGACGGTGATCCGCCGGGATGTGAAGGGGGTCGCGGAGACGGCGAGGGCGGGCATCGCAGCCGCCAGAAACAGCGTTCCCGCGCCGGTCAGCACCGCGCGGCGCGTGGTTTTCATGGTCGTTGTCATCAATTCACCCTGCCAAACCCGCCTTTAACCGCAGATGAGCGGCGCGTTCAGCATCGTTAAGGCTCCTTACATCCTATTTTCGGAATCATTGGTCGCAAACGCTTTTGCGCTTTACAGGCGTGTAAGGATGCTATGAACTTGAATCCGTGGGTAAAAGGAACTGTGGTGCGGGGTATTGAGCGGCGGGTGACTGCCGATCGCATTGTCATACGGCGCGGGGGCGCCAGTAACGGACTGGGCGGCAAGACCATTGCCGGCCTGCTCGCCGCGATAGCCCTTGCCGCCTGTGTAGGCCCCGCCACGCCGCGCCCCATGACCTCGCCGCTAGCGGGTCCGCCGCGCCCGGTCGCCAACCCGCCCGCGCCGTTTCAGGATTATAACCCTCGCTCGCGCCCGTCCCCGGCGCTCGTCTCTATCATCCAGTCGCTCGGACGCGGCTTCAACGGCCATGTCGGCATTGCGGTCAAGCGCGTCGATGCCGACTGGGTGGTCTCCTACAACGGAAATGAGCTTTTCCCGCAGCAGAGCGTGTCGAAACTGTGGGTGGCGATGACGCTGCTCGACAATGTCGATCGCGGCAAGTTGCGCCTCGCGGACAGCGTGACCCTGCAGAAGCAGGACCTGACCGTCTTCCATCAGCCGCTCGCCGCGATGATCGGGCGCGACGGCTATACCACCACCTATTCCGACCTGTTCACCCGCGCGATGACGCAGAGCGACAATACCGCCAACGACGCGCTGTTGCGCAAGTCGGGCGGTCCGGACGCCGTCCGTGGCTTCCTCGCCCGCCGCTTCATCTCCAACATCCGCTTCGGCCCAGGCGAAAAACTTCTGCAGAGCGCGACGGCCGGGCTGGATTGGAACCCCAACTATTCGCTGGGCCGTAATTTCTACACCGCCCGCGCCAACCTGCCCATGTCGGTCCGCAATAAGGCGCTGGATGATTATCTCGCCAATCCGCCCGACGGCGCGGCGCCCATCGGCATCGTGACGGCGCTGGCGAAGCTCAAGAAGGGCGACATGCTCTCGCCCACCTCCACCCGCTATCTGCTCGACACGATGCACGAGGCCAAGACGGGGCCGCAGCGGATCAAGGGCGGCGTGCCCCCAGGCTGGAGCTACGCGCACAAGACCGGCACTGGCCAAGACCTGCCGCCGCGCTCGACCGGCTTCAACGACGTCGGCGTCATGACCGCGCCGGACGGCACCAGCTATGCGGTGGCGGTGATGATCGGCAGCACCACGGTGTCGATCCCGGAACGCTGGGCGCTGATGCAGGGCGTGGCGCGGGCAATAGCGGCGAACCACGACAAATATTGAGCGGGGCCACGCGGCCATGTCATTACCGCCGCCTCAATAAACTGCCGTCATCCCGGACTTGATCCGGGATCCATGAGCCTCAACCATCGCCCGGTTTCTCCACGATTGAGCCAATGGATGCCGGATCAAGTCCGGCATGACGGCAGAAGGGGAAGGTCTGCAAATGGCCCTCACCCGACCTCCTGTCCTACACGCCCGCTCCGCGATAAAACGGAACCGCTCTTTCCCATCGTCAGGCACCAACTCTCAGATGCTTTCCGATAGGATCACCCCGACGTAACAAAATGTCGAGTTACGCGGGAAAAGAGGGAAGCGAACGCGGGACGCGGCATGGCTTTGCATACACCGCCACTCCACCTCACCCAACACTGGAGGCGCGCACGGTTAATCGCTATCCCTGCGAAATGTCCGAGAATCAAAAACCCAACCACCTCTACCTCGTCGATGGCAGCGGCTATATCTTCCGCGCCTATCACCAGCTTCCGCCGCTCACCAACCGGCACGGCCAGCCGGTCGGCGCGGTCTATGGCTACACGTCGATGTTGTGGAAACTGGCCGCCGAGCTGGACAAGGCGGACGGGCCGACCCATCTCGCCGTCGTGCTGGACAAGGGGTCGCACACCTTCCGCAACGACATGTACGACCAGTATAAGGCGCACCGCCCGCCGCCGCCCGAGGATCTGGTGCCGCAATTCCCCATGATACGCGACGCCACCCGCGCCTTTTCGCTGCCCTGTATCGAGGAAGCGGGTTTCGAGGCGGACGACATTATCGCCACCTATACCTGCCGCGCGGTGGAGGCGGGGTGGAACGTCACCATCGTCAGCTCCGACAAGGACCTGATGCAGCTGATCCAGCCCGGTGTCGACATGTACGACACGATGAAGAATGAGCGGCGGGGCGCGGATTATGTCGTCGGCAAGTTCGGCGTGCCGCCCGAAAAGCTGGGCGACGTGCTGGCCCTGATGGGCGACAGCGTCGACAATGTCCCTGGCGTACCCGGCATCGGTCCCAAGACCGCGTCGAAGCTGATTACCGAATATGGCGATCTGGAATCCGTCCTCGCCGCCGCGCCTTCGATGAAGAAATCGAAGATGCAGGAAAATCTGATCGAACATAGCGACATGGCCCGCCTGTCCCGCAGGCTGGTCGCGCTCCATTGCGAGATGGACTTGCCCGAGCCGCTCGACGGCCTGAACCTCAAGGGCATTCCGGAAGAGCCGCTGCGCACCTTCCTGGAGCATCACGGCTTCAAGGCCCTGCTCAATCGCCTCGGTGGTCCCGTAGCGGCGGTAGCCGTCGCCGCGACCGCTGCCGCCGTCACCGCCGGTACGCCCCCTCCACCGCCGCAGGCCGAGGACGCGCCGCCGATCGACTGCTCGCTCTATGAAACCGTGGTGACGGAGGAGGCGCTCGACCGCTGGATCGCCGCCGCTCAGGCCGAAGGGACGATGGCCATCGACACGGAAACCACCGGCCTCGACGCGACCTCCGCCGCACTCGTCGGCATCAGCCTGTCCACCGGTCCCAACCAGGCCTGCTATATCCCGATCGCCCATGGCGGCACGGACATGTTTGCGGAAAAGCCGGTGCAGCTTCCGCTCGCCCTTGTGGTCGAGAAGCTGAAGCCCCTGCTCGCCGACGACAGCGTGCTGAAGGTCGGTCATAATCTCAAATATGACATGACCGTCCTTGCCCGGCACGACCTCACCATCACCCCCTTCGACGACACCATCGTCATGAGCTTCGACCTCGACGCTGGGCAGAGCCTGTCCGGCCACGGTATGGACGAGGGCGCCAAGACCCACCTCGACCACACCTGCATCAGCTATAAGGATGTCGTCGGGTCGGGCAAAAGCCAGATCAGCTTCGCCGAGGCGCAACTGGACAAGGCCACCGCCTATGCGGGCGAGGACGCCGACGTCACCCTGCGCCTGTGGAAGAAGTTCAAGCCGCGCCTGCATCAGGAGGGCGCGACCCGCGTCTATGAAATGGTCGACCGCCCGCTTGTCCCCGTCATCGCGAAGATGGAGCGGACCGGGATCAAGGTCGATCGTGAACATCTCTCGCGCCTGTCCGGCGAGTTCAGCGACGGCATCGCGCGGCTCGAAGGTGAGATCCACGAAATCGCCGGCCAGCCCTTCGCCATCGGCTCCACGCAGCAGCTTGGCGCGATCCTGTTCGAGAAGATGGGCTATAAGGGCGGCAAGAAGGGCAAGTCCGGCGCCTATTCGACCGACGTCACCATCCTGGAGAAGCTGAAGGCCGAAGGGTCGGACATTGCCGGCAAAGTGCTCGACTGGCGGCAACTGTCCAAGCTGCGCTCGACCTATACCGACGCGCTGCAGCAGCAGATCAATCCGGAAACCGGCCGCGTCCACACCAGCTATTCGCTGACCGGCGCACAGACCGGCCGCCTGTCGTCCAACGACCCCAATCTTCAGAACATTCCGATCCGCACCGAAACCGGCCGCCAGATCCGCCACGCCTTCGTCGCGGAGCCGGGCAATGTCATCCTCGCCGCCGACTACAGCCAGATCGAACTGCGCCTCGCCGCGCATATGGCGGATGTTCCGGCGCTGAAGGACGCCTTCGAACAGGGCGAGGACATTCACAACCGCACGGCGCAGGAACTATTCGGCGAGGTGAACCGCGACACGCGCGGCCGCGCTAAGACGATCAACTTCGCCATACTTTACGGCATCAGCCGCTGGGGCCTCGCCGGACGGCTGGAGATCAGCGCTGACGAGGCGCAGGACATGATCTCCCGCTATTATGAACGCTTCCCGGGCATCAGCGTCTACATCAACGAGACGCTGGAGAAGGTGCGGGCGACGGGCTACACGGAAACCCTGTTCGGCCGCAAAACCTGGTTCCCCCGCATCCGCGCGCCCATCCAGCATGAGCGGCAGGGGGCGGAGCGCGCTGCGATCAACGCGCCGATCCAGGGCACCAGCGCCGATATCATCAAGCGCGCGATGGTCCGCATGGGACCTACACTTGACCGCGCGGGGCTGCCGAACGTGAAAATGCTGCTGCAGGTGCATGACGAACTGGTGTTCGAACTGCCCGAAGGCGACGTGGAGGCGGCGAGCGCCGTCATCCGCGACACCATGGCGGGCGCGGCGGAACCGGTAGTGAAGCTTAGCGTGCCGCTGGGCGTGGAGATCGGCACCGGACCAAGCTGGGGTGCGGCGCATTAGGGGCAGGTATTCCGGACGAAATGGGGATCGGGCCTAGTAAAAAGGTGGGGGTCGAAAACGCGGCCGCCTTATGCTCTAGGCGGCCCTCCCTCATTCGGATGTCCTGATGTTTCACATTGAGTATGATTCGCGCGTCAACATCCTGCGGATCACCGTGGCGGGATTTTGGGAGCCCGGGAATGTTCCTGATCTCGCAAAGGGGATCGACGCCAGCTTGCGCGAGATTGGCGACGACTTCGACGTGATCGTGAACTCGCCCGACTTTCCGGTCCAGGCGAATGATGTCGCCGACCTGCTCGCCGCTGTGATGCGCGGCGGCATGACCCGCACATCGGGCCGCGCTGCCGTGGTCGTCGCCGGCCCGCTCAACCGCGCGCAGGCGGAACGCACGCTCGTCCATCCGCGCTTGCGCGTGTTCTTGACGATGAAAGAGGCGGAACGGTGGTTAGAGTCCGGTCGCTGATTTATCCAGCTGCGCCTTCAGGCAAGAAGCACGCTCGGCGCGAGCGCCGATCAGTTGGATTTAAGTCGCTTTGGAGCGACGTGAAGAGTCCACAGTCGACCAATAAAAAACCTCCACACCACTGTCATGGCTGCAAATCCCAACGCCCAGAATGCAACGTTGAACCAGAATCTTATGGGCGTCAGAATGACATTTGCTCCTGTTCTGCGGCCAGTCGTCGAACCGTCCAGGAAATCAATTCCCCACGCGATCCAAACTATCGACAGGAAACAGAGGGCCAATATCCCTTTTATCAAAATCCGCGTTTTTCTGCCGTTGATCTGAAGCTCCGCTATCGCGGTTTTGCCTACCCCCAGCGTGGCGCCAATTCTCTCAAAACGGATGGCGAACAAGGTAACGGTGAGACCCATGCCTGCAACCATGCCGATGGGCAGCCAGTTTTGCAGCGGCCGGAGCCAAAATCCGATAAGTATTGCGATGAATGGCAGCGCCATCTGCGCCGCTAATCCCGTCGGCACTACACTTGGTGGCGCTGCGGCCGGACGAAAGAATAGATGGTTTGCAATGAAAATGGCCGCAACGATCATGAGCGCGGCGACTGTAGACAGAACAATGGTTGAGGCCATTGCATGCGATTGGCAGAATATTGCTAAATTATAGTAAGCATTGCGAATGCGCTTTGCGGCGGACCCGAGGGGACAGATAGCGCCACAGCTTTACTAGAAAAGCTTGCCCTACGTCCGCGGCCGCGCCTGCCGGTACGTACCCAGCATCCGCACCCATTTGGTGTGGAACGCCAGTTCCTTCAGCGCCCGGTCCACGGCGGGGTCCTCGGGCCTGCCCTCAATGTCGGCGAAAAATTCGGTCATCGAAAAGCTCGCGCCGCGCTGATAGCTTTCCAGCTTGGTCATGTTGACGCCGTTGGTCGCAAAGCCGCCCAGCGCCTTGTAGAGCGAGGCGGCAACATTCTGCACTTCGAACATGAAAGTCGTCATCACCGGTACGCCGGGCGCCGGCATCGATGCGTCGCGCGCCAGCACCAGGAAGCGGGTCATATTGTCGTCGCTATCCTCGATATTCTCGGCGACCAGGCGCAATCCGTAAAGCTCGGCGGCCAGATAGGGCGCGATCGCCCCTTCGCCCGGCTGCCGCGTCTCCGCGATCAGCGCCGCCGCGCCCGCCGTATCGGCGTAGGAGACCGGCTGGATGCCCCGCGCGCGCAGATAATGGCGGCACTGGCCCAGCGCTTGTGGATGGCTGGTGGCGTTCTTCACCGGGCTGTCGTCCACGGCCATCAGGCAGTGGCGAATGCGCAGAAAATATTCGTCGGTGATATGCAGCCCCGATTCGGGCAGCAGGAAATGCATGTCGGCGACCCGACCATGCAGCGAATTTTCGATCGGGATGATCGCCCGATCGGCCCGGCCCTCCCGCACGGCATCGATCGCATCCTCGAACGCGAAGCTGGGCAGGGGAATGCACCCGGGCGCATAACCCAGCGCCGCCAGATGGGAATTTGCCCCAGGCGCGCCCTGATAGGCGATTGCCCGCGACGGATCGGCCGCCGCTTTTTCGGCCATTTCGGCGACCAGGCGCCGGGCGGGAAGGGGGTAATTCTCCATGAGCGTTCGCGCGCTTACGGACTAAGCCCTTCATGCGCAAGCCATGCTTGCGCGTTCGCGCTTGCGTCATTATGGCGGGCTACTTAAGGGGTGGCGCGATAAGCAGGGGCGCCGGCGACAGAATCGGGAGGAAATCGGACGCATGGACGATCGTTTCAATACTATTGCCGGCTGGGCGTTGTTCGCGGGCATCATTGCGCTCGGCGGCGGAATCGTCAGCAGCAAGTTCTTCCATGAAGAGCGTCCGGAGAAGATGGGCTACGCGATTGAGGGTGTAGAGGCCGAGGGTGGCGAAGGCGCCGCAGCCGGTCCGGGCCTGAACACGCTGCTCGCCAGCGCCGATGTGGCGGCCGGTGAGAAGGTCTTCGCCAAGTGCGCGGCATGCCACACCATTGCGGCTGGCGGCGCCAATGGCATTGGCCCGAACCTGCACGAAATCGTCGGCGACAAGACGGCCGAGGGCCGTGGCGGCTTCGCCTTCTCCGACGCGCTCAAGAAAAAGGGCGGCAGCTGGACGTTCGAGGCCCTCGATCATTGGCTCACCAGCCCGCGTGAATATGCGCCGGGCACGAAGATGACCTTCGCGGGCCTGGGCAATCCGGTCGATCGCGCGAACATCATCGCCTATCTGAACACGCAGGGTTCCAACCTGCCGCTTCCGGCCGCCGACGCTGCGCCGGCCGCAGCCGGTGGCGACAATGCCGCCGCGGGCAACGCAGCGGAAGGCAATGCCGCCGCGCCTGCAGAGGCAGCCAACGCCGCAAAGTGACCTGACGGTAGCGGGGAGCATGGCCGGATCGTCCGCCATCGCTATCCGCGACCTGACCGGCGCCGCGTTGATCGCGGCGCTGGATGGCCTTGCGGACCTGCGCATCGCCGTTTTCCGGGACTTTCCTTATCTGTATGCGGGGGATCGCGCCTATGAGCGCGACTATCTGACCGCTTATGCCCAGAGCGAAGGCGCCCTGATCGTCGGCGCGTTCGATGGCGATCGACTGATCGGCGCTGCGACCGCTGCGCCCATGGCCGACCACGCCGCCGAGTTTGCCGCGCCTTTCCGTGAGCGGAGCATGGACATCGCCGACATCTTCTATTTCGGCGAATCCGTCCTGCTGCCCGGCTATCGGGGGCACGGCATCGGCCATGCCTTCTTCGACCGGCGGGAAGCGCGGGCAAGAGAACTGGGCTTTGCCCACGCCAGTTTCTGCGCCGTCGTGCGCCCCGCCGATCATCCCGCCCGCCCGGCGGACTACAGTCCGCTGGACGCCTTCTGGCGCAAGCGCGGCTTCGCGCCCGTGGACGGCCTGATCGGCGAATATGGCTGGCGTGATGTCGGTTCTGATGCGAAAACCCAGCATCCGATGCAATTCTGGCTCAAAAGCCTGACCGGCAGGGATTAGGTCGGGTCGCTATTCAGATGATGGCGTGGCGAAAATGGTGATTTGCTGGGACCCTTGAGACGAGTCACGTGCCTCGTTTCAACGCAGCGTACTTAAAGTACGTGAGCACCGGAAGCTCAGGAAATTGCCATTTGCAGCCCGTCAGCACTGAATAGCGATCCGACCTAGGCGCAGCCGGGCATCGCATCTTCCTTGTAGAACGCGCAGACCGCCTGCCAGCCTTCCTCTGCCGTCTCGACCCAGGTGATGAGGTCGAGGTCCGCTTCGGAAATCACCCCTTCCTCGGCAAGGGCGTTGAAATCGATGATGCGGTTCCAGAATTCCTTGCCGAACAGCAGGATCGGGATCGGCTTCATCTTGCCGGTCTGGATCAGGGTCAGCAGCTCGAAAAACTCGTCGAACGTGCCGAATCCGCCTGGGAACACCGCCAGAGCCCGCGCCCGCAGCAGGAAATGCATCTTCCGCAGGGCGAAATAGTGGAACTGGAAACTCAGCTCCGGCGTGACGAAGCGATTGGGCGCCTGCTCGTGTGGCAGCACGATATTCATGCCGATCGATTGCGCACCAACATCGGCCGCGCCGCGATTGGCCGCCTCCATGATCGACGGACCGCCGCCCGAACAGACCACGAAGTGTCGGCACCCCGCGTCGGTGACCGGATAGGCCGCCGCTGTCTGCGCCAGCCTCCGCGCCTCATCATAATATCGCGATTTCTTCGCCAGATTCTCCGCGATCAGGCGCTGTTTGTCAGTCGTGGCGGCGTCGATGCGGGCCTGCGCGGCGTCCGGCTCCGGAATGCGCGCCGACCCGTAGAAGACGAAAGTGGATTCGATCTTCGCCTCGTCGAGAAGCAGTTCCGGCTTCAGCAGCTCCAGTTGGAACCGCACCGGGCGCAGGTCCTCACGCAGCAGAAATTCGGTGTCCTGGAATGCCAGCCTGTAGGCTGCGCTTGACGTCTGGGGGGTCTCGATCGCCTTCTTGGCGTCATGCGCTTCCTGCCGCGCGGGGCGGAACTTGCGCTCTTCAATCTCTTTCTTGGTCATCGGCGGCAGGTAGCGATCCGGGCACGGCTTGCCAAGGCGTCAGCGGCAATAACCGCCCCTTCCGCCATTGTCGAAATGCAGGTGGTCGTGATGCGCCGCATTATAATCCGGGCTCAGGACGGTGCGGAATCGCTTGCATGCGCTGGCGCGGACGATGCGCAGGAACTCGCGCACCTTCTCGTCACTGCTGTTCCATCCGTTGCGGATGTCGATGCGCCGCCCGTCGGCCAGCAGGAACGCGGATATGTCCACCGCATTGGCGCGGCCATGTTCCGACAGGCGGGCGCTGCCGGCGATGGGGCGGCAATTATAGGTTCCGAACGTCTCGATCTTGATCAGTTCGCCGCCCAGTATCTGCCGCGCCGCCGGCGTCGCGCCATAGCGCGCCCATGCCGAGAAGTTGGACGCAAGGCCGCAGGTCATCGCCCCCAGATTGCTGACCGGCACGCCGATATCGATCAGCTTGACCGCGCCGATCGCGCTGCACCCGCCGCCATAGCTCCTGTCGGGCAACCGCTCGAACATCACGCCCGTTCCGGCCAGATTGGCCAGGCACTGGCGGGTTTGCTCTTCCTGTACTGCGGACAGGCGCGGCGCGATCCCGGGCCGTCGGACCTGCTTGGACCCGCCCGTCGAACAACCGGCAAGGACAAGAATGAGGGGGAGGGCCATGGCCGCTGATCGGCCCAAGGCGGCGAAGTGACGAATACCCCGGCGGTTCTGCATCGCGGGGCTATAGCAGATGATGGTTAACCCGCCACAACGAAGCTGCGTCTGCCGTCAAATTCAAGACGTTGCGACGAAAAAGAGAGCCGGTTTGAAAGATATCGTGTTTGGGCGTAAGATCATGGCGCATTTCGGGGGGAAGATGGCCATGGTCCGCGCATCCTATCTCGTATTCGGCACGCTCGCTTATCTGATCTTCTTCGCGACCTTTCTCTATCTGGTCGCCTTCGTCATCGATCTGCCCTTTGCGCCCTTGACTGTCGACCATGGCGGACTGGTGGTGGCCGCGTGGCAGGCCGTGCCGATCGACCTCTGCCTCATCGCCCTGTTCGGCCTGCAGCACAGCATCATGGCGCGTCCCCGGTTCAAGGCGGTATGGACCCGAATCATACCCGAACCCATCGAGCGCAGCATCTATGTCCTGCTCGCCAGCATCATGCTGATGATCCTGTTCCGCTTCTGGCACCCAATACCCGTGACGATCTGGCAGGCGCATGGCCCGCTCGCCATCCTGCTGCTCGCCATCTTCGGTCTGGGCTGGCTCATCGTCTTGCTCAGCACCTTCCTCATCAGCCATTTCGAATTGTTCGGCCTCAAGCAGGTCTGGAATAATCTGCGCGGCCATTCCGCCGTGGAGCCGGTGTTCCGCACGCCCTTCTTCTATCGGCTGGTCCGCCATCCGCTCTATAGCGGCTTCATTCTCGCCTTCTGGTCGACCCCACACATGACCGCCGGGCATCTGCTGCTGGCCGCAGGGATGACGGCCTATATCCTGATCGCCATCCGGCATGAGGAGCGCGATCTGGTGGGCCTGTTCGGCGATCGCTATGCCGATTACCAGGCGCGGGTCGGCATGCTGACCCCTCGACTGAAACAGTAAAGGCTAAGGCGGTCTCCTCCTCCTTGCAGGTTGACTATTAACCCAAAGCCTTTAGGAGCGCCGGCGGGCCACGCGGTCCCAACGCCGCGCGTGCTCTCTGCAAGGAGACGCATTACATGACTGACGTTACCGAAGCCGGCGCCACCATTGCGCCCGCCGTTAAGCCGAACACCAAGCCGGCACGCCCCTTTTTCTCATCGGGTCCCTGCGCCAAGCCTCCGGGCTGGAGCGCCGACAAGCTCGGCACCGAATCGCTCGGTCGCTCGCATCGCGCCAAGATCGGCAAGACCCGCCTGGCTTACAGCATCGACCTGATGCGTGAGCTTCTGAACCTGCCTGACACGCACCGCATCGGCATCGTGCCCGGCTCCGACACCGGCGCTTTCGAAATGGCGATGTGGACGATGCTGGGCGCGCGCCCGGTTACGACCATCGCCTGGGAAAGCTTCGGCGAGGGCTGGGTGACGGACGCCGTCAAGCAGCTCAAGCTCGATCCGACGGTCGTCCGCGCCGACTATGGCCAGCTTCCCGACCTGTCGGCCGTCGATTTCTCGAACGACGTGCTCTTCACCTGGAACGGCACGACCTCGGGCGTGCGCGTCCCGAACGCCGACTTCATCCCCGCCGACCGCGAGGGTCTGACCTTCGCCGATTCGACCAGCGCCGTCTTCGCCTATGACATCGACTGGACGAAGATCGACGTCGCCACCTTCTCCTGGCAGAAGGTTCTGGGCGGCGAGGGCGGTCATGGCGTACTGATCCTCGGCCCCCGCGCCGTCGAGCGGCTGGAGACCTATACGCCCGCATGGCCCCTGCCCAAGGTGTTCCGCCTGATGGCGAAGGGCAAGCTGGCCGAGGGCGTGTTCAAGGGCGAGACCATCAACACCCCGTCGATGCTGGCCGTCGAGGACGCGATCTTCGCGCTCGAATGGGGCAAGTCGCTGGGCGGCTTGTCCGGCCTGATCGCACGTTCCGACGCCAACGCCGCTGCGCTCGACAAGATCGTCGCCGACCGCGACTGGCTCGGCCATCTCGCCGCCGATCCGGCGTCGCGCTCCAAGACCAGCGTCTGCCTGACGGTCGAGGGCGCCGACGAGGCGTTCATCAAGACCTTCGCCGGCCTGCTGGAGAAGGAAGGCGCCGCCTATGACGTTGCGGGCTATCGCGACGCCCCGGCGGGCCTGCGCATCTGGTGCGGCGCGACCGTCGACACCGCCGATATCGCGGCGCTCGGCCCCTGGCTCGACTGGGCCTACGCGACCGCCAAGGCCGGCTAACATCGAGATCGTGCTCCTGCGAAAGCAGGAGCCCAAAGTTCGGGGCGCTGCGCTTAGCCGCCCTGGGTTCCTGCGTTCGCAGGAAAACAACATAGGGAATTACAAAATGCCCAAGGTACTTATTTCCGACAAAATGGACCCCAAGGCCGCTCAGATCTTCCGGGATCGCGGCGTGCAGGTCGACGAGATCACCGGCAAGACGCCGGAAGAGGTCATCGCCATCATCGGCGACTATGACGGCCTCGCCATCCGTTCCTCGACCAAGGTGACCAAGGCGATCCTCGACGCCGCGACCAACCTGAAGGTCATCGGCCGCGCCGGCATCGGCGTCGACAATGTCGACATCCCCTATGCCTCGTCCAAGGGCGTGGTGGTCATGAACACCCCGTTCGGCAACTCGATCACCACCGCCGAGCATGCCATCGCCCTGATGTTCGCGCTCGCCCGCCAACTGCCGGAGGCCGACGCCTCCACCCAGGCCGGCAAGTGGGAGAAGAACCGCTTCATGGGCGTCGAGGTCACCGGCAAGACGCTCGGCCTCATCGGCGCGGGCAATATCGGCTCGATCGTCGCCGACCGCGCGCTTGGCCTCAAGATGAAGGTCGTCGCCTATGACCCGTTCCTGACGCCGGAGCGCGCGATCGACATGGGCGTGGAGAAGGCGACGCTGGACGAACTGCTGGCGAAGGCCGACTTCATCACGCTCCACACGCCGCTGACCGACCAGACCCGCAACATCCTTTCGAAGGAAAACCTCGCCAAGACCAAGAAGGGCGTGCGCATCGTCAACTGCGCGCGGGGCGGCCTGATCGACGAAGTCGCGCTGAAGGAAGGCCTCGACAGCGGCCATATCGGCGGCGCGGCGCTCGACGTGTTCGTGACCGAGCCGGCCAAGGAAAGCCCGCTATTCGGCACCCCCAACTTCGTCTCCACCCCGCACTTGGGCGCATCGACGGACGAGGCGCAGGTCAATGTGGCAATCCAGGTCGCCGAGCAGCTGTCCGACTATCTGCTGGACGGCGGCGTCACCAACGCGCTCAACGTCCCCAGCCTGTCGGCCGAGGAAGCGCCCAAGCTCAAGCCCTACATGGCGCTTGCCGAAAAGCTGGGTTCGCTCATCGGTCAGCTTGAAGGCGACGGCATCAAGGGTGTCGCGGTCGAGGTCGAGGGCCATGCCGCCGAACTCAACCAGAAGCCGATCACGGCCGCCGTGCTCGCGGGCCTGATGCGCGTCTATTCGGACACGGTGAACATGGTCAACGCGCCGTTCCTCGCCAAGGAACGCGGCCTCGACGTGCGCGAGGTCCGTCACGACCGCGAAGGCGATTATCAGACGCTGGTCCGCGTCACCGTCACCACGGAAAGCGGCGAGCGCTCGGTCGCGGGTACGCTGTTCGGCCATGCCAGCCCTCGCCTTGTCGAACTGTTCGGCATCAAGGTGGAGGCCGACCTGACTGGCACGATGCTCTACATCGTCAACAAGGATGCGCCGGGTTTCATCGGCCGTCTGGGGTCGACGCTCGGCTCTGCGGATGTCAACATCGGCACCTTCCATCTGGGTCGTCGCGACCAGGGCGGCGAAGCGGTCGTGCTGCTCTCCGTCGACGGCACCGTCACCGAACCGCTGCGCCGGGAAATCTGCAACCTCGCCGGCGTCAACACGGTGAAGCTGCTGCGCTTCGCCTAAGAGTAAGCCCTCCCCCCTCGGGGGGAGGGTTTGGGAGAGGGGGGCTGAACGATGCGTATCGATCCGATCCTGAAAGAACGTGCGCGACGCATGCGTGCGAACCCAACGCCAGCGGAACAAAAACTATGGTTGGCGCTTCGGGCCAACCGGTTTGAAGATCAGCAGTTCACGCGTCAGACCGTCATCGCGCCCTATATTGTCGATTTCGCTTCCAAGGCCGCAAAACTGATTATCGAGGTCGATGGGGATACACATTCCGACGAAGATCGCTATGACCCGCGTCGGACCGCATATCTTGAGTCTCTGAGCTATCGAGTGATACGCTTCGGCAATTCAGATGTGCTTGGAAATATCGAGGGGGTGCTCGACATGATCTCTCAAGCGTTGCGCATTTCCCCCTCTCCCCACCCCTCCCCCCGAGGGGGGAGGGAGCTTTGACCGCCACACCGCCCCGTGGAGCCCAGGGCCTGCTGCCCGAGGGCCTGGCCGACCGCCTGCCGCCGCAGGCGGAGGCGTCCGCGCGTCTGGCGCGCAACGTCCTCGATACCGTGGCCAGCCATGGCTATGAGCGGGTCATGCCGCCGCTGGCCGAGTTTGAGGAAACGCTGGTCAGCCGCCTCAAGTCCGCGCGGGTGCAGGATCTGCTCCGCGTCGTCGATCCCGTCTCGGGCCGGACGCTCGCAATTCGTCCTGACATGACGGCGCAGGTCGGCCGCATCGCCACCACGCGCCTCGCTGGTGTCGCCCGCCCGCTGCGCCTGTCCTATGCCGGCCCGGTCATCCGCCTGCGCGCCAATCAGCTTCGCCCGGAGCGGGAGCGGCTACAGGTCGGCGCGGAACTGATCGGCACCGACAGCGTCGCCGCCGCCGTGGAGATCGTCAACGTCGCGATCGCTGCGCTTCAGGCTGCCGGCGTCACCGGCATCACCATCGACTTCACCCTGCCGGACCTGATCGACACGCTGGCCGCCGGGCCGCTGCCGCTGGGCGAGGACGAGATTGAGAATGTCCGCGCCGAACTCGACGCCAAGGATGCGGGCGCACTTGTGGCGCTTGGCGCCGGGCCAGCCGCCTATCTGCCGCTGATCGAGGCCGCCGGTCCGTTCCACGCGGCGATGGAGAAACTGGAGGCACTCGACATCGGCGGCGCGCTCGCCAGCCGTATCGCCGGGCTGCGCGCCATTGCAAAGCCGATCGGATGGGACATCACTCTGACGCTCGACCCGACCGAGCGCCACGGTTTCGAATATCAGAACTGGTTCGGCTTCTCGATCTTCGCGGAGGGTTTCGTTGGAGAGATCGGCCGGGGCGGCAGCTATTCCATCGTCCGGGCGGACGGCAGCGAGGAGCCCGCCATGGGCTTCTCCCTTTATCCCGACCCGCTGATCGACGCCGGTTTCGGCCGGGTCGAGGTTCGCCGCCTGTTCCTGCCGACCGGCCATGACGCCGCCGAGGCCGCCCGGTTGCGGTCCGAAGGCTGGCAGACGATCGCCGCCTTGTCGGATGGCGAGGACGGAGCCGCGCTCGGCTGCACCCACTGGCTCGAAGGCGCAACGCTTCAGGCCTATTGAGACGCCTATATCAGCCGTCATCCCGCACTTGATGCGGGATCCATGAGCCTCAGCGTTTCGCAATATACCGACGATTGAGCCAATAGATCCCGGATCAAGTCCGGGATGACGGGGGTGGTGACTGTCCAACGCAGCGGCATTCCCTTTCTATGTTGTCACCCCGCGCTTGACGCCCCCCGCCCGGGAGCGTAACCGGCCCCCCGCAGGGCGCTTTGCGCCCATCCGATTCATGCCCGGCCGCCGAGTCCTGTCGAAGGGCGGCCCGGGTTCGCTCTGGCAGGGCGGAGTCGTATATCCATGGCAAATGTGACCGTTATCGGCGCCCAGTGGGGCGATGAGGGCAAGGGCAAGATCGTCGACTGGCTCGCCGAGCGCGCCGATGTCGTCGTACGCTTTCAGGGTGGCCATAATGCCGGGCACACGCTGGTGGTCGGCGATAATGTCTACAAGCTCTCCCTGCTGCCCTCCGGCATCGTGCGCGGCACGCTGTCCGTCATCGGCAATGGCGTGGTCCTCGATCCCTGGCATTTCAAGGAAGAGGTGGCCAAGCTCGCCGGGCAGGGCGTCATCATCACGCCGGAAAATCTGCAGATCGCCGAAACCTGCCCGCTGATCCTGCCCTTCCACCGCGACCTTGACGGCCTGCGCGAGGATGCGAGCGGGGCGGGCAAGATCGGCACGACGCGTCGGGGCATCGGCCCGGCGTACGAGGACAAGGTCGGCCGCCGTGCCATCCGGGTGTGCGACCTTGCGCATCTCGATGATCTCGGCCCGCAGATCGATCGCCTGACCGCGCACCATGACGCCCTGCGCGCCGGTTTCGGGGAGCTGCCGGTGGATCGTCAGGCGCTGATGGCCGAACTGCGCGCCATTGCCGACTTCATCCTGCCCTATGCGCGGCCCGTCTGGCTGACCCTCAACGAGGCGAAGAAGCGCGGCGACCGCATCCTGTTCGAGGGCGCGCAGGGCGTACTGCTCGACGTCGATCACGGCACCTATCCCTTCGTCACCTCGTCCAACACCATCGCCGGCACGGCGGCGGGCGGATCGGGCCTCGGCCCCTCTGCGGTCGGCTTCGTGCTTGGCATCGTGAAGGCCTACACCACCCGCGTCGGCTCCGGCCCTTTCCCCAGTGAACTGGAGGACGAGATCGGCCAGCGTCTGGGCGAGCGCGGCCATGAATTCGGCACCGTCACCGGACGCAAGCGCCGCTGCGGCTGGTTCGACGCCGTGCTGGTGCGCCAGTCGGTCGCGGTATCGGGCGTCACCGGCATCGCGCTCACCAAGCTCGACGTGCTGGACGGCTTCGACGAACTGAAGATCTGCACCGGCTACCGCATCGGCGACCGGCATTATGATTACCTCCCCGCCCACAGCCAGGATCAGGCGAAGGCGGAGCCGGTCTATGAGACCATTGAAGGCTGGCAGGACACGACGGCGGGCGCGCGCAGCTGGGCCGAACTCCCCGCGCAGGCGATCAAATATATCCGTCGGATCGAGGAGCTGATCGGCTGCCCGGTGACGCTGGTCTCCACTTCGCCGCAGCGCGACGACACGATACTGGTGCGGGACCCCTTCGCGGATTAAGCTTACGCCTCACTCATAGAGGAGGAGGCATGACCAGGCACCGCATCTACTCCGTCAGCGTCGCGAGCGTCTATCCGGCCTATATCGCCAAGGCGGAAAAGAAAGGTCGGACGAAGGCGGAGGTGGATGCGCTCTTCTGCTGGCTGACCGGGCATAGCCAGCAGACGCTGGACGCGCAGTTGGCGGACAGGGTCACGTTCGAGGATTTCTTCACGCAGGCGCCACGGATGAACCCGTCCCGGGCGCTGATCACCGGCACCGTCTGCGGCGTGGGGGTCGAGACTATCGAGGAGCCCGTGATGCGGGAGATCCGTTACCTGGACAAGCTGATCGACGAACTCGCCAAGGGAAAGGCGATGGACAAGATCCTGCGGGCGTAGCCCTCAATACCTTCTCCCGCGAGCGGGAGAAGGATACGCAGCCTTGAGAGCGCAGCGAACTAGGCGCAGTTGGATGAGGGTGTGCGGGCCTATGGCCCGCGCGATCCAAAGGATCGCATTGCCCTCACCCTCCCATCGCTACGCGATGGGTCCCTCCCTCTCTCGTAAACGGGAGAGGGGTAATTACCCCTTCAACCGCCCGAAAGGCAGCAGCGTACGGGACAGGTCGGCCGCCGCCTTGCCCTTTCCGGCGCGCAGCGCGGGCAGGATCGCGGCGGCGTTGCGCTTCATCAACTGGTCCAGCGGCGTCGTAGCGGGCGCGGCGATAGCGGCCTCGGCCAGCACGCGTGCGCTGCTCACATCGTCATAGTCCTGCCGGATCGTCATCATCGCGGCGAGGCCGGGAAAGAAGGCGCGGCCCCGCCCAAGCGCAACCGCCCGGTCCAGCGCCGCGTCGCCCACGGCTCGCTTCGCGCCCAGCACCGTGCGCGCGATAAATCCGCCCAGTTGGTCGATGGCGTCCAGATGCCACCCCGCCACCACCATCTGCGCCTCCGCGTCGCGCGGATCCTTGGCGGCCAGCGCCTCGAATATCTTCAGCGACGTCTGCGCATCGGTGCGGCTCTTCGTCAGCTTCGCGCGATAGCCGATGCCTATGCCCCGCTGCAGCGTCGCTTCATGATCGCCGGGCGACTTGGCCAATATCCCGTCAGCGGCGGCGATCGCGCGACCGATCAACGCCAGCGCAGCGGCCTTGTCGGTCGTCTGGAACGCGGCCGTGGTCAGGATTTCCCGCGGCGTGTCCGCCATCGCCTGCGCGGGGGCGATCAGCCCGCAGGCCATTACCGCTATCACTGATCCGCGCATGGCCGTCCTTTCTTCACTGGCGAAACGATCCGACCTTGGGCGACCCACAATAATCACCCTCTGCCATGGACGTCCACTGGGCAGATGTCCGGTTGATCGCCCTGCACGCTTCCTGCATGTCTCTTGCCTCGCCTCCTGGAGATACGAACCAATGCCCCTTTCGATCCTTGTCCTCTACGGTTCTTATCGCGAGGGCCGCCTGGGCATCCGCCTCGCCGACTATATCGTGAAGGGTCTTGGCGAGGCCGGGCATGACGCGGAACTGGTCGATGCTAAGGGCGGTCGGCCTGCCGATGCTGGACAAGCGCTTCAGCGATTACGCGCCGGGAGAGGCTCCGCCGGAGATGGCGGCGCTCGCGCAAAAGCTGAGCGCGGCTGACGGCTTTATCTTCGTCGCCGGCGAGTATAATCGTGGCGTTCAGCCGGGCCTCAAGAATCTGGTCGATCATTATCTCGTCGAATATGCGCGCCGCCCCGCTGCCATCGCCAGCTACTCGGCCGGGCGTCTGGCGGGCACGCACAGCAATGCGGCGTGGCATGTGACGCTGTCCGGCATGGGCATGGCCGTCATCCCCAACACGCTGACCGTCGGCCAGATCGGCCAGACGCTGGATGAGAATGCGGAGCCGATCGGCGAGAGCGGCACTGTTCTGGCGCGCGGGCTTCCCCGTTTCATCGACGAACTGGTCTGGTGGGCGGAAGGGACGAAGGCGGCGCGGGGTCAGTAACGCTTGCCGCGCGCCAGCGCGCGGTCGATCCACACCAGCGCATAACCTGCCGCCATGAACCCGGCGGCGATGACGATGCAGTTCAGCCCGACCTGTCCCCATCCCAGTTTCCGTAGGTTGATGAACGGATAGGCATAGATGTCGCCGGACAGTCCGCGCGCCAGCGCATAGGGCAGGTACAGCGCCGGATAGATCGCCCAGACCGGCGGGTCGCTCCATGTCAGCCCGCCCTTGCGCGCAAAGGCGATCCACCACAGCGGCGCCAGAAGCGGCGTCACCTTGTGCAACAATGTGTCCGCCAGCTTGTCGCCCCCGCTCAAGTCCAGCAATCCGCGCAGCAACAGCATATAGGTGACGCCGACCAGCACGATGGCCAGCACCACGCCGCCCGTCTTGCGCGGCGACACCGCCCGTCCCAGCGCCAGCGCCGTGAACAGCAACGCCACAAGGATATTGGTCGTCACCGTAAAGAAGCGCAGCAGCACCCACAGTGTTTCGCCAAGCGACTGGCTCTTGCCCAGCGTCGCGGCGAACTGCACGCCAAGTCCCACCCACGCCCCGGCGGCAACCCCTGCCGCCGCCAGCCGGGGCAGGGACCATGTCACACCTTGCGCACCATATCGGAGGCCAGCTCAAGTCCGGCCTTGCCGCGCGCGGCGGTGCGGGACGGGGCGTGGGGTGGCTCCATGTCGTCCGGCTCCTCGACCTCCAGCATGCCCTCCCACTTGGTGATGACCGATGTGGCAATGGCGTTGCCGATCACATTGGTGGCGGTGCGGCCCATGTCCATGAAATGGTCGACGGCAAGGATGAAGGCGACGCCCTCCACCGGCAGGTTGAACTGGCCCAGCGTCGCCGCGACCACGACCAGCGATGCGCGCGGCACGGCGGCGATGCCCTTGCTGGTGACCATCAGGACCAGCAATATGGTGATCTGCGTGCTGATGGGCAGGGCGATATTATAGGCCTGCGCAATGAACACCGTCGCGAAGGAGGCGTACATCATCGACCCGTCCAGGTTGAAGCTGTAGCCCAAGGGCAGCACGAAACTGTAGATGCGGCGCGGCACGCCGAACTTGTCGAGCTGCTCCAGCATCTTGGGATAGGCCGCTTCCGACGAGGCGGTGGAGAAGGCGATCAGCGCCGGCTCGCGGATGTAGCGGGCGAGGGTAAACATGCGCTTGCCCAGGAACAGGAAGCCGACAAAGGCCAGCACCGCCCACAGGACCGACAGCGACAGGTAGAATTCGCCGATCAACTGGCCGAACGTCACCAACACGCCGAGCCCCTGCGTCGTGATCGACGAGGCGATGGCGCCGAACACTGCGAGCGGGGCCACGCGCATCACATAGCTCGTCACCTGCAGCATCAGCTCGACCAGCGATTCGACCACGGTGACGATCGGCTTGCCTTTCTCGCCGATGGCGGTCAGCGCAACGCCGACGAACAGGGAGAAGACGACGATCTGCAGGATCGAATTGTCCGCCATCGCGCCGATCATGGATGTCGGGAAGACGTGCAGCACGAAGTCGCGCAGGTTCAGCGCCTCGGTATTGACGCCGGACTCCGCGCCGCTGCGGACCAGGTTCAGGCCCTCGCCGGGCGCGAACAGATTGACGAAGACCAGGCCGATGGAAAGCGAGATCAGGCTGGCGATGATGAACCAGGCGATGGCCCGCCCGCCGATCCGGCCCAGCGCCGCGCTGTCGCCCATATGGGCGATGCCCGCCACCAGCGTGGAAAAGACCAGCGGCGCGATGATCATCTTGATGAGGTGCAGGAAGATGTCGGCCAGCAGGTGGAAATAGCCCGCGACCTCCTCAGCCAGATCCTTGTTCGGTCCGATCCAGGCATGCGCGACATAGCCCGTGATAACGCCCAGAATCATGCCGATGAGAATGAAGGAAGTAAGGCGTTTGGCCATGGGGTCCCCGGATATGCGTGCTCGGGCTGTAACGGACCCGGTTCTTCTAGGCTTTGGTGGAGCCTACCAAGCTAAGACGTACGGCGCAACGCATGCCGCCAGTGGGGTGAGCGGAAGAGGGAGGATTTTGGGTTCGGAATGGGAGGGATATAACCTCCCCCTAGTCGTCATTCCCGCGAAGGCGGGAACCCATCTCTCCTCATATTCCAGTCGTGCCGAAGGCGAATTGGGTTCCCGCTTTCGCGGGAATGACGAAGTTAGAAAGGGAAGAGGGTTTGCCTCACCCGCACTGCGACCGGTGCAGCATCATCTGATCCGCCAGCACCAGCGCCATCATCGCCTCCACCACCGGCACCCCGCGAATGCCCACGCACGGGTCGTGCCGCCCCTTGGTGATGATGTCGGCTGCCTCGCCCTCGCGGGTCACGGTATCGACCGGGATCAGGATCGAGCTGGTGGGTTTGAAGGCTATGCGAACCTTGATGGGCTGGCCGGTCGAAATACCGCCCGCAATGCCGCCCGCATGGTTGGCCAGAAAAACAGGTTTGCCGTCATTACCCGGCCGCATCGGGTCGGCATTTTGTTCGCCGCGCAGGCGCGCAGCGGCAAAGCCGTCGCCGATCTCGACGCCCTTCACGGCGTTGATGCTCATCATCGCCGCCGCCAGTTCGCTGTCCAGCTTGGCGTACAGCGGCGCCCCCCATCCGGCGGGTGCGCCGGTGGCGATACATTCGACCACTGCGCCCAGCGACGATCCGTCCTTTCGCGCGCTATCGACCAGCGACTCCCAGCGCTTCGCCGCCTCGGGGTCGGGACAGAAAAAGGGATTTTCATCGATCAGCGAGGCGTCGAACCGCGCATAGTCGATGCCGTCGCCGCCGATTTCGCTGACATAGGCGAAGATATCGACATCCGGAATAACCAGCCGCGCCACCGCACCCGCCGCGACCCGGCTCGCTGTCTCCCGCGCGCTCGACCGCCCGCCGCCGCGATAGTCGCGAAAGCCATATTTGGCGTCATAGGCATAATCGGCATGGCCGGGGCGATAGGCCTTGGCGACCTCGGAATAATCCTTCGACCGCTGGTCGACATTCTCGATCATCAGGCTGATCGGCGTGCCGGTCGTCTTGCCCTCGAACACGCCGGACAGGATGCGGACCTGGTCAGGCTCCTGCCGCTGGGTGGTGAACTTGGACGTGCCCGGTCGCCGCTTGTCGAGGAAAGGCTGAATGTCGCCCTCGCTGATCGCCAGCCCCGGAGGACAGCCGTCCACGACTGCGCCGATGGCGGGACCATGGCTCTCCCCCCAGGTCGAGAACCGGAATGTGCGGCCGAAGGTGTTGAAGCTCACACCCCTCTCCCCTCGGGGGAGAGGGAGGGGCCCAAGCCGGAGACTTGGGAGGGTGAGGGCCGGGAACGTATGTCAGCCAAGATTGCTTCTACCACCCCTTCGATGTTCTCCATCACGTCGGCATTGGAAAAGCGGAGCACGCGATATCCTTCACTGCTCAACCAAGCCGATCGCCGCTGATCTTGCGCTTCCGTATCAGCGTGTGTGTCGCCGTCAACCTCGACCAGTAAGCGCGCCTCTGCGGAGAAAAAATCGGCAATGAATGGGCCGATCCATACCTGACGGCGGAATTTAAGATTGCCGACCTGTCGGTTGCGCAGTTTCGACCAGAGACGTTTTTCGGGTTCGGTCGCCTGATGGCGCATGCTGCGTACGCGGGCCAGGGACTCTTGGCGATCTGGGTCCGGCCGTCTCATATGCCCTCACCCTCCCATCGCAAAGCGATGGGTCCCTCCCTCTCCCCTTCAGGGAGAGGGGTTTTCCTCACTTCTCCAGCGCCATGTCCGGAGCATCCTCCGCCTTCATGCCGATGACATTATAGCCTGCGTCCACATGGTGGATCTCGCCCGTCACGCCGGACGCCAGATCGCTCAGCAGGTACAGGCCCGCGCCGCCGACATCGTCGATCGTCACGTTGCGGCGTAGCGGCGAGTTCAGCTCGTTCCACTTGAGGATATAGCGGAAATCGCCGATGCCGCTGGCCGCCAGCGTCTTGATCGGTCCGGCGGAGATCGCGTTCACGCGGATATTCTCCGGCCCCAAGTCCATCGCCAGATATTTGACGCTGGTCTCCAGCGCAGCCTTGGCCACGCCCATGACATTGTAGTGCGGGATCACCTTCTCCGCGCCATAATAGCTCAGCGTCAGCAGTGATCCGCCATTGGGCATCAACGCCCGCGCCCGCTTCGCCATGGCGACGAAGCTGTAGGCGGAGATGTTCATGGTCAGCAGGAAATTGTCGAGGCTGGTGTCGACATACAGGCCGCGCAGCTCGTTCTTGTCGGAAAAACCGATGGCGTGGACAACGAAGTCCAGTCCGCCCCACTTCTTCTCGATCTCGGCGAAGGTCGCGTCGAGCAGGTCCATGTCCGACACGTCGCAGGGGATCAGGAAATCCGACCCGACCTCGGCAGCCAGTGGGCGCACGCGCTTCTCCAGCGCCTCGCCCTGATAGGAAAAAGCAAGCTCCGCGCCCTGCGCGTGCAATGCCTGTGATATCCCCCATGCGAGCGACTTGTCATTGGCAAGGCCCATGATGAGGCCGCGCTTCCCCTTCATCAGGCTGCCCGTCATCAAAGCGGTCATTCGGGCTTAACCTCCTGTATTCCCGGTGCTGCGTCATGTTCCTCTTCGGGGAACTCCGCCAGCGATGCATTAAGTTCCGCGCCAATTACCACGCCAAGCCCAACGAGAAAGAAAAAAATGAGGACGATCATGACACCGGCAAGGCTGCCGTAAGTCAAGGTGTAGCCGCCAAGCTGTCCCAACGCGATGGGCAGCAGCAGCAGGGTGCCATACCACCACGCCGTCGTCAGCACCGCGCCGGGCCATTTCGGGAAGCGCGGATCGCGATACTGGCTGGGGGTAAGGGCAGCGAACAGGAAGTAGAGCGCCGCCGCCAGGATAGCCATCGGCGCGAGCTTCGTCGCCGCCAATATATTGATCGCGGTGTCGGCAAAGGGCAGGATGCGGTGCAGGAACTCGTCCGCCGCCGTGATCATCACCTGCAGGGAGAAGGCGAACATCGCCGCCAGCACGCTGGTGATGATGATACCGATCGACCCCAGCCGATATTGCCAGAATGCCCGGCCGCTCTTCGTGCCATAGGCGCGGCGCAATATGTCGCGGATGGTCTCGATCAGGCTGCCGGTCGTCCACAGGCCGACAAGGCCGCCCAGCCACAGCAGCCCGCTGGAGGACCGCGCCGAAAGTACATCCTCGATCGGCGCGCGCAACACGTCGGCAACGCTCGGCGGTACGGTGAAGAGGAAGGCGTTGACGGCCTGGATGCCGTCCTGCGTCCTGCCGAAGATGCTGGCGATGGCGGCAGCGACGATGAAGAAGGGGAACAGCGCCACCAGCGAAAGATAGGCGAGGTTTCCGGCATGAATGAAGCCGTCGGTATAGACGCCGACGACCACCCGCTTCATGATTTCAATGGCATAGGCCCCATGCCGCAAGCGGTAGACGCTGTATTTCGCGCGCTCCCTGCCGTCCCGGCGATACAGTCTGCGCGCTTCGGGCGACTTGGGTGAAATGTCCCTCATGCCCTGTCAAACGATCCTAGACGCCCAGATTTCCACGCACCGCCCGCTTATCCGTCCAGCTCTCCAGGAAATCGTTCAGCGCCGCATCATCGACGGGGACGTCGATCATCAGCGTGACAAGCTGGTCGCCGCGCTGCCCGGTCTTGCCCGTGAAGCCCCGCCCCTTGAGGCGCAGCGTTTTGCCGGAGGATGACCCCGCCGGCACGCCCAGCATCACCGGGCCATCCACCGTCGGCACGCGGACCTTCGCGCCCTTTACCGCCTCGTCGATCGTAATGGGCAGGTCCAGGCGCACATTGTCGCCGTCGCGTGTGTAGAAGGGGTGGGACTTGACCTCGACCGTGACGATCGCGTCGCCCGCGCCGCCAGCGCCCGGCTGGCCCTTGCCGGACAGGCGCATCTGCGTGCCCGTCTCGACGCCGGCGGTCAGCTTGAGGTCGATTGTCTTGCCGTCCTGAAGCGTAATCCGCTGCGGGGCCAGCGTCGCTGCGTCGATGAAACCCACCGCCAGGCGATAGGCGACGTTCGCGCCCTTGGGCGGGGGGCCTGCGCGTCCGCCCCGGCCGAAGCCGCCAAAGCCGCCGCCTCCGCCCCCTGCCGCGCGCCGTCCGCCGCCGAATATCCCCTCGAAAATATCGCCGAAGTCGCCGCCCTCGCTGTTGAACTCGAAGCCGCCGCCCTGCTGGCCGCCCCGTCCGCCGCCGCCAAAGCCCCCGCCGCCGAACGGATTGGTCGGGTTGCCGTCCCCGTCAATCTCGCCCCGGTCGAAGCGCGCGCGCTTGTCCTTGTCCATCAGCAGGTCATAGGCGCGGGTGATCTCGGCGAACTTGTCGGCCGCCTTGGGGTTGTCCTTGTTCCGGTCGGGATGATGCGTCTTGGCGAGCGTGCGGTACGACTTCTTGATGTCGGCTTCCGCCGCGCCGCGTGCAACGCCCAAAATGCTGTAGGGATCGGCCATTCTTGCCCTGTTCACCGTCGGTAAGTGTTTCAGGCCTGCATGTGGCGAAGAAATGCCTCCGCTTCAAGTTTGTTGAAAAAGGGAAGGGGCTGGGAACGTCTGGCAACCTCCTAACACCCGTCATCCCGGACTTGATCCGGGATCCATTGGCTCTACGCCGCATGACTGCACCGACGCTTGTGCTCATAGATCCCGGATCAAGTCCGGGATGACGAAAAAGGGCGGCGGGGATTCGTCATCCCCGCCGCCCCGATACGTTCCGATGGTCAGTCAGGCTTACGCAGCAAACTGGTTCCCCCGCTGCCGGTCAGGCAGCAAACTGGTTCATCGTGTTATGCACGCCGCCCGCCTTCAGCGCGGCTTCACCGGCGAAATACTCCTTATGGTCGTCGCCAATGTCGCTGCCGGACATGTTCTGATGCTTCACGCAGGCGATGCCCTCGCGGATTTCCTTGCGCTGCACGCCCTTGACGTAGCCGAGCATGCCCGCCTCGCCGAAATATTCCTTGGCCAGGTTGTCGGTGCTAAGCGCCGCCGTGTGGTAGGTCGGCAGGGTGATGAGGTGGTGGAAGATGCCGGCGCGCGCCGCCGCGTCCTTCTGGAAGGTGCGGATCTTCTCATCAGCCTCGATCGCCAGTTCCGTGCTGTCATAATCGACGCTCATCAGCTTGGCGCGGTCGAATGCCGAGACATCCTTGCCCGCGGCCTGCCATGCGTCGAACACCTGCTGGCGGAAGTTCAGCGTCCAGTTGAACGAGGGCGAGTTGTTATAGACCAGCTTCGCGTTGGGGATGACCTCACGGATGCGGTCGACCATGCCAGCGATCTGCTCGATATGCGGCTTCTCGGTCTCGATCCACAGCAGGTCCGCACCGTTCTGCAGCGAGGTGATGCAGTCGAGGACGCAGCGAGCCTCGCCAGTGCCCTTGCGGAACTCGAACAGGTTCGACGGGAGCCGCTTGGGACGCAGCAGCTTGCCGTCGCGGTTCAGGATGACATCGCCATTCTTCGCTGTCGCCGGGTCGATCTCCTCGCAGTCGAGGAAGCTGTTGTAGAGGTCGCCAATGTCGCCCGGCTCCTTGGAAACGGCGATCTGCTTGGTGAGGCCGGCGCCCAGCGAGTCGGTGCGGGTGACGATGATGCCGTCCTCGACGCCCAGCTCCAGGAAGGCGTAGCGGCAGGCATTGACCTTAGCGAGGAAGTCCTCATGCGGCACGGTGACCTTGCCGTCCTGATGGCCGCACTGCTTCTCGTCGGACACCTGATTCTCGATCTGCAGCGCGCAAGCGCCCGCCTCGATCATCTTCTTGGCAAGCAGGTAGGTCGCCTCGGCATTGCCGAAGCCTGCGTCGATGTCGGCGATGATGGGAACGACATGGGTCTGGAAATTGTCGACGGCGTGCAGCAGGCGCTGCGCCTCGACCTCATTGCCTTCCTCGCGGGCCTTGTCGATCTCGCGGAACATCATGCCCAGCTCGCGGGCGTCGGCCTGGCGCAGGAAGGTGTAGAGTTCCTCGATCAGCGCGGGAACGCTGGTCTTCTCGTGCATCGACTGGTCGGGCAGCGGGCCGAAGTCGGAACGCAGCGCAGCGACCATCCAACCGGACAGGTACAGGTAGCGGCGGTCGGTCGACTGGAAATGCTTCTTGATGGAAATCATCTTCTGCTGGCCGATGAAGCCGTGCCAGCAGCCCAGCGACTGGGTGTACTGCGCCGGATCGGCGTCATAGGCGGCCATGTCCTTGCGCATGATCGCGGCGGTGTAGCGCGCAATGTCCAGCCCGCTCTGGAACCGGTTCTGCAGGCGCATGCGGGCGACGGACTCGGCGCTGATGCCGTCCCAGGTGCCGCCCTGGCTCTGGATGAGGCCAGTGATCTGGCTGATATGCTCTTGATAGGACATGGCGTCTTCCTCGCGTCTTTAAAAAGGATGGCGCCGGTTACCTTGCATTGCAGCACAAGCGCGAGGGGCCACGAAGTCCATCTGTAAAACTTTACAGATTTTCATTGTAATGTTGTAAGGAGCGTACAAACTGCAGGATTCTTGAGAGATATGGCTAACGAACGTCCAGTCTATATGGGGCCGCGCCTCAAGCGCCTGCGCCGCGACCTTGGCCTGACACAGGCGCACATGGCCGCAGATCTGGAGATTTCCTCCTCCTATGTCGCGCTTCTGGAACGCAACCAGCGGCCGCTGACCGCCGACATGCTCCTGCGCCTCGCCCGCACCTACAAGATGGACATGAGCGACTTGGCCGGGGACGGCGGCGCGGAATTCACCGCCCGGCTGCAGGCGGTGCTCAAGGACCCGATGTTCGCCGACATCGACCTGCCGCCGCTCGACGCCACCGATGTCGCCACCAGCTATCCCGGCGTGACGGAGGCGTTGCTGCGGCTCTACACCGCTTATCGCGAGGAGCAGTTGGCGCTCGCCGACCGGGGCGTCGAGGCGCGGGCCGGGGAAGGGCAGGACGCCGAATCATCCGACCCGGTGGCGGAGGCGCGCCGCTTCCTCGCCGCCCGCCGCAACAGCTTTCCCGTGCTGGACGATGCCGCCGAACGGCTGGCCCAAAGTCTCGGAGGTCAGGGCCTCGGAGGCCAGGGTTTAGGCGGGCAGGAGGGAATCATCGCGCATCTCAAGGCGCGCTATAATCTGCGCGTCCGCCGCCTGCCGACGGATGTCATGATGGGGTCGATGCGCCGTCTCGATCGCCACCGGGACGAACTGCTGATCGACGATTCGCTCGACGCCGCCAGCCAGATGTTCCAGCTCGCGCTCCAGCTCTGCTATCTGGAACTGCGCCGGGAAATCGACACGGTGCTGAAGGAAGGCAGCTTCGCGACCGAAGCTGGGGAGCGCCTGACCCGCAAGGCGCTGGCCAGCTACAGCGCCGCCGCCCTGCTGATGCCCTATTCCGCCTTCGCCCGCGCGGTCGAACAACGCCGCTATGATGTGGAGGCGCTGGCCCGGCAGTTCGGCACCAGCTTCGAACAGACCGCCCACCGCCTCACCACCCTGCAGAAGCCGGGGCAGGAGCGGGTGCCCTTCTTCTTCATCCGGCTCGATCCCGCCGGCAATGTCTCGAAACGGCTGGACGGCGCAGGCTTTCCCTTCGCCCGCCATGGCGGCGCCTGTCCGCTCTGGTCGGTGCATCAGGCGTTCCGCACGCCCCGCCAGATCGTGACACAGTGGCTGGAGCTACCGGACGGACAGCGCTTCTTCTCGATCGCGCGCACGGTGACGGCGGGCGGCGGCGCGTTCGGCGCGCAGCGTGTGGAACGCGCCATCGCGCTCGGCTGCTCCGCCGAACATGCGGGGAAGCTGGTCTATACCCGCGACCAGCCCGACGCAGCGTCCGTCGCCGCCACCCCCATCGGCGTCACCTGCCGCCTCTGCCACCGCGCCAACTGCGCCGCGCGATCGGCCCCGCCGATCGGCGGCCAGATATTGCCCGATGATTATGTGGGCGCGAGCGCCCCCTTTACGTTCGCGGATGTGTGAAGGCCCAACCCGACACCATCCGTTCGTGTCGAGCGAAGTCGAGACACGCTAACACGATGTATGGCCCGCGCGGCTCTACCAAAAACGCAATGCCGCCACCCCATTCCGTCATCCCGGACTTGATCCGGGATCCATGAGCGCAAGCGTTCCATGACCATGTGACGAAGAGCCAATAGATCCCGGATCAAGTCCGGGATGACGGCGGCGGATGGTGCCCTCTCACGTCAATTTCGCTGACGTGTTGGTCCTACTCCCAACGCCCGTTCGTCCCGAGCGAAGTCGAGGGACTAGGCGCTGTGCCAGCGTGTCTCGACTTCGCTCGACACGAACGGCTGTTTTATAAGCCGTTCGTGTCGAAGACCCTCAGAACCCCACACTAACCGTCCCAAACCACTGGCGCGGAGCCAGCGGGAAGGCGTTGTACGTCGCCGTCGCCGCACCAATGCTCAGCGTCGACTGCGCGCGCTTGTTGGTGATGTTGGTGACGTTCAGGCTGACCTCGACCTTGCGGACGAACGATCCTTCCGACAGCGGGATGGATGCGCCGATCCGGCCGGCCATCGTGAAATAGCCCTTGACCGACAGGTCGTTGGTGAAGGTCGCATAGCGCTTGCCCAGATAGTCGCCAACCAGCTGCGCGTCGAAAATGCCGTAATTGGCCGACACCACGGTCTTGTTCAGCCATGCCGGCGATCCCGGCACCTTCTTGCCTGCGGTCGGGACGGTCGTGGCGGGCACGCCGACCTGATAGTCGTCCTCATAACGTGAATTGTTGTACGACAGCGCGTTGTAGATCGAGAAGTGTGGGCCGAAATGCAGCGTTCCTGCAAAGTCCACGCCGTCGGTCTTCACGCTGCCGACGTTGGCGATGATCGCCGCGCCGCTGATGATCGACGTGATGACGACAGTCGGGCTCAGCGCCAGCAGGCGGTTACTGAAATCGACATGATAATAGCTGATCTGGCCCTCGAACGCGCTGATCGGTCCCAGGTCGAGCGTGCGGTGCGTGCGCAGGCCGATTTCATAGGTCCAACTGCTCTCCGGCTTCACATTCGCCTTGAAGTCCTCGAACACCTGCTGGCTGCCCAGCGCGAAGGGGGACAGGCCGGTCGCGGCGCTGGTCGGGAACTGGCGGACATTCTTCTGCGCGTTGACGAAGATTTGCTCATTGTCGCTCGCATCCCACAGCAGGCCGATCTGCGGCAGGAACCAGGTGTCCGTATTGATGCTGCCAACCGGCAGCGCGGTGGAGTTGGAGAAGGAACCCGGGATCGGCTGCACCGGCACTGCCTGCGTCGCCTTCTGGAAGGTGCTCTTGAAGCCTGCCAGCAGGGTCAGCGTCGGCATGATGTGCCAGCTATCCTGGATATGGGTCTGGATCTCGTCGACGCGGATTTCGCTGCCATATTGGGTGATCAGCGGGTCGGCGCGTTCGCGCGGACGGCTGTAGGGCGACGACGGGTTGTTGACGTCCTCGGCATACCAGCGGCGGAAAGCCGAGGAGCTTTGATGCTCGTACCAGCCGCCCAGCTCGATGTCGTGATTGCCCAGTTCCGCCTTCACCGTCGACAGCAGGCCCTCACGATCGATGCGATATTCTGTGGTGCGGGTCGCGATGCCGGACCCGCCGAAAATCGTGGACAGGCGTGCAAGGTTGGCCGCCGACGTCGGCGAACCGCCGGTGCCGGGGAAGTAGAAGGAGAAGAGGCCAGGCAGGCCCGCAGCCGTGATCGGCCCGGCAACGACGCCTACGCCGTCATTATGGTGGTAATAGGCCTGATTCGACCAGACGATCTTGTCGCTGACGTTCCAGTCATATTTGATATACGCCAGATAGTCGGTGCGCTGCGCATCGCTGTAATAGTTGCGATAGTTGGACCCGGGCGCGGCATTGATGGCCGCATATTCCGGCGACTTGTAATAAGCGACGGCGCTGGCAAAATCCGGGAAGAGGAAGGGCCGCACATAGGGCGCGGTCGCGCGGTTATCGACGGCTGCGGCCGTCGCGGTCGCCGGACGGACGACATAGGATGTCGCATCCTCGTTCGGCTCGGTCTTGTCGGAATAGGCGCCGTAGAGGGTCAGCTTGCCGGTGCTGTCCTCATGCACGAACTTGGCGTTGGCCTGATATCCGCCCTGCTTGCCCTTGAAGTCCCACGCTTCGGCCTTCTGCCGCACACCGGAGATATAGAGGGAGTTGCCGTTGCCGAACGTGCCGGTGTCGAACCGGCCATAGGTGCGGAACGTCTTGTGGCTGCCGACCGTCTGCGCGATCGTTGCGCCCATGTCCGCCTTGGGATCGCTGGAGAAGGTGTCGATCGTGCCGCCAAGGTTGCTGGTGGACGCGGTGCCCAGGTCGCCTGCGCCCGACGCCAGCGTCACGCGGCCGACATTCTCGGAGATGATGGCGCGCTGCGGCGACAGGCCGTTATAATTGCCATAGGTCTGGTCGCCCAATGGCACGCCGTCCAGCGTATAGCCTAGCTGCTGCGCGTTGAATCCATGGACGAACAGCGAGATATTCTGCTCGTTATTGCCCCATGGATCGGCAGTCAGGAAGGTGACGCCGGGCAGGGTCTGGATGGCTTTGAGCGGGCTGACGCCGGGCAGGATCTTCTGGATTTCGACGCCCGTCACCTGCGTGACCGACTTGGTCGTGCGGCCCGTGACGACGATCGATCCTTCGTCGCCCATCTCCTCAGCGGCGGCATCGGCCGGTGTGGTCTGGCTTTGGGCAAATGCGGGTGCGCTTGCGAAGGAAAATATCGCTGCAACGCCGCATAGCCATTGGCGACGATATGTCGATTTTGTCATGGTGAAACCCGCCTTTTTTTGAATGATCCCTGAGTCAAAGGGGCCATTAGGGTGCGGGAAAGACGGTGCGGTTACGCTTCCATGACGCTTTTATGTTGCATTGCAGCTAAGATTGCAGCCGTGTGACAGTGCTTTTCCGCGCTGGATAGCAAAAGGGGCCGCCGGATCGCTCCGACAGCCCCAATCATGCGCACACTTCGCCGTAAACGTCAGGCTGCCGCCCGCCGCTCCTTGAGTTCCTCGTTCAGCATCTCGGCCAGCAGGAACGCCAGCTCCAGGCTCTGCGCCGCGTTAAGCCGCGGGTCGCAATGCGTGTGATAGCGATCGGCCAGTCCTTCGTCGGTGATCGCGATCGCGCCGCCGGTGCACTCGGTCACATTCTGCCCGGTCATCTCCGCATGGATGCCCCCGCCGAAGCTGCCCTCGGCCCGGTGGACCGCGAAGAACCCGCGCACTTCTGCCAGGATACGGTCGAACGGCCGCGTCTTGTAGCCATTGGCCGCCTTCACGACATTGCCGTGCATTGGGTCGCACGACCACACCACCGGCTGGCCCTCGCGCAGGACCGCGCGGACCAGCTTGGGCAGACCTGCCTCGATCTTGTCATGGCCATAGCGGGTGATCAGGGTGATCCGCCCCGCCTCACGCGCCGGGTTCAGCGTGTCGAGCATCCGCAGCAATGCGTCCGGCTCCAGGCTCGGCCCGCATTTCAGGCCGATCGGGTTGCCGATGCCGCGCAGATATTCGACATGCGCCGATCCCTCGAAACGGGTGCGGTCGCCGATCCACAGCATATGCGCGCTGGTGTCGTACCAGTCACCGGTGATGCTGTCCTGCCGCGTCAGCGCCTGCTCATAGGGCAGCAGCAGCGCCTCATGGCTGGTGTAGAAGCTGGTGCCGCCAAGCTGCGGAACCGTGTCCGGTGACAGGCCGCAGGCGCGCATGAAATCCAGCGCCTCGCCGATCCGGTCGGCGACGGCGTCAAATTTCGCGGCCAGCGGGCTGCGGCCCATGAAATCCAGCATCCAGCCATGCACCCGATCCAGGCTGGCATAACCGCCGGTCGAGAAGGCGCGCAGCAGGTTTAGCGTCGCCGCCGACTGGTTATAGGCGCGCACCATACGCTGCGGGTCCGGCTCGCGGCTTTCCGGCGTGAAGGCGATGTCGTTGATATTGTCGCCGCGATAGCTGGGCAACTCCACGCCATCGATCGTTTCGGTGTCGGCAGAGCGCGGCTTGGCGAACTGCCCCGCCATTCGACCAACCTTCACGACCGGCAACTTGCTGGCGAAGGTCAGGACGACCGCCATCTGCAGCAGCACGCGGAACGTGTCGCGGATATTGTTCGGGTGGAACTCGGCGAAGGATTCGGCGCAATCGCCGCCCTGCAGCAGGAAAGCCTCGCCGGTCACCGCCTTGGCAAGATCGGCCTTCAGGGCGCGCGCCTCGCCTGCAAAAACCAGCGGGGGATAGGCGCCAAGCTGTGTCTCTGCGTCGGCCAAAGCCTGTGCGTCACGATAGGTCGGCATCTGCCGCCCTTCATGGGTTCTCCAGCTTTGGGGCGTCCATTTCGCCGCCACGGCACTATCTCCTTCGTTCCAAAAAATAGGGTCGCCCTATGCGCGCGAAGGTCCGCGAAAGCAAGGCCGTGCGCAGGGAGCGTTTCTTCTGCTCAGGCAAATGGGGCTTGGGCGAAACGGATCAATATCCCGCCGCAAGATCGACCTGATGCTCCAACGGCTCGCCCGCCACATAACGGCGCAGATTGGCAACGAACCTTTCGGCCCCGCGCGGGAACATGCTGGTCTGGCTACGGCCCGACAGATGCATAGTGATCATGCAGTTGGGCGCGCTCCACAGCGGGTGGTCGGACGGTAGCGGTTCGGGTGTCGTCACGTCCAGAAACGCCCCGCCGATGCGCTTTTCCTCCAGCGCCGCAATCAATGCTGCCTGATCGATCAGGTCGCCGCGCGCGAGATTCACGATCCGCGCGCTGTCCTTCATCGCCGCCAGTTCGTCTGCGCCGATCAGCGCCTTCGTCTGATTGGTCGCCGGCGCGGCGATGATGACCCAGTCGAAATCGTCAAGCTGTCCGCGCCAACTCGCGCCATCCAATACGTCCTCGCCCGGCGCGGCGTTTCTCCGCACGCCCGTCACCCGTACGCCAAACGCCTCCAGCCGCTTACCAATCATCCGGCCGATGGTGCCATAGCCGATGACCAGCGCGCGGCTGCCGTCCAGCTCGAACCTGCCCGGCGCATCTGTCGGCCATTCCCGCCGGTCGAACGCCCGCACGACGTCGGGGAACCCCTTCGCCATCGTCAGCACGCCCATCACCGCATAGTCGGCGACGGTCTCGCTGTTGAGGCCGCTGCCGTTGGTCACGACGACGTTGCGCTGGCGCAGGACGTCAAGCGGCAACGCATCCAGTCCGGCGACGATGGTACTGAGCCATTTGACGTTCGTGGCCGCGACGATCGCATCGGCCCTGTCCTTGAGCGAGAAGAGGTCGAACCAGCCCACGTCCGCCTGCGGAGCCAGGTCTATGGCCTCCTGGGAAGTGTCGAACCACGACACAGAGACGCCTTCGGGAAGATGGGGTTCGACCTTGGCGCGCATCAGCGCGGGGGCAACGACCTTGATGGGGGCTGGCATGACGTCCTTCGTCGATCCGGGGAAATTATCGACGACGAACATGGGTATGGTCAGGGCGCTTTGCTACTGGTCCAGCCGGATAGCCCATTCCCAGCGCAGCGGGTCGCCGTCCATCACCTCAACCCCTTTCGCGATCAGCGCGTCCCGGATCGCATCGGACGCCGCAAAATCCTTCTCGGCGCGAGCGGCCTGGCGGCGGTCGAGTTCCGCCTCGATCTCGGCCTCGGTAATGACTGCGTCCTTCGGCCGAATGCGCAGATCGGTCCGGGAGATGCCGAGGAGGTTAAGGCCAAGCGCCGCATCCATCCGGGTCACCATAGCTAGGCGCTCGGCGGCAGGCGCTTTTTTCACGCCCAGAGCTTCATCGAGAAGCGTCAGCGCCGTCGGGGTGTTGAGATCGTCGCTCAACGCAGCACCGAAGTCCTCGAGCAACTGAACAAGGCGAGGATGCGCGATAGTATCCGCTGGACCTCGGTCCGCAGCTTTCTTCACAGTCTCGACCGTCATCACGAGCCGCTTCAACCGCGTCAGCGCCGCCCCGACGATCTCTCCCGAAAACTCCAGCTCGCTGCGATAATGCGCCGACAGGCAGAGCAGGCGATAGGCCAGCGGATGCACGCCCGCATCGATCAGCGAGAAGAGCGTCGTAAAGCCGCCCTTCGACTTCGACATCTTGCCCGACCGGTCGACCAGGAAATTATTGTGCATCCACCAGCGCGCGCCGGTGAAATCAGGTTGCGCATCTGTGCATCCGCAAAATGCCTGATTCTGCGCGATCTCATTGGGATGATGAATTTCGCGATGATCGATGCCACCGGTGTGGATGTCGAACGGGTGACCCAGCTTCGCATGGCTCATGACCGAGCATTCCAGATGCCATCCGGGCGCGCCCTTGCCCCAAGGCGAGTCCCATTCCATCTGGCGATTCTCGCCCGGCGCTGACTTACGCCAGATGGCGAAATCCTGCGGATTCCGCTTGCCGGCGACAGGATCGATACGACCTTCGCCTTCGTCGTCCTTGGACCGTGCGAGCCGGCCATAATGGGGCACGGTCGATATGTCGAAATACAGGCCGCTGTCGATCTCGTAGCAATGCCTGTCCGCGATGGTCTTCGCGAAATCGATCATCTGCGGCACATAGTTGGTTGCGACCGTCCATTCGCTGGGCGCAATGATGTTGAGCGCGGCTATATTGCCCTTGAACGCCTCGGTATAATGGGCTGCGATGTCCCAGATGCTCTTGGCCTGCGCGCGCGCTGCGGCCTCCATTTTATCGTCGCCGGCGTCCGCATCCGATGTCAGGTGGCCGACATCGGTGATGTTGATGATGTGCGTAACATCATACCCCTTCCACAACAGCGCCCGCCGCAACGTGTCGGTAAACACATAGGCGCGCAGATTGCCGAGATGCGCATAATTATAGACCGTCGGCCCGCAACTATAGACCCGCGCCTTGCCCGATATGATCGGTTCGAAGGTTTCCGCGGAGCGCGTCAGGCTATTGAACAGGCGCAGGGGGGCAGTGTCAGTCATGGCCGGTGCATGATGCGGAAGCCGGTGAAGGTCAATCCTCGTCGAACAGTCCCGCCAACTGCTCCACCATCGTGCCGCCAAGCTGCTCCGCGTCCATGATCGTCACGGCGCGCTTGTAATAGCGGGTCACGTCATGGCCGATGCCGATGGCGACCAGCTGGATGGGCGAGCGGTTCTCGATCCATTCGATAACCTGCCGCAGATGCCGCTCCAGATAGGTGCCGCTGTTCACCGACAGCGTGCTGTCGTCCACCGGCGCGCCGTCGGAGATGACCATCAGGATGCGGCGCTCCTCGGTCCGGCCGATCAGCCGACCATGCGCCCAGAGGAGAGCTTCGCCGTCGATATTTTCCTTCAGCAGCCCTTCGCGCATCATCAGGCCCAGATTCTTGCGCGCGCGCCGCCATGGCTCGTCGGCTTTCTTGTAAACGATATGGCGCAGGTCGTTGAGGCGGCCGGGCAGGGCGGGTCTTCCCGCCGCCAGCCAGTCTTCGCGGCTCTGGCCGCCCTTCCAGGCGCGGGTGGTGAAGCCCAGGATTTCGGTCTTCACGCCGCACCGCTCCAACGTGCGGGCCATGATATCGGCGCTGATCGCGGCGATGCTGATCGGCCGGCCGCGCATGGAGCCGCTATTGTCGATCAGTAGAGTGACGACAGTGTCGCGGAACTCGGTATCCCGCTCGATTTTATAGGACAGAGAGCGCGTGGGATCGATCACGATACGGGCGAGGCGGGCGGCATCCAGCATCCCTTCCTCCTGATCGAAATCCCAGGACCGCGACTGTTGCGCCATCAGCCGCCGCTGCAGCCGGTTGGCGAGCTTCGTCACCGCTCCCTGCAGGCTGACGAGCTGCTGGTCGAGGAATCCGCGCAGGCGGGTCAGCTCATCCTCGTCGCACAGGTCGGTCGCAAACACGATCTCGTCATGCTTGGTCGTGAAGGCATTATAGTCGAAACCCGGCGGCAGATCGGACATCGGCCGGTTCGGGCGGACGGGCATCATGCCTTCCTCGCCCATATCGTCCGCGCCGGCGTCGCTGTCGGCGTCGAACTCGTCGCTATATTCGCTTTCGCCTTCTTCGCTTTCGCCGTCGCTTTGCTCGCCGCGCGCTTCGGTTTGGGCGTCGCTCTCCCCGGTCTGCTCCTCGCCCTGGTCGCCTTCGTCCTGCTGCTGCTCCTGGTCTTCGCCTTCTTCTTCGTTCTGTTCGTCGGAGGGTTCGGGCGGCGAATCCGCCTCGATCAATTCCAGATGCTCCAACATCGCGGTCGCAAGTTTCTGGAAGGCGCGCTGGTCATCCAGCGCGAGGCCTAAAGCGTCCAGATCCCGCCCGGCCTTGTCTTCGATCCACTGGTCGACCATCTCCATGCCATCCCGCGCGGATTCGGGTGGAGCCTGGCCGGTGAGCCTTTCCCGGACCTTTAGGGCGATGGCGGTGCTCAGCGGCACTTCGTCCCGCCGCCGGGCGCGGATGATGGGGTCGGATTTCAACCGCATGTCCAGCGCAGAGTTCAGATTGTCGCGGACGCCCTCCATCTGGCGCGACCCGATCGCCTCGACCCGCGCCTGCTCGACGGCGTCATAGACGGCGCGCGCCACGGCCTCGGCCGGTATCGCCGACCCATGAATCTTCGGATTGTGATGCCGCAGCTTCAGGGCGTTCGCATCGGCATGACCGCGCGCCAGCGCCACCTGCTCGCGCGGCAGGTTGCGTCCGGGCGTCGGCACTTTGATCTGCTTGCCGGCCATGTGCGGGGCATCCGCCGTGAAACCGACTTCGACTTCCGCGTCACGCGCCATCGACCGCGCTGCGCCGGACAGCACATCCTTGAAGGCGTCGAGGGGGGAGCGCTCAGCCATCAGTCGAGCAGCAATGCGCGGACAGCCCGCTTGGCGTCCGCATCGACGCCAATCGAGGCCAAGTAGCCGTCGACACCCTCATGGTTGGCGTCCAGCGTATCGAAAAAGGCGTCAAGATAAGCGGTATCCGCCGCCAACAACGGCGCGATCGCGTCCGGCGCTTTCCGGGCGAAACGCGCCACTTTGGTGTTGCGTCGCCCGAACAGCATCGGCCAGTCGGCATGATCGTTGGTCAACAGATAATCCTCGTCGATCAGCGGGCGGGGGACGCCGAGCACGGTCAGGACCAGCGCAGCACCAACGCCGGTGCGATCCTTGCCCGCCGCGCAATTGATCAGCAAGGGGGCGTCGCCGCGCGCCAACTGGGCAAACATGGCGCGGTAGGACGGCGCGTGATCGGTCGGTATCTCGCGATACAGATGGATCATCGCCTGCCGCATCTTGTCCGGCGTTGCCTCGGTGTCCTTCAATATGTCCGACAGCACGCCGCTGCTTTCGATATAGTCCCGGCTCCAATAGGCGATCCCGGCCGGCTCATGCCATCGGGTGGGCTCCGCCCGGCGCTCATTGGGCCGACGGAAATCGCATATGCCGCGAATGCCCAGCGCCCGCAGATGATCTTCATCCTCGTCCGTCAGCAAGGTCATCGTGCCAGACCGGTAGAGCATGCCGCGCTTCACCGTCCGGCCGTCACCGGTCGGATAGCCGCCGAAATCGCGCAGGTTGAAACTGGCCTGCAGCGGAATGAGGCGTGGGGAATGGTCCGCTTGGACGGTCACCCCGCCTTGCCCACGACGCTTTCCGGCAGGTCCTTGCCGAACACGCGCTGATAATATTCGGCAACTAGCGCGCGCTCCGCCTCGTCGCACTTGTTGAGGAAGGACAGGCGGAAGGCGAAGCCGACATTCTTGAAGATGAGCGCATTCTGCGCCCAGCTGATCACGGTGCGCGGGCTCATGACGGTCGAGATATCGCCGTTGATGAAGCCTTGGCGGGTCAGCTCCGCCACCTTAATCATATTCTCCACTTCCTTGCGGCCGCCCTCATGGTCGTACTCGCCTGACTTGGCGAGGACGATCTGCGCCTCGGTAGCGGCGGGCAGATAGTTGAGCGTGACGACCAGGTTCCATCGGTCCATCTGGCCCTGGTTGATCTGCTGCGTGCCATGATAGAGGCCGGTCGTGTCGCCCAAGCCAACGGTGTTGGATGTCGCGAACAGGCGGAACCAGGGGTTCGGGCGGATGACCCGGTTCTGATCCAGCAAGGTCATCTTGCCGTCCGTCTCCAGCACGCGCTGGATAACGAACATCACGTCCGGGCGGCCAGCATCATATTCGTCGAACACCAGCGCGACGGGCCGTTGCAGCGCCCAGGGGAGGAGGCCCTCCTTGAACTCCGTGACCTGCTGCCCTTCCTTCAGCACGATCGCGTCGCGACCGACCAGGTCGATACGGCTGATATGCGCGTCCAGATTGATTCGGATGCAAGGCCAGTTAAGCCGCGCGGCGATCTGCTCGATATGGGTCGACTTGCCGGTGCCGTGATAGCCCTGCACCATGACGCGGCGGTTGTGGGAGAAGCCGGCCAGGATCGCCAGCGTCGTGTCCGGGTCGAACACATAGGCGGGGTCGAGGTCCGGGACGCGCTCATCGGCCTCCGAAAAGGCCGGGATCTTGAGATCGACATCGACGCCAAACGCCTCGCGCGCATCGACCTCCCGGTCGGGCGCATCCAGCAGCGTCTCGCTGCGCGTGTCGGGCTGGGTGTTGGGGATGTCGGTCATGGGCGTTCGAGTCTCTTTTTCGCTGTCGCTAACCCCCTAACGCATGGGGCAAGGCATTGTCGATATTGTGCGCTGCGCCATTTTGGCAAATGCGACTCAGGCAAAAATCGGCGCCTTGCGCAACTGTCCATAAGCAGCAATGACATCCTGCAGCGCCTGCTCATGGCTCCGGTCGCCGCCATTATGGTCCGGGTGGAATCGGCGAACCAGCTCCGTGTACCGCGCTCGCAGCGTCTTTCGGTCGGCGTCGAGATCAAGCCCCATCAGGTCCATGGCCTTGCGATCGTCGGGCGACACGAACTTGCCGTCCGTCCGCTGCCGGTCGGCCTGCGCCGCCCTCCGCATCCGGTCACGGAACTTCGCGCCGATGGCGTCCAGCGGGTCGGAAAAGTCCGACCAGCGCGGCGGCGGGCTGGTCGCATTGCTGGAAAAGGCCCGGGTTTCCCGCTCCCACCCCGCATAGGGCCGCTGGGCGTCGGCAATCTCGTCCGCACTCATGCCGCTGAAGAAATTATACTTCTGGTTGAACTCCCGGACATGCTCCAGGCATAGCCAGCGCCAGCGCGGCCCGTCCGAACTGGCGCCATGGCCGCCCTCGGGCGGCGCGCGGAACTCGCCGGCTTCCGGGCATCCGGAGACCGCGCACGGGTCCTGGCGCTCCACGCGGCCATGAAAGCGGTTGTGCCGTTTCGAAGAGAAGGGGTCGGTAGCCAAAATCGTCCTGATGCAAACAAGGTTGGTTCGCCTATATAGGACCCATGACCCAGGAATCGAAAGGCCCGGTGGCCACAGAAATCGAAGCGCGGCTGCGTGCCGCCTTGAATCCCGCGCGCCTTGCGGTGATCGACGACAGCGAAAAGCATCGCGGCCATGCCGGCCATGACGGATCGGGGGAAAGCCATTTCACGGTGGAGGTGGTCGCCGACGCCTTCACCGGGCAGAGCCGCGTCGCCCGGCAACGCATGGTGAACGCTGCGCTGTCCGACCTTCTGCGCGACAAGGTCCACGCCCTGGCGATCAAGGCGCGCGCCCCCCAAGAGGCTTGACGCCTAGGCTGCAATCCTCTCCCCTTAAGTGCGGGAGGGTCGAGAATAGGGAGAAGCCGCGATGGCCGAGACCGACGCCTATGATTTCTGGTACTGGCCCAGCATCCCCGGCCGTGGCGAGTTCGTCCGGCTGACTTTGGAGGCGTGCGGCATACCCTATCGCGATCGCGCAAGAGAGGACGGCGCGGAGGCGATGATGAAGGATATGGCCGGGCATGAAGATGGCCCCGCCTATGCCCCGCCCTATATCGCCATTGACGGCCAGACCGTATCTCAGACGGCCAATATCCTCATGTTCCTGTCGGAACGGCATGATTGCGGACCGACGAGCATGAAGACCCGCTATTGGCTCAACCAGGTGCAATTGACTGTGATGGACGTGGTCGCGGAGGCGCATAATGTGCATCATCCCGTCGCCGTCATGCTCTATTATGAAGACCAGAAGGCAGAGGCTGTGCGCGCTGCCAAGCAGTTCCGCGAGGAAAGACTGCCGGGCTATTTCGCCTGGTTCGAGAAGGCTCTGAAGGCGGCTGGGGGCAACTGGCTTACCGGCAACCGGTGGAGCTATGCCGACCTGTCTCTCTTCCAGTTGGTGGCCGGCCTCCGTTACGCATTCCCGAAACGCATGAAGACCATCGAAGGCGATTATCCCAAGCTTGCGAAATTGCATGATCTGGTCGCCGCCATGCCGGAGCTGAAGGACTATTTCCGCAGCAACCGGCGCATCGCCTTCAACAATGACGGTATCTTTCGCCACTATCCGGAGCTTGACGCGGCATGATCGACGACGACCTGATCATTCAGACCATCACGCCGACCAGCCACAATCTGGGCGACTTTCGCGTCTATCGCAGCCTCCCGGTCAAAGAGCGGACAATGGTCGGCCCCTTCATCTTCTTCGATCAGGCCGGCCCTGCCAAATTCGGGCCGGGCCAGGGGATCGACGTCCGCCCCCACCCGCATATCAACCTCGCCACCGTGACCTATATGTATGAAGGCGCGTTCCTCCATCGCGATTCGCTCGGGTCGGAGCAGTTGATCGAACCGGGCGCGGTGAACCTGATGACGGCGGGCAAGGGCATCGTCCATTCCGAACGCTCGCCCGATGACGAGCGCGACCGCGCGTCCAAGCTTTCGGCGATCCAGACCTGGCTCGCCCTGCCCGATCGTAACGAGGAAATGGAGCCGGCGTTCGAGCATGTATCGGAGGGTGGACTGCCGATCCTCAATGATCGCGGCGCAAGCGCACGCGTGATCATGGGCAGCCTCTGGGGTCAGCGCGCGCCGGTTACGACCTACGCCCAGACCATCTACGCCGACATCATGCTCCGCCCGGGCGGATCGATCCCCATCGATCCGGAGGCGGAAGAACGGGCGCTTTACGTCTCGGGCGGCGACGCGGGCCTCGACGGCATCGCGCTGGTTCCACAGACCCTCTACGTCCTTCGGCCGGGCACCCGGGCGACATTGCACAGCGTCGACGGCGGCCGGGTGATCCTGTGCGGCGGAGAAGCCTTCACCAGCCCGCGCCATGTCTGGTGGAACTTCGTCGCTTCCACTAAGGACCGCCTGATGCAGGCGCGCGAGGATTGGGAAGCCATGCGCTTCCCGCTCATCCCCGGCGACGATCAGGAGTTCATCCCGATACCGCAGGGACGGCCCAAGACGGTGAGCTATCCGTAGTGGTGCAATGAGTGGACTGGCTGAAAGGATGGCGAGTAGGGTAGATGGTAGGCACTGCTCGCCGCAATAAACTGCCGTCATCCGGGACTTGATCCGGGATCCATGAGCATCAATCGTTGCGCTAATGCTCTAAGGTCGAACCAATGGTTGGCTTTCTACCATCCCAACCTTCGTCATGCTGAACTTGTTTCAGCATCCATCGTGCCCCACCAATCAGGGTTAAATTCGAAGAAATGGATCCTGAAATAAGTTCAGGATGACGGCGAAAGAGATTGTCCGCTTCTGCTCGTTAGCGCCCCATCACCCCTCTCCCTCGGGAGATGAGGTCCGAAGCATCGCCACACATTCCTGTCCTACACCCCACGCTCCATGCTCTACTCCCGGGCATGGAATGGCATTCATCATCCTCTGTTCGGATCGACTGCGCTGCGGTTCTTCCGAGAAGCACCTGTCACTCGAACGTCAGCGACTCAACCGCGACCTACATGCGACTCAATCGAGACCAACATGGGACTCGGGTGCGACGCAGATGAGACTCAAGTGAGACGCGCATGCGACGTAGGTGAGACGCATGTGCGACGTAAGTGCGACGCACATGAGACCTACATGCGACCTTATTGCGACCTTATTGCGACCTTATTGCGACTCTCCCGGCCAAAACGCGTTACAACCCGCAACTTCCGCAACTTCGTTGGATTCCGGACCGGGTCGCGGCATGAAAATGCCCGTTCTATCCTCCACTATCCCGCCCATGTTGCCCTTTGCCCGCGCCCCGCGTAAAGCGCCCGCATCATGGCCCGCCCGCTCATCATCGCTATTCCCAAGGGACGCATCCTCGAGGAAGCCCTGCCCCTGCTCGCCCGCGTCGGCATTGAGCCGGAGGCGGACTTTCATAATGGCAAGAGCAGGGCGCTGCGCTTTGCCACCAATCAGGCCGATGTCTCGATCATCCGGGTCCGGGCCTTCGATGTCGCAACCTTCGTTGCCCATGGGGCGGCGCAGATCGGCATCGTCGGATCGGACGTGGTCGATGAGTTCGACTATTCGGAACTCTATGCTCCGGTCGATCTCGACATCGGCCATTGCCGGCTTTCAGTTGCGGAACCCGCCGGGCTGGTGGCCGAGGACCAGACGACGATGAGCCATGTGCGCGTCGCAACCAAATATCCCGGCCTCACCCGCAAGCATTTCGAGGCGATGGGCGTGCAGGCCGAATGCGTGAAGCTCAACGGGGCGATGGAACTCGCGCCCTCGCTCGGGCTGTCGCGCCGCATCGTCGACCTTGTGTCGTCGGGCGATACGCTCCGGGCGAACGGCCTGGTCGAAACCAGCGTGATCATGCAGGTGTCGGCCCGTCTGGTCGTCAACCGTGCCGCGTTCAAGATGCGCTCGGCCGAACTGGCGCCGCTGGTCGAGGCGTTCCGCCGCGCCGTAGGGGTCAGGGATGCCGCTTAGGCTCGACAGCCGGGACGCCGGTTTTCCCGCCGCCTTCTCTGCCCTCGTCGATGCCCGGCGAGAGGCTGACGAGGATGTCTCGCGGGACGTCACGGCGATCCTGAGGCGCGTTCGCGCAGAGGGCGACTCGGCGCTTGCCGACTATACGCAGCGGTTCGATCGTCATGATCTGGAGACGAGCGGCTGGACCGTTACTGCCGCAGAGCGCCGGGCTGCGCTGGATGGCTTGTCGACCGAACTGCGCGACGCGCTCGAACTTGCTGCGGCGCGCATTACAGCCTATCATGAAAAACAGAGGCCGCAGGACAGCGACGGCACGGACAGCGCCGGCGTTCGTCTGGGTGCGCGCTGGAGCGCCGTGGATGCGGCCGGTCTCTATGTGCCGGGCGGTCGGGCAGCCTATCCTTCGTCGCTGCTTATGAATGTGATTCCTGCCCGCGTTGCCGGGGTGGAGCGCATCGCGATGGTGACACCGACGCCCAATGGCGAGATGAACCCGCTTGTCCTGGCCGCTGCGGAGATTGCCGGTATTGGCGAAATCTGGCGCGTGGGCGGCGCGCAGGCCGTCGCCGCCCTGGCCTATGGCACGGACAGGATCAGCCCCGTCGATGTCATCGTCGGACCTGGCAACGCCTGGGTCGCGGAGGCCAAGCGCCAGCTTTACGGCGTCGTCGGCATTGACATGGTCGCCGGTCCTTCGGAGATCGTCGTGGTGGCGGACGGAAAGAATGATCCCGAATGGATCGCCGCAGACCTGCTCAGTCAGTCCGAGCACGATCCGACTAGCCAATCGATCCTGTTTACGGACGATGCCGATTTTGCAGATGCGGTCGCCGACAGGGTTGAGCATCAGATTCCTAATCTGGGGACCAGTGCGACGGCGCGAGCCAGTTGGAACGCCAATGGCGCGATCATCCTGGTTGAGGATTTCGTCTCCGCCATGCCGCTGGTCGACCGACTGGCGCCGGAGCATCTGGAACTGGCGGTGGACGATCCTGATGCACTGTTCGCTCTTGTCCGCCATGCGGGGTCGGTATTCCTTGGCCGCATGACGCCGGAAGCGGTGGGCGATTATGTCGCCGGACCCAATCATGTGCTGCCAACCGGCCGCCGGGCGCGCTTCTCATCCGGTCTGTCGGTGCTCGACTTCATGAAGCGCACCAGTTTTCTGGCGCTCGACCAACAGGCGATCAATGCTATCGGGCCGGCCGCAGTGGCGCTGGCCAATGCCGAGGGGCTTCCCGCGCACGCCCTGTCGGTGGCGCATCGCCTTGGCGGATAAAAAGAGTTAGGGTTACCCATGAACGAACGCTCGAAATCCCGCTCCGCTGCGCGCCTCGCCGCCGTGCAGGCGCTGTATCAGAAGGAAATGGAGGGCACACCGCTCCCGATCCTGCTGCACGAATTCCACCAGCACCGGCTTGGTGCGACGATCGAGGATGTGACCTATGCCCCGGCGGAGGAGAGTTTCTTCGACGATGTCGTGACGGGCGTCGATGCGCGCGGCGAGGAAATCGACACGCTGATCGTCGGCAAGCTCGGCAAGGGCTGGACCCTGGACCGGCTCGACAAGCCGATGCGGCAGATATTGCGCGCGGGGACCTACGAGTTGCTTGCGCGGATCGACGTGCCGACCGGGTCGGTCATCAGCGAATATGTCGATGTCGCCCACGCCTTTTACGACAAGCGCGAATCGGGGTTCGTCAACGGCCTGCTCGACGCGGTGGCAAAGACGGTCCGCGGCTGATTTGACCGGGGAGTCGGCCTTCCTCTCCCTGCTCCGCGCCGGAGTCTCCGATCCCGCCGCGCGGGGCCTGATGGATGATGTCGCAGTGCTGGAGGTGAGTGGCACACGGCTGATCCTCACCACGGATACGCTGGTCGAATCGGTCCATTTCCTCCCCGACGACCCGCCCGACAGCATCGGCTGGAAACTGGCGGCGGTGAATCTGTCCGACTTGGCCGCCAAGGGCGCCAAACCTCTCGCCTGCCTGATGAACTATGCGCTGTCTGGCGACCCGGCCTGGGACGAGGCATTTCTTTCGGGCCTCCGGCAGGCGCTGGATCGTTACGGTATGCCGCTGGTCGGCGGGGACACCGTCGCCATGCCGAAGGGCTCGCCGCGCAGCTTCACGCTCACGGCCATCGGGGAAGCGACCACGGCGAAGGTGCCGTCCCGCTCGGGCGCGAAAGTCGGAGACCTACTCTACATCACCGGGCCGGTCGGCAATGCGGGGGCCGGTCTCAAGCTGTTGCTCGCCGGACAGAGCGAGCCCGCAGCTCTGATCGAAGCCTATCGACGCCCCACACCGTGCATCGAACAGGGCCAGCGGATCGTCGCCGCAGCCCATGCCTTGATGGACGTTTCCGATGGCCTGCTGATCGATGCCCAGCGCATGGCCAGCGCCAGTGGGATTGCCGTTACCATCGACACTATTCCGACATCGTCTAGCCTAGCCGAGTTCGCCGGAACCGGAACGGACGCTCTCCTGGCGGCGGCCACGGCAGGGGACGATTATGAGCTCCTCTTCGCCTTGCCGTATGGCGTCGAGCCTCCAGCAACTGCCATACGCGTCGGTCGTTTTGTGTCGGGGGAGGGGCTCACACTGCATTTGGACGGCGCGCACGTGCCTCTGCCCGCGGCACTTGGATACGAACACGGGACATGATGGGCCGTTAAGCGGCTTGACGCGGCGCGTCCCGCCGATACTCTTATCTTTCCATTTGTTCAGCTTCGGATCAGGATGCCGGCCATGCCTATGCGCCGCCTTATGCCCGGACTGCCATCGCGACCGGAGCCGTTGCTCCAGGCCGCCCATCCCCTTTGCGCTATCATGCTGCCCGTTTTTCCCTGCGGAGCGATCATGACTTAACAACAACGGGGGAGAGGAACCACAATGACAATCGTATATTTGGCCATGGTGTGCGGCGTTATCGCCGTACTCTACGGCATAGTGACAAGTCAGCAGGTGCTTGGCGCATCGCCGGGCAATGAGAAGATGCAGGCGATCGCCGCCGCGATCCAGGAGGGGGCGAAGGCCTATCTGACGCGGCAGTATCGGACGATCGCGATCGTCGGCGTCGTTGTCGCTGTGCTGGTGTTTGTTTTCCTTGGCCTGACGTCCGCCGTGGGTTTCCTGATCGGCGCGGTTCTGTCGGGCGCGGCCGGATTCGCTGGCATGAACATTTCCGTCCGCGCCAATGTCCGCACGGCTGAAGCCGCAAGGGCGTCGCTGCAGAGCGGTCTGACCGTTGCTTTTCGAGCGGGCGCGGTTACCGGCATGCTGGTGGCGGGCCTTGCCCTTCTCGCGATCTCCGTGTTCTTCTGGTATCTGACCGGCCCGGCCGGATATGCGCCGGATGACCGCAAGGTGATCGACAGCTTGGTCGCTCTGGCGTTCGGCGCATCGCTCATCTCCATCTTCGCGCGTCTTGGCGGCGGCATTTTCACCAAGGCCGCTGACGTCGGCGCGGACCTTGTCGGCAAGGTCGAGGCAGGCATTCCGGAGGACGACCCTCGCAATCCTGCCGTCATCGCGGATAATGTCGGCGACAATGTCGGCGACTGCGCGGGCATGGCGGCTGACCTGTTCGAAACCTATGTGGTCACGGTCGGCGCGACGATGGTGCTGACGGCGCTGCTCGTCACCGGTATCGATAATGCGGAGCTTATGAAGCTCATGTCCCTGCCGCTGATTGTCGGCGGCGTGTGCATCATCACCTCCATTATCGGCACCTACATGGTGCGGCTCGGGTCCAGCCAGTCGATCATGGGCGCGCTCTACAAGGGGTTCTGGACGACAGCGCTGCTGTCGATCCCGGCCATCTATGTCGTGACAAACCATGTGCTGGGCGGCATGAACACCGTCTTTGGCGCTGACCTTGACGGCAAGGGCGGCTATACCGGCATGGCGCTGTTCTGGTCGATGATGGTGGGCCTGGGCGTTACAGGTCTGCTGGTCGTCATCACCGAATATTATACCGGCACCAACTATCGCCCGGTCCGCTCCATCGCCAAGGCCTCGGAGACTGGCCACGGCACCAACGTGATCCAGGGCCTGGCGATCAGCCTGGAATCGACCGCGCTGCCGACTCTGGTAATCGTGGTGGGCATCATTATAGCGCACCAGTTGGCGGGCCTGATCGGTATTGCATTCGCAGCGACCGCTATGCTGGCTTTGGCAGGCATGGTCGTTGCTCTCGATGCCTATGGTCCCGTTACCGACAATGCCGGTGGCATTGCCGAGATGGCCGGTATGGAGGACAGCGTCCGGGTCAAGACGGATGCGCTCGACGCGGTCGGCAATACCACCAAGGCGGTTACCAAAGGCTATGCGATCGGTTCGGCGGGCCTTGCCGCGTTGGTTCTGTTCGGCGCCTACACGGAGGATCTGAAATTCTACAACGCCGCGCTGGGCCTTACCGAGCCGGTCGATTTCAGCCTCTCCAATCCCTACGTCATCGTCGGTCTGCTGCTCGGCGCGCTCCTGCCTTATCTGTTCGGGGCAATGGGCATGACGGCGGTCGGTCGCGCTGCGGGCGACGTGGTGAAGGATGTACGTGAGCAGTTCGCCACCAATAAGGGCATCATGGAGGGCACATCTAAGCCCGACTATGCCCGCACCGTCGACCTGGTGACGAAGGCGGCGATTAAGGAGATGATCATCCCCAGCCTGCTTCCCGTGCTGGCGCCGATCGTCGTCTACTTCGTGATAGCCAAGGTGGCGGGCATCGCCAATGGCTTTGCGGCCCTGGGCGCCTTACTGCTGGGTGTTATCGTCTCGGGCCTGTTCGTCGCCATCTCCATGACGAGTGGCGGTGGCGCGTGGGACAATGCCAAGAAATATATCGAGGACGGCAATCACGGCGGCAAGGGATCGGAGGCGCATAAGGCGGCCGTGACCGGTGACACCGTGGGCGATCCGTACAAGGACACCGCAGGCCCGGCGGTAAACCCGATGATCAAGATCACGAACATCGTCGCCCTGCTGTTGCTGGCGGCGCTGGCGCACGGCGCTTGATCTGACAGAGTGATAAATGCTGTGAGGGGCGGGGTTGGCTTTGCCAAGGCCGCCCCTCACGATTATAGCGCGCCCATGACGGGCCTAGACATATTTGCGACCAAGCTCAGCGCGCTTGAGGGACGGGGGCGTTTGCGCAGGCTGTCGCCGCGCTCCGGCCGGGACTTTGCCTCCAATGATTATCTGGGACTGGCGTGCGATCCGACGATCGCGCAGGCGGTTGCGGATGCCATCGGGCAGGGCGTGCCTGTCGGATCCGGCGGGTCACGCCTGCTACGGGGCAATGCGCCCGAGCATGAAGCGCTGGAGGCGAAGGCCGCCGCATTTTTCGGCGCGGAGGCGGCGCTGTTCCTGGCCAATGGCTTTGCCGCCAATCTTGCCATTTTCTCCACCTTGCCGCAGCGCGGCGATCTGGTGGTGGCCGATGAACTGATTCACGCCAGCGTCCATGACGGGCTGCGCCAGTCGAAGGCGGCGTATCTGTTCGCGCGGCACAACGATGCCCAGTCGTTCGACGATCTGATCGCCGGCTGGCGCGCGGAGGGTGGCAAGGGCCAGATCTGGATCGCGGCCGAGACGCTTTACAGCATGGACGGGGACGTCGCGCCGGTCGATCTTCTGGGCGAAGTGTGTGCAAGGCATGGGGCTATCCTTGTGTTGGATGAGGCGCATGGGACGGGCGTTTTCGGGCCGAAGGGCAAGGGCATAGGCGCGCATCTGGAAGGACGGGCGGACGTCGTTTCGCTCCACACCTGCGGCAAGGCCATGGGCGCGGAGGGCGCGCTGATCTGTGGGCCGAAAATCATCATCGACTTTCTGGTGAACCGCGCTCGGCCGTTTATCTTCTCGACGGCTCCCTCGCCGCTGATGGCTGTGGCCGCGATCGCCGCGATTGACCGCATTGCAGCGGGCGATGACCTGCGCGCGCGCCTGTCCGAATTGCGTGGCGAGGCGGACGACGCCATTTGTGCGCGCCTTAACCTGCCGATGTCGCGCAGCCAAATCATCCCGGTCATCATCGGCGACGATAAGAAAACGATGGCGACCGCCGGCGCGCTGCAGGCGGCCGGGTTCGATGTGCGCGGCATTCGTCCGCCCACCGTCCCGGCGGGCACGTCGCGCCTGCGGATTTCGCTAACGCTCAATGTCAGCAAAAGCGACATTCGCGCACTTGGCGAGACCCTGCAGGATATTCTTTCATGACTCGGGCCGTTGTCGTCACCGGTACGGACACGGGCATCGGCAAGACGGTGTTCGCTGCTGGTCTCGCCGGCGTGCTGGACGCGCATTACTGGAAACCCGTGCAGGCGGGGACCGATCCGGAAGGCGACAGCGAGACCGTCGCCCGGCTGTCCGGCCTGTCGCCCGCACAGATATTACCCGAGGCCTATCGCCTGACCGTACCCGCCTCGCCGCATCTGGCCGCGCGGATGGATGGCGTCACGATCGACCCCGCGCGTCTTGCATTGCCCGCTCTGGCCGTTCCGGACCAGCGGCTGGTGGTCGAGGGGGCGGGCGGCGTCCTCGTCCCCCTGTCCGAAAGCCTGTCCATGGCCGGACTCTTTGCGCAGTGGCAAGCGCCTGTCATCCTTTGCGCCCGCACCGGCCTTGGCACCATCAACCACAGCCTGCTCAGCATCGAAGCGCTGAAAGCCCGGGGCGTCCCGCTGCTGGGCATCGTCTTCATCGGCGAACCGCATGGGGAGAATGAGCGCATCGTGCCGCTGCTGGGTGAAGTCCGTTCGCTGGGCCGCCTGCCGATGCTGGAGGCGGTGACACCCGGCGCGCTCGCCCGCGCGATGCGCGACAGCATCGACATTGCGGCGATCGAGGACGCGCTTTGAGCTCTCCCATCTGGCATCCCTTCACCCAGCATGGGCTGGAGGAGCCGATCCCCCGGATCGTCCGGGGGGAGGGCGCCGTCCTCCACACCGATGACGGCAGGACGCTGATCGACGGAATTTCCAGCTGGTGGGTCACCACCCATGGCCATTGCCATCCGCGCATCGTCGCCGCCATCGCAGAGCAGGCGGCGCGGCTGGATCAGGTCATCTTCGCCGGCTACACGCACGATCCGGCGGAAGAAGTGGCGCTGGGGCTGATCGCGATGACGCCGGAGCCGCTGCGCAATGTGTTCTTTTCCGACAGCGGATCGACGGCGGTCGAGGTCGCGCTGAAAATGGCGCTCGGCTACTGGCATAATATCGGCAAGCCGCGCCACCGCATTCTCGTCCTGGAGCATGGCTATCATGGCGACACGATCGGCACCATGTCCGTGGGGGAGCGCGGCGTCTATAACCGCGCCTATTCCCCGCTGCTCTTCGATGTATCGTCCATCCCGTTTCCCGGCTCCGGGAGAGAGAAGGACACGCTCGCTGCGCTGGAAGCCGCCTGCGCCGCCGCAGAAACCCCTGCCGCCTTCATCGTCGAACCGCTGATTCTGGGTGCGGGCGGGATGCTGATGTACGGCCCGCAGATACTGCGCGCCATGGCCGATATCTGCCGGAAACATGACGTGCTCTTCATCGCGGACGAGGTGATGACGGGCTGGGGCCGCACCGGGACCTTCCTCGCCTGCGAGCAGGCGGGTGTCGTTCCCGATATACTGTGCCTGTCGAAAGGCATTACCGGCGGATCATTGCCGCTGGCCGTGACGCTGGCGACTGCGCCGATCTTCGACGCGCATTATTCCACCGACCGTGCCCTGCAATTCTTCCATTCCAGCAGCTATACGGCGAACCCCATCGCCTGCGCCGCCGCCGCCGCCAATCTGGCGATCTGGCGGGAAGAGGACGTTCTGGCTACCGTGGCCAAGGTCTCGCAGGGGCTGCAGGGACATCTGGACCGGCTGGCCAGCCATCCCGCGTTCGAGAATCCCCGGCGCACCGGAGCCATCGCGGCGATCGACCTGAAGGTCGGCGACGCGGGCTATCTGTCCGGCCTTGCCCCGCTGCTCCGCGCTTTCTTCCTGGAACGGGGCCTCTTGTTGCGGCCGCTCGGCAACACCATCTATATTATGCCGCCCTATTGCATCGATACCGATCAACTGACGCGGATATTCACAGCGATAGAAGAAGCCGCGGTTCTGGTCGAATAACCGGGCCGGCACGGTACAGCTTTTCATTCGTACCTTTTGGCGCTATGGCGGCGCGAATTTTCTCAGGTTTATCGGAATATATGGCGAAAGAAGAACTTCTTGAAATGCGCGGATCGGTTGTGGAGCTTCTCCCCAACGCCATGTTCCGCGTGAAGTTGGAAAATGATCACGAAATCCTTGGCCACACTGCAGGCAAGATGCGCAAGAACCGCATCCGCGTGCTCGTGGGCGACGAAGTGCTCGTCGAACTGACCCCCTATGATCTGACCAAGGGTCGGATTACCTACCGCTTCAAATAACAGAGGATTAGGGCCGCATGCGCCTGATCCTGGCATCCGCATCCCCGCGTCGCCTCGACCTGCTTGCGCAGATCGGTGTGACCCCCGCTGCCGTCGATCCCGCCGACATTGACGAGACGCCGCGCAAGGCGGAGCTTCCTGCGCTCTATGCGGCGCGCGTGGCCGCCGAGAAGGGCGTCGTTGTCGCCGCCCGTCATCCCGGCGTGCTGGTCCTGTCGGGCGATACCGTAGTGGCCGTCGGTCGCCGTATCCTGCCAAAGGCTGAGACCGAGGCGGAGGCGCGGCTGTGCCTGTCGCTGCTGTCCGGCCGCCGCCATCGCGTGCTGAGCGCGGTTACCCTTATCGATGCTGCCGGTGTTGCGCGGCATCGCCTTTCGGAGAGCATCGTCATCTTCAAGCGCCTGCATGCCGACGAGATCAGCGGCTATATCGCGAGCGGCGAATGGGAAGGCAAGGCGGGTGGCTATGCCATACAGGGCCGCGCCGCCGGGCTGATCCGCACGATCCAGGGCAGTCATCCCGGGATCATGGGCCTGCCCCTTTATGAAGTGCGGACGCTTCTTCTCGCGGCGGGCTATCCCCTTGGCTGAGTGGCTGTACGAGGAAGGCATCGGCGAATGCCGGGCCGCGCTGATCGAGAAGGGCCGTCTTGTCGAGGCGGTGGTCGAGCGCGAGGGCAGGCAGGCGCTGGCGGGCGCCGTCGCGCAGGGGCGGCTGATCCGCACTGTCATCCCTCGGAAGCGCGGCATCGTTCGCCTGGATACGGGTGAGGAAGTGTTTATCGAACCCATTCCGCCCAAGATTGCCGAGGGCGCGACTGTTTTGGTCGACATAGCGCGAGAGCGCATCGGCGAGGAAGGGCGAGACAAGCTTGCCAAGGGGCGCATTGCCCTGCCGGGGGCGAAGGCGCGTGCCGGACCGAGCCTGCTTCAGCGCCTGCGCGCGACCGGCATCCCCATCGTGCCATGCCCCGCCCATGAAGAGGATCGGCTGGAGGCGCATGGCTGGTCGGAGGCGATCGAAGAGGCGATGACCGGCGATGTCGGGGCGGAGGATGCCGCGCTGCGCATCTTCCTGACGCCGGCAATGATCCTCATCGATGTCGACGGATCGCTGCCGCCGGCGCAACTCGGGCCGAAGGGCGCGAAGCTCGCCGCGCAGGCGATTCGCCGCATGGGGCTGACAGGCTCCATCGGCATCGACCTACCGACGATGAACAACAAGGATGAGCGCGCCATCGCGGCGGCGCAGATCGACAAGATATTGCCGCTGCCGTTCGAGCGGACGGCCGTCAACGGCTTTGGCTTCATCCAGATCATCCGCAAGCGGGAGCGGCCGAGCCTGATGGAGACCGTGCGCGAGGATGTGGTGTTGACCGCTGCTCTTGCCCTGCTCCGCCGGAGCGAGCGGCATGGCAATGGCGGCCCGGTGACGCTGGTGTCCGCGCCCGCCGTGATCGACAGGCTGCACAAGGCGTCGGACTGGATTGCGACGCTGGAGCGCCGGCGCGGGGGCCAGGTTGCCTTGCGCGCCGATGCCGCGCTCGCCATATCGGCTGGCTATGCCGAGTAAGTCCCAATCCTGCCCCGTGTGCGGCAAATCCGCGTCGGCCGAGCATCGTCCCTTCTGCGGATCGGCATGTCGGGATCGCGACCTTCTGCAATGGCTGGGTGAGGGGTATCGGGTGCCCGGACGACCCGTTCCGCCAGAGGCGGACGATAGCGAAGATCGGGAGGATTAAGGGGGTAGACATCCTCCCCGACCCACGACTATAGGCAGCGCTCCCAATCGCGCCGCGCTTTGTCGGCGCGCTTGCCCGGGTAGCTCAGTTGGTAGAGCATGCGACTGAAAATCGCAGTGTCGGCGGTTCGACTCCGTCCCCGGGCACCATTTCTCACATAGCTGATCGATAGCCCTGGTCACGATGATTCCGGGGAATCACGCTTACATGTTCTACCTTATGAGCAGCTGGCGGCTATTCTGCATCCCTCGCAGACACCATGCATCACAACGCGTTCAGTTCAGCACCCGAATAGGGATCGGTCCATATCCCGGGAAAGCGGGCGCGTTTTCCATCCCTGGTCCATTAAATTGGAAATCGCGAAAAAACCGTTTGACGGACTCAGACATCACCCATATATGCCCGCTTCCCGGACGGGTTGCTGCCTGGAAAGACAGTGATTTATACGGTCGCCAACATGAACGGACGGTATGTTCTCCGGTAGCGATAGCGGGGGGCGATGACTGTCCGCCACTGATGTTGGATGGCTCTTTGACATTGTAGGTTAGATGAAGGGACATGTGGGCGGCGGCTCCAGGTTCGACGGATTTAAGGCGTCGACACTTGGTTAAATTAAGCCGTTCCTATATGTCTCAATACATATCCACAGTAATATGTAATGTGCAGGAATGGCTCCTTGAAATGGCAGCCATCGACGTGGCTTATTCCGCCGCGCCGTTGGTTGGACATCAAACTTGAGAGTTTGATCCTGGCTCAGAACGAACGCTGGCGGCATGCCTAACACATGCAAGTCGAACGAGACCTTCGGGTCTAGTGGCGCACGGGTGCGTAACGCGTGGGAATCTGCCCTTGGGTTCGGAATAACTTCGGGAAACTGAAGCTAATACCGGATGATGACGTAAGTCCAAAGATTTATCGCCCAAGGATGAGCCCGCGTAGGATTAGCTAGTTGGTGAGGTAAAGGCTCACCAAGGCGACGATCCTTAGCTGGTCTGAGAGGATGATCAGCCACACTGGGACTGAGACACGGCCCAGACTCCTACGGGAGGCAGCAGTGGGGAATATTGGACAATGGGCGAAAGCCTGATCCAGCAATGCCGCGTGAGTGAT
>Ga0207641_10000089_pt1 | contig 128603 bp, 73 predicted proteins | sample KBSSwiS62_FD_184306 | JGI IMG/M metagenome (GOLD analysis project Ga0207641, IMG submission 184306) | Switchgrass rhizosphere microbial communities from Kellogg Biological Station, Michigan, USA - KBS Switchgrass S6-2 (SPAdes) (version 2) | ecosystem: Host-associated > Plants > Roots >... | reverse complement strand
CATAAAACCGATATTATGTCAACATTAAAATACCTGTTCTTTTTCGCAAGCATTTTGTGTAGCCTGCAATCTATTGGTCAGCAGGTGCAGATAACAAGAGACCAGTTGATTGCACTAACACCCGAGTGGAAAGGTGAACGCTTTGCCGACGGCCGGCCAAAAGTTCCCGACAATATTATCAACCGGATGAAATCGGTAAGCGTGGAAGAAGCATGGGCAGTGATGAAAAATGCGGGCTATGGCTACCAGGTAGCAGAAGGATGGCAGGTCATTAATCCAGACAGTGTGCTGGTGGGGCGGGCAGTAACGGCAACATTTATGCCTGCAAGACCTGATGTATGGAAGGCGATAGATTCAGCAGGCAAAAAAACGGGCAAACGGGGACAGAATACCTGGGCTGTAGACCTGTTGATAAAGGGAGATGTTTATGTTGCCGACCAGTTTGGCGCACATAAGAATGGTCCTACCATTGGCGATAACGTAGGCAATGCCATTTATGCGCGTTCGGGCAACGGTATTGTTTACGACGGGGCTTTGCGCGATGTGGAGGGACTGAAAGAAATCGGCGGTTTTACTTCTTACTATACAAGCTACGATCCTTCTTATCACAACCCGCCGGGCGATCTGAATACCATGATTGTTGGAATAAACCAGCCAACACGTATTCGCCTGGTTACTGTTATGCCCGGCGATATCGTGTTGGGGAAACTGGGCGTAGTCGTATTTATTCCGCCACACCTTGCTGAGAAAGTAGTTACCACCTCCGAAATTGTGCGGTTGAGGGATATGTTTGGCCATCAAAGATTACGTGAAGGAAAATATACCGCGGGACAAATCGATGCAAGATGGTCCGACGAAATAGAACGCGATTTTTCAAAATGGCTCAATGATCATATCAATGAATTACCGGTTCCCAAAGAACTTATTCAGCAATATTTGAAAGACAGGACCTGGTAATGACTAAAAGAAAATAAAATAATATATCTACCAATAATACACCGAACATGAAAAATAATTCAAGAAGATCGTTCCTAAGCAGGGCTGCTCTGGCTACTGCTATAGCTCCGTTTGCCTCGTTAAAATCTTTTGGAAATGGATATGAAAAGGCTATCCGTAATACTTCCACGTTATCGGCGCCTTCCGATTTAAAAATTACCGATATAAAATGCGGGTATATCAGGGGGAGCCTGTTTGTGAAAATATATACCAACCAGGATATCTGGGGTTGCGGAGAAGGAGTGGACGCTATTGCCGGAACCTATCACCTGGTCAAAAACCTGGGCGCCAGGTTAAAAGGCAGAAGCCCCCTGGATGTAAACCGTTTATTTGAAGACCTGCGTAAGGGTGGATTCTTTCAGGGCGCACAGGCAGGTATGTATGTGGCTGTTATGTCGGCTATAGAAACAGCGCTCTGGGATATCGCCGGCAAAGCATTGAACCTGCCTGTATATCGCTTACTGGGTGGAAAGTTTCGTGATAAAATACGGGTGTATTGCGATACCGCATTGTACCAGCGTACCCTGCCAATTGCAAAAGATTTTGCGGATGCTGCAACCAAGGCAAAAAGTATGGGATTTAATGCTATGAAGTTTGATCTTGACCAGGCTAATGATCCTAATAAATATGATCGCTACAACTGGACTGCCAGTCCTGCAGAACTGCAGCGCATGTACGACCAGATTGCAGCAGCGCGGGAAGCCGTTGGTCCCAATATTGACATTTTGGTGGATATGCATGGACGTTATGATGCACCCACCGGGCACGCGGTGGCAAAGCGGCTGGAGCCATTGAATTTATTATGGCTGGAAGAACCTGTACCCGCTGAAAATGTGGAAGCATATAAATCCATTGCCGATTCTACCACTACCCCGATTGCAGCGGGCGAGAATCAGTACCTGGCATATGGTTTTCGTCGCATGCTTGAAATTGGTGCAGTAGACATTGTTATGCCCGATTTGCAAAAAACAGGTGGCCTTGGCGAAGGACAGCGTATCGCCAATCTTGCCAATCTTTATTATACACCATTTGCGCCGCATATGGTGGCTTCTTTCCTTGGATGTATGGCCTCTTGTCATGTGTGCGCTTCCGTGCCTAATTTTTTAATCCTCGAGTGGCAATCCTATTTCCACACAGACCCCATGTTTAAAGAGATTGTGCATTATGATGGAGAGTGGGTGAAGGATAGCTTTATCACTTTATCGGAAAAACCCGGCATCGGTGTTGACATTAACGAAGACGCCATGAAAAAATATGCCACTCCCGGTATGCCTTTTTTTGAATAGACCAATTAATGAAGGGGATGCCTGGCTTCGGCATTCAAATGAGTTATGTACAAATGCGGCGGGGCTTACCCTTAGCCCCGGGGCATTTGCATTGCCCTTGCCCGGAATCAATTGATGCCTTGATTGCTGGCACGAAATAAAATTAGAAATATTGCTGAAGCCAATAAGGAATTGGAAACTGTCAACCAGCGATCGGCGTTCAAACAGGCAGATAAAAATCCGGAACAACTGCGCATACTATAATATACGATAATGAGCAGGGGGTGTATTTGTTGCATTTAGGGTTATTATTTGTTGCATTTTATATCGTAAAATGTATTGTCTATAACCCTGCTTTTTAGCAGCCTGCTTATGGCGATATCCAGCGTTTAGACATCATGAATAAAAAATTTTTCTTTCGCAAACAGCAGCGTTGCTACATTATTATTATTTGAAATGCATTGGTTTACATACAGCGCCTGTGTTTTCAGATCTGCGCTCAGGTGCTCGTGAACTATTCTTTACATGTAATTAAGCATCGTTGCATTTCATAGGGAAACATCTGTATTTTATACCTGTTTACAAAATTCAACAAAGTTCTTTATTGGAAGCTTTTACCTGAAAGCGAGGCTATTTTCGTTACGCTTACATACACCCGGGAGTAAACACTATTTACTCCTGCAAATTTTTATTTAACAAAACGACTTGCATTTATGAAGAAAAATCGCCCACCTGCTCATGGCCCCCATTTAATCAGTTTTTTGTTTTCTTTTTTTCTCATTGGTATCTTTTGTACTGCGAAAGCACAATCAATTACCGGAACCGTTATAGGTGAAGACAATACACCCGTTAACGGTGCAACCGTAATGATAAAAGGTACATCAAAAGCTACCAGTACAAATGCTGCAGGAAAATTCAGCATTGCTGGTGCCGGTAATGATATCATTGTTGTAAGCCATGTAGGGTTTGCTACTTTAGAAGTTCCTGTAAACGGCAGAAACAATATTTCTGTAAACCTGATCAGGGGCGATAGAAATCTGGATATAGTAATTGTAACGGCCCTTGGCATTAAACGCCAGGAAAGAAAATTGGGATATGCTGCAACATCTGTTAAAACGGATGAGCTCGTCACCAACAGGACTATCAATGTTGGTGAATCTCTTGAAGGAAGGGTAGCTGGTCTGAACATTACACCGCCGGCTGCCGGTGCAGGCTCAAGCACGCAAATACGTCTGCGTGGACAGGTTGGTTTTGCGGGGTCAACCAACTCGCCGCTTATTGTAATTAACGGCCTTCCTATGGACCAGGGTGCAAGAGGTGCTGACGGAGGTGGTAATCAACGCGATCAGGGAGATAACCTGCAGGTGGTTAACCCGGATGATATTGAAAGCATGACTGTGCTGAAAGGTTCAACTGCCTCTGCTTTGTATGGTTCAAGAGCGGCTGCCGGTGCAATCATTATTACTACCAAATCCGGTTCAAAAAACGCAGGCATAGGGGTTGAATATACATCCAGTTACACTGCCCAGAAGGCTTTGAATTATATGGATCAATTCCAAACCATGTATGGCGAGGGTACGGGAGGTCAGCGGCCAACTTCACAAGCCAGTGCAGCGGGCAACGGTCAGTTTGGCTGGGGCGCAAAGCTGGATGGCGCACCTACTCCTATTTTTGATGGCACGCTTCAGCCCTATAAAGCTTATGAAAACAGGCTGTTTGGGTATCTGCAAACAGGCACCAATTTCACCAATACCATCGCTTTGTCGGGTGGGGGAGCAAAAGGCAGTTTCAGGGCTTCATTCGCAAAAACGGATGCAAAGGGTATTGAACCAAGAGATGAATATAAAAAGAAGATTTTCAATTTTGGACTTAATCAGAACATTACCGACAAACTGAAATTATCGCTCAACATTAACTGGGCAAATGAAATACAACGTAATCCTCCGCAGGTAGGTACACAGGGGGCAGGTTCTGTAAACTTCTTCACCAGGTTGGCGCCTTCTATTCCACTATCGGCTCTTAAAAACAGTGCCGTTAATCCTGCCAATGGAACGGAAGCCCAGACATCGGGCTTTCAGGGCACTGTGCTCAATCCTTATTATGCCAACCAGGCGGGGCAAAATTGGGTGAACAACAGGGATCGTATACTGGGAACCGCCACTTTGCGATATGAGTTCACAGATTGGTTATACCTTCAGGGAAGATACAACTACAATTACTCTGTTTCAAGCAATGAGTCTCAGTTTCCTTACGGTATCGGAACCAGCGTGCCAACCAATGCCGATGGTACGTATAAAGGAAGTTATAATATTTCGCAGGGAAAGGGTACTGAACTGAATGCGGATTTCCTGGTGGGTGCCAACAAAGAATTCAAAAAATTTTCTTTTGATGTAAGTTTTGGCGGAAACACCTATACCAGTGAAGGCAGTAGTTTGAATGGCGGTTCCAGCAATTTTGTGGTTAAAGACCTTTACTCAATTGCCAACGGAAACGTTAAAACCGAATCTTATTTTTATGGCAAGAGCCGGGTCAATTCACTGTATGGGTTGGCCGAGCTTGGATACAACCGCCTGCTGTATATTAATTTTACCGGCAGGGAAGACTGGTTCTCCGTTTATAATCCTCATAACAACCACGTATTTTATCCATCTGTTTCCGCCAGTTTTGTTTTCTCCGAATTAATGCCCGGCCAAACATGGCTTAACTATGGTAAATTAAGAGTAGCAGGATCCAAGACAGGAAGTGCCAACGGTGTCAATACTTACGAAGGCCTGCTGAATTATGCTATTGCGGCCAGTAATTTTAATGGACAGGTCACAGCAACCATTGCAGGCGGAAATGCGCCCAACGCATCTTTGACGCCGTTTAAAACAGATGAAAAAGAAATTGGCCTGGAATTGCGCATGTTCAACAACAGAGTGCATGTTGATATTTCGGCCTTTAAAAAAGTAACTACCGACCAGGTGTTATCTGTAACCCTTTCCAACACCTCAGGATATACTAATTCCAAAGCCAATCTTGCTTCATTAAGGAATAGCGGTCTGGAGACCATGATTGAAGTTACGCCAATAAGAACTGCCCATTTTAACTGGACCAGTTCCTGGAACAATTCATACCTGTCAACAAAAGTACTCAGCATTTCACCGGGTGTAAATGATTTCCTTTTGCTTTATTTTAATGGCACGGGCAATGAATTCCTTGGACAAATACATTATACAGTAGGGTTACCGATGAACCAATTGTATACAAGAACTTATTTAAGGGATGATAAGGGCAACATCCTTGTCAGCCCGGCGGGTCGTTTACTGGCAACACCTGATTATAAGCCCATCGGCAGTGCGATACCGAAGTATACGGGTGGATGGACGAACTCATTTACTTATAAAAACCTTAGCCTGGCAATATTTATAGACTACAAGTTTGGTGGCAAAGTGATGTCTTCTACGGCGTTAAATACGCTGAGACAGGGATTGTCCAAAGCTTCGCTTGTTGGTCGCCGTGATGGAGAGAACGGTATTGTATTTCCAGGCATCAACCAGGGTACCGGCCAGCCAAATACCGTAGCGGTTACAGATCTGCAGGGCTTTTATGCAGATTACCGGAATCTTCAAATTGGGGATCCTTTCGTTTTTAAATCAGATTTCATCAAGCTGAGAAATGTTTCATTAGCGTATAACCTGACCGGTCTTGTAAAAAAAGTTTCTTACCTGAAATTCTTCAAAGGACTTACCCTATCAGCTTCAGTGCGCAACCTGGCCATATTGCATAAGGATCTGCCAGGCCTTGACCCCGAAGCCATTCAATCTTCCGGAGACGTCAGAACGGGATATGAGAATTCATCACTACCAACAACACGTAGTTATAATTTAAGTTTAAACGTAAAGTTTTAATTATATGCTAAAGACAATAAATAGAATAATCCTTATCAGTACCATATTATTTTTTGAAGGATGCGACAAGGACTTTGTGAAAATAAATACAGATCCCTATGCGGTAACTTCCATTGATCCGGCGCTTCTTTTTGCAGGGGCAGAACGTACTTTCACCGGGGCAGGCTGGGAAACAGAAAATACCATTGTTCAGCAATTTGTAAACCCGTTCAACGCCGGGGCTACCCTTGGTCCTAATTTTAATGCCGACATCGATAACTTTAATAATGGCAGATGGGATGCCTCATACACCGGAACAGCACCGGCCAATAACCCTCCTACAGGCGGCCTCAAAAGCCTGGTGCAGGCAACTGCCATTTTGAAAGGGAATACCAATTCAGTGAATTTACTGAGCATGATCCGCATATGGAAGGCCCAGGCATTTATGGGCCTGGTAGACGAATATGGAGATGTTCCTTACTTCGATGCTGGTAAGGCTTATACTGATAATATTTTTTATCCGAAGTATGACGACGATGCAGCTATCTATGCAGACCTGGAAAAAGAAATCCGCGAAGCTACGGCGGCGTTGAACCCCGCAGGCGATTATGTTTCAGCAGATCTTTTCTTCGGGAAAAATGCCGCAACTTCAATCACCAGTGTTTCGGCACAGGTAGCGAAATGGAAAAAACTCGGTAATTCTTTATTACTGAGATTAGGAATGCGCTATTCCAAACTTAATCCGGCAAAAGCCCAGGCATTGGCTGCAGAAGCATTCGCCGGAGGTGTAATGACGTCGAATGCAGACAATGTTTATGTGAAATATGATGGCACACTGGCTACAAACGTACTTAACCTTGGATTAATAAATAACAACCCCCGTTTTTATTATGCCGCTGAACCTTTTGTTAACCAGTTAAAATCAACCAATGACCCCAGAAGCGGGTTTATTGTTGCAAAGTTTGCCGATCCCAATAATCCCCTGGCCGATCCCAATCCCGATTACACTGCCGCTAATCAGTTTGGTGTACCGGTGGGTGTTATCAGTGATGCGCTTGCAAATCCTCCCTACAGGGGCAGCAGGGGCGGTGGTTACAACTATTCGCAGCTAAACGTGAAGTGTGTTGCTTCCCAAACAGCGCCTACTTTTTGGATAACCTATGCCCAAACTTCTTTGTTGCTGGCAGAAGCAGCAAAAAAAGGCTGGATAGCCGGTGGCGATGCTGCGGCACAGACCTATTATGAAAATGGAATAATAGCAGATATAGATAGCTATGCACTGTATCCAAACGGCGCTTCGGTATCTGCAGCTGCTAAAACTGCCTACCTTACCGACCCCGGAGTTGCATACAATCCGGCAAATGCATTACAACTCATCAATACGCAATACTGGATAGCATCTGTAACAAACGGCACAGAAGCCTGGGCCAACTTCAGAAGAACTGGTTTCCCGGCTTTAAGCCCTAATCTTGCCAATAATAACCTTGGCGGCGGATTCATTCGCAGGTTGTCTTATCCTGATTATGAATCTTCCAATAATAAAACCAATTATTTTGCCGCTGTTCAGGCAATTGGCGGCGCGGATAACTTAACGACAAGAGTATTCTGGGATAAATAACTGTTTGCATCAATGATGAAAAGCAATTGGATTTTTTCGGCAGCGGCGCAGCGCTGACAAAGACCAGCTTGCCGGCAAAGGATAGATGCATACATGATAAGAGGCAGTCCGACGGGCTGCCTCTTTCACTTATTTGACGGAAGGTTCAATGGCCTGGAAAATCTTTTCTATTTGATAAGAAGATGTATTATTTTATACATTCAATCCCGGTACTGCCCAGGCCAACCGGCAATGCGGCCGCTATGAGTATACATACAGTTGTTTTTACTTCAGGGCAATTTTTATTTGCGTGAATGAATGCGGTGGAAATGTATACGACAGCATATTGTCTTTTGTTGTGATATTCTTTTTTACAGGGATATAATCGTTCTGCTTGTCAAAAGAGAACGCTTCCTGTAAATCACTGCCGCTGATCAGGCTTACCTCAGCGTTGCCTGCCAATAAGCCAGACAGGTTTATAATATCAGTGGGAATGGCTTTATCCTTATGCCTGTTTACTACATTAATGAACACCGTTTTGCTTTGCCTGGAATAAGTAGTGCTCACATCCAGGAAGGGCATGCCTTTATATTTTTCTGTATTAAAAGTATCGCAGGCCACATAAGCATCTACGGCATCACCCAGACAATTGTTGGAGTAAGCTTTGAAAATATAAAACAGTGGAGATTTATAAGTTCCTTTTTTAGGATCGCTGGACAGCAATGATGTGAGCATGGTGAAGTTGGACATTTTTACAACATCTGCATGCCGTATAAAAGAATTGAAAGATTGTGCCACCGGCAAAACACTCATGAAATTCCGCCCAAACGCGCCCCATTCGTCTACTGAAATATAAATTGGTTTTTTAAAGCCCTGTGTATTGGATACGGCTTCAATTTCTCCTGCAGTAATTTTAATTCTGTCATCAAAAATTTTAGCGCCCCCTCCCATATGTGTGTAATAATCAGGCGAGCTTTCCCAGTAGCTGTGTATGGACAGGTATTTTATCTTGTCTCCAATACCAACCAGGATTTTACGGTTCCAGTTATCCCATTCGTTCTGGCTGTACCAGGAAGAACCACAGCCCACCAGTTCAATGTTATTGTCAACAGCCTGCATAGCTTTGGCGGCTTCCCTGGCCACTTCTATATAATCCTCTGCATTTTTATGACCCAGTTCCCATGGTTTTCCGTCTACTTCATTGCCCAGGTCCCAGATTTTTACTTTGTAAGGAGCAGGATGGCCATTTTTTGCACGCAGGTCAGCATAGTAAGTTCCTTTGGGATAGTTGCAATACTCCAGCCAGTAGGCAGCATCCTGTATGGTGCCAAGCCCCAGGTTTACCGCTACCACATTCTCACTGCCTATAGATTTGTTCAATGCAAACCATTCATCGGTTCCCACCTGGTTACTATCAATGCCGCCCCAGGCCATGTTGATGCGGGCCGGACGTTTTTCTTTCGGGCCAATACCATCCTGCCAGTTATAGCCCATTAAAAAATTTCCCCCCGGCCAGCGCATATTGGTAACCTTTAGTTCCTTCATTGCTTCAATAAAATCTTTTCTGAAACCATTTTCATCTGCCAGCGGAGAAGCCGGATTATACAGGGTACCATAGAGTGTATTAAGCCTGGGCGAATCGGGCAAACCCCTTCTTCCGCTAATTTGAATGGGTTCCATAAATACCCCATAAATTTTAGGATCGATTTCACCAATGGTTCTTTCAATATCAATTTTGATTTTTGCATTTTGGGCATTGACAACCCAGGGGAGTGTTATCAATGCGGCAACGAGTATTTTTTTCATAACTGGCAATTTTTATTTTACTGATTATAGAACGGCTTTTATATCTGGCAATTGATTGGTTGGAAGGCTCCCTATTGAAAACTAATCCAGTCGGCCGATACCGGTCCGTCTTCTTTCGATACAATAAACAAGTTTTTAATGCCTTGCTGCATTTTCTGTATTGGTGCACCCGCTACCTTCCATTCTGTACCTGCAGCAATTTTTATTTCTGCTGCAAGCGGCCCGTCAATGCCACCGGTATGTATTTGCAGTGTGCCTCCTTTTTCAGCCAGGGCTTTTACGGAAACGGTTTTAAACCGTTTCTTACCAAAATCTACCGTGTTGTACTGAACCCAGGCACCTGCTGTATTAAAAGTTGTTTTCCATCCCCTGAAGCGATCAAGCGTATCAATAAAACTAATGAATGCGCCTTTGTCACTTAATTGGGTAAACCTGTCTATTTGTATTTCTTTTGACGCATCGGTTATCCCAACACCGCGTAGAGTTGGTACTACCTTTTTGATGGTTCCATCTGCGTTAAAAGACAGGCTATCTACCCTTACCGAGCGGGCTTTATCAAAAGCCGGTGAATAATCATTGTGGTGATAAAATAAATACCATTGATTTTTAAATTGAATCAATGAATGATGATTGGTCCAGCAACCCGTGGGCGATTCATCCATAATAACACCGGTAACTTTAAAAGGCCCCAGCGGATTGTCGCCCATGGCGTATTCCAGTCTTTCAATTTTATTTTCTACATGCGGATAGGTTAAATAGTAGATGCCGTTGCGCTCGAACATATACGGGCCTTCTTTTAGTCCCTTGCCCGGCAGTTCACCCAATGTTTTTACCGGTGAGTCCAGTTCAGACATATTTGCTTTCAACTTTGCTCCGTAAATATTACCTGCCGACCAATACAGGTATGCCTGTCCATCTTTATCGATAAACACGTTTGGATCCACACCACGTACATCTTTTATGGGTTCGGGCAGGGGCACAAAAGGCCCGGTTGGTTTGTCTGCGATGGCTACACCCACCCTGAATCCTCTTCCATATGCTGTGGTATCTTTGGGAGATGTTGGAAAATAGAAATAAAATTTTCCGTTGCGCTCAATACAATCGGGCGCCCACATACTATAGCTGTCGGGTTTAACCCAGGGCACTTTGTTTTGGGTAACAATTATCCCATGATCTGTCCAGTCTGTAAGGTTTGCAGAGGAGAAAACATGATAATCTTCCATGCAAAACCAGCCGGGGCGCCCCCTGTTTTCGTTTGCAAGAATATCATGCGAAGGATAAAGATATATCCTGTCTCCGAATACCCTGGCAGAGGGGTCTGCTGAAAACTGATCTCTTATAATTGGGTTTTGTGCGGTTGCAAAACCGGCTGCCAAAGTAAAAAATGCAATGAGCAGGTTGGGTGGGTATTTTTTCATAAACAATTTCCTGTTTAATTAAGTTTTTGAGCCTGGTTTATTTTGCGGTCGATATTGTTTCAGTTATCCTGAAATAATCAAAATCTGCAAAGCCGCCGGTGTTTTTGGTGGCGTAGTTGAATAGCGCAAAGCGGTAACCGATGAACTGCGGTATGGTATAGGCCATCTTTAACGGTGTGCCGATGGGCAGCCATGTTTTACCATCCAGGCTGTAAAAGAAACCGGCCAGGTCTTTTTTATCGGTGAAATTGCATTCAGCCTTTAGAAAAACGGTAGCCTGGTTAAGCGGAATACTGGCTGCTTCCTCCGGTTTTCCTGTACTGGCATTAACCATTACAATGGCTTTGCTGTTGCCATTTATCGTAACACCCAGCAGGCCAAACTGCTTTTGTAATAATCCCAGTCCTGCAAAATCGCCATCTTTCATACCCGATACATCCAGCGATATGGTACCGGAACATACCGGCCCGATGGTGCGTTGTGTTAATGAATTGCGTGCCAGTAAAAACGAAGTATCAACCCTTCCGGTTTTCAAACGCAGGAATCCTTTTCTTTCTGTTACCGACCATAAACTGTTATCCGGGTTGTGGTTCCATTGCCAGACCAATGGTAAGGCTGCTTCTCCTTTTTTGCGGTTGAATTCATCTGAGTTTACAATGCCGGGAATCAAACTTTTATTAGCAGGCAGGTTAAGTGTTTCAGGTACTTTTCCATTTACACCCAGTACCGGCCAGCCATCTTCCCATGTAACAGGAACGAGGTAAGGAATGCGGCCCACCGAACCATAATCGCGAAACAGATAAGAATACCATTGACCGTTGGGCATATCAATTAATCCACCCTGTGCCACACCCATGTCCTGTAAACCTATTTTGCCCTCCCAGGGACCGGTAATTTTCTCTGCACGGTGAATAACTACCGTTCGCATTCCGCCGGGCGGCCAGGTGATATTGAACAAATAATATTTTCCATTGATCTTGTACAATTGTGAACCTTCTGCGCCAAGCCCACCACGTTTGCCTGCTACCTGGCTGGGCGCACTGGCATTTTCTATTACCACCTGGTTCAGGCCATTTTCCCTGATACCCGAAACATCTTCATTCAATTCAACCAGGCTCAGTTTGCCGTTGCCGTACAACATATAAACTTTGCCATCGTCGTCAAAGAACAGGGAATGGTCGTGAAAGCTGGGTTGGAAGGAGACTGCTTTCCAGGGGCCTTTTTCAATATTGTTCGTGGAATAGATATGAGTTTTTCCAGTGGTTTGTGCAAAAGTGGTTACATAAAATTTGTTGTTGTGATAACGGATGCTGCTGGCCCAGGATCCCCTTCCATAGGTGCTTTTACCATCTGTCAGGTTCAGTGCGTCCACATTGGCCAATGTATCATAGGCATAATTCACCAGTTTCCAGTTTACCAGGTCGGTCGATTTCATAATGGGCACCCCGGGACTCATATGCATGGTAGTGCTGCTCATGTAGTAAGTATTTCCCACACGAATCATTGACATATCCGGAACATCGGCAAAAATTATTGGGTTATGTGCTTTTTGTGCCGGCAACCGAAGCACAAAAAACATACAGGCCAGCATTATCCAAACGGCAAAAGATTTGTTGAACATAATTAAAAAGCAAATGAATGGTAAATGATGTTATTTCTTCTTCGTGTTTTTTGTTTTGCCGGCCGGCACAGGTTCTACGCCTTTTGTAGTTTGAATTATTTTCTGAATAGTGCCATCGGGATTATAGTACATATAGTCTACACAAATAGACCGCCGGTAACTGCCGCCTGTTGGCAAACTGCCATTGTGATAGAAAAAATAAGATTTACCCTTGTAGTCTATGATACCGGGATGCGTGGTAAAACTGTTGGGCACATTCTCCTCGATAATTCCCTGGTAGGTCCAGGGGCCGGCAGGACTGGTGGCTGTGCAATACTCAATCATTTCCGGTTTGGTGCCTGCGCTGGCATATACGAGATAATACAATCCCTTGCGTTTGTACACCCAGGGACCTTCTATATAATGCAATGGTTTAAATGTGGTGATGGCGCCATCCAGTTCAATCATGTTTTCTTTCAGCTTCACCCATTTGCAACTGCCATTGCCCCAGAATAGATAGGCCTGCCCGTCGTCATCAATAAAGACGGTAGGGTCAATATCATCCCAGCCGTACTTCATATCCGTTGTCATTTCATTAATGGTAAGCGCTTTTCCAATAGCATCTTTAAACGGGCCCGTGGGCCGGTCAGATACCGCCACACCTATACAGGCACCACCGTTGCTAATACTGTCCTTTTTATGAAAGGTGGAAACAAACCAGTAGAACTTTCCGTTTCTTTCAATACACTGCGCCGCATAAGCATCACCGGTAGCCCATGAAAATGTTCCGGGCGAGAGCAGGGCGCCATAGTCTTTCCAGTTTACCATGTCGGTGGAAGAAAACACGTGCCAGTCGGGCATTTTGTAATTCGTAGCCGTTACAGAAGCGGTATCATGCCCTGTGTAAAGGAAAACCGTATCGTGATAGACAATAGGTGCAGGATCGGCAGTGAACAAGTCCCTGATGATGGGGTTTTGAGCAGTTAATGCAGTTACCGACAGGCAACTTAACAGGGCGCATATGATTGCTGCTTTACTTTTCATTTTCATTGTTTTTATATGATAACTGTTTATTTTGTTTAACATCCGGGGTCTGTGTACTTCCTGCCATGCTTCTATTTTATTGTTTTAATTCTTATTACAGTCAGCGACATAGCCGGGACAGGATAGTCAAAGCTTTTGCTTACCCGGTAGGGTGTTGTTACGGGCACTACATTGCTGATGTGTTCAAATGTATTTTCAGCATCCGGTGTACCGGTAAGAATGGTTTGTTCTGATTCGGGAATTATTTTTGTAAACCTGCTGAGATTTACTTTCACGTTTTTGGTGGCCTGACCGTAATTTACCAGCTTCAGAATAATATCGCCCGTTCTGCTGTCCTGCACACTGGACACCGCCAGTGCTGAATCTTTATTATCCTTTGTAACAACGTTGCTGAAATAAATATCCCCTGCATTGACGGCAAACATTTTTTGAACATAGTAATTGGGTGTTGGGCAAACCTTTGTATTGTCGAAGAAAATCATATCCGTCTTCCACTGGGTAAAATTGTTTTTTGCAAACAGGGGGGCATAGGACGACAACTTTACGATATCGCCATTGCGTTCCAGCGCCGTCATATAGGCTGCTTCGGCAATGGCATTGCGCAATTTATTTCCCCAGGAAGCGTATTCACCCAGGTAAACTGCCGATGTGTTTCTATTATAACTGTCATACCGGTGTTGATTGGAAATAAACCATTCCGGGCTGGTATAGTAATGTTCGTCTATCACCGGAACGGCAAGATTATTAGCCAGTTTCCAACCTTTTTCGTAATCATCCCCGTCAGGGCCGGGACCAGCCGTACCTATTATAGTAATTTCAGGATGCTTTGCTTTTACTGCGGCGTAAATCATTTTAAACCGTTCTTCAAATTCGGGCGTAATCTTATCTTCATTTCCGATACCCACATATTGCAGGTTAAAGGATGCGGCATGTCCCGCTGCAGCACGTTTGGCACCCCAGGTAGAATTGACCGGCCCATTGGCCCATTCAATAAGATCCAACACTTCCTGTATATAGTCCTGCATTTCATTCAATGGCAAAGCTTTTTGTCCCGTACCACCCACACGCCAGGTACCCCCGCTGTTCTGGCAACTTACCGCAGCAGGTAGCACCGGTAGCGGCTTTGCGCCGATATCTTCGCAAAACTGGAAGTATTCATAATAACCCAACCCAGTGGTTTGATGGTATCCCCAGATATTTCTTTGTTCCACTCGTTCTTCAATGCCGCCAATTGTATTTTTCCACCTGTACATATTTTCCAGGCCATCGCCATGCGACAGGCAACCACCGGGAAAACGGATAAATTTTGGCTTCATATCGGCCAGCATTTGGGCAAGGTCGGCACGAAGTCCGTTTGGCCTGTTCTTAAATGTTTTTTCCGGGAACAACGAAACCACATCCAATGCAAACATGCCTGTACTTTTGGCCAGTATGACCAGCGATGCCGTATCAAAGCTTTGCGTGGGCATTAAAACAGCAGTATATTTTTGCCAGTTTTTAGAAGCAGTTGAAATGGACGTCTCCGCGAGTATCTCACCTTTTGTATTTTGAAGGCTAACGTTCAGCGCGATTGGTGTTTCAGAGAGCTGGCGTGCAAAAAATGATAAGTTATATTTTTCTCCGGCCCGTATTACCATACCGGCAAAACCGGTGTTTTTTATTCCAACGCCCGACTCACCGGTGTATTTTACCTCTTTCCCAACATGCTCTGCTTTCAGCACTATATAATGCGGATTACCCGCAGTAATGGGTGCGCTTGTTTCAACACTTATTTTGCCATATGAATACCCTGGTGAAATATATTCCCAATACGACAAAGGATGCCATTCCTTTCGTTCGGTGGGACTGTATTCAAAAGATCGGTTTTGTACCAGTTCTGCATACAACCCACCATCGGCGGCGTAATTGATGTCTTCAAAAAATAAACCGAATAAATCGGGACTTATTTTTTTTGCCGCCATGGCGCTTTTTTTTGTTTGTGCCTGTATGACCGGAACGCCACAACAGCATAAACCTGCTGCCAGCAAAATAATCGCAACAGGTTTCAAGCTTTTACACATAGATGGTTTCATCTTTCTTAAGAAATTTAGATGTTTGTTACTAAACATATTATTGCGGCGTACCAGCGTCAAAAGAATTCTATTGAAGTACATTTTGCTGAACCTATAAAAATCAAAGTCAATCAATTCCATTCCCTCTTTAATTATTCCTGTTTTATTGGTGTTTCTTTAATATCTGTATTATGCGAACCTGCGGGTCTTTGAATGTCGTCTGCAAGTGTTATCAAAATTCCCGGACATATAAAGACTTTACATCCACCACAGTCGGGCTATGGTAATGACAAAGCTGAAAGCCGATATTGCCTTCGGCAAAACCTGCATCGTGAACGATGTCAATTGTCTTTACGCCATTTAGCCAGGCCTGTATATGGTGACCTTTGGCTATAATGTAGTAGTGGTTCCAATCGTTTTGTTTTACCAGTTTATTTACAAGTGTATCGGGAAATTTTTGCACCATCTCTGCCCGGCGTTCTTCCCAAAGTGAACCCCAATAACCCTTACCCATATCGACCTGGTAGCCGGGCGCATTATCCCAGTTGGTGGGATTGATGCGAATGCAAACGCCCGAATTGGCATTTTCATCTCCCACCATTCTGATCATTACATTTAATTCAAAATCCTTGTAGATTTTTTTTGTATAGCTATAATGATGTTCTTTTTCATTTCCCATGGCGCCATGAAACCCTGTATCGGTAAACTGCCAATATTTATTTTCAAAATTCCAGGCTGAATCTGATTGCAGCAGATTGACCCAACCTTTTCCTTTCGGTTTGTTGTTGCGCATTTTGCCCGCCTCCGGCAGGGTTTGCCGCAATGAAGTATCAGGTTGTGCCTGCAAGATGGAACATAGGCCCAGCAGTAACAGCGGGATGGAAGTGAACAGGAGGATGTTTTTTTGATGTAGCCTGGTTACAATATTTTTCATTTCAATTGTTATGGGGTGTTAAATAAATGAATTGTTGCAAGCCTTATTTTATTTTGCCCATTCCTTTCCTTCAGGTGTCCGCCGCCATTCAAAATACTTGTCCAGCACTTTAAGCGATTCCGCACTGGGAACAGGCCCCGTGTGTGATGTTTGGCCAAAGTACATCACTATAGACCTGGCATCACTGAAAGCGGGCCATGCAGGCACACCATTGCCATTCGGGTCGCCATATTTGGCAAAATTTGTCCAGTAGGTACTCATTGCATCCGATATATCAATATCAGTTTTTGTGATATTATGATCTGCTGTATTCAGGTGCTGAAAAACATAGGCTACTTCCTGTCCATGCGGTGAGCCATATCCAAAACGTTTGGAGCTGTCGGGGTAGTTGGGATGCTGATCGAAATAATAATAAAAGACTTTTGATTTGCCATTCTTTGCATGAAGCCTTGCCCAGCTCCAGGTTTGCCAGCCAAATGCCGCGTCACGGGCAAGATCACGTGCAGTTTTAGGAACGGTGCTGGTTCCTGCAGGGTAAGCTTTGATAAGTTCATCTGCAAATTTTCCATAACGTTTTTGCACACCCGAAATATACTCTTCAGGCGTTTTGGGTGGCGAGAAACTGGCGCCTTCATCAGAGTTATAACCCACCAGTACCGGTACATCATTGTATTTTCCTGCTTCATACAGGATGTGCTGGTCATCCGGAATTGTATAGCCATCAATAATTGGCCAGGACATGCCAATGCCACGGCCACCCGGAAGTTTGTCTGCATCTATTTTTCTCAGTTCATCAATAGAAGTTACACCAGCCGCTTTTGCATACCCTTCGCCCGTTATCTCCGCATCTTTTAAATATTTTAAATTTTCGCCCGGGTAGGTAGTTGCCCTGGCCGGCCCAAATGAGCCGCCACTTTCCGAAATAGCGCCCCGAAACAATCCCTTTGCCAGCGGCGAAGCGCATAACATGCTAACAGCGATGCCTCCTGCCGATTCGCCGAAAATGGTCACCTTATCAGGGTCGCCACCCATTGCACTGATATTTTTTTTAATCCATTGAAGACCTGCAATCATATCAAGCAGCCCATAATTTCCCGAAACATGATGGGGGCTTTCTTTACTCAGCTCAGGATGTGCTAAAAAACCCAGCTGGCCAACCCTGTAGGCAACACTTACAAACACGACACCTTTCTTTGCCAGTTTTTCGCCGCTATACATGGGGTCAGATGTGTATCCAACAGCAAACCCGCCGCCATAGATCCATACCAAAACGGGAAGCTTTTCTTTGGTTGATTTTGCCGGCGACCAAACATTCAGGTAGAGGCAATCTTCGCTTTTTCCGGAAGGAGGATTAATGCCTTGTACGGCACCGGGTGCAAACTTATCTGCCATACGCACACCCGTCCATTTTGCAGCGGGCTCCGGGGCCTTCCACCTAAGATTGCCAATAGGAGGGGCTGCAAAAGGAATTCCTTTATAAACGGTGAGGCCATCTTCTGCAGTGCCTTGTAATAAACCCCCGTCCACTTTAACCGGTTGGGGCTGCTGTGCCACCACAACACTGGTAAAAGAAATCATAGCGAAAAAAAGCATTCTTTTCATAATAATCGTTCTCTTGTAAATGTGCTTAATTAAATAACCGCTGTTTTCATGCAGAAAGCAGCCCATACCAATTTTCTATCCGGCCGCCCTGTGAATTTTTATTTTTAAAATTTCACCACAAGTTTTTTTCCTGTATAGGTTACCACTTTATCAGGCTGGTTAACTTCATTTTCCCCTGTGCCTTTATTAATTCCAACCAAAACAAGATTGAACTTTCTTTCATTAAGTATGCCGGGAAATGAACCCATTCTATCATCAACAGATAACACTTTCTTTTTATCATCCCAATTGAAACCAATGGTTGAATGAATGCCTTTCTCATAATTGTAATTGTCGTTCTCATCTTCGTATAACACAAATTTTCCATTGGCGCCGGCATAAATCCGGATCTCCAGGTTATCCCATTTTTTTTCTTCCGCATATTGAACAGCCGGCCCAACAGGAATAATAGCACCCGCCCTGACATAAAGCGGGATAATATCGAACGGTGTTTCCTTGGTTACTTTTTTGCCACCCGCCAATTTTTCGCCGGTCCAGAAATCGTACCAGTCAGTACCCGCGGGCAGGTAAGTTTCCTTTGTTTTAGCGGCAGTGAAATCTTCAGCATAAGTGGTATCCCGGCCATTGGCAACTGGCTTTATATACATGGCATTGGTAACGGGACTTACCATGATCGATTTGCCAAACAGGAACTGATCGTTGATATCAAGGGCGTTCTTATCGCCTGCAAAATCCATCACCAGTGCACGCATCATGCTGGAATGACTTGCAGTAACATCCCAGGCCGTGGAATAGATATAGGGCAGGAGGCGATAACGAAGGTTGATGTATTTTTCAATGGCATCATAGGCTTTATCGCCTTTTTTGCCAAACTGGTAAATTTCACGTGGGGCGTCGGCACCATGCGAACGCATCATAGGGCAGAATGTGCCGAATTGCAGCCATCGTACATACAGTTCCCTGTACTCGGGATCCTCCAATTTTTTGCGGAACCTGGAAAGAAAAAAGCCACCGATATCGCTGTTCCAGTAGGGTATGCCGCAAAGCGAAAAATTTAATCCCGCAGAAATCTGGTTTCTCAATGCATTCCATGAAGCGGTTACATCTCCCGACCAGGTATTGGCGCCGTAACGCTGCTGCCCGGCAAATGCAGAGCGGGTGAGGATAAACACTCTTTTACCTGAATCAACAGCACGTTGATGCTGGTATACACCCCCTACGGTCATTAACGGAAAAGCATTCCGCACTTTCCTGAAAGAACCCAAATATGTTTTGTTGTCCAAATCCGAAGGCTTAAAATCCAGGTGGTCTGGCTCAGACGAATCCATCCACCAGCCATCCATCCCCAGGGAAAAAATTCCTTTATTCAAATGTTTCCAGAAAATATCACGGGCTGCGGGATTGTACGGGTCATACACTCTTACACCAGAGGGATAATCGCGGCGCGGCGGCCATAGGGTAGAACCCGATTGTGGCCAGGTGCTAAAATTCATCAGTGCACCAATGCTATCCAGCTCATGGTATTGTTTTGTTTTTGGGCCGAAAGAATTCCAGATGGAGATGGTCATGTGTGCATGTAAATTATGTACATCATTTACCATTCTTTGTGGTGCCGGAAATTCATCGTTTAAAAAATCCATTGCATTCCACAAATAGTTGCTGCCCCAGTATTGCCAGTCCTGTATGATACCATCCAGCGGGACTTTTAACTCACGGTATTTTTTTACTACATCCACCAGCTCAACCTGGCTTTTATACCGTTCCTTACTTTGAAAAAAGCCAAAAGTCCATAAAGGAAACATAGGTGCCTGCCCGGTAAGGTTTCGCATGCATCCAATTACACCATCTGCATTGCCGGCATACATAAAATAGTAATCAATACAGTCGCCCACTTCAGACTTAAAGGAAGTGCTTTCTGCATTGTCGGTAAAAGTTGTGGGAGAATAATTATCCCAGAACAAACCATACCCTTTTGCTGATTGGAAAAATGGAATGTAATCGTCTGTATTACCCTGCACCATATTAAGTGTAAGATTGCGTTGTACCATTTTGCCCTTTTGTTGCTGCCCCAAACCGTAGATGGCTTCATCCTTATCTAAAACATAGGCCTGCTGAGTATTATAAGTACTGCTGCCGGCATCGTTAAAGGGTGTAAATGATGTGCTGTTTTCTTTTTCGTGTAAAAGTGCGGTGCCTGTCTTGCTGAAAAAATCCAGCGTGCCCGACTGGAGGTTGAGTTTTACCGTCAGATTTTCGCTTTGCACGATAACTACTGCAGACTGTTGTTTTATAACCAGGTTGGTTTTTTCGGGCGATTTGATAACTGAAAGACTTTGTTTTGCGAACGTACTTCCTGCCGGAGACTTGATTATTCTTACCGTTGAGCCCGTATAAAATTGAATTTCAATATCCACTTTATTGATGGATGTCTTTATGCCGGCATCTGTCTTTTGCCAGGGTTGTGCATGGATGTTAGCTGCTGTAAGAAGAAGAAATAAAACGAACCTAAGACGCATTATACCGTGTTTAATTGATTAAATATGTTATTTAAATTTACCTGTGATGAACATCCATTTTATCTTTTACAATTTGATGGAGATTCTTTTTCATTACTATTTGCATACCCTGTTTAAGCATTATTGCGGCGCCACCATTTCAATTCCCAACAGCTTTAGCATTTGTTCAGCATATCTTTTACCCAGCATTCTGTAACCTTCGGCCGTAAAATGCAGGTTGTCTGGAGCATCGGGGCAACCGGCAGATGATATTACCCGGGCGTTCTTTATCATTTGCGGCAATGTGGCAATGATTTTATTCATGCCGGCACAAATACCACCCTGGTCTGCATTTACTGTTTCACCAGCCAATAAAGGAACTTTCTTAGCCTTCAGGTGCAGATCTTTTAATAAATTATCGTATACAAGTTTTACTTTTTTTGTCCAGAGCGAATCTTTGGGATTGGATTCACCCTGGTGCAGCAGTATCCCTTTAATAACGCCATCTTTCTGTGCAATTTTTGCCAGTTCCACCAGGCGCGCATACGGGTTCCCATCGTATTGATTGATCATGCCGATCATCCATTTCGGGGCAGTTGAAACATAGGCCTGGTAATTATCTTTATCAAACAATTCAATTTTACAACCACCTACTGCAACATTGATGATGCCCACCCTTACGTTATTGGGAAGATTGGCCACCATGGTTCTGCCAAAGTAGTCAGCGGGCGTCAGTCCCGTATTGCACCTGCTCAGGGGAGGAACAGCCGGGTACCAGTTGCCCTTTGTCCGGTTCAGGTTGGGGCAATCGACAGCTTCCAGCACCTGGAAGCGTGGATCAATGCCAACGGTGTCCTGGGGCTGTATTCTTGCGTTGCCTTCCATATTCGATTGTCCAAAACAAAGAAAGATGTAAAACTTCTTATCCTGTGAGAAAGTATTTATAGCAGGCACCAGTAAAACGGCAAGCAGCAGTACACGCAATGATATGTTCATGTCTATTGTTTTATTGAAAGGCGGGTTTATCACGTTTTATTTAAACAGCACTTGTGCGAAATTGTACAGGTTATTCCTCCATACCGGCCATGTATGACCGCCGGGATACTCTGTATAACTGTGTTTAATGTGCAGCTCATCCAATTTACCCATCATAACCTGGCCATTCTTCCAGGCGATATCTTCTTTGCCCCCCTGAGAAATCCAGAAAGCTTTCAGGTTATTGTTTATTTTGTCAGTGTTGCCTTTCATATACGCATATTGTGCGTCGCTGATATTGTTCATCATGGGAACAATCCAGCCTGAGCTGAATACGCCGAGGTAGGCAAACATATCTGTATTGCTGATCCCGGTATACAAGGTGTGCATACCGCCAAGCGACAATCCGGCCATCGCGCGGTTGGCGGCATCATTCAGGCTGCGGTAATTTTTTTCAACAAATGGAATGATCGATTCTTTCATTTCCCTTTCAAACATCTTTAACGAGCTTTCAATACCACCTGCGTTAAACCCGCCTGCGCCAATATTTGCATCGGGCATCACCACCAGCATGGGTTTTGCTTTGCCGGCGGCAATCAGGTTGTCGATAATCAGATCTGTTTTTCCCTGCGTAGCCCATCCTGTCTGGTCTTCACCTCCTCCGTGCAAAATGTATAAGACCGGGTATTTCTCGCTGGTATTTGCGTCGTAACCCGGTGGTGCGTAGATGTACAGCTGCCGCCAGGAATTGGTTACCCTGGAAAAATATTTTTTTATCCTGATGTCTCCATGCGGCACATCTCTTAATGCATAATAGGCGCCACCGGCAAATGGTATTTCAATGCCACTGGCCATGCGGCCCATACCATAAAATGTCTGGCTGGCCGGATCGGCAACCGCCACTCCGTCAATGAGCAATGAATAATAATGGAATCCTTCACCAACAGAATCCGTTGTAACCGTCCATACGCCGGCAGTATCTTTTACCATGTCATATTTTTTGCCAAGATCTATCTGCATTTTTTTTGCATCCGGGGCTTTGGTGCTGAACATAACACGGCTATCGGAGAATATCTGTGGATAGGCGCTGTTCCTGTTATTGGTAGCTGCAGGGGCACCGGCAACGGGATATTTGGAAAATGTGGAAGGGTCAACCGGTTTAAAAATAAGTTGGGAGAACATGTACAGCCCGTTTTTCCAAACCTTAAAATCATGTACGCCTGGTTCTATAAAGTAGATATGCGGAATATTGTTTTGTTGCAGAAAATCATGCGTGCGTTTGCTGAATGATATCAACCCGTCACTGGCACCACAGGAAATAAAAAGCAGTTTGATTTTTTCTCTGGCTGCTGCCGGATCCGGCACCAGTTCCTGCGGTGGTTTTGTGTTGGGTGCAGATGAAAATCCGCCAATCCAGGCAAATTTGTTAAGGTTGCCCAGGCCAAAATTCAGTGATTGTCCGCCACCCATTGACAGGCCGGCAATGGCGCGGTGCTCCCTGTCGGTAAAAGCCGGGTAATTTTTTTCTATGAAGGGAATCAGGTCGTTCAGTAAATCTTTTTCAAAGGTGGCAAATGCCTGCACTTTATCTGCTGCCATAATATTGCCCGTTGCCCTGTCATCTTTCATAGCCCTTCCATTGGGCAGTACTACTATCATCGGTTCTATTTTTCCATCGGCATAAAGATTGTCGAGTATAACCTGCGGAGACCCGCCGTTCAGCCATTCCTTTTCATCGCCGCCAATACCATGCAGGAGGTATAATACAGGGTACTTTTTCTTTTTGGAATAGCCGGGTGGTGTATAAATCAAAGTTTTTCTTTTACTGCCCACTGTTGCAGATGTGTAAGTAACAGTGTCAATATTCCCGTGCGCAATTCCCTCACGCAGTACATCGAAACCCGGTGAAGCTGGTTTTACAATGTCCTGGGCATTGCCAGGTTTATTGAACAGCAGTATGCCGGCTATAACAAATAGTAAATACTTCATAACTGGTGATGGTGTTTTATGTGTTGCCAATTGAATTGAAAAAATATTAATTGGTTGCTGCGCTATTACCTGGTATTTCGCGCTCAGGTACAACTATAGAATTATAGATGTGCTTTATTGAGTTATCTTTTTTGACTGCAAAAATTTCTTTTCTCTGAAAGACTGCCGATCAATTTTTAAATAACAAAGGGGCCAGCTCATGCAGGCTCCGGCGCCATGTAAGAAATTCATGTGCTGTATTCTCAGAAACAAATGATACTGCATTGATACCTGCGTCTTTCAGTGCAACTGCAGCGTTTTTAACGCCCTCTGGTCTTTCTTTGCTGCCGCAGCTCAGGAAAATAAGTTTAACCTTCGACTTGTCTTTGATTTCTGCCGGTGTGTAAGTGCCACCGCTAAGCAGTGCATAATACGAAAAAACCCCGGGTTTGTTGAGTGTAATGGTGTGCGTTTCCATGCCGCCCATGGAAAGTCCGCCCATGGCACGATGCGATGGTTTGGCAACGGTGCGGAAATTGCCATCGATATAAGGAATCAGTTCGTCTACCAGGACTGTTTGAAAAGGCTCGATTTTAAAACTTCTCATGCCGCCCATTTTTACGTCGTTGGTCATACCATATGTCATAACAATGATAAAGGGTTGAATCTTTCCTTCGGCAATCAGGTTATCCATAATTAAATTGGCATGTCCCTGGTTGCTCCAGGCAGTTTCATCTTCGCCCCAGCCATGCTGAAGATACAGTACGGGGTAACGCGTTTTTGTTTGCTTATCATAACCGGGGGGAGTGTAAACAAAGGCCCTGCGGGATGTGCCGGTGCTTGGCGATGGAAACAGCACCTGCTGCACATTACCATGCGGAACATCCTTAACAGCATAGAAATCCTGATCATGTGCAGGTATTTCAATGCCGCTTTCCCAACGGGTAGAACCGTAGAAATTCAATGCACCGGGATCATTGAATTTTCCTCCGTCAATCCTTATATTGTAGTAATGAAAGCCCTCATCCATCGGGCCTTCCGTAGTGCCGGTCCAGAAACCATCGGCTGCTTTTGAAAGCCTGGTGCCGCCCCTGCCGCCAAGGCCAAGGCTTACCCTTACACTGTCTGCACCGGGTGCATTTATCCGGAACCTTACATAGCCCTGTGAATTTACCTGGGGATATTCCTCACCGGGCTGGTTCATTACCGAAGGTTTAAAATCTTCTATGATGGCAGGCGGTGTTGTTGTTTGTGAAAAACAAATGCTGCCTGCTAATACAGCTGCTGCAACAATCATTAGATGTTTCATATTCATTGTAGGTTGTTTTTTCAGGTTGTTATTGTATGATTTGGTTTTTATATGCTGCAGTTACACCTTATGTGCTCCGCTAATTAACTGCCGACAGAGTAAGCAGTTGCCCGCGTTGCGTTGGTATATCGTATACAAATGTTTCTTTCAATGCCGGTGCGGTAATCGTTGCTTTTTCTGAAATCACCGGCGCTGCCGTAACTTCAGTTTGATAAAACGGATTTTTGTTTTCGCCGGCAGCTTTCTTTAAAGTGCCGTTATTCAGGTGCATTTCATTGGGAACTCTCAGGCGCAGGTTACCACCCGCATTTGATCTAATCACCGCTTTCAGCAGTTTACCTTCTTTCCATTGCATGCTTACCAGGTCGAAACCACCCACGGCACGCAGCCCGGCGATACGCCCTTCTGCAAGCCATGCATCTGGCAAAGCAGGCAGCAAATGCAGGGTGCCGTCTTCACTCTGCATCAGCATTTCGGTGATGCCGGAAGTGCATCCAAAATTTCCGTCAATCTGAAAAGGAGGGTGCGCGTCAAACAGGTTGTTATAAGTGCCTCCGCCTCCCTGTACGGCGCCAACAGGGGTCAACTGGTTCCGGATCAGTTTATAGGCGTGATTGCCGTCCAGCATTTTTGCCCACCAGTTTACTTTCCATCCCATACTCCATCCGGTTGATATATCGCCACGTTGTATCAATGTATTTTTTGCAGCACTGTACAATTGCGGTGTACGGTAGGGAGAAATTTGATTGGAGGGGAACAGGCCATAAAGGTGTGATATATGCCGGTGATTATCGTTGGGATCGTCTATATCATCCAGCCATTCCTGTAACTGACCATGCTGGCCAATATGCATCGGCGCCAGCTGTTTGCGCAATTGCGTAAGCGTATCTGCAAATCCTTTGTCCTTATGCAGTATAGCGGCGGCCCGTATTGCATTGCTGAATACATCGAACACAATCTGGTTGGTCATTGTTACACCGGCATCAATGGATGACCCCTCATGCGCAGCGGGCGCATTTTCGGGAGACATATCGGGTGCTATTACCAGCCAATGGTATTTCGGATGTTCAACCAGGAAGTCCTGATAGAACAATGCTGCACCCTTTAATGCAGGATAAACAGATTTCAGAAACATGGTATCAGTGCTGTAGAGATAATGCTGCCAAAGATGCTGGGTGATCCAGCCCCCGCCATTTATCCATGCGCCCCAGAAGGCACCATCAACAGCACCAGTGGCCCGCCAGATATCTGTATTGTGATGCGCCATCCATCCCCTGGTACCATACATGTCCCTGGCTGTTTGCTGACCGGCAACAGACAAGTCCATTACCATGTGCAGGAATGGTTCATGCAACTCTGCCAGGTTGGTTTTTTCTGCCGGCCAATAATTCATTTCGGCATTGATGTTAATAGTGTATTTGCTGTCCCAGGGCGGGCGTATTTTATTGTTCCATATTCCCTGCAGGTTGGCCGGCTGTCCGCCTGGTTGTGAAGAAGATATTAAGAGATAACGTCCATACTGGTAATACAATACTGCAAAACCGGGGTCGGTGGCGGTACTGAAATGCTGCAACCGTTCATTGGTAGGCAGTCCTGCCGCACCGGAAGTTCCAAGATCAAACTGCACGCGGTTGAAATATTTTTGATACGCTGCAACATGTGCTTTCAGCAAGGCGGGATAGGCTTTTGGTAATGCTTTGTTCATGTAAGCCGCAGCCCTTTCATTTTCATTGCCGCTGATATCCTGGTAATTGTTAAAATTGGTGGCTATTGAAATATAAATCGTTGCTTCATCGGCATCTTTTACAATGAGGGAGGTGTCGGTTGAACTAAGGCTGCCGTGTATTGTTTTGAGATGGGTGACGCATTTGTATTTCACCATGCCTTTTACACCTTCATGATCAATGGTAGTTCCTGCAATGGTTAGTTCTCCTGATGTGTTTGCTTTTATTGCGGCATTGGGTTGTGGTGTGGTATAGAAAGCAGTAAATGAAATACTGGCTGGTTTGCTTGCCGTTAAATGCATAACAATCACTCGGTCGGGCAAGGAAGCCAGCACTTCTCTTGTATAAGTTACCGGGCCCACCTGGTATGATGTTTTTGCCACGGCCCTTTCAATATCCAGTTCGCGGTAATAATTGGTATAATTGTCGTGCCCGCTGAACGATAGATTTAATTCCCCTGCAGGCTCAAACATCTGCCCATGCGATTTTTTACTTATTATTATCCGGTTGGCCATCCGCTCCGCATCTTTTTGTTTGCCTGCAAATATTAGTTGGCGCAGGACGGCCATCGAGTCCAGCGCCAGCGGATTATCGTTACGATTTGGACTGCCACTCCATAATGTATGTTCATTCAGTTGAATGGTTTCCAGGGGCGGGTTTCCATATATCATTGCACCCAGCCTGCCATTACCAATGGGCAAAGCATTTTCCCATGTCTTACCGGATGGTGTATTATACCAAAGCTTCAGGCGGGCATTATTTTGCGAAGAACAGGTTGTTGAAACAAATAATGCGATTATCAATAATTCCTTTTTCATTGTTGATCTTTATCAGGTATGCCAGAACCGGTAGCGAATGCCGACGGATATTCATGCTGACAATTTATTTTTTACATTGGCTGTACACTATAATATCAATATCCCTTCTACCGTCTTTTTATTTCCTGCAGTTGCCTGGTCGGGCTGGCTACCGCCCACCGACAAGCGCAACCTGCCCTTCGGTAATTGCGGGTTGCCGTATTGATCCATTACTGCAATAGCATCAGACGTTATATTAAATGAAACCCTTTTGTGTTCTCCTTTTTTTATAAAAATTCTCCGGAAGCCTATTAGCGAGCGAACAGGCGCATGGTCTCCCGGCAGGGTAACGTATAACTGAACAACTTCTTCGCCATCTGCCGCCCCGGTGTTGGAAATATTTGCCGAAACTATATATGCATTGTTTGTATGGTTTATTTTACGGATAGTTAACTGGTCGTACGCAAAATTCGTGTAGCTAAGACCGTAACCAAAAGGATATAATGATACACCCTTAAAATAGCGGTAAGTGCGGTTGTCCATTCTGTAATCGCTAAAATCAGGCAGATCGCCATCATCTTTATAAAACGTAACCGGCAGGCGACCCGCCGGGTTAAAATCGCCGAATAATACATCGGCAATGGCCGTGCCTGCCGATTGTCCGCCATACCAGGCATTAATAATTGCCGGAATATTTTGCGCCTCCCATGGTATGGCAACGGCGCTTCCGGTCATCATTACGAAAACGATCGGCTTACCGGTACCTTTTAGTGCCTGTAATAGTTCAGTTTGTGCGCGGGGCAATAAAATGGAAGTACGATCGCCGCCACTGAAACCCGGATAATTTACCTGCATTTCTTCTCCTTCCAGCTGAGGTGAGATGCCGCCTGCGAAAATAATAACGTCGGCATCTTTCAGCCGGGCAGCCAGCTTTGCAAAATCAGTTTTTTGGAATTGGCCGGCACTTAGTCGTACAGATGCCTTTCCACCCGTCTGATAGTATTCGACAACCAGGCGGTAGACACTGTCTTTTTGTATTGATAACTGATAGGTTCTTGCTCCCCAGCGGTTGCGTGTCCAGGCATTCATCACTTCCCTGCCGCCAACGAGGAAACGGTAGCCGTCATCTGCATCCAGTTCAAATGTAACGTTGCCGCTATATGGTGCAGTGAAATCGGTAGTATACCGGGCCGCGAAATTGTATGCTTTAAGCGTATCTGCCACCATCTGTCCTTCCTGCCAGTTATTATCCAGCCTGGCTTCAATTCTTTTTGCAACGGGCATTCCCTGCAGATCCCTGTTATTATAATATTCGGCCGAAAACCCTTTTTGTCCCTGCCAACTGAATTGATCGTTCAGCTCAGATTGCTGAAACAGGGTATCATTGGTAAAATTGATGGCTTTTTCATAAATGACTTCGGCGTCTTTACCCAGTTTTTCTTTTATTCCCTGCAGGGCGGTAACCACTGCAGAGGGTGTGCCATTATAATTGCCCAATACGGCAATAGGGTTATCGGCATTGGGCCCCACAACAGCAATTTTTTTAATGTTCCTGCTCAGTGGTAGTAGCCGGGCTTCGTTTTTTAACAGCACAATGGATTCCCGGGCCATTTTCAGCGCATGTTCGTGGTGTTCCCGGCTTTCCAGTACCGTTTCGGGTATTTGCGCATATTTTACCATCGATACCGGATCGAAAAGCCCCAGCCTGAACCGGATCATAAACAAGCGGGTTACTGATACATTAATCTGGCTTTCGGAAATTTTGCCATCCTTCACCGCCTGAACCAAAGATTTAAAGGCATCTGTTCCGCATTCCACATCTGTACCATGCAATACGGCATCGGCTGATGCTGCTTCAGCGTTGGGATGGGTTTTATGGTTTTTAAAAAAGTCATCAATTCCCCAGCAGTCAGATGTTACATAACCCGGAAATTTCCAGCGGTTGCGCAGGATATCCGTCATCAGTTCATCGCTTCCGCAACAGGGCTGCGCCTTAAAAGCATTGTAGGCACACATTACACCGGCAACATGGGCCTTTGTAACCAGTTCTTTAAATGCAGGCAAATAAGTATTCCAAAGGTCATAATCAGTGGGGTCTACATTAAATACATGCCGCGAAGGTTCGGGCCCGCTATGCACGGCATAGTGTTTGGCACATGCTGCTGCATGCAGGTATTTTGGATCATTTCCCTGCAGACCACTTACGAAAGATCGGCCCATCATAGCCGTTAGAAACGGGTCTTCGCCATATGTTTCCTGGCCCCTTCCCCAGCGTGGATCGCGGAAGATATTGATATTGGGTGTCCAGTAGGTAAGTCCAACATACCGTTGGCCGGCTTTGCCCTGGTTAATGGCTTTGTTATAAACGGCTCTTCCTTCCGTTGCAGCATAATCGGCCATCAATTTTAGCGATGCGGTGTCAAATGTGGCCGCCATGGCAATTGCCTGGGGGTATACTGTTACATGATAGGGTGTGCGTGCAACACCGTGCAATACTTCATTCCACCAATCATATGCCGGGATATTCAGCCGCGGAATGGCCGGCGCAGCATTTAGCATTTGTCCAACTTTTTCTTCCAGCGTTAACCGTGAGACCAGGTCATTCACTCTTTTTTCAAATGACAGGGAAGTGTTTTGAAAAGGGTATTTTGACTGGGCAGCCATTTTACCTGCAAAAAAAGCATTACAGGCAAGCAAAACAATCGATAAAATTTTTAGTTTCATGCATCGGCGGGTTAAGCAAAATTGTTCGTAAATGCCCGGCGTACCTGGTAAAAACCGGTCTCTGTTAATTAATATTTTTTTGTTAGCCAACTGTATTAACCAGTTGCCCGATTGCATCGATGGATATTTTTATTTCGTCACCGGTATGCAGGGTGAAATGTTTTTCCGGAACAATGCCGGTGCCCGTCATAATATAACAGCCATGCGGAAAAGAACATTCCCGGAATACATACGATACCAATTCGTCTGCAGAGCGTTTCATCTGGTCTATTCCTATCTGGCCGGCAAATACATTGGTTGATTGCCGGTTGATTTCCATGGAAATTTTTGTCAGCGGATCCAGTGGTTTATCCGTTATGTACAGGCAGGGGCCGATTGCGGCCGCACCGTCATACGTTTTCGCCTGGGGAAGGTACAATGGATTTTCACCTTCAATGCTACGGCTGCTCATATCATTGCCAATTGTGTAACCCACAATTTTGCCCGACGACGTAACCACCAGCGTAAGTTCGGGTTCCGGTACATCCCAGGTTGAATCTTTCCGGATCTTTACTTTTTGCTGAGGGCCCATCACCCGGTGCGCCACCGACTTAAAAAAGACTTCCGGTCTGTCGGCTTCATAAACCCTGGCATAAAAATCGCCGCCACCGGCGTCCTTGCTTTCCTCCTGACGGCCAACTTTGCTGCGCAGATAGGTAACCCCGCAGGCCCATACTTCCTGTTGTCCTATTGGCGCAACAAATTCAATGGATGCAGGGTATTCAACTGGTGTGGCAGTGGCAGCTACATCCACCAGTTTGCTGAAAAGGTTGTCGTCGTTGATGAACTGGTCCCAATTCTGGTCTTTTACACCGAAAAACTGGCCGTTTTTTTCAAAAAGGATTCCGTCTTTTGTTTTGTAAATTCTCATTGTTGTGTTGATGATTTGAACACCCTCCGCGGTATTGCAGGTTTACAGTGATTACCGTTTTACCATGGCCGGGTTAATTGTAATAATGTTTTTATCTCTTGTTTTTTTCTTCTCTGCCAAATCCATCAGGCCCCTGTATGTTGCGCTGAACCGGTTATTGTTCGCCTGCAGGTGTCAGTGCAAATTCCGTGTTACTTCGCTTCCCGAACCACCCTGTAACAAATCAAGGTCGGCACCCAGGTTTGCCTGTTGTACATGATCTATATAGAATTTGGCATAGCCCCGGCTTGCCATTGGTGCCGGCCTCACCCAATCTGCTTTTCTCCTGGCTGCTTCCTCATCGCTGATATCTAAATGCAGTATCCTGTTCTCTACGTCCAGTTCTATCATATCCCCATTTTCTACCAATGCCAGCATACCGCCAATCGCCGATTCAGGCGCTACGTGCAGGATAACGGTTCCCGCTGCGGTGCCGCTCATTCTGCCGTCTGAGATGCGTATAATGTCTTTTATGCCTTTGCGCAGTAATTTTTCGGGTAAATCAACATTGCCCACTTCGGGCATGCCCGGGTAACCAACGGGTCCTGCACCTTTCAGAACAATGACAGAGTTTTCATCAATGTCAAGTTCCTCATGGTCAATACGGGCATGGTAGTCTTCAATCGTTTCGAATACCACCGCTTTGCCCCGGTGTTTCATGAGGTGTTTTGTTGCAGCAGATGGTTTTATGATTGCTCCATTTTCGCAAAGATTTCCTTTCAATACCGCAATACCCGCTTCCTCCTGTAGAGGATTGTCGATGGACGCAATCACTTCCTTATTGTAGCACACGGGGTTTTTATTGTTGTCGCCTATGGTTTTTCCATTTACGGTAATGGCGTCTTTATGCAAATAATTGCTTAGTTCTTTGATTACTACCGGTAACCCACCGGCGTAGTAAAAATCTTCCATCAAATATTTGCCCGAAGGTTTTAGATTTACCAGTAGCGGGATTTTACTGCCAAGAACATCAAAATCCTCCAGGTTCAGCGACACGCCGATTCGACCGGCAATGGCCAGCAAATGAAGGATAAAATTGGTTGAACCGCCAACGGCTGCATTAACGACGATGGAATTTTCGAAAGCCTGGCGGGTAAGTATTTTGGATAGTTTTAAATCTTCTTTGACCATTTCAACGATACGCCTTCCTGATAACTGCGCCATTACTTTTTTTCTTGCATCCACCGCGGGAATGGCAGCAGCTCCGGGCAGGGTGAGGCCCAGGGCTTCTACCATACAAGCCATCGTAGAAGCGGTGCCCATCGTCATACAATGTCCTGCACTCCTGGCAACACCGATTTCGGCCTCCAGGATATCTTCTTCGGTATATTTTTCTACCAGCATTTTTTCCTTCACCATCCAGTTAAATGAACCGCTTCCAATGCATTCTCCTTTAAAGCGGCCGTTTAACATGGGGCCGCCCGGTACAACGATTGTAGGAAGGTCTACACTGCAGGCACCCATAACCGTGGAAGGTGTGGTTTTATCGCAGCCGGTCAGCAATACGATGCCATCCAGTGGGTTGGCCCGTATATTCTCTTCCACATCCATACTGGCCAGGTTTCTGAAGAGCATAGTTGTTGGACGCATCACCGTTTCACCCAACGAGGAAACGGGGAATTCCAGGGGAAAACCGCCGGCGTCAATAACACCACGTTTTACAATGTCGGCGAATTCCCGGAGATGGCCATTACAGGGGGTTAGTTCACTCCAGGTATTGCAAATGCCAATTACAGGCCGGCCCCTGAAATAATCGTCGGGGTATCCCTGGTTACGGAACCAGGAACGGTGTACAAATCCCATTTTATCGTTGTTTCCAAACCAGTCATGACTTCTTAACTTATTGTTGGATGATGACATATCAAAATTTTGGTTCCACTGAGATGGGCTGAATAACCACAATCGCCTACCTGCCTAAATAAGCAATAATCTGTTTTTCCGCATGTTGTCAGTGGGAAATAGTTTACAATCGTTGCAAGAAATGCTGCTTTCCTTTAGTAACAGGTGCCAGTGTAAAAATTTTGCGATGGGCATTAATTGTACATTAATGAGACAAACAAAGGGAGCGCCGTATATTTTAAAATGGCCGTATGCGGCGGACCCTGGTTTTTCACAATAGCAAACTGTTATCAGAGAATTGAAGCGTAATGTTTTATGCGTTATGAATTGGTTTTAAAAAGGCAATGTAGTTACACTTGTAAAAAAAAGCTTCCATTATATACCGGCGTTGCTTTTTGTACGCAGTATTCACATAAATTGTATTCCTTTATTGTGTTGACATGAAGTGCGTGAATCAACTTTGTAAAATCGGGCTTTCATGAATTTATTTGAGCTTCAGCAGGGGAGTTCCCGGGAATTGCAAATATTTCCGCATATTGTAAGCATAGGGAGCAAAAAGAACAATGCCATTCAGCTAGAATCGTTCCACGAATCAATTGCTGACTTTATCCGTATTTTCTCTATCATCGACGGAAAATATGAGTGGCAGATCAGGGATGAACAGTACCAGTTGTATCCGGGCGATACGGTGCTGGTGCTGCCTGGCCGGAGACTCAGCAGTATAAAAGGATTTTTGGAAATTGGCACGATTGCGTGGGTCCATCTCCGTGTGGAGCGGCTGGATAAGGGAGATTTTATAGCCGGGGAATGGAGCAGCCTGAGCGATAGCGAACGTTTTACTATCGGCAATATCCTGTTATCAAATAAGCCAGTCATTCGTTCCAGGACAGACGAAACAAGCCGCATCTTTGGGGTATTGCGGAATGAACTGTTTAATCATGAAATAGGCTTTCATACCAGGGTAAATCAGCTGCTGGATGAATTGCTGGTTATGATAACCCGCCAATTGACAAAGCAGGGCAATCCGGGCAGGGACTTCCCAAAAACTTTTTTACAACTCGAGCAAAAGCTGCGGGAAAATCTTTCTCACCAATGGTCGGTGGAAGAGATGGCCGCTACTGTGGGCATGGGAACTACCCTTTTTAACGTAAAGGTGAAGACATATACCGGTTTTACACCCACTAATTATCTTATTAACCTGCGAATAGCAGAGTCCATCAAACTTTTGAGAAAGCCGGAATTGAATTTTACCGATATCGCACTGGACACTGGTTTTTATTCATCACAACATTTTTCAACTACTTTTAAGAAACTCACTGGTTATACACCCAGCGAGTTCAGAAAAAAAGGCAGCGCTGACAGTTAAAAACTATTTTATGGATTGTATTATCAGTATTGAGCTGGGAACAAACGCGGTGCGGGTGTATGCATTCGATCTGAAAGGAGCTACCATTGCATTTGCCAAAGGCTCTTATCCAACGTTTCACCCCTACCCGGATTATAGTGAGCAGGACCCGGAGCAGATTTTTATTACCATGCTCTATGTGTTAAAGAACCTCCTCAACGAAAAAATCCATTCCCAAAAGCATAAAGTCGTGTCGATTTGTTTTAGTGCCTCCATGCATAGCCTTCTTGCCGTTGACAAACACGGCGCTCCGCTGGGCAATGTGATTACCTGGGCAGACAGCCGGGGACAAAAGGAGGCAAGGGCTTTGCAGGATTCGCCCATGGCGGAGAAAATTTACGGGGTCACCGGCACACCCATTCACCCCATGTCGCCCCTTGTAAAAATTGTTTGGTTAAAAAATCTTCAGCAGGACATTTTTCGGCAAACAGAAAAATTCATGTCGCTCAAAAGCTATATCATTCAGCAATTGACGGGTGCCTGTGTAATCGACCATAGCCTGTCATCGGCAACCGGCTTACTGGATATTTATAAAAGGGAATGGGATACAACGGCACTTGAATATGCAGGCATCCAGGCAGACCAGCTTCCAGAGCCGGTTCCTATCAATTATTCTCCCGGAAAACTCCTGACGCAATACCGCGTTTCGCTGGGACTGCCGGCAGCAACAAAAATACTCGTTGGTTCAAGCGATGGCTGTTTTGCCACATTGGGCGCCGGTGTTTGGGATGACTATAAGGCAACGGTTACCATAGAAGACAGCGCGGCGGTAAGGGTTGTAGGCACCAGCGTTTTAATTGATAAAAAACAAAGGTTGTTTAACTATATCCTGGACGACACACATTATGTATCGGGTGGCCCCTCCAACAGCGGCGGTATCGTTTTTGAATGGTTTGCCAAACAATTCGGCGACTTCAAGGATGCCTATGACCTGGAAACCTGCATGGAAGATCTTATGACTGAAGCTTCAACGGTTGACCCGGGTTCAGAAAGACTGCTTTTTTTGCCGTATCTGCTGGGCGAGCGTGCACCCATTTGGAATGCCCATGCCAGGGGCGTATTTTTCGGTGTAAACATAAATCATGAAAGAAAGCATTTTGCCCGCGCGGTCATTGAAGGTATTATGTACCAGATGTACAGTATTGAAAAGATGTTGCAGGAACACCGGAACATAAAACAAATTTCCGTTAATGGCAGCTTTGCTTCCATTCCTTTTTGCATCCAGTTAATAGCAGATATTTTCAATTTGCCGGTCAGTGCCAGCACCAATGCAAGCAGCGTTAGCATGGGTGCCTACTTATTAAGTGCTACCGATATCGGGGTCTATAAAAGCATAGAAGATGCCGCCAGGTCGGTCACACTCTCGCAGGCCTGTAAACCGAATATCCATAATAACAATATATACACCGGGTATTATTCAGTTTTTGAAAATCTTATCGGCAAACTGGGCCCCGATTTTGAGGCTTTGGCAAGACTGTAAAATATCTTTTCAAAAAATGCGGCATTCCTGCAGGCATGGGCAAACGTAATTTCTTGCAAAACAGCTCAGGCTACCGCTTCATAACTGGTAACTGGCCATTGCTGGCTGGTTTTCCGGGTTATTTGAACGCTTAATAAAGCCAGTCGCCAGATTTTGGCGTCAGGAAATGCCTATGCCTTAAATTTTCCCGGAATAGCAAGCAAAGAATACCCTTAATCCCGTTTCATTTGTTAACTTAACGCGCGATTTTGCAGGAATACGGAGAGAATTTTTGCACTGCTGATGCAAATCTTCCTGGTTAAATTTGTCGTGATGCGTTTTCTCATTTCGGTTGTTCTGTTGGTGCTATCGTTGGCTGTTTTTTCTCAAAGCGAGCGTTACAATTTCTCCAAACTCGATATTTTTTCCGGTCTTTCACATAACCAGGTCAACACCATACTGAAAGACACAGATGGTTTTTTGTGGTTTGGTACGATGTCTGGTCTCAACCGTTATGATGGCTATTACTGTAAGGTGTTTCGTAAAAATTTCAATGACAGCACATCCCTGCCCGATAATAGCATACAGACACTTTACGAGCTCCCGGACGGAAAGATCTGGGTGGTAACAGCGGGTGGCACCTGTATTTATGACTCACGTACAGAAAAATTTGATGCTAATTATTATGCCTATTTGCAATCTCTCGGCTTACCTCCCGGTGCAATTACCAATATTGTAAAAGGCAGCAACGGAAGATACTGGTTTCTTTACGACAACCTTGATCTTTATTTGTATGCCAGCACCCAAAAGAAATCAAAGCGTTTCAATCAGCATAACGATTTAAATATTGCTGAAAAAATTATTTCAGCCAAAGAAGATGGGAATGGAAAATTATGGGTGGAGTACCAGGATGGCCTACTGAAAGAGTATGATATAAATTTAAATAAGTTTATCTACTCGGGTGCCGTGCTGCAAACGCTGAGTAAGGGAAATATTCCTAACGTCCTTTTTATAGATAGCGATGGCGATGTGTGGTTATGGTCGCTCAATAGTGGGGTTTATTTGTTCCAACCAAAATACAATACAGTCAGACAGTTTAATGAAAGTTCTGTCCCCTCAAGGCTAAACACAAACCTTGTAACCCAAATTGGTGAAGATAATAATGGGTTGATTTGGGTGGCAACGGATCATGGAGGAATCAATCTGATTGACAAAAAACACAATTTCACTATTAATTATCTGCTCAATGATCCCAAAGATTCACGAAGCCTGAGCCAAAACAGTATCAGGGCGATGTATAAGGATAATGACGGAATTATCTGGCTCGGAACTTATAAGCACGGCGTTAATTATTTAAATAGCAATATAGTGTTGTTCCCGCTGTATCATCACCAGGAAGCCACTGTAAAAAGCCTGCCATACGATGATGTTAATCGTTTTGTTGAAGATAAAGCAGGCAATATCTGGATTGGTACCAACGGCGGCGGATTGATTTTTTTTAACAGAAAGGAGAACACATTTAAACAATACCTGCATGATCCAAAAAATAAAAACAGCCTGAGCAATAACGTAATTGTAAGTATGTGGATTGATCATGAGGATGTTTTATGGATAGGAACCTATTTCGGCGGTCTGAACAGCTTTGATGGAACGCAGTTTACTCATTTCCGGCATAGCGGCAGTGATTCTATGAGCCTCTCGGATGATAATGTTTGGGAAATATTTGAAGATCATGAAAATAATTTGTGGGTAGGTACTTTGGGCGGTGGGCTGGATCTTTTCGACAGAAAGGCAAACCGGTTTCAACATTTTCAATACAATGGGAAGCCACAGGATCCTTTACCCTCCAATTATATTTCTGCCATTTTGCAGGACAAGAAGGGGAATTTATGGGTTGGAACGTCCGGCGGTATAGCCGTTTTTGAGAAAGATCACCCTGGCAAAGTTCTGCATCAATACTCACAAAATGATAATTTAAGCAACAATAATGTAATCTGCCTTTTGGAAGACAGCCAGGAAAGGATATGGGCAGGTACAAGGGAGGGGTTGAACTTGCTAAACCCACAAACCAGGCAGTTCCAGAGATTTACCGTATCCGAGGGCCTGCCCGACAATATGATATTGAACATTCTCGAGGACGACCATCACACACTCTGGATTTCAACACCTACCGGGTTATGTAATGTGGTGCTGCAACAAGACAAGGGCGGTCTTACTCTTTCTGTTATTAATTATGACGAAACAAATAACCTGCAGAATCGTGAATTCAACGACAATGCCGCGCTTAAAACGAAGGAAGGCGAGCTGATTTTCGGCGGACCATCCGGTTTTAATATTATTAATCCTGGTAAAATTCAGAAGCCTGGTTATCCGCCTCAAATTATTTTTACAGGGTTGCAGATATTAAATAATTCGATTGAGCCCGGAGAAGTGATTAATAATCGTGTATTGCTGCAGCAGTCTTTATCACGGCTTGAGGGTATTAATCTGAAGTATAAAGAAAATGTTTTTTCAATTGAACTGTCGTCTCCTGATTACGGCCATAACGCCGGTAATAAATACGCATACATGCTGGAAGGATTTAATTCTGACTGGTTATATACCGATGGTACCCAGCGAAGAGTTACTTTTACCAATCTCAGCCCCGGCCATTACACGCTAAAAGTAAAGGTGCTCAACAGTGATGGCTTGTGGAGTAATATAAAAACCTTGCAGATTGGTATTGAGCCCCCATTCTGGAGAACCCCCATTGCATATATTATTTATGTCATAATTGCTTTAGCATTGCTTTTATTGGCCAGGCGCATTACATTAGACAGGATACATATGCGCTATGAAGTGCGGCATCAGCGCAGGGAAGCGGAAAGGGCACATATCCTGGACCAGCTAAAAACAAAATTCTTAACAAACGTGAGTCATGAATTCCGGACTCCTTTAAGCCTGGTCATTGCTCCATTGGACAAAATCATTAAAAATACCGAAGATGAAGAGCAGAAGAAACAATTGAACCTGGTGCAACGAAATGCTAAAAGGTTACTAAGCCTGGTAAACCAACTGCTTGATTTCAGGAAGATGGAAGTGCAGGAAATGAACTTGCATCCTGCCATCGGAGACATTGTTGGATTTAGTAAAGATATCAGCCTTTCATTTATGGATATCGCCGAAAAAAAGAATATAAAGTTTTCCTTCACCTCCGGCATCGACCACCTTGAAATCTTCTTTGACAGGGATAAAATTGAAAAAATCTTGTTTAACCTGCTTTCCAATGCTTTTAAATATACACCCGACAATGGGGTAGTGAGCATCAACCTGACCTATCATCCGCCCGCAAACAATAATGACGAAGGAACATTATCCATTGAAATAAAAGATACTGGTATTGGAATTCCCGAAGGCATGCAGGAAAAGATTTTTGAGCGATTCTTTCAAACGGATGTACCGGGAAGCATGGTTAACCAGGGCACCGGCATTGGACTGGCCATTACAAAAGAGTTTGTAAAGCTGCATAAGGGTATCATATCAGTAAAAAGCGAACCCGAACATGGAACCTGTTTTACGGTTTTACTGCCGGCAAAAAAAATTTATGATACTCCCGCCGCCCGTACTACAGTCAGCCCTGTGTCTGTAGATCTTGTGGAAGATGCAATGCCTGAAGAAAGCCAAAAGAGCAGCAGGAAAAAAACAATTGTAGTGGTAGAAGACAATGAAGACATTCGTTTCTATCTAAAAGACAATCTGAAAGGGCATTATAAGGTTGAAGAAGCAACTAATGGGAAAGAAGGCTGGGAAAAAATAAAAGCGGTGAATCCAGACATGGTGATAAGCGACATTATGATGCCCCTGATGGATGGCGTTGAACTTGCCAGGAAAATCAAAAATGAAACACTTACTGCCCATATTCCGGTCATTCTGCTTACCGCCATGGGAAGCGAGGAAAAACAACTGGAAGGTTTGAAAGCAGGCGTGAATGATTATATCACCAAGCCGTTTACTTTTGAAATCCTGGCTTCCCGCATCAGGAACCTGCTGGCACAGCAGGAATTATTGCAAAAAAGGTTTCAAAAACAAATTGAAGTCAATCCGGAAGAAATAACTATCACCCCTGTAGACGAAAAATTCCTGAAACAAGCTTTGGATTTGGTTGAAAAAAATATGGACAACGCTGAGTTTTCGGTAGAAGATTTCAGCCGGGATATGTTTATGAACCGCGTTACCCTGTATAGAAAAATTCTTTCGATTACCGGCAAAACGCCCATTGAGTTTGTCCGTTGCATGCGTATGAAAAGGGCGGCCCAATTGCTGGAGAAAAGCGGGCTATCGATTGCCGAAATTGCATACGAAGTAGGGTTTAATAACCCGAAGCTTTTCACGAAAGCTTTTAAAGACGAATTCAGCGTAACACCTTCACAATATATTGCCAGTAAACAGGACAAAAGCGGCTGATAGCTCCCTGTTCGAGGGCAGGCGAATCATTTTTTCATAAAAAGTAAACAACATTTATTTTTAGCATGCTTGATCGTAGGTTGTTATTGCTCCTTTTATATTTACCATTGGCAAGTTTATGTTTAAAGGCACAATTTTCCGGAAATTGGGGAGACCAGGGAAATGGAAAATATGTTAACCCTGTTCTTCCGGCAGATTACAGCGATCTTGATGCCATACGCGTGGGCGGCGATTATTATGCCATATCCTCTACTATGCAATTTTCGCCTGGCATGATAGTACTTCATTCCGAAGATCTCGTGAACTGGGAAATTATCGGTCATGTAGTTGCCGACATCTCCCGCATAAGTCCGGCGTTGAGTTATGACCGGATGAATGCTTACGGCAAAGGGATTTGGGCAGGCTCCATAAGGTATTATAAGAATAAGTTTTGGGTGTATTTTGGTACACCAGATGATGGTTTTTTTATGAGTTCTGCTACGAATGCTGCAGGGCCCTGGGAGCCTCTCCATCAGTTATGGAAGGTAAGCGGATGGGACGATTGCTGTTCGTTTTGTGATGACGATGGTCAGCTCTATTTTATTGCTACCAATTTTTCGCTTGATCAGAAAAACAATAAAAAGTACAACATTCATTTATTTAAAATGACACCAGATGGAAAAAGCCTGATAATGGAATCTGACTCCATCATACATCAATCGCAGGGAAGTGAAGCCAATAAGCTTTATAAGATCAATGGATTTTATTACCATTATTTCAGTGAAGTGAAACCAGAGGGTCGTGTGATGATGATGGAACGTTCCAAAAAAATTTACGATTCCTGGCAGGTCAGACAGTTAAACCATGTTAATAAGGAGCTTGATAAGGAACCGAATCAGGGTGGGTTATTGCAGACACCAACAGGTCAATGGTATTTCCTGACCCATCATGGTGCCGGAGATTGGGAAGGGCGTGCTGCCAGTCTTTTGCCTGTTCACTGGATTGATGGGTGGCCGATTATTGGAGAAACGGGTGCTGACACAATAGGTCGCATGGTTTGGACTGGCGTAAAACCGATATCTTATAAAAAGAAGCTTTTCATTAAAAGCAGTGATGAGTTCAATACCGAAAGACTAAACGTTCAATGGGAGTGGAACTATCAGCCACGCGCCGGAAAATGGTCTTTAACAGCGCTCAGGGGTTTTCTCCGGCTTTATGCTTTTAAGCCCATTTATTCAGACAATGAAAAAAATGTTATACTTCGGGCAGGAAACACACTCACACAAAGAAGTATGCGAACTGCTTCCAATATTGCTTCCATAAAAATAGATATCAGTCACATGACTGATGGTCAATTTGCCGGATTGACACATTTTTCAACCACCAGCTATAGCTTATTTGGAATTAAACAGGAAAATGGAATACGGACTTTGGTGTATGACAACAATGGGAAGGATACTTCGGGTATAATGGTTAATACGAAACTTATCTGGCTCCGATCAACATGGGGTTCCAATGGAATTAGCCGTTATGCTTTTAGTACCGATGGGAGGTCTTATCAACCTATTGAGCGTACTTACCAGCTAACCTGGGGCAGCTATAGGGGAGATCGCATCGGGATTTTTAATTTCAATAGTAAAGCAGACAGGGGATATGTGGATATTGACTGGTTTCGATATGATTATGGGAAGTGATCATGAGAAGAAAGGCCAGAACCTCCCGGGTAGAACTAACAAAAATACCGGTAGAATGATTTTATTCTTTGCAGTAATTGCCTTTGCCAAGCAGAGGTCAATTTGAGGCCCATTGAGTTTGTCCGTTGCATGCGTTTCAAAAAGAGCCCAATTGCCGGAGAAAAGCGGACTGTCGATTGCGGGAATTGGTTTAACAACCCAAAGATTTTCGCGAAAGCTTTTAAAGAAGCATTCAGCGTAACGCCTTCACAGTGTATTGCCAGTAAACAGGACAAAAACACCAGATAGCCCCTTTGTTTGACTAACGGGTGATGAAAATCATCCACTTGCAACATTTCATTGCGTAGTCTGCAACATCTGAATACCCTGGCACAAACAGTACAGGAGTAGTTTTACAGCATCGATTCTGAAAAAAGATTGCTGTATATGAAAATACGACTGCTGCTGTTAAACATCCTGTCTGGTGCTGTTTTTAATGTGATATTGGCGGCTCCTCCGTCGTACATTGAAACAAAGAATGGGGTTATTATTTTTACAGATCCTGTTTTCACCGGAACGGCCAATGCCGTTAAACTTGAAGTAGTTTCAGATAATATTATAAGAGTAAGTGTTGCACCTGGAAAAGAGATTGTTCCTGTTCAAAGTTTGGTAACTGTTTTTAATACACCATCCCATCCTGCCTGGAGCGTTGTTTCCTCAAAAGATAGACTGACTTTAAAGACAAAAGAATTATCAGCGATTGTTTATCTCAAAACCGGCAGCATTTCGTTTTGGGATTCAAAAGGCGAAAAAATAATACATGAAAAACCAACCGCAGGCCGCAGTTTTACGCCTGCCGTATTTGATGGTAAACGTTATTACCATCTTACCCAAACTTTTGAAACTACTGACGATGATGCCTGGTATGGCCTCGGGCAGCACCAGGACGGTATTATGAATTACCGGGGCCAGCAGGTCAGTTTCTTTCAGAACAATACAGAAGTGGCCGTTCCATTTTTGATTTCAAGTAAAAACTATGGCATTCTGTGGGATAATTATTCCCTTACCACCGCCGGCGATGTTCGCCCCCTTCATCCTCTTTCTGCGCTGCAGCTTTTCTCCAAAAACGGAGAGCAGGGCTGGCTTACCGCTACTTACCGTAATGACCAGTCAAAACCCGGAGATATTACCCTGGAAAGAGCAGAGGATGCTATTAATATGGAATTTCTCAACGAATCCGGGCAGGTTCTTCCTAAAGAATTTGATCCTGCTGCGGGATCGGTAAACTGGGAAGGAAGTATAGCCAGTTATATGTCCGGTTTGCACCAACTCCGTTTTGTTTATGGTGGCAGCCTTAAAATCTGGTTGAACAACCAACTGGTGCTGGACCGTTGGCGCAAGGCCTGGAATCCGGCGCCTGCACTGCTTCCGGTTGAATTTAAAAGTGGAGAAAAAATTATTATCAGGATCGAATGGATACCGGAAGGCGATTCTTATTTATCTGCAAAATGGCAGGAACCTCTTACGAAGGAAGAGCAAAATTGTTTCAGTTTTTCTTCGGAAGCCGGACAGCAGGTTGATTATTATTTTATTCATGGCCGCAACATGGATGAAGTAATCAGTGGATACAGGCATCTTACTGGCAAGGCACCCATCGTTCCCAAATGGGCATTGGGTTTCTGGCAAAGCCGGGAGCGGTACAAAACACAGCATGAAATTCTTTCTGTAGCTGATGAGTTCCGGAAAAGAAAAATACCCATAGACAATATAGTTCTTGACTGGAGCTACTGGAAAGAAACCGCCTGGGGCAACCAGGAATTTGATGAAACACGTTTTCCTTCTCCGGACAGCATGACGGATGTATTGCATAAAAAATACCATGCCCAAATCATGATCTCTGTGTGGCCGAAGTTTTACGAAGGCATTGCCGCCTACAATGAATTTGAAAAACGGGGATGGTTGTACAAAAGAAATTCCGCCGACAGGCAAAGGGATTGGATAGGCAAGGGATATGTATCCACCTTCTATGATGCATTCAACAAAGACGCAAGAAAAGGATTCTGGGACCTGATCAATAAGAAAATTTACAGCAGGGGATTTGATGCCTGGTGGATGGATGCAAGTGAACCGGATATTTTGTCTAATGTGAACCCGGAAAAAAGAAAACAGCAAATGACACCTACCGCCCTGGGCAGTTCAGCAGAATACCTGAATGCTTATCCCCTGCAAAATGCAAAGGGTATTTATGAAGGACAGCGTTCAAGCGATCCTGGCAAAAGGGTTTTTCTTTTAACACGTTCCGGCTATGCCGGTTCGCAACGTTATGCAGCGGCTATATGGAGTGGCGATATTGGTTCTACCTGGCATGATATGAAAGCGCAAATAGCTGCCGGTGTTAATTTCTCTATGTCGGGGATTCCTTACTGGACCATGGATATCGGCGGCTTTGTGGTGCCCAAAAAATTTGAAAGACCCGATGCCGCAAGCCTGGAAGAATGGAGAGAACTGAATACCCGGTGGTACCAGTTTGGAACTTTTGTGCCCTTGTTCCGCTCGCATGGGCAGTTTCCGTACCGCGAAATATTCAACATTGCACCTGAAGAACATCCTGCGTACAAAAGTTTTCTTTATTACGATAAACTGCGCTATCGCTTACTGCCATATATCTATTCATTGGCCGGGGCGGCTTATCATGATGATAACACCATTATGCGCGGACTGGCAATGGATTTTGCAAAAGACTCTGCTGTTTTAAATATAAACGACCAATATTTATTTGGCCCATCCCTGCTGATCAATCCCGTTTGCGGCTACCGGCAAACAACCCGTGATGTATACCTGCCAAAATGTGCAGGATGGTATGATCTCTATTCAGGTAAATGGTTTGCAGCAGGGCAAAAAATTATTGCTGATGCTCCCTATGAAAGAATGCCTGTATTTGTGAAAGCAGGTTCCATCATTCCTTTTGGCCCTGATTTGCAATACAGTTCCGAAAAACAGGCTGATACCATTACACTGAATATTTACACCGGCGCAGATGCTTCATTCAGTTTGTATGAAGATGAAGGAACAAATTATAATTATGAAAAGGGGGCTTTTTCCACCATTCAGATAAATTATAAAGAAGCAACAAGAACAGTGACGATGGAAAACCGGAAAGGTTCATTCGATGGAATGCTGGAGAAAAGGATTTTCCGCGTAAACATCATCGCGCCTGGTAAAACAAAAAGCCTTGATTTTAATGCAGGCTGCGACAAAGAAATATACTATGAAGGAAAAAAAATAGTGATCAAATTTTAGTCACACCAAACACTTAAATATGAAATCAACCAAAACGATTCACAAAATGCCACTACTGCTTTGGGGCATCTTTTCAGTATTCCTGGTTTGCCCAAATGCCTGGGGACAGTCAGCCAGGATTATCGGTACAATTATCAATGAGCGCACAGCAGCCCCTGTACCGGGCGCAACAGTTGCTGTAAAAAACACCGCCCGTATTACTGTTGCAGATGATATGGGCCGCTTTACTATTGAAGTTTCAAAAGGCGAGGTTCTTGTTATTACATCAGTTGGCTTTGTTCAGCAGGAGGTAAAAGCTGGTTCCGGTGCGGTAAAAGTTCAGTTGCAGGAAGTCAGTAACCAAATGGAGAACGTGGTTGTAATAGGCTACGGCACGCAAAAGAAAAAATTGGTTACCGGCGCCAACCTGCAGGTTAAGGGTGATGACCTTCAAAAGCAAAGCACCACCAATGCGCTGCAGGCTTTGCAGGGCCAGGCCTCGGGTGTACAAATTACTTCTTCTTCCGGCCAACCGGGCGATGGATTTAATATCGTCATCAGGGGAAAAGGCACCATAGGTAATTTTGGGCCATTATTTATCGTTGATGGAGTACAGGGAGTGGATATTAATTCAATCAATCCCGCCGACATTGAATCCATTGATGTTTTAAAAGATGCAGCTTCTGCCGCCATCTACGGCTCGCAGGCTGCTAATGGCGTTGTTCTTGTAACCACAAGAACAGGAAAACAAAATCAGAAAGCGAAGATTACACTGGATGCTTATTATGGTATACAAAATGCGCCAAGGAAGGCGCAACTGTTAAACGCAAAAGAGTATGCCATGATAATGAATGAACAGGCTATTAACTCTGGCAAAGCTCCTTATTTCTCCGATGCGGTACTTAATAATTTGCCTGTAAACACCAACTGGCTTGATCAGATGTTTGTGAAGAATGTGCCTACACAAAACTATGTTTTCGGCGCAACAGGAGGAAATTCAGGTTCTGTTTACTCAACCTCTTTAGGCTATACAAACCAGGGAGGAATTGTTGGCGGTTCCAATATGTCTTATTATGAACGCTATACATTCAAGATGAATTCTGAACATAATTTATATCAGAACATCGTTAAGATTGGCGAACATCTTACATTCAATAATGTAAACAGTCATGGTATCCAGACCGGGGGTCAGTACAATAATACTTTACGTTCGGCATTTTCTACTACTCCCTTCCTGCCTATGTACGATTCTGCAGGAAACTTTTTCTCTTCTGACAAGTTAGGCTGGTACCCCGGAAACCCCGGTGCAGCATGGGACAATTCGGTTTCCAATCCTTATGCAGCCATGTATTACGGATCTAATGGCAGAAATAATAACCAGGGCTTGTTTGGGGATGCGTATTTGCAATTAGAACCCATTAAAGGTTTAAAATTTCGTACAAGCCTCGGCTTAAATTACTGGAGTAACCAGAGTCATGGATTTACTCCTACTTATCATCTTTCTATTTTCTCGATGGTAGACACTTCCACAGTTTACCAGTCAATGGGTACCGGAAAAACCCTTCAGTTTGATAATACGCTGAGCTATGATTTTACTGTGGCAAGAAATCACAATTTCAGTGTAATGGCTGGTAGTTCTGCGCTGAAAACAAAAGGTTCTGGTTTATCCGGCAACAACTGGGATTTACGTGTTGTAGATATAAAGCATGCCTATCTGGACGTTGCCCAGGACAGATCTGCACAATCAGATCACCTTTCAGCAGGGGGTGGTCCTTTTGAAGATGCATTGTTGTCTTATTTTGGAAGACTACAATACAATTTCCAGGAAAAATATTTGTTCAACGCTACTTTTCGTGCCGATGGTTCATCCAAATTTTCACCAGCGCACCGCTGGGGTTATTTCCCCTCGGTATCTGCAGGCTGGATTGCATCAAAGGAAAACTTTTTGCAAAACATTCATAGTTTAAATTTCTTAAAACTGCGTGCAAGCTGGGGCCGTGTGGGTAATCAAAGTGTTGCTGCGTATCAGTATCTGTCTCCCATCAGCTTTAGCCAGGCAGGATACAATTTTGGTCCGGTAGAAGCCGTAAATACACAGGGCGCTTACCCAAGCCGTTTGGCTAACCCTAATGTAAAATGGGAAACTTCAGAACAAACTGATATAGGATTTGATGCCACAGTAAAAGAAAGATTGAACATCACCTTTGATTATTATATCAAGAAAACAAAAGACTGGTTGCTCTCTGTGCCTATTCTTGCAACTGCTGGAGCAGATGCCCCATTGATTAATGGTGGCGATGTGAAAAACACGGGTGTGGAATTGTCTCTGAATTATCATAATACAATAGGTAAATTCTTAAATTACTCAATTGGAGCAAACGGGGCGTACAACAAAAACACCATTGGAAATATTCCTACAAGCGATCATATTCTTCATGGTTATACCAATGTTTTATTTGCCAACTCTCTTGAATTTTACAGGGCAGCCAACGGCATGCCTGTAGGATACTTCTGGGGTTTAAAAACAGCAGGTCTTTTCCAAACAGAGGCAGAAGTGAATTCTTATGTAAGCAAATCCGGTACACTTATTCAACCTGATGCAAAACCAGGTGATGTGCGTTATGCGGATTTGAATGGCGATGGCATTATTGATAACAACGACAGAACCAAATTGGGTGATCCCAATCCTCATTTTATTTTCGGTTTTAATGTATCGTTAGACTACAAAGGATTTGATTTTGCTGTACAGGCATCCGGTGTGGCAGGTAATCAACTGGTACAGTCATGGAGAGGTCCTGGTGGCCGCGGCAATTATTCGGCTGAAATTCTGGGCCGCTGGACAGGTCCGGGATCTACTAACAGAATTCCAAGATTAACTGAAGATGGCGCCAACTGGGCACAGTTCTCAGATTTGTATGTTTATGACGGAAGCTACCTGCGCATCAGCACTATTACGCTGGGTTATGATTTTGCCAGACTTGCCAAAAAGAACTACCTCAGTAAACTGAGATTGTATGCTTCTGTATTAAATGCATTCACATTTACCAGGTACAACGGAATGGATCCGGAAATCGGCCATAATGATTGGTTCTCGTCTGGAATTGACCTGGGTTATTATCCAAGACCAAGAACATTGCTGATTGGTGCAAACATTCGTTTTTAAATAAAATTTGAAATGAAGATGAAAAATTTAAAAGTATATATTCCGATTATCGCTCTGTTGTCGCTGGTAGCGTGCAAAAAAAGTTTTCTTGACACAGAGGATGTAACATCTGCTACAGAGCAGAATTTTTACAAGACACCATCGGATGCATACAAAGCATTGGTTGGTGTATACGATGGATTACAACGGGCTGGAACATCCGGTTTGGGAATGGCTGTTGTTGCCACAGAAGTAATGTCTGATAATTGCTTTGGCGGCGCTGGTAATGCAGACGGATTTGGCATTCAGATGATGGATGAGTTTGATAAACTGCGGTCGCCTTCCGACCAGGACTTGTTTGGTGATAACTGGAACGTATATTATAAGGCTATTTACAGAGCCAATATGCTCCTCACGCACCTTGACCAGGTTGATTGGAAAGGAAGCGAAAGTCTTCGCAAAGTGTACGAGTCTGAAGCAAGATACATTCGTGCCAGCCTGTATTTCGATATGGTTAGGGTCTGGGGCAATATTCCATTGATTAAAACACCCACCATTGACAACGTTCCCCAGGCAAGCCCCGATAGCGTATACAGTCTGATTTCTTCAGATCTGAAGTTTGCCGCAGCAAATCTTCCGTCAACCAGCTACACAGCGCAGGCTCCTGCTACTTATGGAAGGGTAACAAAGTGGGCTGCTGAATCATTGATTGGCCGTGTGTTTCTTTATTACACAGGTTATTACAACAAACCAGATTTAGTTGGTATGGTGAACAAATCACAAGCCCTGGATTACCTTAAAGATGTAATCAGCAACGGAGGTTTTGGTTTGGTACCAAAGTTTGCCAATTTATGGCCGGCAGCATCGCTTAGCAATTATGCCGGAGAAAACAACCAGGAAACTGTTTCCTCTATTAAATACACCTATACCAGCGACTGGAACGGTAATGTGGATGGCGACGGCTGGATAGTAATGTTTGGCATTCGCGTTCAGGCTATCTACCCTTATGGATTGGGTTGGGGAGCAGGTACCGTGAATCCAAAACTTTGGAATGCTTATGATGCAAACGATACCAGGAGAAATGCTTCTATTATTTCTATTGCTGATGAAAACCTTGATTTTCAAAACAAGAAAGACCAGAGAGAATATACCGGTTACTACTGGAAGAAATATACTCCAATGGCAGATTCTGCCGGTAAAAGTCTTGCGGAAAAAATGGGCGGCGTAAGCTTCCAGATCAGCCAGTACCAGGATTATGTTACCATGCGGTATTCGGATGTTTTGTTAATGGCTGCTGAATTGGGTGCACCAAATGCCCAGCAATATTTTGATGATGTGCGTAAGAGAGCTTTCGGAGCCAATTTTGTTCAGGTTCCGGTAACGCAGGCTGCTATTATGAATGAGAGAAGACTGGAGTTTGCGGGTGAGGGTATCCGTTACTGGGATTTGCTTCGCCAGGGTATAAGCACCGCTGCAACTACCATTGCTGAAACTGTTACGCTTGAAAATGGCGGTGTAAGTACTCCCAAGACTATTTCGGCATCGAATATTACAAAGACAAAAGGATTGTCGCAAATACCAAATTCTCAAATTACTTTATCAAACGGGACGTTGAAACAAAATGAGGGATGGTAATAAATATTTCATCATTTAAATAAAGCGAAATGAAAAATTATTTTAAAATATTAATGGCAATTACGGGATCAGCACTGCTGTATGCTTCCTGCACACCTGATAAATATGAATTAGGAAAATTGGCCAACAAGACTGATCTTAAATTTACAATAGCGCCTTCATCCAAAAATCCTAATGATATAGTTTTAACAAGCCAGACTCCTAATGCTGCTCCCATGTGGGTTACGCCTTACGGACAGTCTATACGGCTGGTAGATACCATCAATGTACCATTTCCCGGAACTTACAAATTTGTGTATGGTGTAGAAAGTCCTGGTGGTTTTACCCAGGCTGACACAACTTCTATAACTATAACTTCACTTGATCAAAATGCGGTAAACAAGCCAATGTGGATTAGCCTCACGGGTGGGTATGGAAAATCGAAGACCTGGGTACTGGATCTGGATGCTGCCGGCGTAAGCAAATATTTCGCCGGTTCATTTTACTTTGGCGGTACAGGATGGGAGTGGGATCCTGCCTTTAAAGATATAGGTTGGGCAGGTGTTTCGGCAGGTGATTATGGTACTATGACTTTTGATTTGATTGGTGATGCACATTTTACTTCGGATAATAAAATGTTTCCTGACTTGTCTGGTACGGGTAAATTTATGCTATATACTGCCACAAATGAGTTGGCAACTGTTGGCGCTCAGGTTTTACACGACAAAGCACAGGGAGGTCAGGTTGCCAACTGGAATGCAAGAATGAAAATCAAAACACTTGATGACGACCATATGCAACTTATTGCTTTAAAAGACGCCAATAATTGGCTTATCTACAATTATATAACACTGGACTATTACAAAACACATTAGAGATATTAACTGAACATCTCTTTCTCATACCAGGCGGCAATTGGTAATGCCTGCAGGCTTTCAACGAAAGTTGAATGACCTTGCAGGCTTTTTTTTAAGCTTATGATCAAACATCCAATCAGCGCAGATATCTGCCCCGCGCCGCCGGGGCATGAACGATAATTGCAGTAATACGGGTAGTGCAAAATATAAGTATAACCCGTATAAATGAGGCGATCGTTTAACGGACTGGTAAGCACAGGGTAAAGTATCAAAAAGATCAGCCCACTGCAACAATTTGTGCTGTAGTTTGCATCATTTGGATACCCTGTCTTATAGAAAGTCAAAGTAGTTTTACAGCAATAGCCATGTAAAAGATTGCTGCTTATGAACAAACGACTGCTGACATCCAAGCCACCGGCCTTTCTGCCGGTTACTATCTTACCGGCGGAACTTTCGTCATCTGCCGGGGCAAATGCCCCCAACAGGAGCGATACAACCTGTGCTTCTTGTGAAAAGACAGCCCTGCTCATACAGACAAATTCAATCTTTCCTTTCTCTTCCGGCCTGCAAAATTATTCTGGCGGGACTTCCGGAATCCGTCTCAATTTTCATTTATCAAAATCAAATGCATAAACATGAAGTCAACCAAAACGATTTGCTTAAGATTAGTGCTGCTTTGGGAAATCTCTTTTGTTTTATTATTAAGCACAACTGCTTTTGCACAAACGGCAAAAGTGAGTGGTATGGTAATCAGTCAACGCACTTCAGCTCCGCTCAAAAGTGCAACCATTACGGTAAAGAAAACCGGCAGGGTAGCTATTTCAGATGAAGACGGAAAGTTTTCTATTCAGGCGTCTCCAGGTAATGTGCTTATTGTTACCATGCAGGGTTTTCAGCGCACTGAAATAGTAGTTGGCAATAGCGGCACTCTAAGTGTGAAACTGCTGGAGAATTACCGGCAGTTAGATGATGTGGTAATAATTGGCTATGGTAAAACAAAACGCAGGGACGTAACCGGTGCGATATCTTCTGTCAGCGGCGAAGAACTCCGCAAAACCCAGCCGGCAACATTTGACCAGGCCCTGCAGGGGAAAGTTGCAGGGGTTATTGTCCAACAAATATCCGGACAACCTGGCGGGGGGGTATCTATCCAGATACATGGTATATCTTCTATAAGTGGCTCTAATTCTCCATTATATGTTATAGATGGTGTTATTATCCCGCCAACAAACGACCCCGGAAATGGATCCAATCCCCTGAATACCATCAACCCTTCAGAAATAGAATCGATAGACGTATTGAAAGATGCTTCTGCAACTGCCATCTATGGTTCGCAGGCAACTAACGGCGTTGTTGTTATTACTACCAAAAGAGGCAGCGTAGCTCCTCCTCAAATATCTTATGATGGATATAAAGGTTACCAGCAGATACCCAAAAGAATGCCAACAGTAAATCTGCAGCAGCTTGCATCATTTCTGAACGAAAGGGCAGTAGTCTGGGGATTTGATGCCAGGCCGGAATTTGCCAATCCGAAATATTTGGGAACGGGTACCAATTGGCAAAATGAATTATTCCGCAATGCACCCATGCAAAATCATTCCCTTACGATCAACGGTGGTGATGTTAGAACTCAATACTTATTTTCCTTAAGCTATTTTGACCAGGAGGGTATTGCGCTTGGGTCCAGATTTCAGCGGTATTCGACGCGGCTGAATTTGGATAATAAAACCACCAGTTGGCTAAAAACAGGTACCAGCCTTCAACTTGCCAGTATTAAAGAAAATGTACAATCAGGAGGATCTACTTCTGGTGTAATTTCAAGCGCATTGGGTTTAACCCCCGATGTTTCAGTAAAAAATAATGATGGCACCTGGGGAGGTGTTACCAATACTTCAGGATGGGTTCAGCCGGTCATCAACCCGGTTGCAGCGGCGCTTATTAATAAAAACATGAATTACAGGTATCAGGTTTTTGGTAATGTATATGCTGAAGTACAATTCACCAAAGATTTAACGCTTAGAAATGAGGTGTCGGGGAATTTTGATTTTTCTTCAAATGAATCGTTTAGCCCGCAAGTTACCTATGGAAAATATACTACTCCCAACCCAACTTCATCTTCGTATAGTTCCAACCAGGATTTTTATTATGTGGTCCGAAACTATCTAACCTATAATCACAATTTTGGTAAGAACAACTTGAATGTCTTAGCCGGGCACGAAGCTAATCTGAGTAAATCATCAGGTGTTTCTGCAAGCCGGTCAGATTTTCCTTCAAATACCGTGCAATCTATTTCCAGCGGTGATCCTTCAACCGCAAAAAATGGTGGTGGTTATGGCCAGGGTGCATCTGAATCTTATTTTGGCCGTATTAACTTTAATTGGTTAGACAAATACTTATTTACAGCAAATGTGCGGCGGGATGGTTCCGATAAATTTCCAGCGAGTGGCCGTTGGGCTACTACATCTTCTGGTGCATTTGCCTGGAAAATAAACAATGAAAAATTTTTGGAAAATGTAAAAGTGATTAATGAATTAAAGTTACGGCTGGGCTATGGCTTAACCAATAACCAGGGCATCCCCGGTAATACTTATGTAACACAGCTTACCACAGTTGCCAATGGACTATCCGGTACTGCACAGTTTCAATCCAATTTGGCAAATCCTGAAGTAACATGGGAAAAAACAAAAAATGCGAATCTTGGATTAGATGGTGCATTTTTTAACTGGAGGTTGAATTTCTCGGTAGATATATATGATCGCAGAACAAACGGGCTTTTATTAAAAGAACCTTTTCCGGCGTATTCTGGTACTACCACAAATTATTCACCGGGTGCAATGCAGTCGCCTTATGTAAACGTGGGTTCCATCAGCAATAAAGGCATTGATATCAGGGTGGGAACTGTTAACATCCGAAAAAAGGATTTTACATGGAAAACTGATTTAACCATATCCCGTAATATTAACAAGGTCTTGAATTTAGGTTCAGGAGGAGATGATGCCAGCCTTGTTTCGGGCAACTCAAAAACTGTAGTAGGTCAACCCATCGGCTCATTTTACGGCTATATTTATGATGGCATATTTGCTACTGCCAGCGATTTCAAAACACATGCGCTACCAGCCGACCAATCAGGAACACCCCGTCCAATTTCAAGTTCTTATGGAGGCATTTGGTATGGAGACCGCATGTTTAAAGACTTAAATGGAGATGGCATTATTGATACCAGGGATCAAACTTTTCTGGGTTCACCACTTCCAAAATTTCAATTTGGATTCAACAACTCATTTAATTATAAAGCATTTGATCTGAATATTTTCTTTAGTGGCAGCGTTGGCAATAAAGTGTACAATCAATTGCCAGTTAACCAAACGAATCCCTTAAATAATACCAATTATTTTACAGGGGTATTAAATTATGCTAAAACTGCATTGATAAATCCCGATGGCGATCCAAACAATGTAAACAACGTATATGTCACCAATCCGGATACAAAGATTGTTTCGCTGAGAAACGACAATACCAATGAAAATGGCCGGTTTACAAATATGTATTTAGAAGACGCTTCATTTATTCGTTGTAAAAACATAACCCTGGGGTATACGCTTCCACAAAATTTACTGGCAAAAGCACATATCTATTCACTTAGGGTATATGGTAATGTATCAAACGCATTTATAATTACCAGGTACACAGGTATGGATCCCGAAGTTGGCTCCTGGAACCCGCTACAGGCTGGTTATGATGGTGGGTATTATCCGCAATCAAGGGTATTCACTGTTGGCGTAAATGTTAAATTAACAAAGTAAAAACGAATAATTTTTATGAAATCACTTAATATACTACTCATCCCTTTGCTATTGATTGTGGCAACAACCGGATGTAACAAGAGTTATCTCGACCGCCCTTCGCAATCGCAGATAGCTTCCAATAATTTTTATCAAAGTGTTACCGAAATAAGATTGGCAACTGCCAGCCTTTATGGAGGTGCTCCCTGCTGGCAATGGCATAGTAATGGTTTTTTACAATTTGGCGATGTATTAAGCGGAAATGGAACTACTGGTCAATACCAGGGTACTGATAATAATGAGCTTTTTGCGGTAAACCTTTCGGCTTCTAACGGCTATGTGCAAAGTGCATGGACAGGATTATACAATCTTATTGGGCAATGCAACAACGCTATTCTCGGTATTCAGCAATATGCCCCTGCGTCGGTTGCTGCAACAGATAAAAATGCGGCGATAGCCGAAGCAAGGTTTATACGCGGATTTGCTTATTTCAATTTGGCTTTGCATTGGGGTGCCGTGCCTATTGTAGAAGATAACAGTAAGTTGATAGCAAATCCATTGCTTAACCGAATTATTGTTTCTGATGTATATAAATATATAACGACCGATCTCAATTATGCAGTACAGAACCTTCCTGTTACCGATGTTGCTGGCAGAGTAACTACCTGGTCGGCGCAGGGTATGTTAAGCAAAGTGTATTTAACCATGGCGGGTTTGGGTGGCAGTGGCACACGTAACCAGGCCTACCTGGATAGTGCCAAAAAATATGCGGGAAATGTGTGCAGAAATAGCGGCAAGACATTATACCCCAGTTATTATGATTTGTTTAAAGTACAAAGTAACGATGTTCCGGAAGTTCTTTTTGCTTTACAATGGGCAGCAGGCACTGGTTATGGCAATGGCAATACGCTCAATAATTATGCTCCAACCAACAATATTATGCCAAAAAAAGGCGGGGCCTGGTCTTCTATGCATCCTACTTACGACTTATACCTGAAGTATTCCACTAAAGATTCGGTAAGACGAAAAGCCTGCTTTATGCTTAACGGCGATTACTTCCCCGAATTGAATGCAGCGGGCGGCGGGTATACAGCTACTGGTGTAAGTATGAAAAAACATATTATTGGTAACGATATAGACAACAGTTCACCTCTTATGGATTTATGGTCATCGCCCGAACATGATGCCATGCTAAGGTTAGCCGATGTGTATATGATATATGCCGAAGCTATTATGGGAAACAACACCACCACCACAGATGCCGATGCCTTGTTCTATTACAACAAAGTGCGCTCCAGGGCAGGGGTTGATCCTCTTTCAACCATAACCCTTGATACGCTTCTTAGCGAAAGAAGAATTGAGTTTGCTTTTGAAGGACAATATTGGGGAGACCTGGTAAGGCTCTCTTATTGGAAACCGGCCAAAGCGTTGGCTATTATTAACGGACAAAACCGTGCTTTTTTCAGTTATGCCGGAGGGGTTGCTACTCCCGACCCCAGTCCTGTCGTGAGTGTGCTTCCGGCAACCGCCAGCTCGTTTACGCTGCAAATACCGGCGGCGGAATTAACAGCAGATCCAAAATTGGCAGAAGCCCCGGTAAAATATTATTAATTAATGTTCTTAAGTAAATGAGTATATAAATAGAATAGTATGAAAAAAAATCATCAAATAAATGGCGGTTTTCTTTTTTTCAGTGTAGCCATTGCATTAATACTATTAATGCCTGCCTGTAAAAAAAGCGCAGTAGAACCAGGTCCTGTAATAACCGGCGTTAATAAATATGCTGCATCCCCCGGCGATTCCGTTCTATCCGGCCTTGTGCCCAATGGCCAATGGGTGGCTATTACCGGTCAGAATTTACAAAATGCACTTCAAATAACTTTTGATGGTGTGCCGGCTACTTTTAATAATGCATTATTTGCCCCCAATAGTGTTGTTGTTCAAATTCCATCGATCGTGTTTTCAACAATAGATACAACTAAGCTTAATACCATTCAATATACAACGCGTGGAGGTACAACAACGTTCTCTTTCAAGTTAAGCCCGGCTGTGCCTGCCATTACTGCTATATCCAATGTGTTTGCTAACCCCGGCGACTCTGTTTTTATTTATGGCACAGATCTGATTTTGGTTTCAAAGTTTATTTATGGAGGAACCACAATTTCTTCATTTAAATCAAACCTGACGGGAACTACCCTCGGTTTTATTATGCCAACACCTGCTCCTGTAAGCGGAAATGCCGTAGTAACTACAAAGGGCGGTACAGCCAATTTTAAAATAGCTGCCATACCAACCATTACTGGTGTTTCAAACGAAAATGCCATCCAGGGTGATTCTGTTTATGTTTATGGTACATACCTCAAAAATATTCAAACAATTAGTTTTGCCGGTACTGCCATAACTTCCTTTAAACCATCAACTGATGGTAGTTCTGTTGGGTTTGCTTTGCCCGCACTTTCTCAAAGCGGGCCAGTATCCATAACTACAAATTTTGGCACTGCTACCACGGTTTACAATGTGAATGATATAGGAACGGGTTCAATATCCAATTGGGAATGGAGTGGCAATTTTAACTGGCAATGGTGGGGCGGGGCCAGTTTAACCAGTGGCGACCCTAATTCCGGATGGCCACCCTACAATCCTGATTTTACAGGTAATTCAAGTTTGTACATGGTGTTGAAAAATGGGGTGTTGACCGCTGGCGAGGGTAATACCTTTTCAAATTATGCTATACTTATGAATGGCGCTCAGTGGATTCCCACAGGCAATATAAATGACGCGATTGGTAATTGGGCCTTTAAATTTGAAGTAAATATCCCGCAGACATGGAACGGTGGTTCAATTGATGTGATGAGTTCCGACCAAACATATATCTCCAGATGGGAACCATGGCAAATATCTTCAACTGTTACTGCGGCTTATACTACTAAAGGCTGGAGAACCATAACCATTCCTTTTACGGAGTTCCGTAAAAATGATGCTACCCTTGGCGATGGTAAGGGAGCTTCAATGACAAAATTTGCTGATTTATTGGGCCCTTCAGGCAAAAGCGGATGCACTGTGTATATCCATAACTATAGTACTTCCGCAACAGCAACGGGCTTTTATGGCGCGTTTGATAATTTAAGAGTTGTAAAGATCAGATAAATCAAAAGGTAATATATCTGCAGTGTTTCCACACTGCGACTTTTTATTAAGTTTCTTAAAACAAAAGCATAAAATAGACAGATGAAAAAGAAAATTATTTATGGGATTGCAGCCGTTTTTATAACGCTTTTTTCCATCATTTCCTGTAAAAAAACACATGTTGCGCCGCAACTTTCTGTTGCTGATATTACAGATACCCTGCCTGAGGTGGGGGGAAACAAATCCATTTCATTTGATTGTAATGAGGTATGGAGTATCGATACCAGTAATATTGGATGGTTGAAATTAAGCCAGGTATCGGGTAATAGTGGTAACGCAACCATTAATCTGTCAGCCGCAGCTAATAACACCGGCATCAGCCGTTCAGTAATTTTAAAGCTTAATGCCGGAAATGGCCAGGCCCGGCGCATTACAGTACTGCAAGCACCTGTAATCTTTCCATCCTATAATACTTCTCCCGTAGCTCCCGATGCAACCGGCATGGGCAGCACGGCCAGGCAAATAAATGCAAACATTAAAATGGGGATGAATATCTGGAACACCATGGAAGCGCCAGGTGGAGAAACCGCATGGGGCAACCCGTTGATTACACAATCGCTGATTGATACACTAAAAAAAGCTGGCTTTAATGCAATCCGTCTTCCAGTTCAATATTGGATGTCGCATGCCAATCACCAAACCGGAGCAATTGATGCTGCCTGGTTAAACAGAGTAAAAGAAGTGGTTCAATATTGTGTGAATGATGGAATGTATGTACTGCTTAATATTCATTGGGACGGTGGCTGGCTGGAATGCACGGCAACTGGTACAAAGTTAGATACTGTAAAGGCGATACAAAAAGCATTATGGGAGCAGATAGCTACTAAAATGCGTGATTTTGATGAGCATGTTATGTTTGCAAGTGCCAATGAGCCTGATGCTACTGATTTAACATCAAGTACCAATTTGTATGCTTATCACCAGGTATTTATCAACGCAGTTCGCTCTACCGGTGGTAAAAATAAGTACCGTACTTTAGTGATTCAGGCACCCAGCACATCGCTTGACCTGGCTAATTATTTTGCGCCCGGTGCAATACCGGGGTTACCTTATGATCCCACGCCTGATAAATTAATGCTTGAATTTCATTGGTATTCTCCTGCGAACTTTTGCATATTAGGTGGTGATGCAAGTTGGGGAAAAGAGTGGCGTTATTGGGGCGCTAACTTTCATTCAAAAACCGACACCCTGCATAACTCAACTGCTGGTGCTGAAGAAGGCTATATGTTGCGCAACATGCAGTGGGCAAAGAAAGCATATGTCGATAAAAATATTCCGGTACTAATTGGTGAATTTGGTGTAGAATACCATGCCGGGAATTGCCCAAGTCCGGCAGATTCAATATTGTCTTTGAGGTCAACAGAGCATTTTTTTGCGGAAGTAGTAAGGGATGCCCGGGCCAATGGACTTTCTCCGTTTTTGTGGGCTGGTGTCATTAACAGGCAGACCGAATCAATAGAAAATAAAACGCAGTTAGACTCTTTACGGAAAGCGGCCGGATTTTAAAAAACAAAAATACCTGAGAAGCTTCGCCAGCTGTAACCGGTATCCGCGTCTTACGGCCATCAATGTTACTGGTGTCAGCAGCCATTGCAATGCACAATTGGCTGTCGTGCCATAGCATACATTGCTGTTGCACCGGTGATGGAGGAGTAGAAAAAGAAATTCCTCTGGAAATTTATCCTGATGCACGAGAAGCTAATGATTTTCAGCAGGTAGTTTTTGTAGATAGGCAGGATGGTTTTTATCCGGCTTCCAATTATTTGGCAGATGTTATAAAATCAATATCCGTGGAATGACAAGATTCTTTTGAATTAAAAAACGCTGAAGCCTGCGCGTGTGCTCAGGGGGAGGGTCGGTAGTTAAATAATAAAACACTATGGTAATAAAAAAAGGAATGCTGCTATTTTGGATTTTGCAAGTGGTGATTTCAGGAACTGTGCCAGCATCCGGACAAAGAACCATCAACATTGATTATAACAAAAAATCCGGTCCACTCAACACTATGTTTAAAACCTGCGTAGGTGCGGGCAGGGCCAACGAAGGCCTTAGAGCAGATTGGCAGCAACAACTTGCTTATGTAAGAAAAGCATGCGGTTTTAAATACATCCGTATGCATGGAATTCTGACAGATGATATGGCTGTTTATAAAGAAGACGACAAAGGAAATCCCGAATACAACTATATGTATGTGGATGTATTGTTTGATTTTTTGCACAGCATTGGCATGAAACCTTTTGTTGAATTTGGATTTATGCCCGCCGCGCTGGCAAGCGGGCCGCAAACAATTTTTTGGTGGAAGGGAAATGTAACGCCGCCGAAAGATTATGAAAAATGGGCGGCATTGATCAAAAACATCACACAACATTTTACAGAGCGATACGGTGCTGACGAAGTTAAGACCTGGTATTTTGAAGTGTGGAATGAACCCAATCTTTCTCCCGGATTTTGGACAGGAACACAACAGGATTATTTCAAACTTTACAAATACACAGCACAGGCGGTTAAAAGCGTAAACAAAGAATATCGTGTTGGCGGGCCGGGAACAGCCGGCGCAGCATGGGAAACTGAAATGATTGATTTTTGTTATAAAAACAAACTGCCCATCGATTTTATAAGCACTCATGCTTACGGGGTGAAACAAGGGTTTCTGGACGAGTACGGACATTCCGGTACCGTGCTGGCAAAAGAAGCATTTGCGGTTAGTGGCGATGTGCTTCAATCGCGAAAAGAAATTGCAGCATCACCAATGCCCAACCTGGAACTGCATTACACCGAATGGAGTGCATCGTATACACCTGCCGATCCGGTTCATGACAGCTATCATGAAGCGGCCTATGTGCTGCAAAAACTAAAACAGGTGGGCAATGCAGCCAACTCCATGTCGTATTGGGTGTTCACAGATATTTTTGAAGAACCAGGGCCGAGATTTACCCCATTTCACGGAGGCTTTGGTATGCTAAACATACAGGGGATTAATAAGCCTGTATTTTATGCGTACCAGTTCTTAAATCGCCTGGGGAATATTGAACTGGTAAATAAAGATACTGCTTCATGGGTTTGTAAAGATTCATCCGGCAACCTGCAGGCATTGGTTTGGGATTACAGCTATACCCTCCCGGATTCCACCAATAACCAGCAATACTTTATTCGTGATCTGCCTTCGAAGCCAAAAGGCAAACTAAAGATCAATATTGCAAATGCGCCAGATGGTAATTATGCGCTTGAAGTGTATAAAGTTGGTTACCGCAGTAATGATGCCTATTCAACTTATTTGTCAATGGGAAAACCTGATCAGCTTAGCAGGCAACAGGTAGCGCAAATCAAAAGACAAAATGACGGTTCGCCGGTTGTAAAGGAAATGATTACTGTAAAAAATGGTGCGCCTCTCTTAAAAGAGCTGGATATAAATGAAAATGATGTTTTCTTTTTGAATATTTTAAAACTATAATGATACCGCTAAAAAACAGCCGCTGCTTATTTTCTGAAGACTTTGGTAACATAATCTGAATACCACAAATTGAAAAAACAAATCCAATGCGTAAACAAATCATCCTGCTGTTATTGTGCCATGCCGCACTGTATACAGCTTTTGCACAGAATGTAACTATTACAGTTAATGCAACCCAGAACAAACGCCTGATTTCGCCATACATATATGGACGAAATGAAGGCTTTGACAAGCCTGTACAATTTTATAAAGATGCGGGATTGCGCTTCGCGCGGATGAACGGAGGTAATAACGCGACAGGTTATAACTGGCGAAAAAAGATTACGGTTCACCCAGACTGGTATAATAATGTGTATGGTACCGACTGGGATGCATCCGCGCAAAATATTGCTGCCAATTTTCCTGATATACAGGGCATGTTTGCCTTTCAATTAATGGGCAGGGTTGCCTCCAACACAAACAACAATTTCAATGACTGGGCTTATAACCAATCTCAGTATTGGTCTGGTGTTGGTCAGAACCTGGCCGGTGGAGGAACGCCCGATCCAAATGGCGGCAGCAAAGCCCTGGTGGAAGGAAATACCAATTTGTTTACAGAGCCCTGGCCTGCCGATTCTTCTGCGGGCATTCTTAATCATTGGTTTGGAACCAATGGTATAGGACTTAACAATAAACAGTTTGTATACTGGAATATGGACAATGAAGTAGATATATGGAGCGGCACGCATGATTATGCTATGCCAACCCAGCTATCGGCTTCTGCCTTTATGGATCGCTACGTAGAATTAGCAAAGAAAGCAAAAGCCCTGTATCCGGGTATCAAACTATGCGGACCTGTTGCTACTTCTGAATGGCAATGGTACAAATGGTCAAATGAAAGTATATACGTCAACGGCAGGTATTACCCCTGGATCGAATATTTCATAAAACGACTGGGCGATGAGTACAAGGCAACGGGTATCAAACTGGTAGATGTAGTGGATATTCACAACTACCCCTGGTACAATAGTGATGATGCTGCGGCATTGCAGGGACACCGGATTTATTATGATACCACCTATGATTATCCGGGCTCGAACGGTATTAAAACAAGTACCGGCGGTTGGGATAATTCTCTTACAAAACAATATATTTTCAAGCGTATTAACGGTTGGCTGGATGAAGAATTTGGTGCCAACCATGGCATCACCTGTGGAGTAAGCGAATGGGGTACCATGTCAAGCAGCAATCCAAGCCTTGAATCTGTTATCTATGCTTCGCATCTGGGTGTATTTGCAAACAATGGGGTTGAATTGTTTTCTCCGTGGAACTGGTCTACCGGCATGTGGGAAACCCTGCACCTTTTTAGCAGGAACGCAAAAAAATACAGTGTTGCAAGTACTTCTTCACTCGAAAACACCGTATCTGCTTATTCCTCCGTAAACGAAAATGCCGACTCTTTAACAGTAATGCTGGTAAACCGTGACATGACTGCTTCCCGTACCGTTACCATCAACCTGAGCAATTTTGCGGTTGCCAATGGAAATTATCAGACACTGCAGTTATCGTCTTTACCGGCAACAGAAACTTTTGTATCGCAGACGCAAAATGCGCTAAAACAAAATACAGTGGCGGTAAATTCAAATGCATTTACTATAACTGTACCGGCACTTTCTACCACGGCTATTCTGTTGGTTAAAACCACCGTAGCTCCTGTAACTTACGTTTCTTTAGCTAACCGGGCTACCGGATTGTTGATGGATGGGTTGAATAATTTCACCGACGGATCCAATGCAGGCCAGTGGAGTAATAGCGGCAGCAATGCCCAGCAATGGGTTTTAGAAACGGCAGGCACCTATGTGAAAATAAAAAACCGCGCTTCAGGCCTGTACCTGGATGGCATGGGCAGCACAAACAATGGTGCAGTGGTAGCTCAAAAAATCAGCAGCAGCAGTTTTAACCAGCAATGGCAACAGGTAGCGTCCGGAAGTTTTATAAAGTTCAGGAACAGGGCTACGGGCCTGTACATTGATGGTTTGGGGAAAACCATCAATGGTTCCGATTTAGGTCAATGGAAAAAAAGCAGTAGTAGTAACCAGGAGTGGACAGGAACCAATTTGGCAAATTCACGAATCATCACTGGCATAACACCGGCTGATGAACCGAAATTCCAGGTACAATTAAATCCGAATCCGTTCACCTCGAGTTTTGACTTAAAAATTGCCAACCCAGGCGATGTAAAAAGCATTGCCATTTATGACGTGTTGGGCAGGCGGGTTGAAACCATTGAACAATCGGCAGTTTCAGATATCATGTCAATGGGCGCTTCGCTGAAAGCGGGAATGTATGTAGTAAAGGTGTATGGCATCAACTGGTCGCAATCATTTAAGGTGGTAAAGGAGTAATTGTACCGCAAGCAATGATGGAAGTTATTTCGTGATGCGTGCATGTTTTTTGGTTCAGGTGAAGCCATGTTTCCCGGGGGCGCCTGCAGCAAAATAAACCTGGGCTTACGGGGATGACTTCTATCTGATTATTAAAATCAACTATTATTAAAACAGCCGTGAAAGAATGGCGATAGTTAGTTTAAGCGTATATGTATTTTAAAATTAGGTTGTTAATTGTAATGAGCATTTGGCCTGCGGCGATGCTTCCTGACAATTGCCATACTCCATTGAAGTTCGGGATTAAGAGGTAGTTTCGGTAAAACTAAAAATAAAGGACTAATAAATTATGAAATATCAGGCATTAACATCATTCTTGTGTTCCTTTTTTTTGGTGATACTTGTTGATGGGAAAACTCAGGATTTACAACAACGGCCTCCATCAAAAAGAACCAAAGAAAATTTTGATTGGGACTGGCAATTTCATAAGGGAAACATCGCCATGAAGCTGACAGTAAAAGCCGGCGGGCAGGGTGGACTGACAGATGCCAACGTTAAAGTAGTAACTGCTAAAGACACAACAATTGATTACACCGATGTTAAGAGTGCAACAGTCTTTCATCCCGGAGACTGGCAGCAGGTTAATGTTCCCCACGACTGGGTAGTTGAAAATTCATTTGTGAAAGATAATTCCATGGGAAGTCAGCCGGCTGTAAGCGGCTATTTGCCCACTGGTGTCGGTTTTTACAGGAAAGAATTTGAAATACCGGAAGGCGACAAAGGAAAGAAAATCTCCATTGAATTTGACGGCATTTTCAGGAACAGCACCGTTTGGGTAAATGGTCATTTGCTCGGTAACCATCAAAGCGGCTATACGCCGTCGAATTATGATTTAACGGATGTTTTACGTTATGGCCAGGAAGGAAAAAATGCAATACTGGTAAAGGTGGATGCCAGTGGATATGAAGGCTGGTGGTATGAAGGCGGGGGCATTTACCGGCATGTATGGCTTGTTAAAACCAACAGGCTGCATGTAGATCGCTTTGGCACTTACGTTACAACGCCATCTGTTTCTCCTGAAATCGCCACAGTGATTATAAAAACCACGCTTAAGAATGAATATAAAACGGTTAAAAAAATTTCGCTTGTTTCAAAAATCGTCAGCAATAAAGGAGATGTACTCGATACAGACACTTCATTACAAACAATTGAGCCGTTTAGCGCTGTTGAAATAGCGCAGACAGGAGTCATTCAAAAGCCCTTGCTCTGGTCGCCTGAAACGCCCAATCTTTATAAACTGCAAACTGCCGTGATGGACGATGGAAACATTGCAGACAGTTATGAAACGACGTTTGGGGTAAGAACGATAGATATCAACAAGAATGGTGTGTTCCTCAACGGAAAACTTTACCCGGTTAAAGGAACCTGCAACCACCAGGATTTTGCCGGCATCGGCATCGCGCTTCCTGATAAGATCAACTGGTACAAATTGAAATTGCTGAAAGAAGTTGGCAGCAATGCTTACCGCTGTTCACACCATCCTCCTACACCGGAGTTATTGGATATGTGCGACAGCATGGGCTTACTTGTACTGGATGAAAATCGTTTTTTATCCGCCAGTGAAGAAGGAATAAGGGATCTGACAAGCATGCTGTACCGGGATCGCAATCATCCTTCCATATTTATGTGGAGCATGGAGAACGAAGAATGGATACAGGGAACGGTAATGGGGGCAAGAATACTTGAAACGTTGGTAGCAACTGCCCACAAAACAGATCCTTCACGCAAGGTAACTGCTGCCATGAACCATGCCCGGAACGATGGCGGATACAGCGATGTGCTGGATGTGGTGGGATATAATTATGGCGATAAACAGTCAGCATATGTAAAGGATAAAGAGAAATATCCTGAACGTGTAATGTTTTGCACGGAGTCAACCAGTTTTATCTCTACCCGTGGCGAATATGCGAATAACTGGGAAAAAACCTATGTTTCCAATCTTAGTAAATGGGAACCTGGCTGGGGTTCGTTTCCCGGCGAAGACTGGGCAGACATTGTTAAGTACCCTTATCTTGGAGGCACATTTGTATGGACCGGATTCGATTACAGGGGTGAACCTACACCTTACCAATGGCCAAGTGTAACTTCTCATTTTGGTTTCATGGATATTTGCGGTTTTCCAAAAGATGGATACTATGCATACAAAGCAGCGTGGACCAATATACCCCTGGTGCATATCTTTCCGCACTGGAATTGGCCCGGGAAAGAGGGGGACAGTATTCAGGTACATTGCTATACCAATTGCGAAGAAGTGGAATTGTTTTTAAATGGGAAAAGCATTGGAAAGCAGAAAGCAGTACCCTGCACAAAATTGATTTGGGGATTGACGTACAAACCCGGAAAATTAGAAGCCCGTGGATACAATAAAGGCAAAATCGTTACAAGAGATATGGTAGAAACAACCACGGCTCCTGCACAAGTATCATTGAACAGTGATTGTAATAAGCTAAAAGCTGATGGCTGCGATGTTGCAGTTATCAGGGTAGCTATCAAAGATGCCAGTGGCAGGGTAGTACCCACTGCCAATGACCTGGTAAAATTTTCAATTGAAGGGCCAGGAAAAATAATCGGTACAGGTAATGGAAATCCCAGTAGCCACGAGCCCGATAAAGCAATGCGGCGAATGGCCTTCAACGGGTATTGCCTGGTGCTGGTACAAACTGAAAGGCAGGCTGGAACAATCAAACTCAAAGCAAGTGCTGAAAAACTTAATGGAGCAGAGCTGATAATTAAAACAGAATAGCATTAAATGCATTTTGGAACAACTATTTATATAGTGTTTTGGTCAGAGGTGCAGCAAAAAAAAGTTGGAGCAGAAATCCATATCACCATTCGTTTGCATAACCATCACGGCAGATAGCATTTTTCAAAAGGGCCGCTGGTGAAAATTCGAAACAGACAATAGATGATAACTAAATAATTAAGGAGGTAATAAAATGTTTAAACAAATCTATGTTGTTGTGCAGATGGGTATTTTAATCTTTTCTTTTCTCATTGGCCCGGGTCTATGGGCCCAGGAAAAGCCATCAATGGTGGTTGAAGATTTTAAACCGGCCTCCACCAACCAGGCAGGGAGTGAATACCCCCAGGTTAATTCGGAAGGCCGTGTCAGGGTTCGGATCAAGGCTCCTGAAGCAACCAATGTGCAGTTAGATATCAATGGGGTCAAATATCCTTTGACTAAAGGAACAGACGGCTTTTGGATGGGCGACTCGAAGCCGCTGGATGAAGGCAACCATTATTACGGACTTATTATCGATGGTGCCCAGGTACCCGATCCGGGCAGTACATACATATTCGGCGCCGGTGCCTGGCGCAATGATATCGAAATCCCGGCGGGTGACCAGGATTTTTACGCTTTGAAAAATGTGCCTCATGGACAGTTGCGCGAAATTTATTACTACGGAAATACCAGTCAGGCAATCAGGCATTGTTTTGTCTATACCCCACCGGATTACGACAAGGATGTAAACAAACGCTATCCGGTACTGTACCTGCTACACGGGTATCGCGAAGGAGAAAGTGGCTGGGGTGGCCAGGGACATGCGGGCCAAATCATGGACAACCTGCTTGCCGAAGGTAAATCCAGGCCGTTTATTATAGTGATGGAAAACAGTGGCACTACAGGTGATTTGAGCAAACAGGGCGGCCTTGCTGGTTTCGACTTTGGTAAATTCGAACACATACTTCTTGAAGACGTGATCCCGTACATTGATTCCAATTTCCGCACAATAGCGGATCAGCCCCACCGGGCTATGGCTGGTCTGTCGATGGGCGGTATGCAGACCAGGCGTATCACGCTGGCCAACCTTAACACGTTTTCGCATATTGGTCTTTTTAGCGGCGGCAGCATCTCTGCAAACGATGTAGATAAAGCGCCCGGGTTTAAGGAAAAGATCAAACTTGTATTCGTTGGTTACGGAAGCCGCGAACTCGAAAAGGATCATAGCGCCTTCGGCGGTGATCCCCGGGTAAATACCGGGGCGTTGAAGCAGGCCGGTATTAACAGCGTGTTCTATGTTTCGCCGAATACAGCCCACGAGTGGCAGAGTTGGAGGCGTAGTTTACACGAGTTTGCTCCACTGTTATTCCGTGACGGCAGAGCTGGCTTTGGCGGACCTATTCAGCTGGGACCCGATGACAAGCCCGCCTTTGACAATCCACCTGCCGGGTTCAGGGACAAGCGTGAAAATATTGCGCACGGTACTATTGCTACTGTTCAGTATGATTCCAAAACGCTTTCCACACGCCGGGAGATGCTGGTTTATACACCGCCCGGGTATTCACCCCACCGGAAGTATCGCGTGATTTATTTATTGCATGGTCTTAATTCCGGTGCCGGTCAATGGCCCTACTGGGTTCGTGCAGATAATGTCATCGACAACCTGCTGGCCGACGGTAAAATCGAACCTGTGATGATGGTTTTTCCCAATTGCAATTCAAACATAACCGTGTCCAATCCCAAACCAGACGAACAGGAAGGGCGAAAAAGCGGATTTACAGGTTATGGCAAGCCTTTCGAAAACGATTTGCTTAACGATATCATTCCTTACATCGAATCTCACTATTCAGTGTATACCGATCGCAAACATCGTGCACTTGCAGGGTTGTCTATGGGTGGTGGCCAATCCCTGAATATCGGCCTTTCGCATATCAATACCTTTGCTTATGTTGGTGGATTTTCGTCGGCCCCGAATACCAACCAGTTCGGGGGACTTGCTGACACCAAACTCTTGCCGGATGTAGCGGCAGCCAAAGAACAGCTAAAATTATTGTGGCTTGGCTGTGGCAACAAGGACGGTTTGATCAGTGTCAGCCAGCATGTGCACCAGTACCTGAAAGAACAAGGGGTGCCGCATGTATGTCATGTGGATGAGCATGCCCACGACGATACCGAGTGGGCCAATAACCTGTATCTTTTTGTACAGCATATTTTCAGATAAGCGTAATATATACAGAGGAATGAATAAGGTTCAAAAATTGTTTTTTGCATTGGCTTTTGGATGGCCGGCAGGATTGTTTTCACAAACAAACATCTATGTTTCCCCCGGAGGCAATGATGCCAACAGGGGAACACAGGCCCAACCATTTGCATCCATTGCAAGGGCGATGGCGGAGCGGCGTAAAACCTCCGGGTCTGCAGTGATATATCTGCTGGAAGGAACTTATTATTTAAACAAGCCGCTGGTTTTTGCACCAGGAGACATAGGAAAGGAAAATGAAACGCTTGCAATAACAAGTTATAAAAACCAGAAAGTTATTATTAGTGGTGCAGCTCCTTTAAACCTGAAATGGGAAAAATATAAAAATGGAATCTGGAAAGCCAGCGTAAAACAGGACCTCATTTTTGATGAATTAATGGTCAATGGGCAATTGCAACGAATGGCCCGCTATCCCAACTACGACTCAACTGCCCGTTTTCTGGGCGGAACGGATGCCGGCGCGTTTTCCAAAGAACGTGTGGCAACATGGCATTCGCCGGCAGGAGGTTATATACATGCACTGCATCGATCCGAATGGGGCGATTTTCATTATATCATTACCGGAAAAAATAGTAAGGGCGAACTTAATTATGAAGGAGGCTGGCAAAATAACCGTCGCATGGGCATGCATGAAAGATACCGTTTTGTTGAAAATATTTTCGAAGAGCTCGATACGGTGAACGAGTGGTTTTACGATAAGCAAAGCAGAACGCTTTATTATTATCCCCCGGCAAATGTTGATGTCAAAACCGCCAAATTTGAAACGCCGCAAATGGCTCATTTGTTCGAATTTAAAGGCACTGAAAAAAATCCGGTAAGCAATATCAGTATAGAAGGTTTGATGCTTACGCAAACAGTGCGAACATTTATGCAAAACAGGGAGCCATTACTGCGTAGCGACTGGACCATTTACCGCGGGGCTGCGGTGCTGTACGAAGGCGCTGTAAATTGTTCGCTCAAAAATTGTACACTCTTCAACCTTGGCGGCAATGCTGTCTTCTTTAATAATTTCAACCGCCATTGTGAGGTATCCGGATGCATGATTGAAAAGATTGGTGCCAGCGCTGTATGTTTTGTTGGCGATCCCAATGCTGTACGTTCGCCCAGCTTTGAATACAATCAATTTGTACCCCTGGAGCAAATTGACTCCACCCCGGGTCCAAAAACAAATAATTACCCTGCAGCATGTAAGGTGTATGATAACCTGATGTTTCAGTTGGGCATGGTTGAAAAACAGTCTGCGGGTGTTGAACTGTCCATGTGCCGGGACATTACCGTTAGCCATAATACCATTTACGATGTGCCCCGAGCAGGCATAAATGTGAGTGAAGGTACATGGGGCGGACATGTCATCGAATACAATGATGTATTCAATACGGTGAAAGAAAGCGGTGATCATGGATCGTTTAATTCATGGGGGCGCGACCGCTACTGGCACCCTGATAAAAAAGTACTGGACGCCATCGTTGAGAACCATTTCAATCTTACCTTGCTTGATGTGGTAAAACCAATTGTTCTCCGCAATAACCGCATGCGTTGTGATCATGGATGGGATATCGATCTTGATGACGGATCCGGTAACTATATCATTTATAACAATCTTTGCCTGAACGGTGGTATAAAACTTCGTGAAGGTGTGAACCGTATTGTTGAAAACAACATTATCATCAACAATTCATTCCATCCGCATGTATGGTTTCGCAACAGCAATGATGTGTTCAGGCATAATGTTGTTTCATCTTCGTATATGCCAATTGGTGTTACTGTCTGGGGAAGAGAAACGGATTACAACATGTTCCCGGATTCTGTTTCACTAAAACAGGCATGGAGCAGGGGTACAGATAAACATTCGGTATGTGGGTACCTGGATTTTGTTGATCCCGGGAATGGCGATTTTCGCCTGAAACCGGGGTCCATGGCTTTTACTGCAGGGTTTAAAAATTTTACTATGGATAGCTTTGGCGTTGTTACGCCGAAATTGAAGCTGTTGGCCAAAAAACCGCCGATGCCTGCCGTAATTGCCCTTGATAAAACAGCCGATAACCCGGTGATTGATTTTATGGGAGCCAAACTAAAAAACCTGGTTACGGCTGGCGAACGTTCGGCAACAGGCATGCATGATACAACAGGTGTGTTGGTAGTAGAAGTGCCGCCCGGTTCCGCCGCTGCTAAATTTTTGCAGGCAAATGATGTGATTTTATTATTCAACAATAAAAAGGTAAATAAACTGAGGGATTTGCTGGAAGCGCGGATGTCGGTAATAGGGTCAAATACGGAAGCATTGATCTTTCGTAACCAGCAAGAGATAAAAATACAGGTTGAATTAAACGGAGAAAAATAGTTTCTAAAAAATAAATATGAAAATGGTATGGCAAGATTTCGTTTCACTGGAATGCTGATATGCCTTTGTGTGGTTAATATCTCGTATGCACAGATAAAGGCACCGGATCCTTTCGGCCCGGTTCCAAATGAAAACCAGTTGCGTTGGCAGCAAATGGAATATTATGCCTTTGTTCATTTCTCATTAAATACCTATACAGATCAGTCGTGGGGATATGGCAATGAAGATGTCAAACTGTTCAACCCGGAAAAATTAGACTGCCGCCAATGGGCACGTATTTGCAAACAGGCGGGAATGAAAGGTGTTATACTAACGGCAAAGCACCATTGTGGTTTTTGCCTGTGGCCCTCAAAATACACAGCGTACTCGGTTAAAAATGCCCCGTGGAAGAACGGGAAAGGCGATGTAGTTCGTGAGATGGCGGATGCCTGTAAAGAATACGGTTTGAAACTGGGCATTTATTTGTCGCCCTGGGATAGAAACCATCCGGACTACGGCAAGCCTGAATATATTACGTACTTCAGAAATCAGCTCACTGAGCTGCTTACCAACTACGGACCTGTTTTTGAAATTTGGTTTGACGGGGCAAACGGAGGATCGGGATACTATGGCGGCGCCAACGAAACACGCAAGATAGACAGAACGACCTATTACGATTGGTCCAATACATACAAACTGATCCGCAAATTACAACCCAATATAGTGATATGGAATGATGGAGGGGATAGGGCAGACCTGCGATGGGTTGGAACTGAAGCAGGCTATGTTGGCGAAACCAACTGGAGTTTATTAAATGGCAAAGGCGAAGTTCCATGGGATATGTTGCACCATGGTGTAGAAAATGGCGACTCATGGGTAGCTGCAGAAGTCAATACTTCAATAAGGCCCGAATGGTTCTACCATCCCGGTGAAGATGCTAAAGTAAAAACAGTATCCCAGTTGATGGATACTTACTATAACTCTATCGGGCGCAATGGCTCATTTTTGCTGAATTTTCCGATTATGCCCAACGGGTTAATTCATCCCAACGATGAAAAAGCAGCGCTTGGGCTTGCAAAAGCGGTAAAAGAAGCGTTTGCGGTAAATCTTGCTGCAAAATCAACAGCAACAGCTTCCAATACCCGTGGTAATTCAAAGCAATTTGATGCAGCCAAAGCACTGGATAGTAATAAAGAAACTTACTGGACCACGGATGATGACGTAACAAAAGCTTCGCTGACAATTGATTTTGGCAAACCGACTACGTTCAATCGTTTCCTGGCACAGGAATACATTCGTTTGGGACAAAGAGTAAAAGCCTTCACTGTTGAAGCATTGGTTGACGGGAACTGGAAAGAACTGGCGAAAGCAACAACCATCGGCTATAAACGCATTCTTCGTTTTCCAGGAGTGAAGACGACAAAGATTCGTTTCAACATTATCGATTCAAAAGCTTGCCCGGTAATTTGCAATATCGGGATTTATAATGCGCCGCAACTGCTGGCGCCTCCATCAATTACCAGGAATCAATCCGGTGAAATAAAAATAGTTCCTGTTGACGGGGAATCGGTTGTTTATTATACATTGAACGGAAGTATTCCAACTACCCAATCAAAAAAGTATGCAGGAGCTTTTCAAACGGAGGGCAAGTTAGAGGCAAGGGCCATTGCTTTCGATCCTGCCACCGGCAAAAGCAGCCCTGTATCTCACGAAAAATTCGGTATCTCCAGGAAAGACTGGAAGATTATTGGAACCGATGATCAAAAAGTTTATGCCGTTCTTGATGGGGATCCGCATTCGGCATGGCACCAGCCAAAGGGTACGAAATTACCGGCAGACCTTATAATCGATTTAGGCAAGGAGGAAAACCTTACCGGCTTTAAATATTTTCCTGATCAGGGTTTATGGGGGCCTGGCATTATCACTAATTACCAGTTTTATGTTTCTGCTGACAATAATGAATGGAAACTGGCAAATGAAGGGGAATTTTCAAACATAAAGAATAATCCGCTTTGGCAGGTTAAAAAGTTTGCGCCCGTAAAAGCGCGCTATATTAAATTACGGGCTTTAAAAAATACTGAGGATAACGACAATATCGGATATGCTGAAGTGGATGTAATTACAAACTAATCAATAGGTGCAGATGAATCCATAAACGGCGACCATTTATTTTGTTAAAAGAAGTTAGTAAAAAAAATGCCCGCACAGTTTATGAACCCCCGGAAGGGAAGTTTGATTTCGCATAATTGCAATTGACTTAATGAATGATGCAGGTATAAAGTGATTTCCGATGCTGAAATGGTTCACGGGTTATTTCTATTAGCCCACCTTTTTTAGCTTTTAGAAATACACAGAATAGTAAATTCCGCAAAAGATTAACCTTATGTTTTTTAGAAACGCTTTCAAATTAAATTGTTCCTGCAAAATGAATAAAAAAGCCCTGCTGGCTGTTTGCCTGTTGAGTTTATTCCTGGCTCCCCTGGTATTGTTGTCGCAGTCAGCAGCTAAGATGATTTCACTGCAATCGCCTAATCAAAAAATTAGTGTGGTATTGTCATGTCAGCAAAATAGTGATCAGGGTGAATGGTACATGCAGGCATCGTACAATAATAACGGAAAAACTATAGTGGCAATTCCCCGCATCGATGCTGGACTATCGCGCAGTGACCAGGATTTTTCGAAAGAACTGAAATTGCTTAAAGTAAGTAAACCTATCTTAATAAATGAACAATATACAGCGCTGCGCGGCAAACGTTCTGTTTGCAGCAATGCTGCCAATGAAGTAGTTGTTTCTTTTGGAAACCCTTCGAAAGCAAAATTGAATATCATTATCAGGGCCTATAATGATGGTATCGCTTTTCGTTATGAGTTTCCTGACACGCAGGGTTCTTTTACAGTAAAAGACGAGCTGACATCTTATACTATTCCACAGGAAACCACGAGATGGATGGAGAAATGGAATACGGCCAACGAAGGACTCTATACTTCAATGAGCGCTGAAAAAGTGCTGCAGCAGGACTGGTGTTACCCTGCACTTTTTAACAGCAGTGATAAGGACTGCTGGTTCCTGATACATGAAGCCGATGTTAACCGTAACTATTGTGGCTCTAAATTGAGCAATGCAGTTGATAAGTCTGTATACAAAATCAGTTTTCCTAATCCAGGAGATGGCAATGGACTGGGAGAAGCCTTGCCAGCAATAACGCTTCCATGGAAATCGCCCTGGCGGGTTATCATTATGGGAAGTCTTTCAGACATTGTTGAATCTGCTTTGGTAGATGATGTTTCTTCCCCTTCTGTTTTAAAGAATACCAGTTGGGTCAAACCCGGATTGGTATCATGGAATTATTGGTCCAGCAATCACGGCACCAGGGATTATAAGGTGGTTTGTGAATTTGCTGATTTGGCCGCCCGCATGAACTGGCCCTATACGCTGCTCGATTGGGAATGGGATGCCATGGGCAATGGCGGCAACCTGGAAGATGCGCTAAAGTACATTCAATCAAAAGGTGTAAAACCATTAATGTGGTACAATTCGGGAGGAAAACATACGGGTGTGATGGCAACACCCCGTGACCGTATGTTAACGTATGAAAACCGTATTGAAGAATTTACGAAACTCAAAAAGATGGGAGTTGCAGGGGTCAAGATCGACTTTTTTGAAAGTGAGAAGCAGGATATGATCAGGTATTATCTTGATATTTTGGAGGACGCAGCCCAGTTTGAAATGATGGTCTATTTCCACGGTTGTATTGTACCGCGCGGCTGGGCAAGAACTTATCCCAACCTGATGACATACGAGGCTGTGCGGGGAGCTGAGTGGTATAACAATGGTCCCGATTTCACCATGACCGCACCAGAGCATAATGCCATTCTTCCTTTTACACGTAATGTGGTTGGATCTATGGATTATACACCAGTTACTTTCACTAATTCTCAATTTCCGCATATTACATCTTATGGTCACGAGCTGGCATTGAGTGTTATTTTTGAATCTGGCTTTCAGCATATGGCTGACCGTCCCGAAGGGTATTATCAATTGCCCGATGAAGCAAAAACATTCCTGAAAGAAGTGCCCAATGCATGGGACGATACGAAGTTCATTGATGGTTATCCTGGTAAAGATGTCATTCTTGCCCGCCGTAAAAACGACAAATGGTATTTGGGCGGCATTAATGCCGGCATGCAGGAAAAGAAAAAGACGATAACTTTTAAATTCCTGGCCGAAGGCGTTAAATACAAAATGACACTGATTGCCGATGGCAGACACGATAAAGACTTTGCAACGCAGGATTTGGTAGTAGACAGATCAGGCTCAATTGAAGTTAAAATGCTTCGCCGCGGTGGTTTTGCAGCAGTGTTGAAGCCAATACCCTGACAACAAACGCGGAGAACAATACATTGTCATGGCCCCTCAGGAGGCACAAATCAGCGGTTGGAAAAACCAGCGCTCATCAGGCAATATCAATTATACCTTAAAAATTATTTCAAACAAAACTTCTAAACTTTAAATATCAATGGAACGCAGAACACTGATAAAAGGAATGGCAGGCATTTTACCTTCCTTATGGTTATCAAAAGCTGTAAAGGCCGGTTTTTTTAACAACCATTATTTAAGTGCAGCAACAGCGCAAGGTCCTTTCAAACCAACATGGGAATCCCTGGAGAATTATAAAACCCCTGAATGGTACCAAAATGCCAAGTTTGGCATGTGGGCGCACTGGGGGCCGCAATGCCAACCGGAATCGGGCGACTGGTATGCAAGAGGAATGTACCAGGAAGGATCCTGGCAATATAAAATACACCTGCAGAAGTATGGACATCCTTCAAAGTTTGGATTTAAAGATGTAATCAACGAATGGAAGGCAGAAAAATGGAATCCTGAAGAATTGGTGAGCCTGTATAAAAATGCAGGGGCTCAATATTTCATGGCACTTGCCAATCATCACGACAATTTCGATTTGTACGACAGCAAATACCAAAAAAATTGGAACGCAACTAAAATTGGCCCAAAGAAAGATTTGATAGGCGGTTGGGCAAAAGCAGCAAAAAACAATGGATTACCTTTTGGTGTAAGCGTTCATGCTTCACATGCATGGCGTTGGTATGAAGTGGCGCAGCGTTCAGACAAAAGCGGCCCTTATGCAGGCGTTCCTTATGATGGACACCTTAGCAAAGCAGAAGGTAAAGGAAAATGGTGGGATGGATTGGACCCGCAGGAACTCTATGCACAGCATCATCCATTAAGTGCAGAGAGTTTGGACGATAATTCAATCAATAAACAATGGGACTGGGGGAATGGAGCTTACCCGCCCGACAAAGCCTATATCGAAAAGTTTTATAACCGGACTATTGATCTCATTAATAAATACAATCCCGATGTGGTTTATTTTGACGATTCGCAGCTGCCTTTATGGCCTGTGAGCGATGCTGGTTTACGCATTGCGGCTCATTTATACAATAAAAGTATCAAAGAACATGGAGAGCTCCGTGCTGTGGTTAACGGGAAAATTTTGAATGAGCGCCAGCGCAAGGCCATGGTATGGGATATTGAGAGAGGCCAGGCCAATGCCATAGAGCTACTTCCGTGGCAAACGGATACCTGCATCGGTGGCTGGCATTATGATCGCGGACTGTATGAACGTAACGGCTATAAAACAGCAAAGACGATTATCCAAACACTGGTTGACATCGTGAGCAAGAACGGTAACCTCATGTTGAACATTCCTGTTCGCGGAGATGGGACGATTGATGAAAAAGAAAGAAAGGTGGTGGAGGAAATAGGCGCATGGATGAAGGTAAACAGTGAAAGTATTTATGGCACAAGACCATGGAAAATTTTTGGTGAAGGGCCGGCACAGGAAGCATCAGCGCAGCTTAATGCACAAGGGTTTAATGAAGGCAAAGGAAAACCATTTACATATGAAGACATCCGTTTTGCTGCTAAAGGCGATGCATTGTATGCCACCGCAATGGGTTGGCCGCAGGATGGAAAGTTGGTTATAAAATCGCTTGCAAAAAATAGTCAGCATTTTCCAAAAGAAATTCAAAAAATAGAATGGTTGCCCACCCGGCAAACATTAACTTTTGAAAGGAATGAAAATGGATTGAACGTTTCTTTACCTGAAAAAACCTCCGATGATTTGACATATGCAAATGCGATAAAGATTTTTTCATAGAGCATATCAACACTTGTTGATTCGATAAGCGGAATAACCCTATTTCATAATCAATGTAATTCTCTATAATGAAAAAACTAATTGCTGTTTTCTGCCTCTTGTTCGTAATAAAAAACATCAGCGCCCAGCCTAAAAAATTGGACAATATACTTTATGGCGTTGCCTACTATCACGAGTACATGCCGTACGAACGCCTGGATAAGGACGTTCAAATGATGAAGGATGCCGGCATCTCTGTTGTTCGTCTTGGAGAGTCTTCATGGGGTTTGTTTGAGCCACAGGAAGGCCATTTTGAATTTGCATGGATGGACAGGATTATTGATAAGATGCACACTGCAGGCATAAAAGTAATCCTGGGCACGCCCACCTATTCCATTCCCGCCTGGTTAGGTATAAAACATCCTGAGGTCTTTGCAGAAAGAGCAGATGGTTCGAAAAGCAGCTACGGCATCAGGCAGAATTTCGATATCACCAACGCGGCCTATCTTTTTTACAGCGAACGCATCATACGAAAAATGCTGGAACATTATGCAAAGCATCCTGCCATCATAGGCTACCAGGTAGATAACGAAACTTCCAACTACGGTGCAGCCAATCCGGATTACTTCCGCAGCTTTGTTGACTACATGAAGGAGAAATACAAAAGCACGGATTCGCTGAATAAGTTATGGGGACTGAATTATTGGGGGATGAGATTAAATGGATGGGATGAATTTCCAATAAGAAAAAGCGCTACCAATCCATCCTACAAATTAGCGTGGGACAGGTTTGGCCAGAAAGTGCCTGCTGATTTTCTTACCTGGCAGGCCAATATTGTAAGCGAATACAAACGTCCTGATCAATTTATTACGCATTGCTTTATGCCCTGGCTTACCAGTATTGATCAATTTGCCGCAACACGTAAACTGGATGTGGCCGCATTGAATGTGTATCATGGAAGTCAGAATGATGTTACCGGCGAAGATGTAATGTGGGCCGATGATTTTTATCGCAGCGTTAAGAAAATAAACCACATCGTTACAGAGACCAATGCACAGGCTATCGGATGGGATTCAAAAGGGCAGTATCCGCCGTTTGACGGCCAGGCAAGATTGTTTACCTACTCTCATATTGCCAGCGGCGCCAACATGGTAGAATACTGGCATTGGCATTCTATCCACTATGGACAGGAAACCTATTGGAAAGGCGTATTAGGCCACGACCTTGAACCAAACCGTTTTTACAATGAAGTAAGCCAGACAGCACATGAGTTGCAGAAGATAGGACCCAAACTGGTTAATCTTAGAATCAAAAACAAAGTGGCCGTTCTTTATAGCCGTGAATCAGATTTCGGATTAAGCTACATGCCTTTTAAAAGCGGGAATGCTTATTTGGATGTAATGCGGCAAATGCACAGGGCTGCGTTCAGAAGCAACCTGGGTGTTGATTTTGTGCTGGCGGAAAATGCAGATTTCTCCGGTTATCAGATTTTACTGGTGCCGCCATTGTATGTGGCAAGCGATGCGCTGCTTAAAAAGATTGCTGATTTCGTTGAAAACGGCGGTCATGTAATTATGTCTGTGAAGAGTGGCTTTTGCGAAGAGAACTCCGTGGTTCGCTATACAAAGGCTCCCGGGCCATTAAGAAAGGCGGCGGGATTTTATTACCAGGAATTTTCAACTATAAAGTCATTGTCGCTCCGGGATGATCCTTTTAAAGTAGGCGGTGAAAAAAACAAGGCAACTGACTGGGCTGAATTCATCATTCCTGAAACTGCAAAAACCCTGGCAAGCTACGACGATCCCTTCTTTGGAAAGTACCCTGCCATCACTGAAAACAAATTCGGTAAAGGAAGTTTTATTTATGAAGGATGCCTTGTACCAGATGAAATTCAATCAAAAATAGTAGCTGCTAAGGCTAAAGAAATTGGATTGATGGGTGATAACCAATTGACCTATCCAATTGTAACAAGATACGGAACAAACGACCAGGGAAAAACCATTCGTTATTTCCTGAATTATTCGGGCAAAGACCAATCTGTGATATACAATTTTGACAAGGGTACTGATTTATTTGGCGGTAAAGCCCTAAAAAAAGGAGACAGCTTTATATTAAAACCCTGGGATATTTTGATTATTGAGGAAATGTAATGGGTAAGCAGTCCATGAATAAAATTCAGCACATTGATTTGGATAAAATTTATTTCTACAAAAAGAACGGCAAATACTGATATATGAACAGCATTTTGAAAACATTTCTTCCCGCGGCCTTATTGTTAATGATGGGCGTAACCAATGCGCAACAAAGAGCAAAAGCCGGAGAAGACCAGGAAGAGAAAATCCGCACTTTAATCAGTCAAATGACATTGCAGGAAAAAGTGAGCCTGCTGCACGGCAATTCCAAATTTTATGTTTCGGCAATCAAACGGCTTGGCATACCCGAATTGGCGCTCAGCGATGGACCTCATGGCGTTCGGGCAGAGATCAATCGTGATAACTGGGCTTATGCCGGATGGACAAATGATTCCGCCACCTGTTTTCCGCCGGGCACGGCGCTTGCCGCCAGTTGGAATCCGGGTCTCGCTTACGAGCGCGGGCTGGTATTGGGTGAAGAAGCCCGGTATCGTAAAAAAGATATTTTATTGGGTCCCGGCATCAATATCATCCGTTCACCACTTTGCGGAAGAAACTTCGAATACCTGAGCGAAGACCCGTTTTTGATCTCGAAAATGTCAGTTGCCTATATCAAAGCATTGCAATCAAAAGATGTAGCGGTTAGTGTAAAGCATTGGCTGGCCAATAACCAGGAAGAGCACCGCGATTCTGTTGATGTGACCATGAGCGAAAGGGCTTTGCGCGAAATTTATTTGCCCGGGTTTAAAGCATCCGTAATGGAAGGGGGCGCCGGTACCGTAATGGCGGCATACAATAAATTCAGGGGCGATTGGTGTTCGGAAAACGATTACCTGAACCGGCAGATCCTTCGCAAAGAGTTTGGTTTCAAAGGTGTGCTGATGACGGATTGGTCTGCAGCACATACAACCGTCAAAGCAGCATTAACAGGGCTTGATCTGGAAATGGGTACAGACAAAAATGACTATAACGAATGGTATTTTGCCAATCCTCTGATCAAAGCAGTGGAAGAAGGAAAGGTTCCTATGGCAATTGTTGATGAAAAAGCAGGAAATGTGCTTCGTGTAATGTTCAAAACAAAAATGTTTGACGAAGAAAAAAGGGAAAAAGGAAAGATGAACACACCGGAGCATCAGCAGGCTGCGTATAATTCTGCTGCTGAGGCGGCAGTTTTATTGCAAAATAACGGAAACCTGTTGCCATTGCATTTTGATAAACTAAAATCAATTGCCATCATTGGAGACAATGCCACACGCAAACATTGCGGCGGCGGACTAAGTTCTGAAATTAAAGCGCTGTATGAAATAACGCCGCTGCAGGCCATGCAGCAAAAGTTTGGGGCCACTGTAAAAATAAATTTTGCACAGGGTTATGAAAAACAATCTGTATTCAAAGAAGGCAATAACTCCGGTCAGTCGGGTGCTGCCAAAGTAGATTGGAAACTGATTGATGAGGCAGTGAAACTGGCGAAAGAATCTGAAGTGGCTATTGTTTTCGCCGGGTTAAATCATGATTTCGACACAGAATCATCTGACAAGCAAAGCATGGATTTGCCATATGGGCAGGATGTTTTGATCAGGGAAGTAGCCAAAGCAAATCCCCATACCGTGGTGGTTATTATTGCCGGTTCTCCGGTGAAGCTGGCGTGCATAGTGTATCGTGTGCCATCCATCTTATGGTCGTGGTTTGGCGGAATGGAGGCCGGGAATGCAGTGGCAGATTTGCTAAGTGGCAAAATAAATCCTTCTGGTAAATTGCCGTTTACGCTGCCGGTATCGCTGGAGCAATCACCTGCACATGCGCTTGGAAATTTTCCCGGAAGAGATTTAAAGGTGAATTATGAAGAGGATATATTGGTAGGATACCGCTGGTTTGATACAAAAAAAATTCAACCCCAGTTTCCATTTGGCTATGGGCTTTCCTATACTGATTTTTCTATCAGCCATTTTACAACGGATAAATCAAGCTACGGTAAAAGTGAAACCATACATGTAAAATTTGCCATCAAAAATACCGGCAGCCGTTACGGGGCTGAGGTGGCGCAATTATATGCCAGCGATCCGGTTTGCACTGTATTGCGGCCTGAGAAGGAATTAAAGGCTTTTGAAAAAATATTTCTGAAACCCGGAGAAACAAAAATGGTTGAAATGCAGTTGAAAGTTGGTGATCTGGCGTTTTACGACGAATCAAAAAAAGGATGGAATACAGAAGCCGGTGAATACATACTGCAAATAGGAAATTCTTCCCGCAATATTTTTCAGAAGGTAAAAATTTCAGTCAGGTGAGAAATCCATGCGGTTGAATAAAAACCCGGAATATCTTTTTTTATAGCCAGCCATTATTTATTTCTATTTTAATGTAAACAACTGAACAATACTGTATAAAATTGGTAAATTGTTTATTACAACAAGCCAATGATAAACAATTACCTGCTTATCCTTTTCACGGTTTTCGGTTTTGTTACTTCGGGCTGTGGACAATCAAGTCCGCAAACAGAAGTAGAAAAGTCCATTCTATCGGCCATGAAATCGTATGATGTGCCATCGGTTTCTATTGCGGTTATTCAGAACGGAAAAATCGCCTGGGCGAAAGCATATGGCATCGCAGATAAAACAACCAAAAGAGCTGCGGATACCAATACCATTTACCAGGTGGCATCCATGAGCAAATGCCTGAATGCTTTTTGTATTATGCGCCTGGTACAGGACGGTAAATTGTCGCTTGACGCGGATATGAGAAAGTATCTGCATAGCTGGACATTTCCTGATAATGAGCTGTCCAAAAATACTACGATTACTATCCGGAGTTTATTAAGCCATACGGCCGGCTTAAGTGTACATGGATTCAAAGGCTATTTGCATACGGAAACCATTCCCAGCATTAATGAAATGTTGAATGGAACCGCGCCTGCCAATAGCGGCAGGGTAGAAGCAATTTTAAAACCAGGTACAAAAATGGAGTATTCAGGCGGCGGAATACTGGTAACAAATAAAATCCTGCAAGATAATATCGCACAAAATTATGATAGCCTGCTGGAGCATTTTGTCCTGCGTCCATTGGGTATGATGAATAGTACATTTGTTCAGCTGCCAGATGAAAAGTATAGTAACTACGCTGCAGCCTATGATGAGAAGGGACAAGAAATCCCCGGGAAATACTATATCTACCCGGAAGCGTCACCAGATGGTCTTTGGGCAACAGCAACCGATTATGCCAGGTTTATCATTTCGGTACAGCATTCCCTCACCGGCAGACAACCGTCATTATTAACCAGACAGACAGTTACCACCATGCTAACGCCGGTTTTGGAAAATTCTGCACTGGGTTTCTTTATCACTTCAAAAGGAACAGAAAAATATTTTGGACACAGCGGTTCAAATATTGGTTTTAAGTCTGTGTACAATGGAAGTTTCACCAGCGGCGATGGGGTAGTGGTGCTGACCAATTCAGACAACGGGGGGAACCTGGCAGGAGAGATCGTTAAGAAAGTGGCCAGCGTTTACCATTGGAAAGATTTTTAAATATCCCTTCGGCAAACTTCAAATAAAAGCTTTTCACATACGAAATCGCCCCGTTCAGATAGTATTATCCGGCCCATTTCCTGCTTGCAAATTAGTTGTCAGCTTCTAAAACCGCAACTGGTAGCAAATGCTGAAAAGTATAACAGGCAATCCTTACTTAAACTTGTGAAAGCAGCGATGATGTTCAATAACACTTACTGTTTTACCCTGGTAAGTTTCATTTCACCCCTTTCATTTTTAATCAGAAGTTCGTCGTCATTAACAACTTCCCCGGTACTTTTGATGGTCATATCATTAAAAGTAATACTGTACGAAAATTTCTTACCATCCACCTTTCCATTTTCTATCTTGGTTTCACCAAATTGTGTTTTCCAGGTTCCTTTAAGTTCGGTTCCTTCAACCTTAAAAGTGTAATTAACTTCAAATGTACCATTCGGTGTTTCCCGGGTACCTTTCCAATTGCCGTCAATAGTGTTTTGAGCAAACGTAGTTAAACAACCAAAAACGAATAGCAGGCTAAAAAAATATTTCATATTATTTGATTTAAGTGAACCCGAATTTATGAAATGTATATGAAGCTTCCCAATATTTATATCAAAAACAAGCGGCAATTTTAAGTGGTCCCAAACTTTCCATGTGCCAGGATTTGTCTAAAGAAATGCCCAACGTTGGCATACGCTGTGCAGTCCACGAAACACAACTGCTGGAAGTCCGCACACTGGCCTTTGCGCTGTTGTATGCGCAGGGTTGTAAGTCCTTTTTATTTTTTTGGGTGATGACATGACAATGCTAAGGGAAAGCCTTTATTGATTGGTATCTTTTGCTTTTTCCTGTGCCAATTTTTTTTCTGCGTTTGCCCGTAATTCTTTTAGCCAGTTTTGAAAATCCTCCGGGGCCACAAAAGGATGGGCTTCACCCGGCTTACGTGTTTGCAGAAGACGGGCTCTTTGCAATATTTTTCCCGGATCGGGGTGATTGGTGATACTTACCTGTATGTCTTTCATTTTAATCAGGCGATCCATACTCTGCAGGTAAGCCTCAGTTTGTTGTACGCCTTCAAAATTTAATCCTACCCCGCCCAGCATAAATGCCTTATAGGTATCGCTCCCATCTTTTACCGGAAAAGACATAGACAGTACGCCCAGGGTATGACCCGGTGTGATATAGAATTTTATGGTTGTACCTCCAAGTCGCAGCGAATCACCGTCGCGGATAACCAGGTCACGGGAATCGCGTGTGAGGCGGGTATTTACATTGGCGTAGTCATTTTTTATTTTCCATTCGGCAATCTGCCAGTCGGTTTCCGTCATCCCGATACGGGCACCGGTCACTTTTTTAAGTGTATCTGCGCCTTCGCAATGATCATAGTGCCCGTGAGTACAGAGAATGTATTTAATTTGTCCGGGGTCAAATCCCAGATCTTTTACCGACTGAAGTATGTGCGCAGGGTAATTCCTGTACAGTGCATCTATCAATACCAGGCCGTCATCCGTTTGTAAGATGTATGCACTGACCCAGTCAATACCTACATAATACAGGTTGTCAAATATTTTAAAGGGAGGAACTGTTTTGGCATTATCATACTGGCCATACTGAGCGCTTACCGTTGAAAAAGCGACGAAAAAACTAATTATTGGCAGAAGTATTTTTTTCATGTATGGCAATAGATTTACACGCAAAGTATTTTTTGCGTAGATCAAAATAGATATGCGGTACCTGCAATGAATTTCCATGGCGCTGCCTGCTCAGCACCAGGGCCCCTCATTGGGAACAGACAGATATTGCAATAACGGGTACGTTCAGGTGTAAAATAAACATAACCGCCATGCTATTTTTTATCACGGTTTATCCCAGAATACATGTTGCGTTATTCCATCCCCGCCCATGCTCGCAGCAGCTGCCTTATAGTTGGCCGCGTTTGAGGCTTTCTCAGCATCAGGATAAGACATGCGTCTTACAAAGCCGCCGCCAGGGACTAAGTCGTCGTTGTACTTATTACGTAGCAAGGCCGGGTATCCGCTTCTTCTCCAGTTAGCAAAACCTTCGGGGCCGTTCGTTATAGAGCATATCCAGTACTGGGTATTAATAAGCTTAAGCGCATCAGTACTATTATAAGCAACAGCAGGCTGGAGCAGGTAGTTGTCTTTTTCTGTGTTTGATACGGCGGGGCTAAATGTGCCGGGAAATAAGTTCCAGTCATCCATAGCGGCTCTGACGCCGGCTTCATAGAATTGTTGAGCTGTAGTGCCACTGGTAATCCACCCCCTGAGTTTAGCTTCTGCCAACAATAATTGGGTTTGCGCATTAGTAATAAAAAGAGCAGGGGCAACGGTACTGACCATTACGTCGTAATTAAGCTGCGTGTAGTTTAATCCTCCGCCTTTAGGGCCTCTGGTACCCGGAGCGGTTAAAAAGGTGACCGCGTCATATCCTACCGGAAATCCATATTGGTTAGCTGTTGTGGTATCTCGTGTGGAGGAGGTAATTGTTGTAGGATTGGCATAGCTGGCCCCGATATATTTCAGCCTGGGATCAAAAGTGCTTTTTAACTGGTTAACAAAAGGCTCAGCTAAATAATAAAAATAGGGACTGATGTTCCGCTGCAGGTTAGAAAAAGTGTTGGGAACTGTACCATTATATTGAGTGACAACAACATTATCGCTGTTGGATAGAATAACACCACCTGCAAATGCTTCTTGTGCAATACTTGCAGCTTTGGCTACATCCAATTTTGAGTAGCGCATTCCTAAACGCAGCAATAAAGAGTAACCGATTTTTTTCCAATGGGCCACCTGTGCGGCGGCTGTACCGGTTGTACCACCAAAAAATAAATCACTGGATACATATTCATTTGAAGCAGACAAATCAGCCGTAGCCGTTTTAAGCTCTGTGTAAAGGTCAGCATAGATATCGGCCATTTTATCATACTTTGGAGAGCCTATATTTTCCAGGTATGCTTTTCCTGCTTCGCTGTAAGGCACATCACCGTATGTGTCAACGAGGGTCATAAACGCAAACGCTTTCCATATCCGTGCCATGTCATACAGGTTTTTGTGGGCCTGGTCAGCTTTAATAACGCTGATGATCTGTACCAAAGGTTTGATAACACCTGTGTAAGCATTCCAACGATCGTTTTCATAACCATCTATGTCCAGATTAAATTGAAACCCTGCTGTAGCGCCTGCGTTATAAGCATTTATATATTGTTGTACTATGGTTTGTTCTCCATCCCAACTGCCGGTATTGACGCCAGCAGCGCTACTATTCATATTCCGCTCTGCTCCGGTAAATAACAATCCCGGGTCAACTGATGTAATTGCATAAGGGTCCTGGTTTAATTTTTCAAACCCCTTTGTGCAGCTCACAAAGCAAAGCGCTACAGCGAGAGGGATTATAAGACAACTAATTTTTTTCATATAAGTAATTTTAAAATTTCACATTTAAGTTAAGCCCCAGAGTCCGGGTTGTTGGTTCAGTATGTTGCTCATATCCCAGGCGGCTGTCGCTGGTTGAAGCGAAAGCCTCAGGATCAACGGTAGGTATACGTTTCATTATTAGTGCTGCATTCCGGCAAAAAGCAGATAGCGTCAGCCCTTTAACAAACTTTACTTTTTTGCCCATAAAACTGGTAAGGTCATAAGTAAGTGTGATGTTTCTAAGTTTGATAAAGTCGCTGCTGAAAACAAACGGATCTCCTATATTCTGAGAACGATAATTGGCATAAAATGTTTGCGGAGCAACTGACATGGTATTCTGCGCTCCATTAGGCAGCACACCATCGAAAACAACCCCGTTGCGACCTACTAAAGATTGCTTGCCGATACCTGATCTTAAACCGTTTATTGCCGTAGACGAAAACACTTTGCCACCAAATTTACCATCAACCTGAACTAGTAAGCTCAGGTTCTTATATTGGAATGTGTTGGTAACACCACCGATCCATTTGTAGTTTGCACTACCATAACTTACTAAATTTGCTGAATGAATAAGGTTCCCCGAGCTATTTAACATTACCTGTCCTTTATCATTGCGCAGGTACGTGTAGTCTTCCAACTGGTTCATCTCTTTGCCAACTTCGTACATTAAATAACCTATAAACTCGTTTCCTGTGCCATTAAAAAAAGTAACTTGCTGAGTGGTTTGCCCCGGATTTAATGCTAATACTTTTGATATATTGTAGGATCCGTTTACAGATACATTCCAGCTAAAGTTTGACGTTTTAACAGGTGTTCCGTCAATCATAACCTCTACACCTGTGTTTTTCAACTTTGCGATGTTGACATTCTGGCCAGTATAGCCCGATGAGGATGATAAATTAATTGGCAAAATCTGATCATCGGTCCTTTTGTCGTAAACGGCGATATCGAAATTCAGACGACTATGCAAGGTCCTTAATTCCAGGCCTATTTCCTTTTCGCTAACGCTGTAAGGTATTATGTATGGATTTGGGTTGTTTCCATTACCAGCAATGTTTGCGACCGAATAGCTGCCGAAAAGCTGTGACTCGATTGCGTATGTAAGCTGGCCGCTATAGGGATTAACACCATTTACATTACCCACTTTTGCATAACTCATTCTTAATTTACCAAAATTCAACCATTTGACATTGGGCAGCAATTCAGAAAAAATGAAACTGGCGCTTGCAGATGGATAGTTGAAAGAATTTTTCGGATTAGCAACTATTGAACTTGGTGGCGTAAGCACAGAAAAATAGTCACTACGATCAGTAAGATTCAGGTAAAGGAAACTTTTATAGCCAAAATCTGCAAAAGCATATATAGAGTTTACCTGTGATCTGCTAATGGTGTAATTCTGGGTTTTGGTAATACCGTTTGGTATGCTATAAACGTTTCTCACTACAAAGTCTGTCACACTTTGGCTGGAAAAGTTATTGTTAACTGTGTACATATTGCCACCTACGCTTGCGTCGACTGTAAAATTGCCAATTTTTTGGGTAGTTCCTAACAGAAAGTCGCTATTCAGTTGTTTGTTGAAACCGGTGGAAACACTGTAACTACCCGCCCAGCCACCGGTGGCACTATTGATTGGTGCGTTAGGTGCATAATTACTTGGATTATTAGCCTCATTGTTATTGTACCCGAGGTCCGCATTTACCCGACCCTGCAGATACAACCATTTAGTGAAATCATACCTAAGGGAAACTGTACCTAACAAACGATCCCTTTTGGTATAATCGAACATTCGTCCGATAAGATAATACGGGTTAGTTAAAAGGTTATTAAAGGGGTTGGTTGACATTATAGAGCCGTCAGGATTTTCAACACTCGTTTTCAATGTCGAAATTGCAACAGTTAATGGAATGCGGTTAAGGAAGCTGGAAAAGCCGATACCCTGGGCGCCCACCAGCGGAGGATTATTATTTTCCTCGTGGGTATAGTTGATATTCGCCTGAAGTGTCAGCTTATTAGTAACCTTGCTGTTAAGTCCTAAGTTAAAAATCTTTTTATGATAGCTATTACCAGGGGAAATACCCTTAGCATCCTGGTTTGAAAAAGAAACGCGGTAGCTTGTTGTGGCATTACCGCCGGAAAGCGCTAACGTATTTACGTACGAAGTTCCGGTGTTGTAAAATTGCTTAGTGCGGTTTAAATCTGGAAGGTAAGGTCTTTTAACACCATCATACTGATAAGTAGGAACGCCGTCATATTTTTCGCCCCAGGCCAGGTTGCCGAATGATTGCGCCTGAGCCTGTGATGCAGGACGGACACCATTAGAACCGGTGCCGTATTCGGTTTGGTAATCTGAATAATCTAACGCTGTGGCAGCAGCAAAGTTTGAAGTAAATTCCACGCCAAACTTCGAATTTTTAGCACCACTTTTGGTGGTGATAATAATGGCGCCATTTGAAGCTCTTGAACCGTAAAGCGCTGCTGCTGTTGCACCTTTCAGCACGGTCATTGTCTCAATATCATCCGGATTTACCTGTTGCAGATTATCGCCCTGATCTGTGGCAGGCCCACCACCCTCGGCGCTACGTGCACCCTGATCCATGGGCAGGCCGTTAATAACAATTAAAGGGGAATTGGTCTGACCATTAAAACCCGCCTGCCCACGCAAACGAATCCGGTTACTTGCACCCGCACCAGCGGTGGGTGGAGCAATTTCCAAACCAGCTATTTTACCTTCTAAAGAAGTCATCAAGTTGGTAGTACGATTCTGGGCGATTTCTTCAACTTTTACAGTAGAGGCGGCGTAACCCAGTTTTCTTGCCTCCTTTCGTATACCCAGGGCAGTTACCACAACTTCATTCATCTCCTTTGCCTGGGTTTGTAGTACTACGTTTATCACCGTGCGGCCTCCAACCGTTTCGTTTTTTGTGCCGTACCCAACATGTTGAAACAGCAGTACTGAATTGTTTCCGGCTATTGTAATACTATAGTTACCCTCCTGGTTGGTAACAGCACCGGTTGAAGTACCTTTCTCTAAAACACTTACACCAATCAGCGCCCCACCGTTATTGTCTGTTACTTTACCTGTCACCGTCTTGGCAATAACATTGCTGCTGGTTATTGTTTTTTCCGGAAGGTTGTAAAAGGGCCCTGTTTTATTCTTATTTGTGCCGCTGGCTGCGCTTGCAGTTAAAGAACAAAAAAGTATTACGACAATACCCGTAATCGTACGTGTATATGACGATATTCTTTTCATTTTTCTCATAATTTTGATTTGAAATGTTATTATATTTTATTCATGCCACTGTCAAAATCTGTATATTTTGGCAGGAGCTTTTTTCGAAATCACACAATGCAGGGGTGGTAGGATCTTTCAATATAGCCAGGCTTTCAATATCTCCGGGTTAACATAGGAAATCGGTTAATTACAATAAGCGGCGGGTTGGTTGATCGGGCAAAGTCAACCAACCAACGCAAACGTATTTGCGTGCTGAAGCATACACCGGCATCCCGGGGACAGCTTCTCTTCCTTCAGGAGATTGGTCAATACTTATAGTTCTGTTTGGGTGACGGGTTGATCCGGTTTAACAGAGGTCGCAGAATGTCGTGATTTTATTTCCTGGTGTTTTATACGCGGCACTGTTACAATTGCGGCATCCGGTTTAAATTGCCGGTAGCCATACGCACAACAATATTATTTTTATCATTTACAGCAGTTTGCCGGGTGGTAAACCCGGTATGGCTGAAGATTGATTGGTCCTGGTTTACATCGTCAATACGAACCTGTCGTCGTTACCGGTGGTAACACTTCGGTATGCTCCCTTTGTGGTTACAGTTGCGCCGGTAAGCGGTTTATTATTTTCGCCAGACAGTAGTCCGGTTATTAGCTGACTAAATGAAGCTGAAATGAACGTGGATAGCGGGAAAAGCAAAAAGGCATGATAACCCCCCGGGGGTATTTTGAGTTTTTTCATATAGCAATTTGTTTAGGTAAAAAAATCGTTCCTGGTAGTAAATCTAGACTAACCTGATGTGACAGGCTTCCAAAAAAAAACTATGGCGAATATTATACAACCCGGTTGTAGTATTTCTTTTCTTACCCTGAAGCAACAATCGCCTTTATTTTACACTGCTGCTGAATCTATAAAAACTGTGCACCAATTGCTGCTACTATGTAAGCCTCAATGCGTTCCGGCTGACTGCAGCATCCCGGGTTAAACTTTTTTGTTCCCAATGTTAAGGGGGTATAACAGGTGTTTTTTCCATATTATGGCTGAATGATTTTGCACAAGGTTATTGGCGGCTTTTTTGTATTTCGCCGGGATGGTGTTGGGTATTTGCCGTTGCGTAATTGACAATGTATACTGTTTGCTACACAGGGACAGCCGTTTACTCAATTAAATGCTGACTGGTGGGTTCAGCTATTAATTTTACCTTTTATTCTTACGCATTCATTATGATACTGAAAAAGCTGGCGGAATGGCTGGTGGTGTTGCGCCTCATCCTGGTACACCTAACAATACTTTTACAGTAGTATATCGTTTACCAGGTGCCGTACACAGCAAACCGCAGCCCGGATTTGCCCCATTTCTGCTAAACTTTAAAATCACATATGTGTATATGAATGTGCTTACTTATTCTGCTGTTTTGTACTTATTTTGCGTATATTTCTTGCAATTTCTTTATTTTGATTCATATTGCGGCCGGAGTAATTATTTTAATAAGCGGAGGATCTTATTTTCAGCCGGATTACGGTAATACGGGCATTACCAGCCGGGCAGGTGCGCGCTTTTAAAGACTTTACTTTTACAACTATTATGGTGAGGTATATACTTTGCATGTCGGTGTTTTTATTGTTGAAAATATCTTGTGCAGCCCAGTCTTACGGTTTAAGTTTTAATAGCCACGAAACAGTATTGGAAAAAAGGACGGCCCTGGAAATTGGCCCCGGCGACTCATTGTGCTTCAACCACCGTTTTGAATTTTCTTTTGACCTGAACTTTCTGCAGAATTACCAGGTATATTTTGGATATGTGTTGCGCATAGTAAGCAATAACAATGAAAATATAGATTTAATTTACAACCAGCCAACTTCTTCTTTCCAGGTAATAGCAGGGGAGCATTTTTCCGGAATACGTTTTAATATCGACAATCTTCACCTATTTAAAGAATGGAATCATATCAGTATACAGTGCGACCTGGATAAACAGAAACTGCTATGTACGGTCAATAATAAATTAATTGGTGCAAGCAACCTGGCTATCCACGGCAATTGTTTTAAATTTTTACTGGGAGCCAATGATTTTCAAAAATTCAAGACCCGTGATCTGCCACCTATGCAGATAAAAGACATACGGATTGTGGAGAACAACCAACTTGCCTACTATTGGGCTTTAAATGAAACAGCAGGCACGGTGAGTTACGATAAAATCCATCGTAAGCAGGCCGTTATAAAAAATCCGGTGTGGATAAAAATCCAACATCAGAAATGGGAATCCGTCGGCTCTTTTACCACAAAAGGGTATGCCGGTGTTGCATTTGACGATAAACATGATAAGTTGTATATCGCAGGCTCAGATTCTATTGCAGCATACACCCTCAAAAATGGCAGCCAAATGGAATGGCTTCCGGCCAATCACCAGAACCTTTTGCTGGGTCATCAGAATATCTATGACACTTTGAGTAATAAATTATTTGACAGCTATATCGATCATAAAAAAGCGGTTTTCTTTGACTTTCAAAACGGGAAATGGGATTTTAATTTTCCATCCGGCCATGTCGATTTAACCAAATACTGGCATTCAAATAAATTCATTTCCAAAACCGATACTTCTTTGTACTTTATAGGGGGGTATGGATATTTAAGATATAATAATCTTGTACAACGATATCATTTTGCATCTCATACCTGGGAAACATTGACACCAACGGGCGATTATTTCACCCCCAGGTACCTGGCTGCCCTTGGTACAGATGCAGAGGGGAAATTTGCTTATATTTTAGGCGGATATGGCAGTCAAACCGGCGATCAGATGCTTGATCCCAAATATTATGATGACCTGTTTCGTTACGATATAAAGAAAAACGCATTTAAAAAGATTGGCAAGTTTAAGTCTTTAAATAATGCTTTCACATTTGCAAACAGTCTTATAGCAGATTCTGCCGGTTACTATGCACTGATTTTTGCAAATGATAGCTACCATTCAAGTCTCCAATTGGTCCGGGGATTTTTCAAAGATTCTGTTTTGCATCAACTGGGAAATGCAATTCCCTATAATTTTCATGATGTACAGTCTTTTGCTGATTTGTATTATTCTTCCCAAAGCAATAAGTTGATTGCCGTAACCTTGTTTTATAGTCCCGAAGACGTCAAAGAGCAAAAAACGGAGGTAAAAATATACTTCCTTAATTTTCCGCCAGAGCCGCCAGACAGCCAGGCCGGGATTGCCGTAGAACCAGTGAGCCAAAGGCGGTGGTGGTGGTTATTGCCGGCAATAGTAATAGTAACAGGTTTTATCTTGCTGATAAGGAAAAAATGGCGGGTGGCCAAACCCGCTATCCCAACTTATATTCCGGCGGTACAAAATGAAACCCTGCCGGTAGCCCATGGGCCTGCAATACAATTGTCTAAACCACAAAATCCTCCGCGATCCAGTATTTATCTTTTTGGCCAGTTCCAGGTGTATGACAGGGAATGCAATGACATCACGCGGTTGTTTACGCCCTTATTGAAGGAATTATTTCTTATTCTGGCTATTTATACCATTAGAAACGGCCGCGGAATTTCTTCAGAGGCGCTGAACGAACTATTGTGGCACAACAAATCCGAAAAAGACGCAAATAACAACCGCTCTGTCAATATCGTTAAATTAAAAATCATCCTGGAAAAAATTGGAAACTGCACTATCGACAGCAAATCAGGTTACACAAGGCTGCTGCTGGAAGGAAGTGAAATGTATATTGACTATAAAGAATATATTTCGCTGTCACTTGCCCCGGCGGAGCAAGAAAGAGTCAGCCGGCCATTGTTGCTCAATATTATAAAAAGAGGGGCATTTCTGGCGCAAACAGAGTATGGCTGGCTTGACGATATTAAATCTGAAATAGCCAATTTTGTAATTAATAGTTGTTTGGGTTTAATAAGAAGCCTTGAGCTATCCAAAGACTCCGAATTTATAATAGAGTTAACCAGTTACATATTCTGTTTCGATAAGCTCAACGAAGATGCGCTGATTTATAAATGTAAATGCCTGATTTTCCTTAAACGTCTTACCCAGGCCAATACCACTTATCAAAAATTTATCAAAGAATACAAAGATATTTACGGTGAAGATTTTGGTAAGCCATTTCAGCATATTATTAACTAGCGCCATTTTGCCGCGGTTCCATCCCGTTAGAAACATACAGGCAAGGGCGAAAGCCGCTGGCATACTTTTATAACCTCAAGCCATCTGCCATTGTTATCCCAGGGTTGTCCGCCTTTATTTGGATTAGCCTTGCAATTTGGATAAAAGCAATCAATCCGGTTGTTTAGCCCGGTCTTCCAGCCTTGTAACGCTGACCATGCGTGCAGCACTAAGGTAATTTTCCTTCCCCATTAATTTTTTTCTGATTAATAAGGGCAGTTAAGAGAATATTAGTATTCTATTAATGGTCATTTTCTTAATTGCATCATCAAATATTGATAGTATACAGGCATACATAACATAATGAGGATGCCTGGGTAATACGAAAGATGCGTGATGGGGTATTATAAATAACAACAAATACATTCCGGTTTTTAATGGCTTGTTTTTGAAAATATTTAAAGGATTGACCATCCCGCAACTCAAATGCGGGCAGTAATTGAAGCTATATGAAAATAAAATTCAGCGTGAGACACAAAGCTGCGGCTTATCAGAAATTAATGACGGCGATTGTAAGTGTTGCGATTCCATTTGTTTCCTTTTCTGTACATGCCCAGACAATGGTATCGGAAGGCGCTAAAAGGGATAACCTGTCATACATAGACCCAAGAATCGGTAACGTGGCACAACTGCTGCAGCCTACACGGCCCACGGTACAGCTTCCGAACCAGATGATGCGAATGTATCCGAACCGGACCGACTTCATTGATGACCAGATTGATGGCTTTCCGTTGATGATAGTCTCCCACAGGTTGGGCGATGTTTTTTGTATAAGGCCCCTGTGCTCAGCCGTGGTGGATGCAGGAAGCTGGAAAGGTAAACAGGCCTATGATCACGACCTGGAAGTAGTAAGGCCCTGGTATTACTCCACCTATCTGATAGATGATGAGGCCACCGTTGAATTTGTGCCAGGAAAGAAGACAGGTATTTACCGGTTTTCTTTCCCTACAAAAGGCGTGGATAAAACCTTACTTTTTAATACCACTAACAATGGCATCGGCGATTTTCATTTTACCTCCCCCGAAGAGATATCCGGTACGGAAACTTATCACGATGATATTAAAGTGTATATGTATGGGAAATTTAGCGCGTCCGGAAGCCCGGGTGTTTTAAAGGACAATATTTTAACTGCGTCAAATGATATTTCGGGGAAGGATATTAGGGCTTACATCCGTTTCGCCAAAGGCGGCCCTGCCACCATTGAATTTAAGTACGCTGTTTCTTTTATCAGTGCCGGGCAGGCAAAAAAGAATTTTGAGGCTGAACTGATGGGCACCACATTTGAAAATCTGAAGGATGCCGCCCAGGCTGCATGGGGGAAAGTAATGCAGCAGGTACAGGTGCAGGGCGGCACAGATGCGCAAAAGCGTTCCTTCTATTCTGCCCTCTACAGGTGTTACGAGAGAATGGTAGACATTACAGAAGATGGTAAATATTACAGTGGTTTTGATAAAAAAATCCACACCACTGCAAGACCATTTTATGTAGATGATTGGACCTGGGACACTTATCTGGCGCACCACCCTTTGCGGACCATACTCAACCCGGCACAGGAAGAAGACATGCTTAATTCCTATGTATCCATGTACGAGCAAAGCGGATGGATGCCTACTTTCCCTGTGCTTTTTGGCGACCATGCCTGTATGAACGGCTTTCACTCTTCCATCATGTTTCTGGATGGATACCGTAAGGGACTAAGGAATTTTGATGTGGCAAAGGCCTATGAGGGTATGTATAAAAACAGTACACAGGCCACCATGCTTCCCTGGCGGAACGGCCCTAAGACCGAACTTGATGAGGTATACCTTTCCAGAGGATTCTTTCCGGCATTAAAGCCAGGCGAAACCGAGACCAATGCCACCGTAAACTCATTTGAAAAGCGACAGGCAGTAGCTGTTACCCTGGGCGGCAGCTATGATGACTGGGCTGTGGCGCAAATGGCAAAGGAATTAGGTAAACAACCTGATTATATAACATTTTCCCGGCGCGCCTCCAACTATAAAAATTTATGGAACAGCAAGGCACAAATGTTTTTGCCTAAGGACGCACAGGGGAACTGGATAAATATAGACCCCAGGTTCGACGGCGGCCCGGGTGGCCGGGACTATTATGATGAGAACAACGGCTGGACATACCTGTGGCAGGTACAGCAGGATATAAACGGCCTGGTTGATTTAATGGGGGGAAAACCCGGTTTTGAAAACAAGCTCGACCAACTTTTCCGTGAGCCGCTGGGCAGAAGCAAGCATGATATGTGGTACAAGTTTCCCGATGCGACAGGTTTGGTAGGTCAATACTCTATGGGCAATGAGCCCAGTTTTCATATACCATACTTATACAATTTTACAGCAAGCCCCTGGAAAACACAAAAGCGGGTGAGGTTTCTGCTGGACCTATGGTTTAAAGACAATGTATTTGGCATTCCGGGCGATGAGGATGGCGGCGGCATGTCTGCCTTCGTGGTATTCTCATCATTGGGTTTTTACCCGGTTACACCCGGTCTTCCTATGTACACCATTGGCAGCCCGGTATTTGAAAAGTCAACCATCAGCCTTTCCGGAGGAAAACAGTTTACTGTAATTGCTGATGGGTGTTCGGTAGTAAACAAATATATACAAAGCGCCGATTTTAATGGTGCCACATTGGACAGCCCGTGGTTTACCCATGAACAGTTGGCCGCTGGTGGCACCCTGCATTTAAAAATGGGACCAAAGCCTAATAAAACCTGGGGTACCGGGGCAAACATGTCGGGGATGACAGACAAATAATAATTGTTCAATATGTTTTTTTAAAAATATATTGAAAATGAGAAAATTAATATTGTATTAGTAGATTTTTAACCCCCCTGTTAATACTCCAAAGATAGTTTAGCACCTGATTCTCCATTTGAAATACAACTATTGCCGGATAATTTCCAACAATAGTTTTGGAACACTTGTCCACTTCTAAAACTAACATGATATGCTGCCAGAGAAAAGATCAGGGCGCTGCTTTCGTCCCCCCTGAGCGCACAAATCCCAATTGTACATTATTGCTATTTTATTCTTGCCAAAAAACTTCTACGATCAACTTGCAAAACCTGATTGCATATGAACAAAATAAACTATCTGCTTTTATTGATTTTCTTAATTCCCATCAGTCTTTTTGCCCAGACCACTCAGTTGCGCGGGGTAGTAAGAGATTCAGCTTCCGGAAATCCTCTTAGTGGTGTTTCGGTTGAACTGAGAAGCGCAAAGGGAAAAGTTGCCGGGGCTACTACCAATAAAAATGGTGAATACAATCTCCAGTCAGCTACACCTGCCACCACGATTGTTTTTTCTCATACGGGTATGGGAACTGTCGAAGAGAATATTGGTGGCCGGAACGATATTAGTATTTCGCTGGCACCCACTGCGGCCAGTCTTTCAGATGTGGTGGTAGTAGGTTATACCTCGCAGAAAAAAGAAACGCTCACCGGTGCGGTTTCGGCTATTAAGGGATCAGATATGGTTCGGACCAGAAACGAGAATGTTCTCAACACGTTGACCGGTAAATTGCCGGGTGTTCGTGTATCTCAGAAAAGTTCCAGGCCGGGTGCTTACGACGCAACGATTGATATTCGTGGTATGGGAGCGGGGAACCCACCGGTACCACCGCTTTTTGTAATTGATGGAGTCGTTCGCGATAAAGATTACTTCGCCCGTATGAGCGCCGAAGAAATTGAAAGCGTCTCTGTTCTTAAAGACGGTGCTGCAGCGGTGTATGGTTTGCGTGCAGGTAACGGCGTTATCCTGGTTACTACTAAGACCGGCAAATCTCAGGGCGGCAAAGTGGATATTACTTTTAACTCCGCTTTTTCAATCCAGCAATATCTCTATGTTCCGGAATCGGTGAATGCACAAGACTATATGACATTGAGAAATGAACAGAACTGGCAGGATTTCAATGGAAATTACCTGGTTCGCAGGAATCCGATATTTACCAATGCGCAATTTCAGCCTTACCTGGATGGATCAAAACAGTCGTATAACTGGATGGACCAGGTGTTTAGAAAAAATACCCCCCAGTATGATAATAGTCTGAGTGTAAGTGGCGGTAGTGATAAAATACGTTACTACTTTAACCTGGATTACACAAAACAGGAAGGTGCTTATAAAAGCGGCGATTTGAAGTCGGAGCGTTGGGCCCTGCGCAGCAATGTGGATGCCCAGATTACAAAAAGGCTGAAAGCAAGGGTTCAGATTGGAACTATATTAACAAACACCCAAGAGCCAAATGGATCGGGCTGGACCACTTATAAGGCCGCATGGCTAACACGCCCGGACGCACCTTACTATGCTAATAATAATCCGGCTTACCCTAATGGAGATAATTCTGTATTGTATGATCAAAACAACATGATCGTACAAACAAACGCTGCCCTGGTTGGGTTAAATACAAACAGAGACAAAAGATACAACGGAACCCTGCGACTGGAGTATGAAGTTCCGTGGATAAAAGGCCTGTCAGCAAAAGGGCTGTATGATTATTCCATGCGTCTTCCTGATTATAATAATTACCACCGTGCTTATAATTTGTACCGGTATAATCCAGCAGATAGCAGTTATACAACGATACCAAGGGCTACGCCTTCAACTATAGAAAAAGGTACGTCTTTGTATTACGACAGAACCATGCAGGCTGGGTTATACTATACTAATTCCTTTAAAAGGCATAATGTAAACAGCTTCCTTGTTTATGAGCAGACTTATAACCAATTCGATGGTTTCAGTGCCTATCGTGAAATCATGGTTGAATCTCAATACCTGTTTGCAGGCGAAGACAATCGTCAGCGTGCTACAGGACAAACTCCCTGGGACCGTGCAACCAAATCTTTGATAGGATCGGTAAACTATGACTTTGACAAAAAATACCTGCTGGATTTCAAGTTCCGGCGCGATGGATCTTCCCGCTTTCCGGATGGCAAACGTTTTGGTTTCTTTCCGGCAGTATCGGCCGGCTGGCGTTTGAGCGAAGAAGGATTTATCAAACACAATATTAATTTCATTTCAGAATTGAAACTAAGGGCGTCTTATGGAGAAATGGGCGATGACGGTTCAGCAGGTAACTATCCTCCATCTACCGGATATGTTCTTGACCCAAACAACGTGGGTTGGTACTTCGGCAATCCGCCGGTGCTGAATGGAGGTGTTACTGCTTCAGCCATTCCGAACCCCAATCTAACCTGGTATAAAATTAAAAGTTATAATGCCGGTCTTGATTTTGGACTCCTGAACAATAAGATTACGGGTACCATTGAAATATACAGAAGAGATCGTGCAGGATTGCTGGCAACAAGCACTAATGTTATTCCGGGAACAGTAGGCGCTAACTTACCCCAGGAGAATCTCAATGGCGACCGGAATTTTGGTTATGAATTATCGGTGGCTTACAAAAACAGGTATAAAGGACTGTCTTATTATGTATCCGGTCAGATTTCTGCTACTAAATATATGCGGACAAACTGGCTTGAGACTCCTGCCAGTAACTCTTATGACAAATGGAGAAACCGCACTGGCAACCGTTACCAGAATATCTGGTGGGGAAATGAGTCAGCCGGCATGTTCACTACATATGATCAAATCCGGAACTCCTCGCTCCCGGTGGGGCAGGGTACATTACCCGGTGACTGGTATTTGCAAGACTGGAATGGTGATGGTGTGGTTGATGGAAACGACGACCATCCGATTGCTACAACGGGTCTTCCCGTATTTAACTATGGGATCTCATTTGGCGGAACCTGGAAAAATTTTGATTTGGCGATGGATTGGCAGGGTGCATATGGCGTTTATGTACAGTATTCTGAAGTACTTACCGAAGCATTGGCTTTTGGAGGACAAAATACACTGACATGGTTTATGAATCGCTGGCACCCGGAAGATCCGAATGCCGATCTTTTCAACCCGAATACAAAATGGGTAGCCGGGTATTATCCGGCAACAGGCCACGACGGGCGCAGAACAGGTACTAACGGCGTAATGAACGCATCCTATATACGTCTGAAAACACTTGAATTGGGCTATACCTTCAATTTTAAACCGCTAACAAAGGCAGGAATTAAAGACTTAAGATTATTCCTGAGCGGGTATAATTTATTGACTTTTACTCCGCTTAAAAATGTAGATCCTGAGCGCCCTGGTATTAATAATGGCGGTGCTTCTACAAGTAGTATCGATTTTTATAATGACCCGATTACGAGGACCTATACTGTCGGCCTGAAACTTAAATTCTAAAAAACATTACGAACAAGTATATTATGAAAAGACATGTTCTATTATATACGGCGCTTTTGGCAATGAACTTTTATGCCTGTCAAAAGTTGGACCTGCAGCCCAAAGGCATACTGGGGCAACCCGAACTTTTTGGTAACGAGTTTGGCGTAAAGAAATATTTTACCGGCATTTACAATTACCTCCCCATCGAAGATTTCAACTATTATGGAAATAATAATCCTAACGGCGGTAACGCATTCCGCCCGGATAACTATTGGGAAGCAGGCAAAAACAGCCAGGGAAACTGCAGTGGTGAGTTCTTTAATACATGGCAGGGAGTTAATAATGGTGGCTTTGGTTACTGGCCTTATGACCGCATCCGCGACGTGAACATTTTTATTCAGGATTTTCCCACCTATAAAAGCAAGTTTTCAGTCACAACGTATAATGCTTTGCTGGGAGAAGCTTATTTCTTACGTGCATACTTTTATTTTGGACTGACAAAGCGTTATGGCGGCGTTCCCATTGTAAAAACAGTACAGAACCCGTTAGCGTCCAGGGATTCGCTGCAGGTTCCCCGCAACACAGAGTATGACACATGGAAATTCATTCATGATGACCTGCAATTCGCTATTAACAATATGCCGGCAACCAGTGAACGGGGGCGTGCTAACAAATATGTAGCCGCTGCGCTCATGTCACGTGCGATGCTTTATGCTGGCTCTGTTGCTAAATACACCACCTACCTGAATTATGGATCAGACAAGGCTTACGCGGCCGGTTTGGCAGGTATTGATCAGGGCAAGGCAAATGAATTTTTTCAATATGCTGTGGATGCAGGTAAAATTGTTGAAGCCGGTCCCTATGCGTTGTATACGAAAGACTATCCTGATAAAGCATTAAATTTTGCCGACTTGTTTTTAGACATAGCTTCACCTGAAAACATATTCGTAAAAGATTATGATCAAACTGTTCCCGGCAATACGCGTCTGCGTCACACCTATGATGCCCTTATGAGTCCTCAGCCGGATTTTGTATCATTTGTAGGCGCTGAAAGTTATCCGCCTTTCGATTTTATGGAGTTGTATGACATGACCGCCTATGTAAATCCTGATGGAACGCCGGTTCGTTTTACCAACAGAAGCGATATCAGGACTGATATGGAACCACGCATGAAAGGTACCATGTATTTTGATGGCGATGTTTTAAGAGGTAAAACATTCAGCATTCAAAAGGGCATCTACCGTACTTATACCGGAACTGCAGCAGATGCGCAGGGTGGTAGTAACGGAGCTCCTATCAACAGTGGCGGCAACCGTATTTTAGGTGGAAGAGGCTGGACTACCGCAATCAATGGTGTTACCTTAAATATCACAGGAGCTCATGGCAATTTCGATGACCAGGGTGGAGAAAATAATGGATGGGGCGCGGCGTTCGTGCGCAAATATATTAACCCTGCTATGACGCCTGCTGAATGCAAAGATTATGGCAGCGGCACGCCCTGGATTGTATTCCGTTTGGGTGAAATTTACCTGAATACCGCGGAAGCGCTTTATGAATTAGGCAAAAGAGATGAGGCGTTCGACAACTATATCAAAAAGATTCGCGATCGCGCAGGAGCTAAGGTTGCAAGACCAGCTACTGATGTAACAATGACAAATATTGGTACGATAAACAAAGCGAATTATCCTTACCAGATTGAAAAGTCACTGCAATTTATCCGCGACGAGCGCGAGCGTGAACTGTACGGCGAAAATCATTGGTGGTGGGATCTTCGCAGATGGAGAACCGCTGACCAGGTGTTAAACAATTTTCGTCCCAGGGTGCTTAGCTGCTATTTTGTTGCAAACGAAGGAAAATATATTTACCTGGATGAAACAAACAGGCTTAACAGAACCTGGACAGCCGCCAGGACATGTTTTTACGAACCAATACCCGGGGGCGAAATTGGAAAGAACAACAAGCTTTTGCCTAACAACCCCCTGTATTAAAAAATGATTATTAAAATTATGAAGAAGATAACCTATATACTTTTAGGGATGACAATCCTGGGACTTTCATCCTGTTATAAGAAAGATAACTGGGCAGCGCCTGATGCGCGGGTTTACGGAAATATAATTGATTTTTACACCAAGAAGGCGCTGCTAACTTCTCAGAACGACTGGAGTATTCGTATTTGGGAAAGATCCTGGACAGAATCTGTTCCTGTTAACCAAAACATCCCGGTGAAACAGGACGGAACCTATAACAATAACAAGTTGTTTGCGGGAACCTACGATATGCTGCCTTATGGCGGGCCTTTCTGGCCGGTAGTTGATACTGCAAAAAATGTAGTGTACACTAAGGATGGTGTTCAACAAGACTTTACAGTGACCCCTTATTTGCAGGTAGTTGATCTAACCACTTCAGTAGTGGGTACAGACCTGACCCTTACATGTCATTTGAAGGCTCCAAAACGCGCAGGGCTTCCCAATATAGTAGAAGTTAAGCCTTTCATAAGTTTGACCGACTTTGTTGGTGAATCCAACTACATTAATATCGCTGAGTATAACAACAGAAGAATCCAGATCAATAAGTCATGGATGGATGAAAACGGCGATGTTGACACAAGCAAGCTTTATACCATCGGGCCATTGCCATTAAAATCAGGCTATACTTATAATGTACGCGTGGGCGCTAACGTAAATGATGCCTACAGAAAGTATAACTATTCAGAGGTTAAACAGGTTATTGTACCGTGAATTTTCAAAATTGAAATCATATACAACATGAAGGACGTCTCATGTTTATGAGGCGCCCTTTTCAATCTTACCATTTTATGTGGATAGAACAGGAAACCAGCAGTTAAATAGAGCTGGCCTTGCCTGTAACCTGAGCGATAAACGATTTTAAGTTGTATCAGCAAGTCAACTGTGAAATCACTCACAATGAAATCTGTAAACAGTATCAAACCTGGCTTCCTTTATAGAATCTGTTCAAATGCATTTTCATGGCTTTGAATTTGATGAACGCTGCGGGAAGTAATCCGCTTACTTTAAAAAATAAACCTGGGGCATGTTTACGGGGCCTTTGAAACTGTATTTGAAACAATAATTAATTTAAAAGCAATGAAGAGCTTATTGCATTTTTGCAAACTGGTAATGATTTTACTTGCAGGAGCTATCGGATTGATCGCAGTCTCCTGTAAGGTTCAGAAAACTTCTAAACGGGCAATTGAAACTGCGCCTGTAGTGATCGCAGAAAATCCTATTATAAGAGATATGTACACGGCAGACCCCTCTGCGCATGTGTGGAAAGACGGGCGGTTATACGTTTACGCATCCCATGATATCGCACCACCGCGCGGATGCGATTTGATGGATCAATACCATGTTTTCTCAACAAGTGATATGGTTAACTGGACAGATCATGGTGAAATACTGAGGGCAAGCCAGGTCCCCTGGGGTAAGCCACTTTCAAAGGATGCAAAATTCATGTGGGCGCCCGATTGTGCGTACAAAAACGGCAAATATTATTTTTACTTCCCCCATCCCAGCCAGGATTCCTGGAATGGAAACTGGAAAATAGGAATAGCGGTAAGTGATAAGCCTGCATCTGGTTTTGTTGTATTGGATCATTGGTTGAAAGGCCTGCCCGACAAGGGTGAGATTGATCCCTGTGTTTTTGTAGACGATGACGGACAAGCTTATTTTTATTATGGTGGCGGCGGCAAAAGTTATGGAGCCAAACTTAAAGACAATATGATTGAGTTGGATGGTGAATTACAGCGAATGACAGGATTGGAAGATTTTCATGAAGCAACATGGGTACATAAGAAAGATGGCGTTTATTATCTTTCTTACTCCGATAATCATGATGAGAACAGGGACAAGGAAGGCGTGAAAGGCGATAACAGGATGCGCTATGCTACCAGCAGCAGTCCGCTGGGCCCATGGAAATACCAGGGAATATATATGGATCCAACCGACAGTTATACCAACCATGGATCGATCGTGCAATTTAAGGGGCAATGGTATTCATTTTATCATAACAGCGGGCTTTCCAGGAAAAATGGAGAACATAATGACTGGTTGCGTTCAGTTGCTGTTGATAAATTGTATTACAACACCGATGGCACCATTCAAAAAGTTGTTCAGACAGGGTTAGGTAAATAATTAAATTTTTTGAGCCGCATTGGCAAATAAATGAATGGAAAAAACACATAACAGTGGAATAAAATAACGTAACTATGAGAAGGGTAAATACCAGCATTACAAAAACGGTTTCAAAGTTGGGTAAAATGCCTGTGATTGTCATTACAGCAATGTTTATTGCAAACACTGCTAATGCGCAGCAAGGGGCGAATATGCAACCTGCCATCCGGCAAAGCATAAAAACTGTTTATCCCACAAAAGATTGGGTGATAGCTGACTTTGTAGTGACCGATCCTAGATTTGGCGCAAAGGCCCGGCCGGGGTTTGATAACAGGGCAGCTTTCCAGGCTGCTATTGATGCTGCATACAACAACGGCGGAGGTGTAGTGTATATTCCGGCGGGCAATTATGAGTTCCGCAGCCAGCAAACCGCCACCAGGAAGGTGAGGGTTCGCCAGGGCACTGAGCAAATAATGAAAGATTTCAATTACCAGTATGTGCTGAATCTCCCGTCTGGTGTGCAGCTCCGCGGCGACTGGGCGGATCCTGCATTAAACAAAGGGAAAGTTCTTGGAACCATTCTTGAAGTGCGCGTTGGCAAAAACGCACCCAATTATAACGGAACCGTTGAAAGTTGGTGGAACGACGCGCAGGCTGACAACGCACTGCGCACTACCTATACCAGTATAGCCGACCGGTTTATAGATATGAATTCGGGAACCGGTGTCACGAACCTGTCAATTTGGTATCCTGAACAGCAAATCGATGACGTAAAACCCTATCCATGGACGTTATTTCAGCCCAGCGGTGATTGTGCGACGATTGAAAACCTGACCCTGGTAAACGCCTATAACGGTTTCTATTCTGCTCCCAGCGAACTTCATTATATTTTAAACAGTTACATGACCGCCCTCCACACCGGAATTGAAGTTCATGTATGCACCGATATCGGGCGTATTGAGAATGTTAAAATAGATCCAACATACTGGGCAAACTCAGGGCTTCCCGGTTCACCCTCCCTGGCAAAAGTGGCGGGGTACACGAAAACGAACGCTACAGGATTCAATATGCACCGATCAGATTGGGAATATGTGTCTAACCTGTATGTATCCGATTATAAAACAGGTATGTGGGTTGGCAGAGAACCCGGTTACTTTGACACCCCCAATGCTCAGTTTTACGAAATTCATATCAAAAATTGCGAAACCGGCATATATGTCCAGGCCGTCAACCCATATGGCTTGCTTATTTCCAACTCTACATTCGGAGCTGAAAAAAATGGCAGGGCCGTATATTTTTATAATGATTTCAAAACTTCCGTCCAGTTCAATGGTGTAGATTTCACCGGACCTGTTGTTAGCGATGGCAGCGATGGTGTAATATCCTTTGAAAGCTGCACATTTAGCAACTACGGCGACTATGCGCTTAAAATAAACAACGGTAATGTATTGCTTACCCAGAGTGAATTTAAAAAACCTGCCGGTCATGTGTTGCTGGGTGCAGATGTGAATACGCTCAAATCGGTGAACTCAGGTTATAACGGCAGATTGGAAATCAAAAATGACAGTAAATCCGCTAAAGTCGAGATCAAAAGCGGCAAGGAATATTTGTTTGATCCGATTCCAAAAAACGTAGTAACCAACATTAAAGTACACCCGAAACCGGCGTCCGGGAAAGTGTTGAAAGTTGATCTGCCCAGAGCAACGGGTTTTAATAACGAACAACCGGCAGAAGATGTATCGGCACAATTGCAAACAGCACTTAATGAAATGAAGGCTGCCGGCGGCGGTACAGTATACCTGCCGGGTGGAAGATATTTGGTGAATAATCCTATTAAAGTTCCTTCGGGCGTTGAACTAAGAGGAACCTGGGATGTGCAGCACCATACACAGAGTGGTGGTGCTGGAATATTTACCACTTATGCGGGCGGTGCAGCCGGAGAAAATGGCCCCCCGCTGATACAACTGGCGGAAGGTGCAGGTATCAGGGGATTTACCATCGTGCAGCTGAATATAGCTACGGACGGTTATAGCGCTATGAATCCCAGAAAGACTCCGTTCCTTGTACAGGGGCAAGGCCCAAACGTATATATTGTTAATTTAACAGTGGGGGGCGGTGATAAAGGAATAGACCTTGCTTCATACAACACCAGCGGACACTATGTTGATTATTTTGCCGGCGTGCTTGCCAGAGCGGGTATTTGGGTAGGCGGAGGTGCTGAAGGCGGATTTATCCGGAACATGCAACTCAATCCGCATTACGGTTCACGGCTTCCACAGGGAGGGCAGGGATATCCGATGATATCTTTGACACGTTTCATACAATCAAATTGCAGCGCGCTTAAATTCGCCGACATAAAAAACCAGACGATTTTCAACAATTTCGTTTACGGGTCATTCTATGGAATTCATTTCCTGAAAGATACAATAACCGGTAAGAACCCCGGAGAAATGACGGTCATTGGTCATGGTTCAGACGGATGCTCGTATTCTTTATTTGTAGAAGATGCCGGCAAAAACACCAAATTAATCGCGATTAACTCTGAATTGGTGAATACGCGAACAGCAGAACCTGTCAGATCATATGTTCTTATGGGTGGCGAAGCCAATACCAACAAAGTTCACCCTGATGCTGCACTTATCCTGTACAACAGTGCATTTTGGGGCAGCCCTACCATTGGGGCTATCATAAATAGCGGTACAGTGCGTTTTCAACAGGCAAATTTCCAACGGTCTGGCGCTCCCGCCATCGACAACAGAGGTGGAAAAGCGCATGTGTATTCTTCTTATTTCGCACAAAAAATGCAGGGAGAGGCTACCGGGGATAACGTATATACCAGGCTGCACGCTACCAGTGTCTCAACCGAGCTGACCAATAACTATTACATCTCCGGGTTTAGCGAAAATAACGCGAAGCCGGGCAAGATATACGGGTCTGATATTGTTCCTATTAAGCAGTGAAATGCGCAGTAAAACTTTTTGTGCAGTAATTAAATCTGCGGCCGCTGCAGAGAACCGGCTATCAGCGCGCCTTTATCACTTATCATATCACTGCAATGGCTGATAAAATCAATAGAATGAGGCAGGTTTTTTGAGTAGACAAATGATAAAATATATTGCGCGCGCCTGGCACAAGTATTGAATCTGACTTTCTGTAATGGGTACTTGCTGTTTCACTGATTTTGTCTATCTTTTAGAAAATTATTGTCTATTACCCGCCCTCTGTTACCATACACCATATTGTTTGTCGGCCTGTTCATGGCTGTTGCGGGCAAAGCGCAAAAAGCAAATGCAGATTCTCTGCGTATGGCCGAATTGTTAAGCCGCGCGGATGTTTTAACGCAGCATGCCCGCTACGATTCTGCCATCGCCGTTGCCAAAGAAGCACTTCATATTTCCGCCACTGCAAAAAGCAAAACAGGAGAAGCAGCATCTTATGACAGGCTTTCGGAAGTAATGCTGGCAACCGGCAAATGGACCGACCTGCAAAAAAGTGATTCTATCGCCTTCTCATTAATCACACAATTAAAAGACACTGTTTTGTATATGAATTACTGGAACCGATCTGGTATCTGGTGTACAGAACAGGGCCGGTATAGCGATGCGGAAAAGAACTTTAACCTGGCGCTTACCTACGGCCTGGAAAAACAGCAAACCCAAAAAACGGCGGAAGTGTACAACAATCTTGCTTCCATGTACCTGGCCAAAGCCGAAAAAGAAAAAGCCAGTGAATGGTTTTTTAAAGCACTTCGTCTCTATGAAAAAAAGGGCAATGAAAAAGGCCAGGGAGAAACCTACAGCAATATCTCTTCCGTATTTTATTTAATGGGCAAGACCGATGATGCAGTGGAATACCAGAAAAAAAGCATCGCCATCAGGGAGCGCCTGAACGATTTGCCCGGGCTTGCCATCACTAATGTAAACATCGGCCAGTTATATATTTTAAAAGGCGATTTTGCGCAGGCATTGCCGCACCTGCAGCAATCAGTGAAATATGCAGACCAGATCAATAACCCCAAAATACAGGCCGGTGCTTACTCCGGCATGTCTGCCTATTACAATCGCACCAAAGATTTTAAAGCAGCCTTGGTATGGCAGTCGAAAGCCATCACGCTTTTTGAGCAAACTGACAATGTGCAATTGTTATCCAGGTTGTATGTAGCTGCCGGTAACCTGGCCAGTACAACGGGCGATTCTGTAGCTTCCGTAAATTATTATACCCGGGCGCTGGCTTTGGCTACCCGGCTGGGCAACAAGGAAAACATTGGTAATGCCTATGAGAAGTTAAGCGTCTTTTACGCTTCGCACGATGATTTCAGAAATGCCTACGACAATTACAAAAAATTTATTGGCTTCCGCGATACCATCGCCGCCACCAGTACCACGGCAAAGATTGAAGAAATAAAAACCCGCTACGAAACAGAAAAAAAAGACAATGAAATAAGCCGGCTGAATACAGATCAAAGAATAAAAGAACTGCAGATTGAAAAACAGCAGGCCCTGCTGCAGGGCAACAAAGCTGAAGCGGAAAAAAAGCAAAATGAAATTGAGCTGTTGTCAAAAGAAAAAGAATTGCAGGATCTGAAAATAAAACAGCAGGGCGAATCGCTGGAGAAACAATTGCTGCTGGCAAAAACGGGGCAACAACAGCTGCAACTGGCAGAAAAGGAAAAAGCGTTGCGCGAAAAAGAACTGCAAAACCAGAAACAGGTACGCAATCTCCTGCTGGCAGGCATTGGATTGGTCATATTACTGGGCGCAATACTTTTTAACCGTTACCAGCTTAAGAAGAAAATAGAACAACAAAAAGGTATGCTTGACATGCGCAACAGCATCAGCCAGGATCTGCACGATGATATTGGCGCTTCATTAAGCAATATCAATATACTGAACGAACTGGCAAAACGCAACCTGCACCACCCGGAAAAATCAAAGAATTACCTGGCAAAGGCCTCAGAAGATATTCAGCGCATCAGCGAATCATTGTCTGATATTGTTTGGAACATCAATCCAAAATACGATGACGCAGAAAGTTTGTTCATCCGCATGAAAAGATATGGCGCTGACATGTTTGATGGCAAAAACATCTGCGGACAGTTTGAATTGCCGCCCCCCGGCACAGCATTAAATATGAGCATGACCCAAAGAAGAGATCTCTATCTTATATACAAAGAAGCAGTGAATAACCTGGTAAAATATTCAAACGCAAAAAACGCGGTGGTAAAAATTACTACAGATAACAGCAGCGTTTCGATGCTGGTAAAGGATGATGGAAAAGGTTTTGATGAGGGTGTGGGCAAAGCCGGTAACGGACTACGGAATATGCGGCAGCGGGCAATAGCTTCGGGAGCAGATATCGCGATTAAATCGGTTCCGGGCCACGGTACCGAAATATTGCTGGAACTCAGGCATGCCTGAGACCTGCGGGCGTGGCGTGTTACCCGAATAGGTAATATTTTTTTCCAAACAAAGTGATTAGTTTTATCGCTATGGCTTACCAGTTAATCATATTTGAAGACAATACAAGGCTGCGTCAGTCGCTGGAGATTTTACTCAACGATGAAATCAATTTCCAGGTAGTTGCGGCTTTCCCGGATTGTGATAAAGCCGACAGCCAGGTCGTGGCTTTAAACGCCGACCTGGTGGTGATGGATATCGATATGCCTGGCATTGGCGGTGTGGAAGGTGTCAAAAGAATAAAGGATAAAAGGCCCGGCGTAAAAGTGGTAATGCATACCGTATTTGATGATGACAGCCGCATTTTTGATTCTATCTGTGCCGGCGCAGATGGCTACTTATTAAAGAATACTTCTCCTTTGCAACTGGTGAACGCGTTGCAGGATGTTATGCAGGGCGGTGCACCCATGAGCCCCTTTGTAGCGCAAAAAGTGTTTCAGCATTTTCGCCAGGTGAAAACAGATTCAGCACAATTCAATCTTACACCAAGAGAAAAAGATGTGCTGGAACTGCTGGTAAAAGGCAATTCCTATAAAATGATCGCCGGTAAAATGGAAATAGGTCTCGATACCGTTAAAAAACACCTGCAAAATGTTTACCATAAACTGCATGTAAACTGCGGTACCGAAGCCGTTGCAAAAGCGCTCCGCCATAAGATCGTCAATCCTGATTAAAGCAATCCCCCCGATTGTGTAATTGTTCTGTGTTTGTTTTATCGGCAATTTTACTGCAAATGAATGTATCAACCCGGCAGAAAAATTTCCTCTTACCAAAATAACAAAACCATGAAACGTTTTCCCCTTCTGTTTTTTATACTGCCCTTACTGGCAAGCCAAACCAGTGCACAGAACTCATCTTACAGCGCGAATACGGTACCGGTAGGTGGTATTTATTCAACGGCCTTTGGCGTTTCCGCACTGCATGTTAATACCGGTACCGGCAATACCGCTACCGGCTATACTTCGCTTTATAATAACAGCTCAGGCGGCAGCAATACAGCCACCGGCCGCGCTTCCATGTACGTTAATACCACTGGCAACTATAATTCAGCTCATGGGTATTACGCACTTTTCGGAAATACAACCGGGAGTTATAATTGTGCCGCCGGCGCGTACGCACTTTTATTTAACAGCGTAGGTTCGTGTAATAGTGCATTTGGTTACCAGGCACTGTACCTAAACAGTGGCTCATTTAATACAGCTACTGGATACCAGGCACTTTACAATAATACCTCTGGTATCTCTAATACTTCTGTTGGCAATGAAGCACTCAGGTTAAACACAACCGGCAACGACAATACAGCTGTTGGATACAGAGCCATGTACTCAAACGTTTCAAGCAGTTCTAATACTGCTTGTGGCAAATATTCGCTTTATTACAATACCACTGGGGATAATAACGTGGCGCTTGGATACTTTGCGCTTTTTAACAATACAACCGGCGGCTATAACACGGCTACAGGCATAAATGCCCTTGCAAATAACATTTCAGGCACGAACAATACAGCATTTGGAAATGGCGCTGATCTCAGCGCCGATGGGTTTAGCAACGCCACTGCCATCGGCAACACCGCAATTGCTGATGCGAACAACAAAGTCCGCATTGGCAATACATCCGTTACAAGTATTGGCGGGCAGGTCGGCTGGACCATCTATTCGGATGCCCGGGTAAAAAATAACCTGAAAGAAGATGTACCCGGTCTTTCATTCATCAGTTTATTAAAACCGGTTACGTACAATTATAATGTTGCAAAAGAAAATGAATTACTCGGTATAAAACATGATACCCTCAGCTGGCCGGGGAAAAAGGACATTGAGAAAATGAAATTCTCAGGGTTTGTAGCACAGGAGGTTGATATGGCTGCACAAAAAATTGGATACGATTTCAGCGGGGTAGATAAAACCGGTAATGTTATGGGTTTGCGTTACGCAGATTTTGTAGTGCCCCTTGTAAAAGCCATACAGGAACAACAGCAGCAGATTGACGAATTAAAGAAAATGATTGCAGGGAGTGGAACTGTCGCTAACAGCAATATGGAATTAAGTGATGGTAAAGGACTTGCTTTACGTCAAAATGCACCCAACCCATTTACCAAACAAACCACTATTGGGTTTAGCATACCGCAAAATGCAGGTTCGGCGCAAATGCTTTTTTATGATGCAACCGGCCACCTTATAAGCACTCATATTATTGCGGACAGGGGAAAAGGATTGTTAACGGTTAATGCCAATGATTTAAGCAGCGGTGCTTACAATTACTCCCTTGTCGTGGACGGAAAATTAATAGAAACCAGGCAACTCATTAAACAGTAATGTTAATGCCAGTCGCTATAACTGAATGATTTGATTTGAACACACCTTGCCGTCATAGGCGGCAAGGTTAAACTGTCTGCATTCAGGGCTGTAAAAATGGAAGGCAACTCAGGCATCCGCGCATAAAATGTTATGCTGGTATTCGACCATTAGATTGCTGGTCCCAATTGGACTCCCCCCCGATTGTGTAATTGTCTTGTGTTTGTTTTGTTTGCATTTTTACAGAAATGAAACTTATCATGAAAGCAAACAAAACCTTACTGGCTGCAGCGGTAATGATTGCTACTGCCTTTTCCTGTAAAAAAAGCGATTCCGCACCCGCCGTACCGCAAAAGACTATTTTGTCTACCGTCAATTACAGTGCAGTTGGTGTTTACACCTATACCTATGATAATTCAAATACGCTGCAGATGGAGGCTTATGGCGGAAATGCCTCGAATCCTGCGTACACGGCTACTATCAGGAACTATGATACCAAAGGAAGGGTGGTGGAAGTAAAAGTCGAATACCCGTCATTCCCGTCAAACAATTATAAAATGGTCGTTAGTTATAATGACGATGGAAAAATAGAACGTAAACAGCGCTACGACTACACCGGAGCCAATGTTGGGTATACGCAGTTTTTTTATTCAACGGGTACAATGTCCACAAAAGTGTATTCGGCTGCCGGCGCACTCATCAGCACCGACGAATCCAGTTTTTCCGCAGACGGCGCCAATGTGGTTACCTACAAAACTTTTAATGCCACCGGCACATTGTTAACTACTACTGACTATAGCAATTTCGACTCGAAAAAAACTACGGATGCTTTGTTGCCTTATGGCTATTATGATTATCCAGCCAATAAAAACAACTGGCAGGCATTATCCAGGAAAGTCAATAGCACGGGCGCGGTAAGCGGCTATACGGTAAGCTACGGGTACAACGATGATGGTTACCCACTCAAGCGAACTGCAGGGAATGGCGCGAATATCGTGTATGCATACCTGAAAAAATAACTTATACGTTTTATCAGCAGCCAACGGTTTGCGCTATAGGAACGTAAGCTGCCGGCCAGGGTGGCTAAGAATCGCCGGGTGGAATTCACCAAATTATAAAACAAAACAAACCGCACAAAACAACAGATTAATTTGGCTCTCCTTAAAAAGGAAGAGACTGTAACTAAAAATTAAAAAATGAAAAAGGTAATTGTATTGCTGATCTGTTTTGCTGCCTTTACCGCATCTTTTGCACAAGGCGCATTGAAACCGGTGAAGCCACTGAATGGCCAGCCCGGTAAACCTGAATTGCCAACACCCAACATACCACCTTTGCGGCCCGACCTGGAAATTATTGCTATTAACCTGCTATCAGGGCAGCGCAACACAGCTTCGGGTGAATATTTACTTACCGTGAGCATCAACGTTAAAAATAATGGACCGGCCAAAGCAGGTGCCAGCAAGCTGCACCTCGACTTCAGGCGGGAAAGTACTCACGGGTATTATTTCGCCGGTGCTAAAAATGAGGTTGATCTTCCAGCCATTGCAGGAAATACAACTCTTTCCGGCAATTATATATTTCATATCAATTTGGCTGATCTGGGCGCTGGCACTTATTCATTGCCTATAAAGGCGTTTGCAGATTGGGGGAATTTAATTCCTGAATCAAATGAACAGAACAACGTGTCTGCGGAACGTACCATTACCGTTTCGCTTTAAAATTATTATTATGAAAACGATATGCATGTTTTCACTATTGCTGGCTCTGCTCATGAATGGAGTATCTGCGCAAACATTTCAGCCTGCACGAACACCTTCAGGACAGCCTGGAAAAACACCGTTGCCCAATCCAACGCCGCACCTGCCGCAACCGCCCGATTTGCAGATTACCAGTTTCAGTTTTGTAAGCGCCGGATTTATGACGAATGCAAAATCTGAATATGTGAAATTGAATGTTACAGTACAAAATGCGGGGCAAACAAAGGCGCCGGCTACCAGGCTGATTGCTTTCTTTCAGAATGGCGATGGCACTGGTGGCTGGAAACAGTTCGATAATATTTTAGATGTACCAGCTATCAATGCCGGGCAATCTTTTTCCGGCGTATATACTTTTAAAGCATTGAGTACTTCCATCGGCAACCTTAGAAAAATAAATGTATATGCAGAAGCAGATGCGTCGCACGCAGTAAACGAAATCAGTGAAACCAACAATTCATCCAACCATATTCTTATTGGACTTTAGGTACAGGTCCGGTAAGTAGTGCCAATCTAACGTGCTTATTGATTTAACCATTCTTAACCTACACCATCAACAAATGAAAAATTTACTTTTCTGCCTGCTGCTGATAAGTTTAGCGCCGGCGAATCTGTTAGCCCAGAATCCTGACAAAAACATTCAGAGGCCAATTGTAAGGCCAGTCGACAATAATAAAATTGTCCAGGTAAAATTTGTTACACGGCCAAAGGTCTGCGTCGACAAAATTTACAATGCTCCTGTACAGCAGTCGCGCCCGGGCGTAACCATCGAGGGTCTCACCGGAATGTCTAATCGCTTTTGGCCCAATGGAACCACCATTACCGTAAAATTTCTGGGCGGTTCCAATTTTGTAAGAACGAAAACAATGCAATTTGCCAACCAGTGGTCGAATTTCGTCAATATCAGGTTCCGGTTTATCAATGACGGCAAAGCTGATATCAATGTTCGGTTTAACGATGACGGGACTTCCTGGAGTATGGTGGGAACCGATGTAAAGGACCTGGAAGCATTGAGGCGTTTGGGAGAGGCCTTCGCAGGCGACATTGCAACAGTGAATTTTGGATGGTTTACAGATACAACGCCAGACGATGAATTCAGCAGAACGGTTCTGCACGAATTTGGACATGTATTAGGTTTTGTTCATGAACAAGGGCACCCGGATGCATCCATACCCTGGGATGCAGAAGCAGTATATCGCTATTTTGGCGGTCCGCCAAATAATTGGGGAAGAGACAAGGTCGATAACGAAGTTTTACGTAAATACAACAGGAGGGAGACTCAATTTTCAAATTATGATCCTACGTCCATTATGCAATACCCGGTGGATAATGCATTGACGATCGGCGACTTTGAAATTGGATGGAACAGGGTATTGTCACAAACAGACAAGGATTTTTCCAGAATCATCTATCCAAGAAGTACGGACAGGGTGAATAAATTAAGAGTCACATTTAAAACTGCCGACGATGATTTGAGAGTAAATAGCCAGGCCAAGCTCGTTGTATTGCTCAACTCAGGGGCTGTGACAAAATTGGAAGTGTCTGCGAATCGTGGAGCGGCATATGCTAACGGGAGCACCAATGTGGGTGAAGTAAATATGCCGCCCGGTATCAATTTATCAAACATTGTAAAATGTGATCTGTACTTCGATTCAGGAAAACAATTTGAGTGGGACAGCCCGGATACATGGAAGGTGGATGAAGTAAAACTGGAATGGGAAGAAGCTGGCCGGCCAAACACGGAATTGTCTACAGTTCGCGGAACGCCAAAGATTGTGATGACACAGGGAGCAGATTTGCTTCTATATCCCAGACCATAACAGTAATGTGGACAGGCTTTTATGCTTTGCACCTAAAATCTCATGTCTTCAATCTTTCAAACATGAAAAAATATATCTCTTATTGTAAAATACCGGTGTTATTTTTTGTGCTATTGTGTTCTTCAATGAAAACAGATGCGCAGGCATTCGTGGATAAAAAGGAGGCGACGAATGATAAAGTGTTAGTTACCCCCTCGCAGGTGCGGGCCACTGACCAGCATGTTCTTCCGCCGCAGGCACCTGCAAAATGTGCTTTTGAAGCGCTTATCACCCGATCTTTATCGGGTGCCACTTCAAGGTTGCAGTTTCAGGCTGTAAGTTATAACGATGGCAATGCGTTTTCACCGGCCAGTAATGAATTTGTGGTGCCCAATAATGGCTTATATTTTTTTTCGTTCAACCTGCTCTGGAATGACTTTGGTTGTAACTGGGGTGCACCTGCATCTGCTACCGTAATGATAATGAAAAATGATCGGGAAGCAGTGCAAAGCTATACCGGCATCGCGCCGGGGAGCGCCAGCGGAGGGAATTTTAATACAGCACTCTCATTCAGTAAGAAATTTATGGCAGGCGATCGCTTAAGCATTCATGTTATAGCAACATTATGCGACGGTGGCGGCACAGCAGCCAATATCCGCGGCGGTGTGTTTAGTGGGTACAGAATTTATTCGGAATAAAATCCCTTCACATAAAAAATCATACAATGAAATTGAAAATGATTACCCTGCTGCTGTTGACAGGTTTGGTTTGTGGATCAGCCGTAGCCCAGGGAAAATTTGCCGGTGTGCACAAAAATATAGTGGGCAGGAAATTTACGGATGAAAAGCAAATTCCATGGCTAAAAGACTATACATGGCGGCAGGGTGATATGATAACTGATGATGCGCGACCGCAGCTTTTGAATATTTATTATAAAGGAACAGACGCAGTGGTGATTTATTCCGCCCATGTAGATGGTCCTGCAACGTTGTATATAGTGATTGATGCCATTGAAATAAAGGGTGTAAGAGCAGGCTGGGATATCATGACGGCCGGCTGCAGCGAAGGAAATACAGAAGGGCAGATCATCATTGCGCTGGTAAAACCCGGCAACAAAAAATCAGCAACGCTTGTACAAAAAGCATGGCGCTGCAACCGCGACAAGCTGCGTATTGAACCGCTTACTATAAAAAACATACACTGTATTATTGAAGACGGCGACTGATGGCGATGAAATAGTTAGCGCATTTCTTTCAAAGTAACCATCACCTAAACATACACATGAAAAAGATCCTTTTAACTTTTGCTATAACTGCCAGCATAATAGCATCATACAGCCAGGTGGTTGATCCCAAAAAAATTAAACTAATTGAAAAACTTGATGTGGTGCCATTGCCGGTTCGCGATAAGCTGTTTATTGACATACTTGTTACCGGTGTATTCTACATCAGCAGTGGTAATTTTTGGGCAGTCAATACGCAGCAGGATAAACTCGGTAATACATCATGTCCTGTACAAACCGATGTATACCAATGGCGATTTATAAAAAACACCGACGGTACATATAGTGTTATTTCGCAGAGTAATGGCCAGCCCAAACTGGTGTATAAAAGATCTACGATAGTGCTGCCCGGCCGGACCGGTATATCAGGCAGTCCGTCACAAAACGATGGATATAACATACAGTACCCCACAGCCCGCACTTCTGCTGCCGAATCGTTTACAGATAAATTCTGGCTCAACCGGGTGACAGGCCAGGACTACTGGTTAGTACCACAGGACAGGCGCGACTCTGCCTTCATTCATCTGTATACAACAGCAGAAGTGAACACCGTAAATTTTGATTTCAGCAACCTGACTGGTTGGGTGGCAGATGCTGCTACGGCGTCAAATGCATTTGCCAACCAGCCAAGCAATATTAACTTTATTCCTTTTTTTGATTCGCCCGTTGTACCAGCAATGCCATTGGGGGGCAGTTACTGGAAGGATCTGGAAACATCTTTTTTTTCTGTAAACACCAGGGCAGACAATGCATTTATCAATACTGCCCGGCCTGGTACCAATCATTGGATAAGGCCCGATGAAGCAAAAACAGGGGTACTAACCAGTCTTCCCTTTGTTATGTGTGGTGATAAAATAAGTTATAAGATTGCGGGAACACAGGATGCGGCGAATATAAAAGTTGAATTTCTTCAAAAATTAGCAGCAGCCGAACCGGGCGCAGTATCATTGCCCGATGGCTATTATAAAATTATCAACAGCAATACCGGTCATAACAATGACGTAACCAGAAGAATAGTGGTGAATGCTGCCGATCAAAAAAGCAAGGTATGCCGGTTTAGAATAACCGATAATTCAGCTTCGGGCCATATTATAGTAGATGAAATCAATATTGCTTTTACAGGCCAGGTTGGCTCAGATCCAATACCCGCTTCCCCGGAGATTCCCACTGCAAAACCTATCTGGGGCGCTATTGATATGCATACCCACCCTATGAGTTATTTGGGAATGGGCGGTAAACTGATGCACGGCACGCTGGATGGCGATCCTGCGGTGGCTTTGGGAAATTGCAATTGCACACACGGCGGTTGGGGAACAGACAATACCTGCGGCAATTTTTTGCGGGCAGAAATTGTAAACATGGTGGATGAACACAATACTGCCGTTTTTCGCTATAAGCCGCAGGATATGAAAGTTCCGCATGCAGATCATCCCCATGATGGTTATCCTGCTATGGCAAACTGGCCAACACAACAAAGCATGACACACCAGCAAATGTGGTACGACTGGATAAAAAGGGCAAAGGAAGGTGGATTAACCGCCATCATTGCACTTACTGTTAACAGTGAGATACTGGGAAGGGTATTGGGAGGTGATGGTCCTTTTGATGATAAATCCGTGGCAAACCGCCAGATTGATTCACTGATTGCATTTGTATACCGGCACAGGGAATTCCTCGACACGGTGACCTCGTCTGCAAGAATGCGTCAGGTGATAAGATCGGGCAGGATGGCCGTTATCATTGGTATGGAAGTAGATAACCTGGGTAATTTTTATGAGAATGTGCCGGTAACCAATGAACAGGTAAGAAATGAAATTGCGCGTCTTAAAAGTAAGGGCGTGCGCTATGTTTTTCCGATACATGTAACTGATAATAAATTTGGCGGAACAGCCGTATACAAGGAACTTTTTAATTTCAACAACAGGTATGTTACCGCCCAGCCGCTTACCGGTACGGTGCCCGTAGAAGCATACCCGCCGGTTCTGCCAGGGCATTTGTACAATGTGGAAACTGCACCGGATGGCGACAATGTACATTTCAAACTGGATGGTAAAACATTTGCGCTTGTTTCCAAAATGCGCCCGTTGACAGAATTGATTGATGCAGGAGGATTTCCCATTCTTCCGCCCCCGCTCGATGTACCATCGCTGGCTGTGAAACCAATCGTTGATCCTATACTTGGTGCACTCAGGGCTTCACAGCAGTATCAACTGGCAAAAAAGATTTTCATGGATGTAAACAGTCCGCAGTTTGCTGCCTATGAACGCACACCGGCAGGTCACCGCAATGTATTGGGTATTTCGGAAACAGGCAGGTTTGCCATACAGGAGATGATGCGGCAGGGGATGATGATAGATGTAGATCATGCCTCAGAAAAAACAGTCAACGATATTATTGCCATTGCGCAAAGCAATCACAACTATCCGTTAAACTCAGGTCACAATGGATTAAGAGCCGGGCCCGATGCAAATGAGAAAACCAGGACGCCCGAACAACTGAGAGCTATCAAAGATCTCGGCGGCATGTTTGGTATGGGTTGGGAGGGACAGAACCCAGTACAGTTCAATGCTAATTACAGGTTGCATTGGGGGGCCATGGGCGGAAGAAGTACCAGCTTTGGTTCTGATATTGACGGTTATGCAACCACCCCGGAAAAGCCGGCATCTCCCAGCCAGTTTATTAACTATACAAACGCGTCGCAATATGATTTTCTGCGGCAATACACAATGGCCGGAAGTCCCCGCAAGTGGGATTACAATACCGCCGGTATGGCCCATATTGGTATGATACCGGATTTTTTTGAAGCACTGAAGAAAGCAGGCGCTCCCTCACAGCAGCTCAACTCATTACTGTTATCTGCAGAATATTTTGCGCAGATGTGGGAAAGATGCGAAACAACCGCGCCGATGGTTAGCCGTTAAACTGCAAAATCCGCATGGTTTTACACATGCGGATTTTTTTTCAAAAACCATTTGAAAGATTGTTTATTTGATGTTGTTTGCAGCCTCCACTATCACTTTTGCAACTGCATCGGGCTGTGACATGAAAATCACATGGCTTCCTTTCACCTCAGTTACCTTCGTATTGGAACGTTTATACATCGCATGCTGAATGCCGGGGTCAATACTTTTATCCTCGGTAGCCAATGCAGCATAAGTTGGTTTGTCTCTCCAGGCAGCGTGGGTGATAAGTGTTGTAAACCCTTTGGCATAAAATGCACCCTGTGAAGCATACATAAAATCCGCTTCTTCTTTTGGTATATCGGCACAAAAACCTGCGTGAAATTTTGCTTTGTCATAATAGACAATTCCTTTGTCATCCGGCGCCAGTACGCCGTTCTCGGGTGCGGGTTTTGCGGTCTGTAACCATTGCAGCGCCGACTCGCCATTGTCTGGCTGAAATGCTGCTACATACACCAGTGCTGCCACTTTTGGATGGTTACCGGCTTCTGTTATAACTGCGCCGCCCCAGGAATGGCCTACAAGAATAGCGGGGCCGTCCTGTTTGTCCAACGCCACCTTGGTAGCTGTCACATCATCTTCCAGTGAGGACAACGGATTTTGAACAACGGTAACATGGTAACCTTTTTTTGTCAGCACACTATACAGTGCCCTCCATCCCGAGCCATCTGCGAATGCGCCATGGACAAGTACTACATTTTTTACTTTTTGTGCGTTAACGTTCATTGCTGAACCGGTAAGAACGGCAGCGGCCATTACGGTAGTGATTAACTTTTTCATTGCTTTTGTTTGTTGAAGGTTTTGTTTGCATCAACAATACAAAGGTGCAACCACGGCGGCCCGGAAAGAATGGGTGTACATCCCGGTTACTTGTAATTATTTCCCGATCCTGAAATCCGCCGGCGATAATTGTACATGCCTTTTAAAAAAGTTGCTGAAATAAGCCGGGTCTTCAAATCCCAGCTCATAGGTTATCTGCTTAACCGGTTTATCTGTATAGCTGAGCAATCTTTTCGCTTCTATAATGATCCTTTCCTGTATCATCTGCAGCGGTGTTTTACGGTTGTAAAGCAAAAATGTATTGGCGAGGGTCTTGGCAGATTTATGCAGGGCGTCTGCATAAAACTGTACCGAATGTTCTTTAAAATAATTTGCTTCTACCAGTAAATTAAATTTGCGGAAGATATCCATTCTTTCATCCCGCAGGCCCGGATCGGGCACATAAGATGACTTCGCAATGCCCGTAACAATGATAATCAGTCTTTTCAATAACATAACAAGCATATCGGCCTGTATGTGATCGGGCGTATTGAGCTCATGAATAAAAATTTCCAGTAATAATTGCAGCCTGCCCTGCGCCGGTTCGCCCAGGTTGATAAAAAGTTTGTCGCCCATACCGAATAAAAAACCCACGCAGCTCACTTCCGCATCATGATCGATTACACAATAAAATTCGCGGTTAAACCGCCAGGCAACAATATCGGAGGATCTTTCAAAATCGAATGACTGGTTGAACATGAGTGGCAGCAGGGTATTGGTCTCCAGGCCGTACAACTCGCCATCAATGCTAACGGTTTGTTTAGGTCCTTTGTTCCAGGCAATGGTAAAATATTTTTTGCCCTGGTCGCGCGAATAAAAAAGATGATCCAGGCAAGGTTCATCTTTAACCAGTATCAAATCGCCGCCTGTTTTTTTATCGGTAATGGTTAATTTCATCTACCGCAAATATAATCAGCAGGATGATGTGTTCCGCTATTGCATGACGGAGCGGCGGTACAAATTTTTTATGCATTTAACCAGTTCGTTCACATTTTTCTTTGTCAACAAACATTGAAAGCAACTATTGTGGAATTATGCAGGAACCAGATCTGTGACAGCGCATGTCAATCAACCTTTGGGAAATACGATCACTTCAGTTATAACATGCTTAATGGGTGCAGCACATTTACGGGATGGCCTGTTCCTGATTTAACAGGCTAAAGATTGATTAATATTGCAGCAGGAAACAATCGCTGCAGATGATACGAATATAAGGAGTTGGTTTTTTCAAAGCTTTTATGCAGGCAATTTTTCATTTCACTAAAAAAAAGAGCTAATGTCTTATCAGCCGGATATTGTCAATGAAACACCCGATCAGGATTTTCCCGCGGAAGTTCCGGCAGGGAAAAAGTCTTTTTTTAGCAAGCTTACCGAAGACTGGTGGGCTGTACTAATCGGTGGCTTTATTATCGCGGTAATTTTATCAATAGGATTGCTGGCCGATGAGGTTAAATTTCAGCTGCCTGTTTACCAATGGGCCGGCAGTGAAGATCTGTTGGGCAAAGTTTTATCATGGCACAATATCACACGCATCGCATTCATTGGTGTTGTTTTTTTGTTGCTGTCATCCGTAGCCATCGTATTATCAGGCGGCAATGCAAAGCGCTACGCTGCTGGTTTTGCATTGATTTTTATTTTTGGCATTGTATCACTAATTATCGCCGGTAATAAAACCATCAATTACCTGGGGTTGGAATACGTCATCTTTGCATTGATCATCGGTTTGCTGATTGGTAATCTTACCACAGTGCCCTCCTGGCTCAAAGAAGCCGCACGATCAGAATTTTTTATCAAAACCGGACTGGTTATATTAGGCACCAGTATTTTGTTTACCGATATTATGAAAGCGGGTTTGCCCGGTATTCTGCAGGCAGTGCTGGTAGTTAGTGTTGTTTGGTTTTTTGCCTTATGGCTGAGCCGTAAATTGAAAGTGGATGATGAGTTTGGTGTTATACTGGCGTCTGCGGTTGCTATCTGCGGTGTTTCTGCTGCCATTGTTGCAAGCGGCTCTATCAAAGGCGATAAAAAGAAACTCTCTTACATTACCACACTGGTACTGGTAGTTGCCATACCGATGCTCGTGCTGCAACCCTGGATAATAAAACAACTGCATATGCCGGAGATAGTGGGTGGCGCCTGGCTGGGCGGCACACTGGATACAACTGCTTCTGTCACCGCCGCAGCGCAATTGGTTGGCCCAATTGCCACCAAGGCCGGCGTCATCATCAAATTTTCGCAAAACGTTTTAATTGGTATTGCCGCATTTTTTATTGCGTTGTGGTGGACTTACCGCAAAGGGAAAACGAGTGAAAAAAATGGGCAGGAAACACCTGGCATCGGCGTAGTGTGGGAGCGGTTTCCAAAATTTGTGCTGGGTTTTATTGGCGCATCGCTGTTATTTTCTTTTCTTATTCCGTTGCCTGTTACAAAAAATATATCTGGTATTTTAAACAGTCTTCGTACTATTTGGTTTGCACTGGCATTTGTAGCCATTGGTCTTGAAGCAAGGTTCACAGATTTGGTAAAAATAGAAGGAGGCAGGCCGGCAATTGCATTTGTCGGCGCACAGCTTTTTAATATTGTCTGGACCTTACTGCTGGCTTATTTATTATTTGGTGGCTACCTGTTTCCGGTTCCCGATATTAAGTAAGTAAACAGAGCAAATTCATGGTTAGAGGTACGAACGAATAAGAAATTGTACTGCCGGAAAGGAATGCATTTTCTGTAAATGATAAAAGAAGCGGGTTATGCAATGTATAAAAGCGAATCCGGGTTTCCCGGGTTTTTTCCTGTAACAGTCGTTTTGATATAAACCAAATCGGTTAAAATGGCGAAAAGAGCAATCTTAGCATACTTTGTTGCAGACGTCTTTACAAATAAAAGCTATAGCGGTAATCCCCTGTCTGTTGTGTTCACTGAAGGCGACCTGGAACCAGCGCAATATGAGAATATTGCCAGGGAATTTGGCTATTCTGAAACGTCCTTTGTTTATTATTCGCTGGCGCAGAAAGCGCTCCGTGTCCGGTCCTTTACGCCAACTGGTTTTGAAATCCATGGAGCGGGACACAATTTGTTGGGGGCTGTATGCGCCGCGTTGCTAAATGGCCTGGATATTTTTAACGGGCAGGACGAAGATACATTTGTTATTATGAAAGATGCCAGGATTCCTGTTACGGTAGTTATTGACAATAAGGCGCAATCGCCATCTGTAAAAATGAAACAACGGACTGCGGTCATTGGTAATACTGTTCCTGTTAAGTTAATTGCCGATGCCCTGGGATTGTGCATTGAGGATATAGGGTTTCAAAAACTTTTGCCCACGATTGTTAAAACTGAAGTGGCCCATATTATGGTGCCGATTGTAAACCTGGGGGCGCTATATAATATTAAACGGAATAGTAGAAAGCTGATCGAAATTTCTAAACAATTTGAGTTTGAAGGATTCTATTGTTTTGCCTTCGCGAAGGCGGAAGACCCGCATGTAGTGGAATCCCGTTTTTTCAATCCGCTCATCGGTATTGATGAAGACGCTGCAACAGGCACGGCTGCCGGTCCGCTGGCAGGTTTTTTAGCAGTCAATCATTTAATCAAATCAGGTATGCCCTATAAAATATTGCAGGGTGTGCAATTAAATCAACCATCAACAATTGAGGTTATGGTTAGGGATACCGATGTACTGGTTGGCGGAAGTTCGGTAATAACAATGAAGGGGGAGCTCTTTTTGTGAATGAAGTACAATGACTGGCAGAGGCCTGTTATTTTTCATTCTCAAAAAAGGCAACTTCCCGGCCAGGGAATTACCACCCGGGCCGGCCGGTTCAGGAACGAATACGTATTGCTGTATTTTAGAGGGTAATCAGTGTAATGTAGCAGCCGTTTGCAGTTTGGGTCATGACCCAGCCAGTTCCAATCGCACAGAATGCCTGTTTAAAAGCCACCATCCCGGCAAATCCACTTCAATCCACCCCAGTGCGGCAGGCGATGCAAGACGGCAGGGGCGTGTATTCAATCCCGCCGCAGGGGTTGAGCGGCTTCTTTTCCTGCGTTAAGTAAAATAAGTAAAAAAATATTTTAATAACTGGAAATTATTATTACTTTAGTAGTGCAAAGAAATCTCCAGGCACCTTTTTATCACTGATTCTACCTTTTATTATCACCGGATCTACCTTTAATATACTGCACCAAAGAGTTGTATTTTGTTCGAAAGACCAGGATTACTTTCCCGTGAATGACCATGCTATATCCCTTCGAATAATCTATTTTAATTTTTCAGTTTTGTAAAAATTATGGTTTTGCATTGTGCCGGATGGTGAGCCGGAACATATGTGCAATTCATATGAGGAGCTCTGCACGAAATCCTGATCACAAATAGAGAATATGTACTTATCCCCGTTGTTTCTTATTGTTGCTAAAATTTAGTGGCCCTGTTATACCTGTTTATGCGCGCTGCAACGGCGCAAATCCAACCCTGTGTAAATCTTTTTTTACTAAGCCAATTGCCCTGCCTTATGAATATAATATCAGGATGGATAGTCTTGAGGCATGTATGTATGATACATGTTGAAGCGGTTACTGCCACAGTGATCGGTTCACTTATAAACAGGCCCCGCTCAAATAAAAATGAAGTTGAATTAATAAATAAGCTCATGCCTTTCGGTATGGGCTTATTTATTAAGAACAGGCACCATCGTCAGCGGGAGGCATTCCTTCAATCGGTACCATCCTCAAGTCCATAAATAGTCTTAAATAAAACCTATAAAATTTTCACTCCTTCCCCTAAAGAAAATCAACTCCTTAAACCGTCTTATATGAATTCATTAGTAAACTTTTCTTTCAAGACCCAAAGAAATATTGTATTCTTTCTTTTTTTATTTATTGCAAACGCGGCGCTTGCCCAAACGGCAACAATAAAAACCGACCAGCCGGATTATGCACCGGGTTCTACTGTTATAATTACCGGAACAGGCTGGCAGCCCGGTGAAACGGTAACCCTGCAGGTAGTACACCATCTGGAGAATGGTGATAATGACATGAGCACGGCACATCAGCCATTTACAACCATTGCAGATGCAAATGGAAATGTAAGCTCAACCTGGTATGTTCCGTTCGACGAGGATGAATTAGGAGCAACTTTGTTGTTAACTGCAGACGGCGGGAGTTCGGGGTTACACGCGGAGATAATATTTACCGATTCGAACCTGCAGTCAGTAACCGTAACGCCTACCTCTCCAACAAGCGTCACTTATGGAACGGGTGCAACGGTTACCTATACGGTTGCCGTGGCAGTAAATGGCAACAATTCGGCGCTTAATAATGTGCAACTCTCTGTTTCCGGAGTACCCGCTGGTGCAACTGTTTCCTGGAGTCCCGGTAACACCATAAACTTTCCCAACGGCTCAAACTCATCACCTCAGAATGTCACGCTTACGATATCCGTTCAAAGCGCTAAAGTACAGGCCGCTACTGCATTTACAGTAACGGCTACGGCTGGTGCTGCCTCCAAAACAGGCAATGGCAGTTTGACGATAACTCCATTGGCAATTACCGGCAATATAACAGCCGATAGCAGGGTATATAATAGTACAACTGCTGCAACCATTGCTACCCGCACACTGACCGGGGTAGTTAATGGCGATAATGTAACCTACAGCGGCGGAACTGCTACGTTTTCAAATAAAAATATGGGTACAGGAAAAACGGTTACTGCGACCGGATTAACTTTAAGCGGTACGGATCTGGGTAATTATACAGTCAACAGTACCGCTGTTACAACGGCTGATATTACCGCCAAAGGGCTTGTTGGTGCTATTACAGCCGCCAACAAACTGCAATATGATGGCACAACAACGACCACTATCAGTACCCGAACGCTTTCAGGCGTTATAGGAACTGATGTGGTAACCTATACAGGCGGCACGGCCAACTTTGATACAAAAGATGCTGGCAATGGCAAAACAGTTACTGCCACCGGGTTAAGTCTTACGGGCGCAGACGCGTCTAATTATACGGTGAACACCACTGCTGTAACAACTGCCAATATTGGTAAAAGAACTTTGACAATAACAGCTACGGGTGTTGATAAAGTATACGACGGAACAGTATCGGCAACAGTTACATTAAATGATGACAGGATAGCAGGAGATGTATTTACAGATGTATATACTGCAACGTTTGCGAACAGGAATGTGGGTACAGCCAAGGCTGTAAGTGTAAGTGGCATCAGCATCAGCGGAGCCGACGCAGCTAACTATACATCTAATGCTACTGCTGCAACTACAGCTTCAATCACCGCAAAAGCACTGGCTATTAGTGCAACCGGCGTCAATAAAATATATGATGGAAATGCCAATGCATCTGTGACGCTTGGTGACAACCGTGTAGCGGGAGATGTATTTACAGACACGTATACATCCGCCTTATTTAACAACAAGAATGCAGGCACAGGTAAACCAGTGTCTGTAAGTGGTATCAACATCAGCGGAACGGATGCAGCTAACTATACGTCCAACGCTACTGCTTCAACTACAGCGGATATTACCGCAAAAGCACTGACCATTAGTGCAACCGGAGTCAATAAAATATATGATGGCAATGCCAATGCATCTGTGACCCTGAATGATGATCGCGTAGCAGGAGATGTATTTACAGACACCTATACATCAGCGTTATTTAATAACAAGAATGTGGGTACAGGTAAACCAGTGTCTGTAAGCGGTGTCAGCATCAGCGGAGCGGATGCAGCCAACTACACGTCCAACGCCACCGCATCCACTACAGCAGATATCACTGCAAAAGCGCTGACCATTAGCGCAACCGGGGTCAATAAAGTATATGATGGCAATGCCAATGCATCTGTGACGCTGGGAGACAACAGGGTGGCAGGAGATGTATTTACAGATGCATATACCTCCGCGTTATTTAATAACAAGAATGTGGGTGCCGGCAAGGCTGTAAGTGTAAGTGGCATCAGCATCAGCGGAGCGGACGCGGCCAACTACACGTCCAACACTACTGCTTCAACTACAGCAGATATCACCGCAAAAGCACTGACCATTAGCGCAACAGGGGTCAATAAAGTATATGATGGCAATGCAATTGCAACAGTAACGCTGGGAGACAACAGGGTGGCAGGAGATGTATTTACAGATGCATATACCGCAGCCTTATTTAATAACAAGAATGTGGCTGCAGGCAAGACTGTAAGTGTAAGCGGCATCAGCATCAGTGGAACTGACGCGGCCAACTACACGTCCAACGCCACTGCTTCGACTACAGCAGATATCACCGCAAAAGCGCTGACCGTTAGTGCAACCGGAGTCAATAAAATATATGATGGAAATGCCAATGCATCTGTGACGCTGGGTGACAACCGTGTAGCAGGAGATGTATTTACAGACACCTATACCTCCGCCTTATTTAATAACAAGAATGCAGGCGCAGGTAAACCAGTGTCTGTAAGTGGTGTCAGCATCAGCGGAGCGGATGCAGCCAACTACACGTCCAACGCCACCGCATCCACAACAGCGGATATCACCGCAAAAGCGCTGACCATTAGTGCAACCGGAGTCAATAAAATATATGATGGCAACGCCAGTGCATCTGTGACCCTGGGTGACAACCGTGTAGCGGGAGATGTATTTACAGACACGTATACATCCGCCTTATTTAACAACAAGAATGCAGGCACAGGTAAACCAGTGTCTGTAAGTGGTATCAACATCAGCGGAACGGATGCAGCTAACTATACGTCCAACGCTACTGCTTCAACTACAGCGGATATTACCGCAAAAGCACTGACCATTAGTGCAACCGGAGTCAATAAAATATATGATGGCAATGCCAATGCAGCTGTGACCCTGGGTGATGATCGCGTAGCGGGAGATGTATTTACAGACACCTATACAGCAGCCTTATTTAATAACAAGAATGTGGGTACCGGCAAGGCTGTAAGTGTAAGTGGCATCAGCATCAGCGGAGCGGACGCGGCCAACTACACGTCCAACGCCACCGCATCCACAACAGCGGATATTACCGCAAAAGCGCTGACCGTTAGTGCCGCAGGGGTCAATAAAATATATGATGGCAATGCCAATGCAGCTGTGACCTTGAGTGATGATCGCGTAGCAGGAGATGTATTTACAGATGCATATACCGGAGCCTTATTTAACAACAAGAATGTGGGTACAGGTAAACCAGTGTCTGTAAGCGGTGTCAGCATCAGCGGAGCGGATGCAGCCAACTACACGTCCAACGCCACCGCATCCACTACAGCAGATATCACTGCAAAAGCGCTGA